>Ga0209542_10004028_pt1 | contig 30677 bp, 34 predicted proteins | sample RifCSPhighO2_01_FD_184028 | JGI IMG/M metagenome (GOLD analysis project Ga0209542, IMG submission 184028) | Soil microbial communities from Rifle, Colorado - Rifle CSP2_plank highO2_0.1 (SPAdes) (version 2) | ecosystem: Environmental > Terrestrial > Deep subsurface > Rock core/Sediment ... | reverse complement strand
AAAGCCGAAAAGTCACTTCAGAAAATCCCAAAGGATTACCAAAGAAAAGTTAAAGACGCAATCAATTATTTAAGTGTTGACCCAAGAAGGTTTGGTGTCATCAGGATCTCTGGAGTTTCAAAAGCTGACCAAAGACTTCGGGTCGGCGAATACCGCATCTTATTTAAAATTAATGACGACAAAAAGGCAGTCATCATCGGTGATATTAAACGCCGCACCACTACAACTTATCGTCATTAGTTTATAAAAGTAAAGCCCACCTCTGCTGGTTGCAGAAAATGGGGCTCTGATGTACCGACCAAAGTCGGATTGCAAGGAGCAAAGACACAAAGATCGCAAGGATCCAAGTATCAAGCTCTAAGCAGGCACTCCCAGGACGAAGAGACCGACATTTGGATTCCACTTCGAAGGCGAGATGACGTGGATGCCGATTCCCCTGTCTGAGTATTGACCCGCAATCAGACGACTAAAGCCGTAGCTTGACGACTCGCAAGAATCGCTGGTCCAGGTGTTGACACCCCAAGCAGATATTCCCCTGTCTCCACTCGATGATTGGCGAGCACTCGGTTTATTGTCGGCGTGTTGCCAACGATCCAGAGGAGATCATCCACTTTCGGGAGGAAGTCCAAGATGTCCTGGACGCAGTGTCTACCCCCTTCCACCTTGTCGTAGGTACGGCGACGGCTCTGATCAGCAATGCTTCGAAGGTAGATTACCTCGCTCCCTATGCTCGGCTCCACTGTGAGCTTATTGTCCTTATTTAAGTTGAAGTGCCAGTCCGTCCGGAACTTGATGACGCCCGTATCTTTCTGGACTTCAAGTGTCTCGCCTTCTGGAATGACCGTGAGTCTTGCAGACTCGAATTGGCCACCGAGAGCCCACACCTGTTCTAGGACTCCAGGTATAAAGCGGTTGGTGGTAGCTACCAAAATCTTCTCTGCCTCCTCCTGAAAGTCCGATTAAATCGGACGCTAGCTGTTTAGACCAAGTCGCAAAACGCGAAGCGGTCTATATTCAGTTGTTGAAGCATTATATCATTTTCTAAGGTCATTGTCAACCTATAGTTATTAATTCCTGTTGGAATAAGAAATTTAAGCCAAAAGAATTTTGCTATACTAATTTTATGGGATTTCTGCAAAGGATAGGTACTATATTTCCCCCAGGGCTGGTTATCGAAAAAATATACGGGATTGGCATAATTGCCACTTTAGGATTGCTTCTTTGGAAATCCGGCGGCTTTTTGGTTGAGAGCGCGACCGTAATATTAGTTATTTGCAGCGCTGGTTTGTTTTTCCTACGAACACTGCGCGGCGAATTCGTCTTTACTAAACCAGTCAGTATCTCTTTTCTATTGTTTATAGTGATCAGTGCGGTAACTTCCCTTTTTGGGGTAAATTTAAACAATTCTATCTGGGAACTGCTGCGACTCTTATCTTATTTTTTATTGTTTATTCTTGTTTTTGATTTTTGCAAAGATTCTCAAAGAAGAGACTGGTTAGTCCGCGGGTTAATTGCGGTCTCTATAGTTGTTGCTTTTTATTCAGCCTGGATGTTTGTTTCTGACGAAAGGCTACAACGAGGTTTACAAATCATCGGCCCTTTTTTCTGGCACAACCAAATGGCCGGATTTCTACTGCTTATCTTACCCTTGGTAGCCGCTCTGTTCCTTTTTGAAAGAAACAAAAAATTAAAGCTTTTCTTAGGATTATTAAGTCTTTTTTTACTGGGAGAACTTATTTTTACTTACTCTAGAGCCTCCTGGCTCTCAATTTTACCTTCAGGTTTAATACTTTTGGTTTTTTATCTAAGAAAGTTTGGGCTTAAGAGAAATATTTCTTTATCTTTTCTTACTTTTTTAGTTGTACTAGTATTAGTTATTGGCAGTTACGAGCCTTTTAGAAACCGCTTTCTTAGTGTGTTTCAAGAAATCTTACCGGCCACTCGTACCACAAGCGGTAATTTAAGAGCCCAAGCCCTGCAAGTTGGTGTAAAAATTTTTAAAGATTATAAACTAACTGGCGTGGGTAGCGGCAATATTGGTATTGTTTATCCCTCTTATCAGAGTGAGCCTTGGCTTTTTGCTAAGTACACTCATAATCAGTATTTGCAAATTTTTGCGGAAAATGGGGTCTTTGGTGGTCTTGGATTTATCGCAGTATTTTTCGCTCTTTTGGTGGGTTTAAAAAGAAACTGGAAATCTGCAAGAAAGGTTTTTTCTGAAAATCCTTCTGCAACAGGTATCGGTTTGGCCGTTCTAGCTGGAGCAGTACATTCCTTTTTTGAATATAATCTAAATATCCCTGCTCTTGCGGCTCTTTTTTGGATCGAAGCCGCCATTCTTTCTTCCTTTGTACTTAAGGCTGAAAAGTTGCCTTTAAGAGGGCTGTTTGTACCTGGTTTTTCCTTTATATCACTACTAGCTTTAGTATCAATTCTTTTTCTTTTTTACCACCAAAAAAAGTTTGAGGAAGCGAAAAGCCTATATAACAGCGGCCGGTTAGAAGAAAGTAAAAAAATTCTTTCCTCCATTACCAAAACTTATCCGCTTCAATCTGAATACAAAGGTTGGTTAGGCAGCATTTATCTTTTAGAAGATGGTTTAGAAAATTCTAAGAAAGAGCTTGATGGGGCTTTACTTTTAAATAAATTTGACCCAGAAATTTACTCAAAGTTGGCAGAAATTTCCGCTAAAACTGGAGAATTTGATAACGAAATAGGTTTACGGGAAAGAGCGGTCAAAGTATCCCCTTTTTATCATCCCCGTTTTTACGACGAATTAGCCCAAAGTTATATTTTTAAAAAGAGACTAGACAAAGCGGAAAGCATCTTAGAACAAGCCTACAGAGCCTTTCCCTTAAATAAAAGCTTTTACGATTTTGAATATCTTTATAACTTCATAAATTTTAAAAAGAACCTAGCCAGAACTTATTTCAACTACGCCCAAGTACTTTGGGGGAATAAAAAAGATTCGCAGGCGAAGAAGGTTTTAGAGGAGCTAATAAAAATTGATCCGGGCAACGAAGCGGCTAAATCTTTCTTGAAGAGCCTACAATAGAAGTGGTAAACTCCTAACGTGATTACCTACGCGCAAAAACTTTGGCGAAATCGAAACCTCCTCTTTGAACTTACCAACAAAGAACTTAAGGCGCGCTATAAATCCGCTTACCTTGGATTTTTGTGGGCTTTTTTAAATCCTCTACTACAAATGGTTGTGCTTTCAGTCGTTTTTTCACTGGTGTTGCGAATTAACGTGCCTGATTACCCGTTATTTCTACTTTCTGGGTTAATACCTTGGACCTTTTTTTCTCTTTCGGTAACCGCTGGTACTGGTTCTTTAATTAACAATCGAGATTTAATTAAAAAAATACCTTTCCCAAGAGAATTTTTACCTATTTCAGCAGTTTTAGCCCAATTTTATAATTTTTTAATCTCCTTGGCCCTGCTTTTCGTCTTTCTCATCGTTTCCTTAAAATTAAACTTAAATTGGAGCTTGTCTTTATTGTTGGTCGCGATTATCTTGGAATTAGTTTTTATCTTAGGTTTCGTTCTTCTAACAGCGAGTTTGGATATTTATTACCGGGATGTTGGTTTTATCGTTTCTGCCCTTGTTCTAGTTTGGTTTTACCTAACACCGATTTTTTACCCTATAAGTTTTGTTCCGGAAAGATTTCTGTCTATTTACTCTTTAAATCCACTAGTTGGTATAACCACCCTTTTTCAAACCTCATTGCTTGGCGGGGATTTACCTTCTATCAAGATATTACTTCCTTCTGTAATAGTACCCTTCTTTTTGTTAACTCTAGGGTATATAATTTTCAAAAAAAGGGAACTTTTTTTTGCTGACTGGGTTTAATTTATGGAAGAGGTTTTAAGATTAGAAGGAATTTCTAAGCAGTATACTTTAGCAACCGAACGGCCGGTTTTACTTAAAAACCTTTTTTGGAAACCTAAAAAGGAGAAGTTTTGGGCTTTAAAAAATATTGATTTGGCTGTTAAAAAAGGCGAGGTATTGGGAATTATTGGTGAAAATGGATCGGGAAAAAGTACCCTCCTTAAAATTTTGGCTGGTATCACTGCACCAACAAGCGGAAAAATGCAAGTTAAAGGAAGGGTAGCCTCTTTAATAGAACTCGGAGCTGGTTTTCACCCTGATTTGACGGGGAGGGAAAATATTTACTTAAACGCCGCTTTAATGGGCTTAACCCGCGCCGAAATTGATTCAAAAATCAAAGATATAATAACCTTTGCGGATATTGGTGAGTTTATTGATTCACCAGTTCGGACTTATTCTTCGGGTATGAACGTGCGTTTAGGATTTGCCGTAGCGATCCATCTTGATCCGGATATTTTGTTAATTGACGAGGTTCTCGCCGTCGGCGACGAAACCTTCCAACGAAAATGCCTCGGAAAAATAAATGCGATTAAAAGAAACGAAAAAAATATAGTTATGGTGTCTCACGATCTTAGCTTAATAAGAGATTTGTCTGATAGGGTTGTCTGGATCGAAAGAGGTCAGATTAAAAAAAGTGGAAAACCGCTCTTTAGCATTAAAAGCTATCTTAAAAAGATAGAAGATGTTTCTAAAAAATTTCACACCAACAAAAATAGAAAAAAAGAACTGTTCATTTCAGATGTAACGTTTGAAGGTAAGTCCATAGATAAAAATGTATTTTCTTCGAACGACCCTATTAAAATAACAATAGGCTACAATAACAGAAGGGCTATTAATTCGGCCTCGTTTGGTATAGCGATATATGACGAACTCGGAAAAAGACTTAGCGGTTCCTCTAGCGAACCGTTAAGTATTTCCAAAAAATCTGGGCAGGTGAAAGTCACTGTAAATAAAAATTCAATAAGCGATGGGCAACTATATTTCACTTTTGCCATTTCTAGCCCAGACAAACTTATAAATTATGATTGGATTGAAAAGGGCTACTCATTAAGAGTTAAAACAAATAAAAACTATAGTGACACCCCTAAATTTGGCTTGCAGTGGATGAAAAATGACTAATAAAGAGGCCGAGTGGGATTCATTGTTTAAAGATATAAAACTTACAAAAATCCCTTTTCCTTCTAAACTTTCGGTAGAGTATCTTGACGTTATAAAAAAATACCTTCCTAAAAGGGCAAGGATTCTTGAAGCAGGAAGTGGTTCGGGCGAAATATCAGCCTACCTTGCTCAAAATGGCTACGATACGTATCTTCTTGACAAGTCAGAGGCAGCAATAAACCTAAGCAAAAGATTATTTAAAAAATTCGATCTAAAAGGAAATTTTATTCAAGGAAATTTGTTCAAGATTCCCTTCTCCGAAAATTATTTTGATTGTGTTTGGAACAGTGGTGTTCTTGAACATTTTTCGGATGAAGCGGTGGTAAAGGCGCTAAAAGAAATGGCAAGAGTTAGTAACAACCTAGTGATTTCCTTAGTCCCAAATGCTCAAAGCGTAATCTATAGGCTTGCCAAACTGAAAAACGAGCGGGTAGGTACTTGGTTATATGGACAAGAATCACCAAAGTACACACAGTCTAATTACTTTAAACAAGCTGGTCTTTATTTATTAGAAGAACGGACTATTGGAAAGTACTTCGGTATTATGTGGCTAAAGGAGTTAACTAAAATACCCAAAAAAACACTTAGTGAGTTGACATATTGGGTTGAAGAATTTAGAGAAGAAAAACTTCTCGATTCAATTTCCTACCTCTTATTGACAATTGGAACTAAAAAAGGGGGTGCAGCTGCTAAAAAAGGAATACAAACGCACCATCTTAAGGAAAAAGAAAACGAAATTTCAAAACTAAATGAAATAATCATAACCCAAAGGAGAAAAATAAATTCTCTTGAGAAATTTGCCAACGAGGTCAGGTCATCAAGATTTTGGAAAATTTATCGATTGATCAAAAAATGAGGTAAAAAATGCGTGTGGGTCATATAGCTTACACCTATGAACCGCTAATTGGTGGAGCGGAAATTTATATTCATAATTTAAAGAAAATATTAAACAAGTATAAAATTACTCAACATATATATCAAGGAAAAAACAGTCCTTCACAAAAAAATAACTCGGAAATAATTTTTATACCCGCACCAAAACTAATAAAGAGAAAACCCCTTTACTCGTTTAATGCCTTACTTAATTCTCAGTTTTTACAGCTACTTAAAGAAGATAAGCTAATTATTCATGATCCATTTCATTATTGGCCTGTTGTTTGGCACCGGAATACAATTGTAGTTTCCCATGGTGTTAGGTGGGAAAGACCACAACAAGAGCAACGTTGGTACAATCGTGTTCATTTCTTATCGGCTAAACTCGCTTTTAAATTCGCTAATACACTAGTCGCTAATGATTCAGATTTTTTAAGAAAGATGGGTATAAATATTAAACCTAAAGAAGGAATGTTCCAGAAAGTAAGGAAAAATAGCTGGTTCATACCAAATTGTGTTGATATAGATCTTTTTAAAAAAAATAAAGGTATTGAACACCTAAAAAAATTAAACCCAATCTTAGTTCCAAGAAATATTGTTAGGGGTAGGGGTATACATTTAGCTATATCAGCTTTCCGTGAATTTAATAAAAAATACCCTGATACAAATCTAGTGATCTGTGGTGATTTTACTGATCATCGTTACAAGAATGAGATTTTTAATCAAATCGTAGAGCTAGGTTTATTAGGGAAGGTTTACTTTATCGGATCAGTTAGTTGGGAATTTATGCCAAATATTTACTCATCGTCTTTACTAACAGTAATTCCTACCCTATACGAGGAGGGCACCTCTTTGGCGGCTTTAGAAAGTATGTCTTGTGGTACAACGGTAGTTTCAACTAACGTTGGTGGTTTAGTTGATTTACCGACAGTTCACTGTAAACCCAATGTTAAAGATTTATCGGTGGCTATGATAGATACTTTTAAGAACGTACAAAAAATTGCTAAAAATCAAAAAACTGAAACCAGAACTACATATAATCTGGGTAATTTCGAAAAAGCTTGGCTTAAGGTGTTAGAAATAAAATAAATATGATCGAGGCTTCAATTATCATTCTAACTAGGAATAGAAAATTATTACTTCAGGATTGTTTAAACTCGTTAATAAATAATCTTAAAAACCACACCTGCGAAATTATCGTCGTTGATAACGCCTCGACTGACGGCTCGGCGCAAGTTATTAAGAGTTTTGCTAAGGTTACTTTAATTCAAAATAAAAAAAACTTAGGAGTGGCGGCAGGAAGAAATTTAGGGATACATAGGGCAAAGGGAAATTTTATTGTTTTTCTTGATGATGATACCTATATAACCGGTGATCCCTTCTCAAAAATAATTGAGTTTATGAAGAAAAATAAAGAGGTGGGAATTGTTGGTCCAAAAATTTTATACCCAAACGGTAATTTGCAAGAATCAGCTCGTTCCTTCCCTACCCCAATTTCAGTTTTTTGGCGGGGCACTTTTTTACACAAGATATTCCCAAATGCTTCGTTTTACAAAAATTATATTTCAGCGGATTTTAATCACCGAGAAATAAAAGAGATTGATTGGGTCTTAGGAGCTTGTCAGGTTATCCGCAGAGAGGTTTTTGACGAAATTGGCCTCTTAGACGAAAAATACTTTTTTGGTTATGAAGACATTGATTTTTGTTATCGGGCCAAAAAAAAGGGTTGGAAAATTGTTTATTACCCCTTTTCGACAATTTATCATTATTACGCTCGCGAAAGCGCTAAGAGGATCTTCAATAGAGCAAAATTAGAACATCTAAAAAGTATCTTTAGGTTTTTCTATAAAAAAATCTTTTAAAAAGCTTATAATAGAGGGGGTGATTTATTTAGTATTACTTTCCGATATTTTAAGTACTGCTTTTGCCTTCTTCGCTGCTTATTTCCTACGAAATAAAGGTTTCTTGCGAGTTTTTTTAGACAGTGTTCAACCAATACAGGTCTATCTTCTCGCCCTACCAGTAGCAATAGTGCTTTTATTATTAGTTTTTTATGTTTTTGGTTTATATGAACCGAAAAACCGAATTACAAAAATTTCGGAAACTTTTACCGTCTCTAAAGCCCTTACTTTTTGGATACTCTTAATTATGGCTGGTTCCTACCTTTATAAGTACGATTATTCGCGAATAGTTGTTATCCTTTTTTGGGGTTTTTCCCTGATTTTAGTAATTTTTGGCCGGTTTTTAGTTCACAAATTACAAGGAGAGTTTTACAAAAAAGGTATTGGCATTATTAAAATTTTAATTGTTGGAACTGGAATACAAGCAAAAGAAGTGGCGGAAAGATTAGAAAATTACCAATCAGTTGGCTACCGGCTTATTGGTTTTTTAGGAAAGAACCCTTCCCTAAAACCCTTTTTGGGAAAGACGCTTGAGCTTCAAAAAATAGTTACTAAAGAAGGGGTTGATGAGGTTTATTTTGCCGACCCAACTCTTAAACATAAGGAAATTTTAAATCTAGTTTCAAGTGTAAAGGGCACAAGAGTCCGTTTTAAAGTCTTAGCCTCGATTTTTGATTTAATTTCCGGGACAACTTCAGTTTCTGATTTGGAAAGTATTCCTTCTTTAGATCTAAGTAAATTAAAACCCAATTTTTGGAACGGCCTTTTCAAACGAAGCTTTGATCTAATCTTTGGTTCAATTGCCTTTCTTGTTACTCTTCCCCTTGTGATTCTTATTGCGGGGGTTATTAAACTAACTTCAAGAGGTCCGGTAATTTTTAAACAGAGAAGAGTTGGCTACAAAAGCAGAAATTTTTATATGTACAAATTTAGAACAATGTATCCCGAAACTCCAAGATTTGCAAAACCGCCACGTAGTAGTGAAGATCCAAGAATCACCCCAATTGGAAAGTGGCTTCGAAAAACTAGTCTTGATGAAATTCCCCAACTAATTAATGTAATTGCCGGTGAAATGAGCTTAGTCGGACCAAGACCGGAAATGCCCCAAATTGTCAAAAAATACACTGCTTGGCAGAAGAAACGTCTGGAAGTAAAACCAGGACTAACTGGGCTTTGGCAAATATTGGGAAGGAAGGATTTACCCCTTTCCGAAAACTTAGAATATGATTTTTATTATATTAATAACCAATCTTTTTTACTTGACTTAATAATAATTTTAAAAACAATTCCGAAAGTTCTTTTTGGAAAAGGCGCTTATTAATGTTTGGTGGGCCCGGTAGGGATCGAACCTACGACATCGATCTTATAAGGATCGCGCTCTACCACTGAGCTACAGGCCCAAATACATTGGAATTTTACCACAGGTAACTTAATCAGCAAAGTTTTGAGTAAACATCTCGCCGTATAATCCCCCATCAATTACGCCGATACCGACCCTGCCAAATTCCGGCCGCATGATATTTTCGCGGTGTCCCCTGGAATTCATTAATCCTTGGTGAGCAATCTCAACTGTTGGTGCGTAGGCTAAGTTTTCACCAGCTACCAGGAAAGAGACGCCACCTTTTCCCATCCGATCAAAAGGAGATAAACCTTCTGGGGTATAATGAGAGAAATAACGGCGTTGAAACATATCCAAGGAATGGCTTCTGGTTACTTTAACAATTGTTGGATCAATTTTTAAAGGTTTTGCACCCACTTTTGCCCGCTCGTTATTTAATAACTCTATCATTTTACTTTCGGAAACTTCGTCTATTTTTAATTCAATTTTTTCCGGAAAAGTCAACTCTATTTTTTCGGCTGAATCAGGATTTGGGGTTATTAAGTAAAATAGGTTTTGAGTTGGCAACCTCTTCGCAAGCTTCTCAATAGCCGGTTCTAATTTAGTAGCCGCTGGTATTATATTTTTTCCCCACCAAGATTTGACAATTAAGTCCTTAATTTCGCTTTTAAAAGGTAGAATTACCGGGATTAAAAGTAAAAGAGTTATTAATAATAATCCGAAGACTAAGGAAGGGATCGCCCCCAAAAATTTATCCAAAAAATAAATAAATTTAATTTTGTTGAAGTAAGAAGAGATTGTGTTGTAAAAAAAGGCTACTAATAGACCTCCCAAAGTCTGAAGAAGAATTAGTAAAATAAAAAAAGCGGCTACAGCCGCTAAATTTTCTCCGATATTAAAATTTTTGGTTAAAATATTAGCAAAGCTTGGGTAAAATATTATCGTGTATAAAAAGGCTAAAATTCCCACCACTAGATTTAATAATCCAGAGATCAAACCACTTTCTACCCCCTGCCAAATAAAATAGATCCCCGCTATTAAAATTAAAAGATCAACAATATTAAAGTTCATTGGGTTTTAGTTTATAGATAAAGGTAAATTGACTTCTAGACGAGCTTCTTCGCTCATTCTAGAAGGATCCCAAGGAGGAGTAAAGGTAAATTGAGAATCAACTTCACTTATCCCCGGTAATTCCTTTAGCTTATCTTCCACTAGCTTTTTGACTAAACCTCCTAAAGGACAGCCTGGATAAGTAAGCGTCATGATAACTTTTACTTTGTTTTTTTGGACTTTTATTTCGTAAACCAAACCTAAATCAACAATATTATAGTTTAATTCTGGATCGAGAACTTCTCGCAGTTTGGTGAGTATTTCTTCTTTATTTACTTGATGTATTTTTTGCATTCTTCAACAACTTGGTAAGGAGAGTAGGAAACCTTTAAAAAATAGCCGGAGGCACCGTATTTGAAGCCATCTTTAATCACTGATTCGTCGCCAATGTTAGTTAAAAGAAGAACGGGGATAGATTTTGTTAGATTATTATTTTTCAGGGATTTAAGCACGTCAAGACCGCTCATTTTTGGCAGCATAATATCAAGCAAAATTATGTCGGGTTTCCACTCCGCGGCCTTTAGCAGGCCTTCTTGACCATCAACCGCAGTTTCGGCACTAAAACCTTGGTCGCTGAAGGCTTTATGATAAATCTGACGGATTGATTCCTCATCATCAATTATTAAAATTTTTTTTATATTTTCCATACGCTCTTTAAGTTTATCCTACTGCCAATTAAACTTGATTGTCAACTTAAAGTGATCAAACACCCAAAAGGTTTGTTGCTAACCAAACTGCAATAACGCCAAAGATGAGGAAAAAGGCCTGGTGCCATTTCTTATCTTTAAGGTAGGCGTGATGTAATTCCGGAATAAGGTTGGCACCACCAATATAGAGAAACATACCAGCGGTAAAACCTAATATTGAGCCTAAATATCGCTCTAAGGAGGTAAAAATAAATAGCGTAAGAACGGAACCAACTATTGCCGTCAGAGCGGAAAGAACATTGAGAAAAATTGCTTTTTTTATCTTGACTCCACTGGCAATGAGAATACTAAAATCCGCGATTTCTTGAGGGATTTCGTGGGCGGCAACGGCTAAAGAGGTGGTTATTCCAAGCGGAATACTGACAAAAAAACTAGCGGCAATTACCACCCCATCAATAAAATTGTGAAGGGAGTCCCCCAAAATAATTAACCACACAATCGGTTTTTCTTTATGGGCCTCTTGATGGTGTTCGTAATGGGCAGAATCAGAATGGTGAAACCAAAGAAGAAACCGTTCTAGAAAGAAAAATACAATCATTCCCGCTAAAGCAGCGCTGAAAACTTCAGAAAGGTTATTTGTTTCTTCTACTGCTTCAGGAAGTAGATCTAAAAAAGCAGCGGCTAAAAGAACGCCAGCCGCAAAGGCTAGCAAATGGATCGTGCTTTCTCCCTGCCAAAGCTTCTTCCAAAAAAGAAAAAGCCCGCCTAAAAGGGAGAGAATACTACCTACAAAGGTAAAAATTAAAACATAAATTACTAACTCTAAATTCATAAAAATTAGCCTACAAAACCGGTCAATCTACCAGCGATAAACCCAATTAGAGAAGCTAAAATCCCTATTATAATCACTTCAATACTGCTAGTCCAGATTTTTGTTTTATTAACTAGGGAACGGATTATCCCAATCCCAAACATTACTAATAAAGAAATAATAATTGACCAAATTAAGGCGGCTTTTACTTCTTCTAAAAGAAGGAAAGGCAAAAGCGCGGGGATTCCAGCGATTATGTACACGGTACCAATTATAAGACCGTTCCAGACAGGTTTTTTATTTTCCTCTTCAAGAAGCCCAAGTTCATCTCTCATCATTACTTTAAGCCATAAATCGCGATTAGAGGTCACTTTTTTGACTAAAGAATTTAGTTCCGGACCACTAAAACCCATATTTTTATAAATATCGCCTATTTCTTCAATTTCCTTTTCCCTTAAATTATCGATCTCCCAATTTTCACGTTCTAGCTCTGCCGAGTAAAACTGCTTGGCGCTTCTGACTGCTAAAAAATTTCCCAAGGCCATCGAAACCGCACCCGCGATAATAACGACGATTCCGGAAATTAAGATAAATTGGCTTTCAACCGAAGTTTGGGTAATACCTACTAAAAACCCTAGGGCCGTAACAACGCCATCATTGGCTCCAAAAACAATATCCCTAATATATTTACCCCAGGTTGGGTGCGGTTCAGTTTCCATTAACCAATCCTTTCAGATCAAAATTTAGATCACCTAATTTCTCTTTGGCCGAAGTTATTTCAATATTATTTTCAATCAATTGTTGGATCGCGCTTCTTTCGGTTGGCAAATTAATCAAAGTTGCGCCAATAACTCGATTGTCTTTTAATAAAATTCTCCCGTATGCATTATAATCAAACGAACCACGACTAATTACTTGCATTTCTGGTCTTGGAAACACATCGCCAACAAAAGAAACAGTTGCTTCGAAGAATTTAATAGTATAGGCGGAAATTTGTTTAAACGGTTCTTTTTGACCAATCATATTTAACCCAACTCGACGGCCTTGGGCAAAGGCATTCCGCCAATTACCCATCTGGTGAGCTTTATTTAAAATAACATCTCTGAATTTCGTAATATCTCCAGCTGCCCAAATATTTTCCACATTGGTTTCTAGATATTCATTTACTAAAGCCGCATTTTTCTCGAGGTTTACGCTCGTCCCTACTAAATATTCAAGGCTACTACGAACCCCAATCCCAACGCCAACAATTTGAGTAGAAATAGTTTTACCTGATTTAGTAATTAATTTATCAACCCTTTCGTTCCCGACCAAACTCGCTGTTTCTTCATTTACCAAGCACTCTACTCCGTTTTCACGAAGAATTTTTTCCACTAATTTTCCCGAAGTTTCATCCCACATCCTTTGCCAAAAATAGGGTTCTAAAATTAAAAAGGTAGTTTTTAAGTTGTTAGTGGTAAAGGTATGGGCAAACTCTAATCCGATAAAACCGCCGCCAACAACCACAGCGGTTTTTGCTTCCTTCATTGACTCCAAAATTGAGTTTGCATCGGTAATAGTTCTTAGATAATGAACTCCTTTTAAATTACTCCCCAGTAAAGAAAGGGTATTCAGTTTACTTCCAGAGGCAATAAGTAACTTACTGAAGATTAGTTTTTGACCATCGTCTAAAGTCAGTATTCTACTTTTAGTATCCAAGGCACTGGCGGTTTTAGAAGCGAAAATTTGAATATTTTTTTGTTGATAATTTTCCCACTTGCGTAAATAAACTCCTTCTAAACCAAATTCGGCTCGTAAATAATGGGGAAGTTGGATGCGCGAATAAAGAGGTTCGTTTTCATCTGAAATTATCGCAACCGAGCTTTGAGAATCATTTTCCCTAATTGTCTCGGCGGCGGTTACGCCGGCCACTCCACCACCCACGATTAGGTAGTCCACTTTTTCCATAACCTTTAATTATAGATTGGCGGTTAGTTTCTTACTAGAGCCTTTTTAAGAACTATTAGGGAAAGCAGAGCGCAGTTTAGACGAGCGGGTGGGGGGTTTATACCTACCATTCTCAAAAGATCGGTAGTTTGTAGATTTTTTAATTCTTCAAGATTTTTACCTTTTATATATCCGGTCAGGATTTCGGCGCTAGCTTGGGAAATCGCACACCCGTTCCCACTAAACACCGCTTTTTCAATAATTTTGCCTTCCTGCCCGTCCGAGGGGCGGGTTGCCTTTTGTAGTTCGTTAGAACGCAAGCCTTGCTTACTTTTGAATTTTAATTGGATTTTGATCTCGTCACCACATAAGGGGTTTAAATCGTAAACTTCGATATCATAATTAGGAAGTTCTCCCTTGTTCTTAGGGTTTCGATATAGATCTAGCAATGTCTCGCGGTAGAGCTGATCTTCTATCATGATTTAGAAAGGTGAAAGTCAAAAATCAAAACCAAAAGTACAAGTAAAAATTAAAAACTTTTAACTTTTGAATTTAAATCTTAAACATTTTCTTTGCTTTCTTTAATTCCTCTACAAAAAAATCAATCTCTGCTTTAGTATTATAAAGGTAAAAACTTATTCTAGCCGCCGCCACAATCCCCAAAGCCTTCATTAATGGTTGCGCACAATGATGGCCACTACGTATCGCAATTCCACTCTCATCCAAAACACTGGCTAAATCATGGGCGTGAATGTCCCCTAAATTAAAGGAAATAACTCCAGAGCGTTTTTCTGACTCTACTGGTCCGTAAACTTTTATACTTCCCAGGCGAAAAAGTTCTTTAAGTGCGTAAGAGGTGAGGTCTTTTTCGTGTTCTCGGATACTTACCATCCCCACTTTGCTTAAATAATCGATCGCGGCTCCTAAACCAATTACACCGGCTACATCGGGAGTGCCTGCCTCAAATTTCCACGGTACATCGTTAAAAGAAACTTTCTCTTTAGAAACTCCTCTTATCATCTCACCACCACCCATAAAAGGAGGCATCCCTTCTAAAATTTCTTGTTCCCCCCAAAGAACTCCAATTCCGGTCGGTCCAAGCATTTTATGAGCGGTAAAAGCGTAAAAATCAGGGTTTAAATCTTGAATATCTACCTTCACGTGAGGAACAGCTTGCGCCCCATCAATAAGAATCTTGGCAGTAGGTACTTGGCTCTTAATACCTTCAATAATTTCTTTCACTGGGTTGATCGTTCCCAAGACATTGGACACATGAGTAAACGCTACTAGCTTCACCTTATTTGTTAGTAATTTCTCAAACCCAAGTCCAGTCTCTAACTCGCCATCCTCGTTAACGGGAATAAATTTCAGGCTTACCTCTTTTTCTTTTGCCAATATTACCCAAGGTACAAAATTTGAATGATGCTCCATTTCTGTCAAAATAATCTCATCACCTTTCTTTATATTGGCTCTTCCCCAAGAAAAAGCTACTAAATTAATAGCTTCAGTAGCATTGCGTACAAAAATTACTTCTTTTGAAGTCTTTGCGTTGATGAATAGGGCTATTTTTTCTCGCACTTCTTCATAGGCTCTTGTGGCTTCTTCAGAAAGTTGGTGGACACTACGGTGAACATTGGCGTTGTATTGTTCATAATAATTTACAATTGCTTCAATCACCTCACGAGGTTTTTGGGAAGTGGCTGCATTATCAAAATAAATCAGGGGTTTGCCATGAACGCTGCGGCTAAGAATTGGAAAATCTTGTCGAATTTTCTCAATATCGAGGGTTGTTTTCAGCTTAGTTAAAACTTCCTTCATAGGTGTGGGTATTGTACTCTCGTTATCTTCTATTTACAAGAATAAACCGATGAAAAACTGCGGTACTTTTGAGCAATCTAACCGTCTAACTTCAATAATCAAGATTTTTTAGTTTATCGCGGGCTATGTAAAGGTAGCCTAGGGTGACCGCATCTGTAACATAATCATTTTCTAATTTTTTGATTGCTTCATTTAGCGGCATTTTAACAACTTCGAGAACCTCGTCTTCATCTTCCGTCTGAAGAGAATCCGGTACTAAATCCAATCCTAAAAAGTAAGTTACTTTTCTTTTAACAAACCAAGGTGCGCTAAAAGTGGCGTGGAGTTTTATTAACTTTTTGGCCCTCATTCCTATTTCCTCTCGTAATTCTCTTTGGGCTTCTTTTTCAAACTCATTTTGGGTCTCCGCATCAGTCTTACCCCCAGGAAGAGCATAAATTTCTTTTTCCGCGCCGACAAAAAATTCCTTCACTAAGTAGACATTTCCGTCTTTATCGACTGGTACGATGCTTATTCCGTTGGGTTGTTTCACCATTTCTCTTTTTATAATCCTCTTCCCCACTTTAATTGTCCTTTCAATAATTTTTACCACTTTTCCTGAAAATAGCGTTTTTTCTTCTAGAGTCTTAATCATTTAGAAATCTCCTTTTATTCTTTTCTGCTAATTTTTCCAAAACCGGTGCAAAAAAACCTTTGGTAATAATTTCCCTCGCTTCCGTTTTATTAATTCCTCGGCTTTGTAAATAAAACAATTGTTCTGGGTCTAGGGGGCCAACACTGCTGGCATGGCCAGCCTTTATCTCGTTTTCGTCTATTTCAAGAGAAGGAACTGCGGTTGCTTTAGCAGTGTCTGAAAGTAAAAGGGCATCTTCGCGAAAGTAGGTATTAGTGTTTTTGGCTCCTTTTTTAATCTTTACTAAACCAAAAAAACTGCCCACAGATTTATCCGCTAGAGCTGCCTTAATTAAGGCATCCGATACCGTATATGGTACTTGGTGGTCGATAGTAATATTAACTTTGACTTGATCTTCATCGGAAAGTTTAAAGGCTCCTAAAAGAGTGAGTTTCGCTCCTCGACCAGCAAGTTTCACACTAATTTTATAATTCTCTGAGCCTTTTGTATGAATAATTGGCAAAATTTTTTCCTGATCCTGCCTCAAAATTATTGAGATATTTTTCACAAACTTAATTATACTTCTTTTGTTTGTAGGGAAAAATGTTTTTGAAAAAGTATCAAAATGATGAGGAGAAGTTGGTCCCGTCGGCAAAAGCTGCTCTGAAGAACGAGCGATACTCTTGCCGACGGGTTTCAGGCGTGTTGGGCGCGTTGAAGACGGGATTCAATGCAACCCAACAACAGGTGTCGGTTCGGCACTAGCACTAAGACGTTGCTGGTGGTGCCAAAGCCTTAAGGGATCCCTCTTCCCCTGGCCTTACCATAGGACTTCCCTTTCACTGTACCGGTAGGGAACGCCGAGGGTTGGAACCTCACCTCCTTTCTTACTAAAACCCGTGCTTAGGCGGCTTACTCTGGATCATATAAGTGCAATGGTTACACTTGGGGTAAGCCCCTTCTATCCAGGTAACCGCGTAAGCTTTCCGTTCTTGGATTGCTTGTTTGTATTATAACAAAGTAAGCAACCGTTTTCAAAAAATTATGGTTGGTACCCAGTGATAGCCATTAAAGATCGACCCACAGAAATTATAATCTACTTCTATCAGAATAAGGTTTGCCAGCTTGAAACAGCAAATCGTACTGGATTATAATTCCTTTCAAACCTTCTAGATAAAGTATCATCGGCGCTTCTTCACCTGGAAACCGATCCATTATGACGGTGGCCGTCCAAGCTAATTGATCAAAGACTTCTCTCACTTTATCACGTACTGACTCAAGAACCTCGGCTCCGCCTTCTCTCCCGTGCGCTGCGGGATCGAGTTCAAGACTACCAACGTGGACTATAAAATCCAATCCATCTTCGGTTAAGGTAACTGTGGTCACAATTCCCTCCTTTCGGTTTTTTAAGATGACGAAAGTTTATCAATCTAGGGGTTTCTTGTAAAGGATTTTAACCGCCTCGGTCATTTTGAGTTTAACCTACCCAACAGAACCGACCATCTCTAGTTGAATCAATCGATTCAACTCTAATGCGTACTCAAGAGGAAGTTCTTTGACAATAGGTTCGATGAAACCATTGACGATCATGGAAGTGGCATCATTTTCAGATAGACCGCGGGACTGTAGGTAAAAGAGTTGATCTTCACCGATTTTGGAAACGCTAGCTTCATGACCAACCTGCACATTTTCTTCATCGATTTGCATAGTTGGGTAAGTGTCGCTTCGACTTTTTTCATCGAGGATAAGAGCATCGCAACGCACGTTCGCCTTTACTCCTTTTGCCCCTTTAATTACTTTCACAAGACCCCGATAGCTAGTTCGACCGCCATCTTTAGAAATTGATTTGGAAATAATTTGACTGGAAGTATCCGGCGCTAGATGGATTGCCTTTCCACCAGCATCCTGGTGTTGCCCAGCTCCAGCAAAGGCGATTGAGAGCACTTCGCCTCTGGCTCCGCGCCCTTTTAAGAAAACAGATGGGTATTTCATCGTAATTTGTGACCCCAAATTACCATCGATCCATTCCATAGTCGCCTCTTCTTCAACGAAAGCGCGCTTTGTTACTAAATTAAAAACATTTTTTGACCAATTTTGAATTGTGGTGTAGCGGCAACGAGCTTTTTTTCTAACAAAAATTTCGACCACCGCCGCGTGTAAAGAATCAGTGGTGTAAATAGGCGCGGTGCAACCTTCGACATAATTCACTTGTGCACCCTCATCAACAATAATTAAAGTGCGCTCAAACTGGCCCATATTGGCCGCATTGATGCGAAAGTAAGCCTGAAGTGGGACTTCAACTTTAACACCAGGCGGTACGTAGATAAAGCTTCCGCCACTCCAAACAGCGGAGTTGAGAGCTACTAATTTATTATCAGCTGGCGGGATCGCCCTTCCAAAATACTCTAAGAAGAGTTCTGGGTATTTCTTTAGGGCTGTATCAGTACCAAGAAATATAACCCCTTTTTCTTCCCATTCTTTCTGAAGGGAGTGGTAAATCATCTCACTATCGTATTGGGCGCCGACTCCGCCTAAGTATTTGCGTTCTGCTTCAGGTATGCCAATTTTTTCGTAGGTGTCACGGATTTCCTCTGGTAAATCTTCCCAACTTTGGCTACTCTTTTGCGTGGGCTTTACATAATAGTAAATCTCGTCATAATTTACGCGCGAAAGATCTGCACCCCAAATTGGTTGCTTTTTGGCTTTAAAAATCTCATAGGCTCGTAGACGAAAATCTCTCATCCAGGTTGTTTCACCTTTCATAAAGGAAATTTCTTCGACTATTTCCCGATCCAACCCCTTTCGAGTTTTAAAAACAGACCGTTCGGGTTTGGAAAAACCATATTTCTCGCGGTAACCTTCATTTACGTTTATAACCGTAGTTTTTGACATAATAAATTAAAAACTTAAAAGTCAAAAGGCAAATGTACAACTCAAAAACCAAAACTTTTAAATTTTAAATTGTAATTTTGAATTTTGCACTTTGACTTTTGAATTTGATTCGTATCCTTTTTCCTCAATTATCTGCGCCAACTTGTGGTCTCCACTTTTAACAATTCTACCACCTACTAAGATATGCACATAGTCTGGCTTTATATACTTTAAGATTCTTTGGTAATGGGTGATCAACAAAATTCCTATATTTGGACCAGCGGCTTTTTTTATACTTTCTGCAACTAACTTTAAGGCATCAATATCCAAACCAGAATCGGTTTCATCAAGAACCGCGTATTTTGGGGCGAGAATTGAAAGCTGCAGTACTTCCATTTTCTTTTTCTCTCCTCCCGAAAAACCATCATTTATAGCCCGAGAAGCAAAAGACTCGTCAATTTTCAGTTCATTCATCCTAGTTTTCAAGGTTTTAATAAATCCTTCAATCTCGACCGTACCTTTTAAATTTTTGATCGAAGTTCGCAAAAAATTGGCGACCGAAACCCCAGGAACGGCTATTGGGTACTGCATTGCTAAAAATAAACCTGCTCTTGCCCTTTTATCAGGAGTTATGTTAGTAACATCTTCTCCATCGAGCATTACTTGTCCAGAAGTAATTTTGTAGCGAGGGTGACCAGCCAAAGCAAACGCCAGACTACTCTTTCCCGAACCATTCGGTCCCATAAGGGCGTGGATTTCACCTGACTTAATTGTAAGATTCACTCCTTTGAGAATTTTCTTATTTTCCGAGGAAACATACAAACCGCGGATTTCCAGCATAACTAAACTACTTGTAACACGTTGGGCTAATTCTTTCAAGGAAAAAATACCTAGATAGTAAAAAGGACTTTGCCTAAAATATGTTCTGCCTTTACCGGACCGAAAAAGCGACTGTCGGTACTTTCATTTAAATTATCACCTCTGACAAAATATTTATTTCCGAGTACTTTAAATACTCTCTTAACGATTTTTCGGCTTCTTATTGGTGGTTTTAAGACAACAATATCGCCCTTTTCTGGTTTATTAAAAAGAAAAGATTTTTTTGCTACTAATAAATACTGCCCAGCGCCGATAACCGGAATCATACTAGTACCAACCACTTTAAAACGTTCGATTGGAAATAAGCTCTTGAGTAAATTCATAAGGGTCACTTAGACGCGGCTTTAACTTTGTTAAAAATAACCGCTATTTTATCGACACTTTCCCGTAAATCTTTTGCGGTCTTGGGGTTTACCTCGCGTTTATTTTTTGAACAAAGTTTGGTAGTTTTCCAAACTAGGTCATGGAGATTTGGGAAATCTTTGAGGTTTTCCTCTTTGAAAAAGTCTGTCCAAAGGATTAAAACTTCGCGTTTGCAAATTTCAGCGTGTTCTTCTTTTACCTTAACCATCCGCACAAACGAATTTCTTGCTTCTAAAATTTCTTTACCCGTCCCTTCTGAAGGCAACTGCAAAATCTTCTCGACCATTTTTTCAACAGTTTCAGCGGCTAATTGGGCGGGTTTGGGATCGTAAATACCGCAAGGAACATCGCAATGAGCGTAAACTGCTTGGGCTGGATTTATTTGGTCCAGGAGATTAAAAAGAATTGAGATTATCTTCATTGGCATAAATAGTTTAGTGGTCTGTGTTTTCCTCGTCAAGACTTTAAATTCCCTTTTCTTAATTGACAAGTATCTACCCCTGTGAAAAAATTACTTTTAGATAAAGCTGCTCATGATTTTAGAAAACCGCCCTGATGAAATACCCCGACTAAAGCGTTACGCAAATCTTTTTGAAGCCGTTACCTGGGCGGTTATTACTAGTGCTTATGCTCTTAGCTGGCTTATGCCAGACGAAGCAGTTAATCATTTTCTGATAAATTCCATTACTTTAGTGGCAGCTGCTTCAACAATAGTTTTTTACCGAATATTGCCGTTCGAAAAAAGGGCTGGGTCTTTTATATTTACCTTCCGGCTTAAGGCTTTTATTATCGGGATTCTAAATATCATAATGATCAGTGTTCTTGTTTCAGGAACTGGGGGGATTAAAAGTCCGTTTTGGTATCTTTATCTTCTTTCCCCCCTTTCGGCCGCCCTCTATTTTCCGGCCTGGGCAATAGCCACACTAACAACCTGGGCAGTTATTCTTTATTTAATAACAATCTTTTATATATCTCCGCACTTGGGTGTCCCCTACTTTACGACTGATTTTCCGGTTTCGATTTTTACAACGGTTACAGCTGTTTTTTTCGTGGTCGTACTTGCTTATTCTCAAGCTAAAGAATTAACTATAGAGGGCGAACGAAGTCTAAGGTTAGTTAATGAGGTAACCGGTGAGCGCAATAAATTATCGACGGTATTAGAATCAGTAGCGGATGGGGTTTTTGCTCTAGATTACAAACGAAGAGTAGTGTTTATTAATAAATCAATGGAGAACCTATTAGGTACTGCGGAAAAAGATCTTATTGATAAGGAAGCGGATTTGGTTTTTAAATTTTATAATGGTAATAGAAGGGTAACCGCTATCGAATTTTGTCCTCTTAAGAAGGTCGCGAACGACACGATTGTTTATGAAGGCTCTAGCTTAAAATTTTTAGATAGGAGTAAGAAAGAAATTTTCCTTAATTTAGCTTCCACAGCTCCCTCCAAAGGGCCTTTAATTGACGTTGGTTGTATAGTCGTAATTCACAACGTAAGCAAAGAGAGGGAGCTTGAAGCAATGAAACTAGATTTTGTTTCAATAGCGGCTCATGAACTGCGCACACCAATCACCAGCGCTCGGGGGTATCTTTCTATTTTAGAGCAGGAATTGAAAAATAAACTTAACGGAGAGGAGAGAAACTTTTTGGAGCGCGCCCAAATCTCAACTGATCAATTGTCCTCTTTAGTGGAAAATCTTCTAGATGTCTCTAGAATTGAAAAAGGGGCGATAAAATTAGATATAACTAAAATTCAAATTGAAGAGTTAATCGAGAGAATCGTGGACAATTATAAAGAAGCGGCGTCCCAAAAAGGAATTGCCCTGGCATATATAAGAAATAATATCAAGATGCCGCCAGTAGCTATTGATAAGTTTAGAATAAGCGAAGTTTTGTCTAATTTAATTTCCAACGCAGTTACTTATACTAGTAAAGGAAGGGTGGAAGTTAGAACGAGTGTTAAGGAGAGGTTTGTTGTTACTAGCGTAAAGGATACTGGTGAAGGAATACCAGCCGAAGCTATTCCTAATCTTTTCACCAAATTTTTCCGGGTTTCCGGACCGCTTGAGCAAGGTTCTAAAGGTACTGGTTTAGGGCTGTACATTTCTAAAGCGATAGTTGATCTGCACAGTGGTAAAATTTGGGTAGAAAGTGAGTTGGGCAGAGGATCTACTTTTTATTTCAGTGTTCCGATTTACCAAAGTAAAAATTACCTATGACCAAAAATAAAAAAATTCTCATAATCGAAGACGATCTTTTTGTAAGAGAGTTGTACGAAAATATTTTCCGTAAAAAGGGTTATGATGTGGTCAGTGCGGCTGATGGAGAAGAAGGATTAAATAAAGCCTTGACTGAAAAAGCAGACTTAATACTTTTGGATATTATGTTACCGGTTAAATCTGGGATGGAGGTTTTAAAAACTTTGAGAAAAAGTTCCACGAGTGCCCGAAAAACTCCGGTATTTTTGCTAACAAATTTAGGTCAGGAATCAATAATTAAAGAGGCCTTCAACCTTGGCGTCGACGGCTACTTACTTAAGGTAAAACTATTGCCCTATCAAATAGTTAGTGAGGTTGAAAACTTTTTTAAGGGTGAGACTAATAGGGAGTTTTACCTAAAAAACTAATGTAAGATTTTAAGGGTAAATTTGTTTGCCGGCTTTTTCGTCTTCCAAAATTATTGCTAGGACTGGACAGCTTTTAGCAGCATCCATAATCCGATCATCGCTAGCCCCTTTGGGGTTTTTAACTACCGCTTTCATCTCATTGTCGAGTTCAAAAACCTCAGGTGCGATAACCACGCAGGAAGCGGCTCCAATACAAAGATTTCGATCAACTTTGACTTTCATAGAATTTAAGTGTGGCGATCAGCAACTTTTGAAGCTCCGTAAGAATCTGGTTTTATTTTAACCGCAAAACCATTACCACGTATCATTCCGACAACCTCGTGAATAATATCTCGGGTTGGTCCTAATTGGCCAACATCAACGTGGATTTCTAAATTGCTTATTAACCCATTCTCTTTGCCAAGACGGGTTAAAAAATTCTGGGCGGTTTCTAGCGAAAAAAACGCTTCCTGATAGATTCTATCTTTTAAAGACATTTTTTTCTGGACTGATTTAGCTTGCCAAAAATAAATGGCTCCTTGACCAACACGGTGGATAATAACAGCGGTTACAAAATCCGCTTGGCGACTGACTCTTCCACTGGAATCAGTACCAACGATTAGTTTATATGCTCTATCCGGTTCTTTTTTAACAAAACCGGCTAAGCCGCTAATAACTTCTTCGAACGTGACCTTGCCTAAACTAGGGCTATTAAAATAACTTGAACCATTATTTCCCATAAAAACAATACAAAATTATACCGCAAAAGAAAAATTTAGAAAAGGGTGTAGACAAACGGTGCTACTCCTGTTCCTTGGGCAAAAATAAACAAACTGGCAAAAATAAGGAGTAACAAGATAAAAGGTATCAACCACCATAACTTTCTCTCCATAAGAAATTCAAAAAGTTCAGCGGCTACTGCCGCTCTACCGCTTGCTTTTTTTAATAACTTCACTTTCCACCTTCCTTTTTAATTACGAATTTTTCCAAAACTAGTAAATCTAAACCGCTTCTCCTAAAAGTATTATACGCGTTTTCGGGTGAATTTACTATTGGTTCCCCCTTCAAGTTAAATGAAGTGTTAAGTAAAATCGGCACCTTTGTTTTTTGGAAAAATTTTTCAATCAAAGAGTAGTAACGGGGGTTTTCTTCTTTTTTTATGGTTTGGAGCCTTCCGGAACCATCAACGTGAACTACAGCGGGGATTTCCTTTTGCTTAATCCTAATCACTGGTGCGACCATCAGCATAAATCTAGCTGGGTATTCATTTTGTTTTAAGTCAATATCAAAATAATTTTTTGCCTGCTCTTCTAAGACAACTGGGGCAAAAGGTCGATACGGTTCACGGAATTTTATTTTTACATTAACAATATCCTTCATTTCTTCTCTTCTTGGATCAGCTAAAATGCTTCGGTTTCCCAAGGCCCGAGGACCCCATTCAAAACTGCCTTGAAACCAACCAACGACCAAACCTTTACTTATCGAATCGGCGGTCATTTCTATTAGTTTTTCCTCATCATCAAAATAATGATACTTAATCTTCTTTTGCTCTAAAAATTTTTTGATTTCCTTTTCACGGTAACTCTTACCAAAGTAAGCGTTTTCTAAAACAAAACTCTTTTGCTTTCCTAAAATATGATTCCAAACATAAAAGGCCGCTCCTAAGGAACCGCCATCATCTCCAGCAGCTGGTTGCACAAATAGTTTTTTAAAAGGAGTTTCGGCAGTTATTCTACCGTTTGCCACACTATTTAAAGCTACTCCGCCGGCAAAACAGAGATTTTCTTTTTTAGTCTTTTGGTAGGCATAGCGCGCTAAATCTAAAATTACTTCTTCAGTTACTTTTTGGATGCTGGCGGCGATATCAGCGTAATATTGATTCTTGGCCGCTAAACTTTTAAAGTTTTTGGGTTTTTCTCCAAAATAAGAAGGGTAGGTTGTACCAGTAGTGAAAAAATGCATATCTTTGGGGCGAGGTTCGCCAAAAAGAGAGCGAAATTTTTCGTTAAACGAATCTTTAGTTGATCTCTGGTATGAAAAATAATCTAAATCTAACCAAAAAGAATTATCCTTTGTCTTAATTAATTTTTTAACGGCCTCTACATATTTTGGTTTACCGTAAGGAGCCATCCCCATAACCTTGTATTCTCCATCATTTACTTCAAATCCTAAAAAAGCCGTGAAAGTACTGTAAAGCAACCCGAGTGAATGGGGAAACCTAATTTCTTTATAAATATTTAGTTTATTCCCATCCCCAACCCCAATAGTAGCAGTAGTCCATTCCCCTACACCATCCAAAGTTAGAGTAGCGGCCTCTCTGAATGGAGATACAAAATAAGCACTGGCGGCGTGGCTCACGTGGTGGGGAACAAAAAGAACTTTATCTTTATCGATCCCTAAATTTTCAATGATGCTATTTTTAATCCAAAGCTTTTCTAATATTAAATTAAGGAAAGATTCAACAAAAAGACTTCTCGTAAAAGGGGCTTGGGAAAGAATAGTTAAAATAATTCTTTCAAATTTAATAAGGGGTTTTTCATAGAACACAACGTAAGAGAGGTTTTTAGCAGTTATTTTCCCAGTTTGAAGACAAAATTTAATTGCGTTAGTAGGAAAATTATTGTCGTGTTTTATTCGAGTAAATCTCTCTTCGGCACTAGCAGCGATTAGTTTACCTTCTTTTAGTAGAGAAGCGGCTGATTCATGGTAAAAACAGGAAATTCCTAAAATATTCACTAGTATTGCTTTCTCGCTTCTTCGAGGCTGTCGACTTTATGCTCCCAGTCTTTCCAAGTCGAGGTTGGTTTTTTCTGTAGGGGATCAGACAAGACTTTAAAAATTAGGGCTAGCGGTAAAAATAGGATAAAATAAAACGCGCTCAAAATAACTCTTGCTTGGAAATTGCCAATTTTTTGGCTTATGGATAGCCATTTTTTCCAAAAAAATTTTAGTAACCTCATAAAAACCACTTTAGTATATAGTCAACGGGTCGCTTTTTCAAGGCGAACCTCAATCAAAAAATTAAAATTATTTGACAAGCTGGTCCTTACTTATTTATTATTAATATATAGATGCTGTCCAAAGTTTTTATCTTTTTACTAACCACTTTTACTTTCCTTTTTTTAGCCACTAGCGCGCAAGCTTACAATCCTCGTCCTTTTTACGACTGGGGTCCCTACTATTTAGAAAGCAGACCTAGTGTCTTGGGACTTGCGGCTTATGCGCAGGAAGCAACGGCTACGGCGGTAATTGCCGAACCAACCTTTCTACAACCGGATAACCCGTTTTATTTCGTTAAAGGGTTTGGAGAAACTTTTCGACTTGCCTTTACTTTTGATCCGGTTAAAAAGGAGGAAGTCCGCTTAGATTTGGCCGAAGAAAGATTAGCCGAGGCTCAAGCCTTATTAAATAAAGACAGGGCTGAATTAGCCCAAAGGTTTTTTGATCGCTACCACGATACTTTAGAAACGGCGACTGAAAATTTGAAAGTTATAGAAGAGTCCGGATCCCAGATTGAAGATCTGGCGAAAAAAATTGAGCAAGGAACGGCAATTCACCAGACAGTTTTAGAGCAACTTTTAGCCAGGGTACCGGATGCTGCCAGGGCGGGGATTCAGAGAGCAATTGAGGCCTCCCAATTTGGTTTAGACCGTTCTGCGGATTTGCTCGGAAAACCAGCTGTGCCACCAGAAGTTTTGGAAAGAATCCAGGCCTTAAAGGCTCAAGGAATTCTTAGTGATGAAGAAGCACAAAGAATTGTGGCTCATACATCCCGAGAGGACCTGCGAAAAGATTTAAGAGCCCTTTTAGCCGAAGGGATATTCCCCGAAGCCGACTTCAAGAGACTTGACGAAGCGCAGAGATTCTTTTTCCCCCAAGAATTCCAAAGGTTTGTTGAGTTTAAGAAATTTGAGGAGTTAAAAAGATTAGAGCAAGAAAAACCGGATGAGGAAACCCAAAAAAAGTTGCAGGATTTTGCTAAAGATTATAAACCAGGTGATATTATCCCACCTGACATTAGGAAATGGTGGATACCGACTGTCCGGTTAGAAGAAATTCAAAATACCTTAAGACCGGACCTTTTGCCAGGAAACTATATAAGACCAGAGGATCGTGCCAAATATAAAGAGTTGAGAGAAAGATTTAAACCAACTGAAGAACAAATTAAAAAATTAGAAGAGTTTTATAAGAATAATCCTGGCGCTGTACCGCCTCCGGAGCTACAGCGAACGGATGCTTTATACCAAAATCTAGGTACAAGACCACCTTATTTCGAAGGTGAGGGTACAACTGGAACTTACCCATCACCCTATTACCCACCAACCAGTACAACGCCAACCTATCAACAGGATTATAATTATCAATCTAGCCCACCAACCTATACGCAACCAACTTATACTCCTCCGCCTGGTTACACAGGACCCAGTTACACACCACCTAGCTATACACCACCAACTTATACACCACCACCAACCGAACCCGCACCAGCACCAGCGCCCAGTCCAACCCCGCCGCCGTCTAGTCCAACACCTCCTCCTTACTAATAAGCGGCTGCTTACCCTAGTTTAATAGTATTTAAAACTTCTCTTATACTAACAGTTGCCAAACCAATAACTTTATCAGCCCCACCGTAGTAAATAAAAAGTTCACTGTTTTTTTGAACAGCCCCACAACTAAAAACAACGTTTTTAACGTAACCTTCTTTTTCGTACCGTTCCTCCGGTTCAAAAATTGGTTTGGAACTACGATGAAGAACTTTATTTGGGTTATTTAAATCCAGAATCATAAGCCCTAACCGATAAATCTTTTGATTATCAACGCCATGATAAATAAGGAGCCAGCCTTTGGCAGTTTTTATAGGTGGCGGATCAGCACCGATTCTTTCACTATCCCACATTCCTTTTCTGGTTATCGCTAAAACCTGGTGATTGGTCCAATTTTTTAAATCTGGGGAAGTTGTAAGATACATATTTGGATAAATTCGGTGAATTAGTAAAAATTTACCGTTAATTTTTTCTGGAAAAAGGCAACCGTCTTTTGTATCTAAGTCTGGCAGTAAAATTCCAAGTCGGGTAAAAGTTTTGAAATCTAAAGTTGTAGTTAAACTAACCCGAACTCGCCAAGGAACTTCACTAGAAAGAGAAGGGGCAAATTTTTTCTTTTTTACGTTGGCCGGGTAAACAGAAGCGGAGGTATAAACTATAAAGAAGGTATCACCAATTTTTGTAATTCTCGGATCCTCAACCCCAAGCCTCTCATACTTGTTGTCTTCATCCCCTTTGAATATAGGCACTTCGCTTCTTGTAAAATTAAAACCGTCAACACTGGCGGCTAAACCAAACCGAGAAATCCGGTCTTTTCCTTGGGCTCGATAAATTAGGAGAATTTTATCTTTAAAAATTGTGGCAGCTGGATTGAACACAAGATATTCCTCCCACCAATTTTTGGTGGGCGCCAAAATTGGATTTTTAGGGTATCTTTTCAACTCCATAGGTGCGCCTCTATCTATTAAAAAAATCGTAACCCGCTTTTGAGATGTCCGCAATAACTAAATCATTATCACCCAAAAAGGGTACGTCTTTAACCAAGACTACTATTAAATAGTCGGTTTTAGGACCAAAAACAATTCCCACATCATGGTTTAAATTATCAAGCTCGCCAGTTTTGTGAGCAATTTTTACTCCCGTTGGCAACTTAGAGGGTAATTTATTATTAATTTCTTGCCTTAAAAGTAAATCGATCATGGTACTACTCGCTTCTTTACTGATAATTTTACCAAAGTAGAGTCCTTCTAAAAGAGTCGCCATATCCTCAGCAGTTGTTTTCGGGGGGCTAGTCAACTTTGTGTCTCTCAAACCAATCTCGGCAACTGTTTTTACTATTTTTTCCCAACCAAAATACTCTCCTAAAGTTTGGCCAGAAAGATTATCTGAAAAAATTATCATTCTTTCTAATAACTCTCCGATGCTGTAGTTAAGTGTTTGGGAGATATTATCACTATCTTTTCCAACAATATTACCGTCAATATCTAAATTTATTTTCAGCGTGTCCTCAAACTTAATTTCACCAGTCTCTCTTTTACTAAACCCTTCCACTAAAACCTCTAATTTATAAAGACTGGCGCTACCAAATTCTTCTTTTTCATTTAGGTAAAATCTTTCATCCCCTTTTAAGTTTTTAACGAAAATGGCAAAATACCCCTTTTTATCCTTTATTATTTCCAATATTAGGTTAGAAAGTTCTTCATTTCTTAAATCTTTAATTTTAAATTCTAAGGGTGGTGATTTTTCGATAATTAATGATTTAGAGGAAAGTGGTATTGGTAGAACCAGATTTTGCGTCATTGAAATCCTTAAAAATAAAAAAATAATAATAAAACTAGTTAAAAGTATTGTGATTATAATCTTTAAATTCATTTATTTACTATTTTACCAAAATTTAATTTAATAATTTGCTAAAATAGATGTGTGGAATCAAAACCCTTGCAAAATCTTGAAACTTTGGTAACTGATAATATCCGGACTTTAAAAATTCCCCAAGTCAAAAGTTCCCATCCACTCGTAATCATAATGACGGGTATTCCTGCCTCTGGCAAGACCTATTTAGCGCAAAGGCTTTCTGAACAACTTCCATTTTGTGTTGTTTCCGAAACAGCGATGCGTCATTTTTTGGCAAGAAGCGCCTCGTTTTTTGACCGAAAAACTGAAAAGATTCACGAGCTGGGAATCCCAACCATAGAGAGGCTTTTACAAATGGGTGTGAACACAATCTATGATTCCAACATTGCTACAAGAGCTCTACGGGAAACTGTAAAAACTAGGGTTGCGGCGGTTGGCGGTGTCTTTGTTTTAATTTATCTAAACTGCTCCAAGGAGGTTGCCTACCAAAAAATTAAAAAGCATAATATTGAAATAATGAGGGGTGATAAGGAAGGTTTCATTATGGATATTGATTACTTTAATTACGAAATCGCTAAAACCCAAGCACCACTAATAAGGGAATCTCCTCTGACTTATGACTCAAGTCAAAATTCTAACCAGCTTCAAAATCTAATCCGAAAAATTAAAGAGAAAATGGACTTTCAAGAAATGTCGCGGTGAGTTTTGTACATAAAGGCTACGTCTGGGTTAATTTCTTCCAAGCTAGCACCGGTTTTTTCGAAAATATCAGAAGAATTTACTTCTTTTTTATCTTTAACCCAACTTTTAATTGAACCGGCGACTTTGCTAGCAATTTTTTCAGCCTCTTCTTTTTCCAAACTAGTATTAATACACGCGGCGTAAACGGAAGCGTAAATTTTTCTTTCGTCGAACTCTTGCCGATGGCCTCTTCTTTTAACGATGTGAGTCATATATTAAGTTTAAAATTCAAAATTAAAAGTTCAAAATTATTATCCAAAATTTACAGTACCGTTGGCAATAAGAATAAGTAGCCAACCTAGAGATATTAAAAGAATTCCAATAAAAAGTCTCATGTACCCTCTTGAATCTTGCTTCCATTTTTTTAGGTGATGTAATTTCACACCAGCCGCTACCAAAATTAATATTATCAGGAGCGGCAGAACGAAAATTATATTATAAAGAACTAAAAGCAAGAAGGCAGTTAGATTAAAATTTAAAGACAGAATAGTAATAATTGCTAAATAAGGGGCTCCGGTGCAGGGCAATTCAACTCCAGAAACAAACGCTCCTAAAAGGATTACCCCGGGTACAGTTGTATTAGAGGCGAGCTGATGAATTTTTTTAGCAAATACTGCTGGTATTCCTAAAGAAAACCACCGACCGTACCAATAAAAATCCTTTACCTCGACAAGACCCGCTAAAATAATAAACGACCCCACGGTTATCGAAAGGTATTCAGTAACAAAGAGGGGA
>Ga0209542_10004025_pt1 | contig 30692 bp, 31 predicted proteins | sample RifCSPhighO2_01_FD_184028 | JGI IMG/M metagenome (GOLD analysis project Ga0209542, IMG submission 184028) | Soil microbial communities from Rifle, Colorado - Rifle CSP2_plank highO2_0.1 (SPAdes) (version 2) | ecosystem: Environmental > Terrestrial > Deep subsurface > Rock core/Sediment ... | reverse complement strand
GGGCAACAACGACAACAGCCCGATGGTCAAAAGGGTATCGGGCTTTATCGTCGGCCCCGCGTGGAGCGAATTTATGCGCTATGCGTTGTCTAAAACTGCCCCTGCGCCCTTTGCCCGCGCGGAGTACACTCCGGCCAACAAAGCGGTCCTCGGCGGCAACTGGCAGGTGCCGGGCTACGACGGCCTGGTGCACGAAATCCTCTATTGGGTCGACAAAAACGACCCCACGGGGCCCCCGCCGCAGAGCCCCGCGAGCGACCCGCAGTTTGAGCGCTGGGACGCGCCAGTACGCGCTATCTACGGCGGCTACGGGGTCTACAGCAACCCCACAACACCGCAAACTCCGGCTCCTCAACAATCTCAACAACCCGTCTTTAACCCCCCCGGCGGCTCCCTCATCCCGCAGTAATCTGCACAACAATGACTTTTAAGCCGACTTTTCGGAGTCATCCATAAGTGGAGACCTGTTGCCGAAAGGCGGCATGTACGAAGTGCCCTGCGCATGGAGATATGCATGCAGTTTTTCTTCGAGTTGCGGAATGTTTTCTGACACTATCTTCCATATAGTGCCGAGCTCCAGCGCAAAGTAATCGTGTGATATAAGGTTGCGCAGCCCCGCAATCATCTTCCACGGCACATCAATTTCTCCCATTGTTTTATCGTCAAGCTTCTTTGAAATCTCACCAACAATTTGCAACTGCATGAGAACAGCGCTCTGTACCATTGATTGCTCCAAAAACGCGGGCTTATCGAGAGTATTGATATACTCAGAAATTTTCTTACATGCGGCAATAATCAGATCAATGTAGGCATTATTGTCCTTCATATATGATCTTTAAGTCGCGTTTAATGTTGGGGCGCATGCGCGCAACAACCCCTGTGTCCGGGACAAGATCTACTTCAACTCCCAAAATGTTCTTAAGTTCTTCCTCCGCTTCCTGCTTTTGGCTGTAACTAAGCGGATGTCCTTGGTCAGAAAACAGAAAGTCGGCGTCGCTGTCGGAGCGGTTATCGCCCCGCGATCGTGAGCCGAAGATGCCAACTTTTCGAAACCCATACTTTTTAAATACAGGCCGTGTCTTTGCTGCAAGAGTCTCCAAGGTGTCTGCCATTTTGATATTATACCACATTACTGCTTCATTAAAACAGCGCCTATTTGTTTGGTCTGTAAAGACGCCTGCGGCCGTGACCGTTTTTGAGGTTGGTGTATTTGCGGTACTCGCACCCCACACCCTCCCAGTTTTCTGCCGACAGCCGCAGGGGCCTCCCCTCGTACGTTATTTCTGTAGTCACACACCGCTCTGCGAGTTGCTCAACAAAAATAGACGGGTCTATGTTTGGGCTCAATTTTGCAAAAGTCGGCGCCGAGCCGGGGCCGATTGGAAATCGTTTAAACAAATCAATATATTCCGGAAACTGGTACGCAACGTCTATCAAAACTTCCGTCCAAAGAAAGCGGAGGTTGAAACCAAAAATAGGTAGAAGTTTTTCTACTCCGTCGTACACAGATTCTTTTTGCCAGGTTTGTATTTCTTGTGCCGCTTTTTTCATAATCTTTGGCAAATAGTTTGCGATAAAAAGCTCGCGAGTCGGGGTGCTGCTTTTTTGGATAACAGAAATTGGGAAGACGTACGGCGCGCCAAAGCGCGGCCGGGGGAAAGCCATCAATCTTTCATACAGTTGTTGATTTTCTTTTTCGTCAAACGATAGCAACCTCACCGACCGCAAGGTCTCCGGCCGCGCGACCATGCGCGCGTAAAACATGTTGAGCAACCACAAAGAAAAGTCTCCGCGCAGCGGGTTAAGTAGTGTATGTATCTCTATCGTCTGCCGGTCCAACTCGCGAAAAATATTACAAAAACGATAGCGCGTAAGAATGGGGTCTGTTGTGTAAGGAGGCGTCTTGCCTAAAGTCTTTTGCTCCCAAATGTTTATACGCTCGCGCACAAACCACAAAACTTCTTCCGGCACCTCCGCCGCATTTTGAATTTTGTCTGCAGTGTGCAATCCCCAGTGCTGGTACAAAACTTTCAAATTGTCCGGGAGTTCCATCCCCAAATTTTATACCTTCCTCTTAAATTTTTCGACACAACTAAAACTACCGATTCATCGGCATGGCGAGGTAGAGGAAGGAGTCGTCGCCGGCGTCTTTTATTAGCATTGCTTTGCCGGGGCCGTTTGAATGGAGGCGCACCGAGTCGCCCGAGACAGACTGGAGAGAGTCGGCCAGGTAGCGGCCGTTGAACGAGACTGCGACCGCGCCACCCTCGACGGTTGCTTTGACGGTGGACACTTGCTCGCCCACATCCGGGTTGCGTGAGGAGAGCAGGAGCGCCTTTTTAGACGGTTCTATCGATAGCGACACCTGCGCAAACTTGTCGGCAAAAATGGAGAGTGACTTGAGCGCGCCGCCGAAGTCCTCGCGCAGCACCACTGCCTCGGTGGTAAATGATTTGGGGATAATTTGCCGGTAGTTGGGAAAGGCGCCGTCCAAAAGGCGGCTCGTGTAATACACCCCGTCGGTCTGTACTGAAAGCTGGTTGTCGTTGTAATACAACTCCACCTCCGCCTGTATACCCTCGAGCACGCGCATAAGCTCCGCCGCGTTACGCGCAGGGAGGAGCATCTCCGGGACGCTCCCGCCCGCGCGCAGCGGCACTGTCTTTTCCGCCAACCTAAAAGAGTCGGTGGCGACCGCGGTAAGTTTGCCGCCGTCGCCATACAGCAACACACTTTGGAGCTCGGGTTTTATTGCCGAGGCGGAAGCGCAGTACGCCACCGAGCGTATGGCCCGCACCATATCCCCACTTTTTATTTTGAAAGAGTGCTCGGCGGAAACGCGCGGCAGCACGGGGAAGTCTTCGTGCGGCAAAGTTTTTATTGACGCATTTGCGCGTTCGGTTTCAATCTTAAACACCTCACCCACCAGTTGTGCTGACACTGTCTTGCCGCGCGCATTCCCTAAAAATCCCGCAAATACATTTGCGGGGACCGCCACTACCCCTTCGGTAGTGATTTTTGCGGGGATAACTATCTCTACTCCGCATTCCAAGTTGGTGGCCCGCAGTATCAATCGGCTCCCTTCGGCTACCAGGAGCACGCACCCCAGCACTGGCAAATTTGGTTTTTTTTCAGAAAACCGTGCCGCTGTTGCTGCGGCGTTTTGCAAAACATCGAGTGGGGTTTCAAATTTCATAACAACTCTTTATATAAAAAACTATTACTATTAAGACTGTGGATTGTGGAAAACTGCAAAATTCTGTTGCGGGGTAAAGTGGATTGGCGCAGTAGTTAGTACCATAGGTGTGTATAAAAAATCATTTAAGCATTAAACGGATCTGGTGCAACTCGTTGTTCAACACACTATCCCCACGAAGATCATTCTTTATTTTGTCGCAGGAGTGAATGACGGTGGTGTGGTCGCGACCACCGAGTTTCTCGCCTATAGTGGGGAACGAAATCCTAAAGTCCTCACGCAACAGATACATAATTACTTGGCGAGGGCGCACCACTTCCTTGCGCCGCGTCTTTTCATAAATACTCCCCTCCTCAACTTGGTAAAAGTTGGCGATAGTTTTAACCACCTCTTGCACTGATATCGCCTTTTTTGTTGAGCCACCTGCGCCGCGAAGGAGCGTCTTGGCGTCGTTTATAGTGAGAGGCTGACCCCGCATCTCAAACTGGATCATAAGTGTGTTTAAAGCGCCCTCAAGCTCGCGCACGTTGCCCTCTATTGTGGTGGCGAGGTACTCAAGCACCTCGTCGGCAAGAATAAAGTTGTGAGCCGAGGCTTTGGAGCGGATTATTGCAAGGCGCGATTGGTGGTCAGGTGGGGTCACCGAGACAATCATGCCGGCGCTGAACCGTGATTTGAGCCGGTCCTCGAGGTTTTGGATGACATTGGGGTGTTGGTCGGAAGAAAAGACCAATTGCTTGTTGTTGTCGTGCAGATAGTTGAAGAGATGGAAGAATTCTTCTTTTATTTTGTCGCGTCCGGCCAAAAACTGCACGTCGTCCATGATGAGGAGGTCATATTGGCGGTACTTTTCCTTAAACCCCTGCACCTTGCCCGCCTGGAGCGACGAAACGTAGTCCATAGAAAACTTTTCTGACGTGACATAGTACACCTTGCGCTCCGGTGCGCTTTGGCGGAAGTGGTTGCCGATGGCTTGTATAAGGTGCGTCTTGCCGAGGCCCGTGGGGCCGTAGACCAAAAGAGGGTTGTAGGCGATGCCCGGCTTGCGGATGACCGCCTGCGCGGCCGCGGCCGCCAGCTCGTTGAAGGGCCCCACCACAAAGGAGCTAAAGGTAAACCGCGGGTTGAGATTGCTCTTTTGGTGCACCGCCTCGAGCGGGAGCTCGGTCACCGGCGGCGGGACCGTGCGGGCTTCATCATTTGAGCGCTTGGCCCCGCGGGATATGACGTACTCGACCTGGCGCACCGAGTCAGAAAGTGTGCGCAGCGAGTGCAAAATATCCTTATGGAACTTAGTAGAAAGCCAGTCCCGGGCAAACTGCGAGGGCACGCCGAGCGCGACCGTCCCCTCCTCTACGCGCACAATGTGGGTGTCCTTAAACCACGTGTTGAAATTGGGCTTTGATATGGTCAGCTCAAGCTCGACCAGTGCGTTTTCCCAAAGTTCTTTAGTGGTGGTCATACAAAAGGATAGTCAGTCACACACAAGGATACGCGCATACTGCCCATCCGTCAAAAAACTCGATTATGTGCACATATTGTGCACAACATGGGGATAAGCTGTAGTTGACAGATACTATTGGAACAATAAAAACAAATTGACAACAGTTTTCCTATAGGAGAACTGTTGTCGTGCTCCACCCCAGTGGCTTTAAGAAAAAACTTAGAGGAATTAGACAACCGGAACAATAAATAAACAAAAAGGGCCCGCGCCGAAGCGCGAGCTCTTTGATTTGCCGACCTGCTGTCAAGCGGTTTTTGGCTCGCCGACTTCCGCAGGTGCAGGGTGTTCAGGCTCATCGAAGGTAATGAGCGGACAGACCCCCTGCTTCTTCGCTTTGAGGTAAGCCTTGAACATCTTCCATCCATCCCACCGGCCAACCTTGCGGAAACCGTCCACAACAATTGCACCGAGAAAATAGGCAAGGACGAGAACACCGAGTCCAACTGCTCCATAGCCTGCATATGGCCGCATGGTAGTCACCGCTGGCCACCAATACGTATAGGCGATAGCCGCGAGGAAGAACAACCCCCAGAGCGGCAGAAGGATGTTGGACACTGGAACTTGTTGTGCCCCGATGTTGATTTCGGGGAAGTACCACATCATTTGGTCCTTCCCTTCCGCATCCCTCACTTTCATGACGGCAAACACACCGGTACCGGAGAGAATGGTAAAGATGTTGCCGATAATGACAATCACGAGGACGACCGCAGCAAGACAGAAAGCCGCAATCGCAATCGGAATTGGCAGGAAGATTGTCCTGTTGACATAGCGACAGAGGTTCGTTTTGTCGGGGGTTTTAAAACTCTCCTTTCCATTGAAAAGATAGGTGAAACGCCAGACCTTATAGTGCCAAGTGCCTTTGCAGATTTTCATGACTAGCTCCTTTCGCTTGTCAGGCAGCGTTACTTTGTGAAATTTGTGTGGGGGGCTTTGTCGGGGTCAATTCCGACTCCAAAAACAAGATACTACTTAGATTCTAAAGTGTCAACCAAAAATGGTTTGCGTTGTACTTGTTGTATTTATTGTGATATCGTTCTAGTTACTTATGTCGCAAACATACCAGCCAAAAAAGCGTAAGCGCGCCCGCGCACACGGGTTTCTTAAGCGCACTTCGACTGCGGGTGGAAAGAAAACAATACTGCGCCGCCGCCGCAAAGGACGCAAACGCCTTTCAGCGTAAGTAACAAGTAACAAGTAGCAGGTATCAAGTATCAATTTGAAATTTGTTACTTGAATACTTGTTTGTTACTTGGAATTTGATACCTGATACTTATGTTACCGAAGGCTAACAAACTTTCAGCATCCGAGGTTCGTGAGATAATAAAAAGCGGGCGTTCGGTACGCTCCGCTACCCTCTCGGCCAAGTTTGTGCCGAGCAAGGTAAGCAAGGTGGCGGTGGTGGTGAGTAGCAAGGTGGCCAAGACGGCCGTTGCGCGCAACAAATTGCGCCGGGCCGCGTACCGGGCACTGCGCACTGCACTCCCCAAAAACACACAGGTTGTTTTTTTTCTGCACAAGCCAATACTTGACCCCGCCGAACTCCAACAACTATGTTTGAAACTTTCCTAGTACAACCGATATACAACGCGTTTGTCGCGCTCCTCGGCGTCATGCCGCAGGGCGACACAGGGCTCGCCATCATCGCGCTGACGTGCCTTATGCGCCTCGTGCTCTACCCGGTATTTACCGCCTCAATCCGCACGCAAATGGGGATGACCGCCATGCAGGGCGACCTTGACGCGATTAAGGAGAAACATAAAGGAGACAAAGAGGCGCTTGCGCGCGAGCAGATGGGCTTGTTTAAAAAACACAAGGTCAATCCGCTGGCCGGCTTTGGCGCGCTGTTTATCCAGCTTGCGGTCATCATCGCGCTCTACTTCGCGCTCTTTAACGAAGGGTTCCCCGAGATAAACACGGCACTGCTCTATTCGTTTGTATCCGCGCCGGCAGTAGTGTCGACCGGCTTCTTCGGTATTTTGGATTTGCTCACGCCGCACCACGTTGTGTTGGCGCTCCTGGTGGGGGCGTCGCAGTATTTTGCGATACGGCTCACGCTCGGGCGCACGCCCGCGGCCGCCAACCTCCCCGCGGAGAAGGTTGCGGTGCAGCAGATGCAACAGCGCATGATGCTGTATTTGATGCCGGCGGTCATGGCGGTCACTAGCTACTATTTTGCCGCCGCGGTGGGGCTCTATTTTGTCACCAGCAACCTGTTTTCTCTCGGTCAAGAATGGTTGATTAGGCGCCAGTTGCAGAAGTAGCCGCACTTGGGGTATGTTGGGGCATATGCCCCTGGACCTCTCCTCTTTTGTAGCAACACTCCTCTCGCTCCTCGGTGTCGAGGGCACCGTTGAGCTCAAAACGGGGCACCGGACCGTGGCCAAGGTTTCCTCGCCGGAGTCGGCGCGGCTCATCGGCGAGAAGGGCGAATCTCTGCGAGCGCTCAACACCGTCGCGCGCCGCCTGGTGGAGCAGAAGCACGGCGAAGAGGCGGCCAACTTTTTGATAGATGTCAACGGCTACCACGAAACCCAGATGGAGCGGGTGCGGCAAAACGCGCGCATGCTCGCCCAGCGCGCGCGGCTGTTTAAACACGACGTCGAACTCGCGCCGCAGAGCGCATACGAGCGACTGGTGGTGCACGAGCTCTTTGCCGAAGACCCGGAGATAAAGACCGAGTCGGCGGGCGAAGGAAAGTTTAGGCACATTGTCCTAAAGTACAGAACACAGCCACTAGCCACTAGCCACTAGCAGCTCCCTACACCCCAGTGGCTATTGGCTAATTACTGAGCCTGACGGCCCACAGGCTGCGGTCGCCTTTTCGTATAAACAACAAATAGCGGTCGTCGGGCGAGAGTGCGAGTTCGGCGATGTTAGACTCCTCCCCGCCGTCTTCCCCGCCCGGCGCCGCCGCAATCTGCGAGCGCCCCGCGCTTAGGTCAAAAGTAAGAATGCCGTCAGAGGCTGCGGCTTCTCCCGCGTGCCAAAGGTCGAGATAGTTTGCCGGCACGCCCGTAAGCGGAGCCGCGCAGTACAGTGTTGTAGAAGAAGCGTTGCTCCAAACGCACTGCTCGGGGATGGGGTCGAAAGAGAGTGCTTTTGAGAGCCCGGTTTTTGTGTCACGTACGTAAGTGCTACGCGAGGAGTCGGCGGTCTGATACACCACTTTGCTAAACGAGCGGTCAGCAGTCGCCGTCACTCCGGAGGCGTATAGGACCGGTGTTGTGTCGCCGGTTTTTATGTTTATTGAAAAAATAGCACCGGGCACGCCGTCTGCGGGCGCGGTCCCCGCAAGTATGACTCCACTCGATGGCCAAGAGAGGAGGAGTTGAGAAAACGGAAGAGAAAACAGCCGCTTGCTGCCGGTGCCGTCAGCTTTGGCGGTGTACCCGTCCGCTCCGGCCGCCGTTTTTATCAGGTAAGCAACGCTTGTGCTGTCCGGCGACACGGCAATATTGGCGGCCCCGATGGGGAGGAACTGCACCCGCACTGCCCTGCTCGATGTGGCGGCGGGCGCGGGCAAGGCAAGGTGCGCGGTCTTGAACGCCCCGGCGTCGAGGTATTGCAACAGTGCTCCCTGGCCCCCCTCGCTCCAAAGAGCGCTCACTATGCCGGGGATGGTGGTGTTAGAAACTGCTTTGGCCACCGCGCCGGGGGTGTCGAGCGCCACATCCATGATATGGCCGTTGGTTGCAAGCACAAAGCGCGCAACGGTGGTGGTTGGGCGTGTGGTGATGAGCAGCGTTGCTCCGGCCACCGGTCCGTCAGTCACCTTAAATATTTTTTGGTTTGTATTTGTCTGAAGTATTTGTATCTGGTCGTTAGTCGTTTGTCGTTGGTCGTTAGTCACCGAGGTTTGGCTACTACCGGTACCAAAAGAAGGGGTGGTTGTATCCACTGGCGCGATGCTCGGCCCGCTCAACAATACAAACCACACAATCAAAAGCGCAGCGACTATGCCCGCTCCAACTATTGCCGCTACCCATTTGATATTGTTATTTATCATCTTATACAAAAGAAGTTGGTGGCACCTGAGCCGGCGTCAACATTCTGGACGTCAGAGCCGCCGAGGCTGTTTGTACAGTTATTATAGAAGTCTTTTATTTGTTGCAGCTTCTCTGGGCTCGAGGGACTCATTATTAGAAGACCGGGGCTAACCGCCCCGGCTGGCGTGGGTGCGGCGTAGACAGTGGAGCCGGATCCACCAGTGCCCCCCGATGCAGGGGCGGTGTTTTTTTGCGCAGTTGTGTTGAGGGTTTGGGTAAAGAGGTCAAAGCGCAAAAGGTTGGGATTGATGGTATAGAGGATGAGCCAGCAGGCCACAAGTAACAAAAGTCCATAAAGCGCCGCCCACATGCGGTCCTTCGCCTTGCTCAAATCCAGAGGCGAGGAGGACGTCATGTAACTTATGCCCGCAAGCACTATCATCAGTACCGCAAAGAGCGCGCCGAGTGTGATAAACAGGCGGAACATCCCCGAAACGTAGGTGGAAAAGTTGAGGCCCGTCTGGTTGACCCCCGGTAGAGGCTCAAGCGGCACGTAGGTACACACACCGTTTTGACACCCGCCGGCCGTCTGTGCGTGCGCAATATCCACCACAAAAAACGGGCTTGCGGCTAGTAGAAATAGAAAAATAAAGAAAATTTTTTTCATAGGCCGAAGAAGTTTAAGAGAGAATTGCCGGTTTGTGCGCCGAAGACAAGTTGTAGTGACGCGCTCGCGTTTTGGACAAACTGGTCGGCAATCGAGTTTTGTATGGAGACACCAACGGTGGCGGCGCCGACTCCCGTGCCCGTCTGGCGCAGGGTCAGTATCCCGCGCGAGGAGTCGGGCCCCGAGGTGTCGGCGCCATTGAGCGTCCATGAGTACGGCAGAGCGCCGGTGGTCTTTGCTTTGTTAGAAAAGTAGTAGGGTTCCGCTTGCACGGTTATCTCCTTCCCGATGAGCGAGATTGCCGCGGGTATGGCGGCGTCATAAAGCGCGCCGCGCAGGGCGTCGCGCGGGTAGAGGACAATCCGCGGCGCGCTCACGGGGACCGATATGCCTCTGCGGCCCGCCAGCGTGTTGCCATAGTAGACGTCTACGCCGATGTCCTCGCTTGCCTGCAGTTGGTCGCCGGTCAGCGCAAGCGTGTAGCGCCCGAGCCCCGACTTGTCCGGCAGTGCATCGCCGGCCCTCGACCACTGGAACGAAAGCGCGCTCGGGCTCACCCGGGCCCCGCCCGAGTACACGCTCGGTAGAGCGACCACTTTGTAGTCGGAGCCCGCGCTGTAGAGCGCCTTGCTTTTGTAGAGCGGCGGCACAGTGGTGTCGGCCTCCCACACTAAGTTGATGAGCGATGGATTAAACACAAACGTTTGTGCGAAGGCGCCCTGGCTCGAGTCGATAGAAACACGCACGGTGGTTTTTTGCCCCAAGGGCCCGGTGGTAAAGGTGTAGGTGCGCTCCCCGATGCCGTCCAACACCACCTTGCCGTCGCGCGTCCACGTAAGCTCGGCGCTCCCGAGGAAGGAGCCCACGCCTTGCGCCTCGATAGTCACCTGTTGGTTAGGCCCCGGCGCCTCGGGGGTCACTACATACTGAATGGGCGGCGGCAGCGTTTGAGCGTAGGCGGTAGCGCCAGCGGTAAAAAATACGAAGACCAATATCACTGCAACACTTCGGGCGGCGCGTATGCCGTCAAAAGCAACAGAGGGCGTCTGTTCTGTTTGCGGTTTTTCTTCTTCCTGCTCTTCGGCTTCTTTGATCTTTGCCGTGCAATACCATGCATAAGCGGCCCACCCAGGGACGCCAAAGTTGAGAAAGGGAAAGAGCTCCGCCACAAACACCGCTAGTGTTCTCCAGCTCCAGAAAATCTTCCAAAAGTTACCGCGGGCGCTGTAAGCTATCAGGGTTAGCATAAGGACTCCGCCGCCGAGCGCAAGACATACACTGACAACATAGGCGATTACTGCGCCCACGATCGGACCTGCGGGCGTCGCGTTGAGGAATGTCCCTAAAAAACCAAGTGCCGCCGCTCCAACGGCACAGCCGATTTTCCCAGCGACATATTGTCCTGCGGCACAGCCGGCCGCGGCTCCTCCGATGGTGCCGCCCAAAGCGACAAGCCAAGCGGCAAAGGCCATCTGTAGGCCATCTATAGTTGCCCCGAATGTTACAAAAAAAGTCCGGCGCATATAACTATTGTACCTCCGCGCGTTTTTGCCGCAGGGCCAAGACCTGCGAGGGGTCGGAGGTGATTATTTGGTCTTCGGTGTAAGAAGCGATGATTTTAATGGCCACGTGTTTAAGCCCCGCAAAGAATATTCCCTCCCCCACGTCGGACTCGAGCAGCAAAAACTTTTCTTCATCTGACAGGTTGAAGGTTTTTTGCAGGTTGTCTATTGTTGTCGGCGACTGTTTGAGCAGAATTTGTATCGAGGAGTTGGTAATCATCGGCAGGCCGTACGGCGACTTTAAAAAGTCGTCCACATCTTGGGTGATGGTGGCGAGGCCAAGATAGTATTTGCGGCCGCGCTTGGCCATCGAGTAGAGGAACGACGCCGTGTCCTCCGACTTCATCATCCACCACGCCTCGTCGATGACGAGCAGGCGCTTCTTCAGGTTTTTGCGCACCGCATTCCATATATAGTGGGTCACCAGGTACATGGCCACGGGCTTGAGGTCGTCCTCCATGTCGCGCACGGAAAAGACGACGAACTTTTTGTTGATGTCGACGTTGGTGGGTTTGTTGATAAAGCCCGACCACGTGCCTTTAGTGTATTTGGAGAGGCGCTGCACCAGCGACTCGCTCCCCTGCAGGCCTGCGAGCACCAGCTCAAAGTCAGAGAGGAGCGGCGGCTCTATCTCGGCAAAATTGCTGTCCACGGTAATGTCTTTGAGCGCGTACGTCTCGGTGATGGCCCTATCGATGATGGCGTCCTCCTCGGGGGTCAACCCGCCGAGCATAATACGGAACATCCCCACTAGCGCCACAATGTTGGAGCGCAGGATGTCCGCCGGCGACTCATCCTCGCGCGGCAGGGGCAAGTCGAAGGGGTTGATGTGATTTTCGGAGTTGAGGCTGATGTTGAAGTAGCGCCCACCCACCGTTTGGGCCAAAAATTCGTACTCGCGCTCGGGGTCTATGACGATAACCTCGGTATCGAACATCAGTGTGCGCAAAATTTCGAGCTTGGTGGCGTAGCTTTTGCCGGAGCCGGACTTGGCAAAGATGACCGAGTTGTAATTCTCCAGACTAAAGCGGTCAAAGAGCACCAGGCTGGCATTGTGGCGGTTGACCCCATAGAGTATCCCCTTGTCGGACGTGAGGTCAAAGGACACAAAGGGGAAAATGCTGGAGAGCGGGCTCGAGTTGAGCTTGGAGTTAACCCCGAGCTCGTCGCGGCCCAAGGGGAGCACCGACTTAAACCCCTGCTCCTGCTGGAAGAGTGCCGGTTTGACATACACCAGGCGCGACTCGAGCATCGATTTGATTTCGCTCTCGGCTTTGTCGAGCTCCTCGACCGTTGCTCCGTAGATGGTGATATAGACGCCGACGTCAAACAACTTTTCCTGCGCCTGCTGGAGTTGGTCGCGCAGGCCTTCCAGGTCGCGGTAGGCGGTGTCGAGTATGGGGTCGCGCACCATCCCCTTTTGCTCGCGGCTCATAATCTGGCTCTGTACTTCGGCAACTTTTTTTTGGAATTTTTTGAGAATGTCGGCCGAGTCGATGGGGTGGATGAATATCGAGACGTCGAGCACGCGGTCGAGGTTGATGACCGGGGCAAACCACGAGTCGGTGAGTACTCTAGGGTAGGACATCACAAAGAAGGTGCGCGCTATTTTGTCGCCCAGGTTTATCTCGCGTGGCGTAATCTTGAGCGCCGAAGGGGCTATAACATCCTGCAGCTCAAGCACCCCCTGCTTGTAGATTGCTTCGGGGAGTATCGCCGCCATCGGCGCGGGAGCCTCTTTCTTTTTTAAAAAATCAAGTAGTGCCATAATAGTAATTAAATCACAAGCATCAAGCACCAAATTTCAAACAAATTCCAATGTTTAAATTTTAAAAATTTAGGATTTTTCATTTTGTTTGTGATTTGAGATTTGTTATTTGGAGCTTAGCTGTCCTACTTGAAGCGGCTTTTCCAGCTCGCCGGGGTTAAAGAGCTTGTAGAACAATTCAATTACCTCCTCGGTGCCGAGCCTGACCACGCGCACGCCGGTGCGCACGAGCCCCTGCTCGATGACCGCCGAGCGCTGCTCGAGCTGGGTGCGGTACTGCTCAAACTGCTCGTCGGAGAGTGCCGCCATGCCGCCCGAGCGCCCCGGCAAGAGGGAGCCGAGCATCCCGCCGCCGCGGTTGATGAGCGCCGGGTCGTAGGGCACGACGATAAAAAAGTTTTTGGTCATAATGTTGGCCCGCTCGGTAAAGTCTTTGATGAACGCCATGTACTCGCGGATTTGTATCTTCATTAGCTCGTCGAGCTCTTTTGCATAGCGGTCTTGCAGAAGCGCGATGTAGGGGCGGATGTCGAGCTCGCGGCTCTGGATAAAAAACTCCACGGTAAACTCCAGCGAGTTGAGGAAGTTTTGGAACTGCGCGATGACCGCCTGCTGCTCGTCCTGCGACTTCAGCGCCAGGTTGATGCTCGACGCCATCAGGAGCACGCGCAAGGAGCCGTCTTTGAGTATCACGACGCCGTCGCGGACCTCTTTGATGGGGACAAAGTCCTGCGTCGCTTGCGCTTTTACTTTTTGTTTGTTGGCAGTGGGCATACAATTTAAAATCTCAAATCACAAGCATCAAATCTCAAATCCAGAACGCTCCGCACTCGTGACGCCCAACTGCGAACGGTCTTTGATATTGAGCGACCAGGACAGGTCTTTGAGTTTGCTCTCGGAGAGTTTGGGAACGGGTAATGAGCTTCTAGCTTCTAGCTTCGAGTTGCTAGCCGCTAGCCCCTTGTCCCTAGAAACTTGGTCTCTTTGCATCCACAGGTAGAGCTTGGTGCCAAAGAGGTAGCCGAACGCGTGCTCCATGGCAAAGATGAGCGGCCGGCCGTTGACCGTGTAGAAAGCGAGCCCCGCCGAGAGAGTTAGCACCGGTATGGCGAGTATGACGGTGAGATAGAGCGGCAAGAGGGTAAAAAACAGCAGGCACAACCCGCCGCCGCCGGCCAAATAGACAAACTGTTTGAGCGTCAGCGGCCCAAATATCTTGTCTTCCACCTCGATGAATTGAGGAACCTGGTACTGAGCCATTACGGCTAAGTATACAACCAGTTATAAGAGGCTATACTCCTCGAGCGCACGCTTGACCTCTTCATCCGGCACCTCGAACCCGGGTTTGTATATTACCGGTTCGCGGTAATCGATGCCTTCAAAATAGGAGAGCTGTCCGCGGAATAACCGTTCGTTGAAACGATCGCCGAACAGTGATTGTGTATGGACCGATATGTCGGCGACGGAATAGAAATCGCGGATGATAAAATATAAATCCACGTAGTCTTTCCACTTTGTGCGCTGTCCCATGGCGTACGCTTTCATTGCGGCAAGGGTTTTAAGGTCAGGGAGTGGAATCGAATGAAAACTCTCTGTGTACGATATAGCGAATGGATAATGAAAAAAGGTAAACTTTACTGGACCGATAAGGAACGTCAGTTCCCCCTCCCTACTCACGAGTATTTCGTCTATCGGCCGCTCCTTTTCTATTTTTCTTTGCAAGGATAGTTTGCCGAATGTTTTATTGCTGAAAAGATCAAAATCAATAGATTCGCGATGGCCGATGTGAAGAGCTACGGCTGTACCGCCGACCAACCCGAAATCTTTTTTAAATGTGGCGACGAGCGGGAGTAGTTTGCGCTGCTCCTGTGTCAGTATTTCGCTATGCATGAGGGGCATATTTGTTGAAGTAGAGTGTGAAGTAGTGCCTCATTTCCGGATAGTAATTATTCCTCGGGCGTGCAGTTTGCTTCTTAAAAATACGCGCCAACTTTTCGATGCCGAGGATTTGAATTACCTCTTGCACATCGCGCCAATTGCCGTAATTTAGGACGGCCTCGACAATAGACTCTTCGGAAAGTGCGCGGTGGTCCTTTACATACCAAATAAGATGCTTCCGTTTGACGATAAAATCGTGTATAGCATCATACTGCGGCGGGTATTCCATATGTATATTATACCACACCCTGCCTCTTAGACCAGCCCGCGGTATTGTTTTATTCCGGTATCTCTCTATAGGGATCGGCTTTGTACGGTTGCGCCGTGCCCTTCGTAGCCTCTGGCGAAGTAGGGGGCGCGGTTGGTGTCGTGGTAACCGTCTTTTGTGAAAGCATCAGCTCCGCGGGGTGGATTTCCTTTGGTGCGGCCGCTTTTGCTTCGGTAAATTGTCGCAAGGAGGCACGCACAGCGAGGAATATGTCGCGATTTATCTCCTCGGCCACCCCTTTCCCCATTTCTGCGGGCAGGTGGAGGGTGTCCGTGATGCGCTGCTCGAAGGACTCAAAGGGAGTAAACCCGAGCATTGTCATCAGCGTTTCGTCCTCGAGCTCCCCTATTTGGTCGATGTGGAGCTTGTATTTGACTCCCAAGGCCTCGATATTCTTTGCCATATCGGCGCTCTGCACTGCCCGCCGGACGTCCTCGGGCAATTCAGCAAGCCGCTGCGTTATTTTTTGTGTGAGTTCGTCGCCCATAATTTATGCGGCTTTCTTCATGTCGCCGGTGTCGTCATTTGCCGGCGGAGACGGCGGGCGCACGGCTCCGCCGGCGGGAGTCTTGGGTGGTTCGGGCGGACGGCTGTCAGCAATGGATTGCACAACGCTCTCGTTTTCGTTGCGGATTACTTTGCGCACCATCTTCTTCATCCTATCGAGCGTTTCGTTGTTTATGTCCGACTTCAAGTTAGTTGTCGAGACGGATACGGTGCTCTTTAGGTCGCTAAGGTTTTTTGCCGAAGAGGTGTCTATTGTGCCTTTAAGTTGCGCTAGATTTTTGGCGCTAGAAGTGTCGACGACACCCCGCATGTTTTTGAGGTTCTCATTATTGAACCCTTGCAGGATTTTTTGGATATTCGAGGCAGAGGCTATGTTTGCGGCTTGATTAGTGGTGCCCCTTTGTTGTGGTTGAGCGCCGGGGTTCGCAAGGTTGGTTGTACCGGGGGCGTTAGTCATGCGTGCCTGCCCCCCGTTTTGCGGCGGTATAGTTGCACCCGCCCTGTTTCCCCCGCCCCCTCCCGGGGTTTGTGGAGGAGTCGGTTGCTGGGGCTGTTGGTTTTGTTGCGGGGCGGTGGGCGCTTGTCCTCCCCCTTGTCTTGCCGCATATTCTGCGTCCGCCTTTTTTTGCAGTGCGTTTTCTTTTGCTTTGGCTAGGCGCTCCTTCCTCTTTTGGGCTTCGTCATATCCGTGAGCTTTGCCAAAATCAATAGGAGTTGCCCCGTAGCTCTTATTAAGGGGGTCAGTTAGAGGATCGTATTTCCTTAACAGCATCGGTATTCCTGTCGCACGGGCAAGGGCACTGTTTCGGGGGTCATACGTAGCACGAGCCAAAGAGTTTATGCCAAGCAACTGCCCAGCTCGACCAAAGGTTTGCCTACCTGTCCACCCTATCGCACCACCGGTAATGGCGTTGCCCATCCAGCCTGCGGCGGTGCGTGCCCACCCGCTAGTCATGTCGCCGCGGGAGCGGGCCAGCATGTCGGCGGCCGAGAGCGCGAGGTACATCATCGCTATGACAAACCCCAGCCGGATACCCACATTTGCTATCGCGCTCAAAATGGTAATAAACCCAAAGGTGTCGTCGCTAAGCCCGGCGGGTGATGAGGCAAATACTCCGCTCAAAAAATTGCCGCCCGCGTTGAGCTCCTTCATAAACCGCGACAGCACAAAGAACATAAACAGGAACGCCGCCGGATAGAAACTAAAGTTCACTAGGTGATTCAGCCAATCTTTAAAGAGCTTTTTTGCGCCGGCGTTGGGGAGTGTTGCCGCGACCAGCGCCAAGGGCGAAAGGATGATGACAAACCACAGCCCCACAATGCGCATGATAAATTTTGCCCCGGCAAAAAGGAACGCACCTGCCAGCACTCCAAAGGCAATGCCCACAGCAATATATATAGTAGAGAGTGTAATAAGGATGTACATTGAGCTCGAGTTGGGGGTCTGTTTCGGATCCGCATAACGTTTGAAACTTTCAGTGTTGACGATGTTTTGCACCTGGATGCCGTCCATGATGCTCGCGGTTAAGTCTTTGGTGTTGCCGGGCGTAAGCGGCCCGCCCCCCGATGCCAGCGCGGTAAAGCCCGACATAAAGTCGGCGGCACTTTTGTTGTACGCGGCGTTGGTGGAGCCCCCTTTGAGCGTACTGTCGAGCCCCGTGCCGGCGGGGTTTTGCCCGATGGGGTGCCCTTCTATGGCGTTATAAAACTGCAGGGCCAAGAGGTTGCCCGCGTCGATGGCCACGCGCGTAAAGAAGAAGCTAAAGTTGACCAGGAGCGCCACCACAATAACCGCCGCGAGCGTTTTGAGTGTTTGGGAGTTGTCCGCGGTCAGCATCACCTCCACGGCGATGTATATCAAAATAAATATAAACGCCATGTTGGAGAGGTCGCGGATGATGGTCCAACTGGTGGTCAAGAAGCCCAGCGCGTAGGTGGTGCTATTGAGGGATAATTGCACGGCTAAGTCGAAGAAGAAGGCGGCGATGTAGGCAATGGAACTGAACACGCCCACCATGATGTAGTAGACGAGGTTAGAAATGCAGATGGCCAAGCCGTTGGTGCCCGAGAGACTGCACACACTGTCGCTCGGCTGTGCAACGTTTTCGTATTTGTTGGGGTTTTTGAAGTCCTCTTCGCTGACAATCTTTTCTTCAGACCGGCACTCGAAGGCCTTTTTTGTGACATTTCCACTACTGTCTTGACAATACACATACGCATGTGCGGTGGGTATGTTCACTGCAACAAAACTTGCGCCAAAAACAGCAAGGAAGACAACACCAAAGATTATTTTTTTATTGAGATGCATTGCATTGGTCGAGCTCCGTAGCGGTAGTTTGGTTGCGCGTCTGGAGCGACGCCTGGAGCGTCACGCGGTCTTGTTGCGCGTTGGTGACGTCGGCCGGAGCAACGAGCGCGCCGCTTGCTAGTGCGCGGTCGTAGTCGGCGCGCACTGTTGTGACATCGGCGGCCGAGGCGATGTTGATGATGCGCGTCTGGAAGTCCTGCAGCGCCGCTATGGCGGCGTTGGCGCGCGTGATGTTGCCGTTATACCCATCGATGATTGCGTTGTAAGAGTAGATTGCCATCTCGGTGGTCGAGGCCTGCGAGTTTTTGTCCTTGCTTGTCCAGCAATTGGCCAGCCCTTGCAGTTGCTGTTGGGTGTTTTGGATGTCTTGTATGCTCCCCTGCATCACAGAGCCGTACTGCTGGGCCACCTGGAGGCGCCCCTGCATGTCGGTCAGGAGCGTCTGCGCGCCGGCCTGCGCCTGCTGCTGCTCGGGGGTCAAGTAATTGGCCGCGTAGCCGCTGGTGCCCGACAGGCTCGAGAGCCCGCTGTAGAGCGTTTTGGTGACGAGCTGGTTGAGGAGCGCGCTCACAATCTGGTCGAAGCTCTGCGCAAGCTGGTTGGCCAAGAAGGGCTGCTGCAGTGTGGTCTTGAGCGAGTCTTCAATGATAGAGCCCGGAGTTGTGACTCTGCACTTGCAGTTTGAGGGGCATGAGCTACCAAATTTTTGTCCCACTATGCCCCCGTTTATAACAGTTTGGTTGTTGCTTCCGACCGCACCACTTTGCGGCGCGGTTGCTTGACAATCGTAGGCCTCCTGCAGGTTAAGGAAACCGGTTGGCGTCATATTATTTTTGGCGTTGTTGATTGCATTCTGTTGGGCGGTGGCGAGCCCGACCTGCGCGTAGGCGTACGCGCCGTAGGGGTTGTTGGTCGGCACGGTGGTAAATTGTATGAGCCCTCCCCATCCGCCTTGGGAAAAGTTGCCGTTCATAAAGCCGTTGATATTTTTGATGACGCCGGTCAGGGTGCAAGAGGCGGCGTTGTTGCGCCGCGCGTAGCTCTGTGCGATAGCCACCCTAATTTGCAGTTTAAATGGGCTGCAGAGGAATGCGAGTCCTGTGCCGCGGATAAACTCTCCCGCCGCTTGGTCGCCGACATTGGTAAAGAACCGGTCGAAGTTGGTAACAAACGACGGCTTGCCGTTGAAGCCGGAGTTAATCCAGTTGACTATTGAGTTGGTCATCTGCTGGATAACCGCCTTGCCGATGGTGCGCGCAAGACAGTCGCCGATGTCTTTAAATTGATTTGACGATTGTTTGCTCGCCGCTCTCCAATCGTAGACAAGTACAAAACCTCCGGCTGCCGACGCGGCACCTTCCGCCCCCGCTTTTGCCTCACCCAGTCCCTGGAAGCTTGCATATAATGCGCACCCGGCGCCGGTACCCAAGAGGCCGGCGAGCCCCAGCCCATTGCCACTGTTGCCGCCGGTATCGGTCGAACCGAACGAGCCCACGATGCCGGGGCTCCCGCCGACCGAGCCGTCGTTCAGTTGGTTAATGGTTTTGGGGACAAAGTTAGTGGTCGCTCCGCCACCGGAGCCTCCGCTCCCCCCCAGCCATTCAACCCCCGGCACCACTGCTACCCCTGGGTTTGGTTGTATCGTTGGGCCCGGCCCGCTGCCACCACCGCTTACTGAAATGGTTTGTGAGGATGTGTTGCCCCCCTGTCCGCTCCCCGAGACGTTTGACGGTATATTGTTTTGGTTGTTGGCACCGGTTGTGCTTGTTTGGGCTTTGTCAGCTCCGGTGCCAAAGCTTCCGCCCGTTGCGGGCGCCGGCGCCCCGCCCCTAAAAAACCAAAACCAAACGAGCCCCACCACCAGCGCAAAGGCGATGGCTCCGATAATTATAAAAATAACTTTTCTATTCATTGTAACTATGGGGCAACAAAAACAGACCAGGCTGCGCCCGGTTCGTCTTTATTGAAAAGTATACCGTTCTTGTTGAGTATTTGAGCTACCGCTGTAAACACTCTGCCCACCGCCCCCAGCTGCAGTTGGTACTGCTGCAATCCTTGGAGCCCGCGCAACGGGTCCGAGAGCACCAGCCGCATGTCGTCAAACGTTGCCGCGGTGAGTGCCAAAGAGTTTAGTATTTGCACGTGGAGCGGCACAAAAGTCGCCGGCGTTGGCACAGCCGCGAGCTCCCCCACCAGCGCATCGTACTCCCCTTGTATTGCCGGCAAAGCGGAGAGCGCCGAGGGGTCGTTGTTGTCGGTGGCTTTGGCAACCGCGTAGAGCGTCGCTTGCGAGGTGGCTCCGGTGTGGCGGCCCAGGACCGCCATCACCTTGTTGCCGTACGTTTTTTCTGCCGTCTTGGGGTCGGTGGCTACTACGACGTCTTGCGCGGTGTACACTTTTTTGGGTTTTGCCGCCGGTACCAAGCTTGTTGCCTCGGCAATCAACTTTTCTTGCGTGGGGATGTCGCTCCCTAGCCCCTGCGCCTGCGCGCTGCTGAGGTTTATAAGGAGCGAGCGGGCCGCGGTGTCGGTATAGTTGGCGCTTTTTGCGGCATCAAGAAGCGAGGCAACGGTATCGGCGCTCGGCGCGTCGGGGAGCCCGGGCGCTTGCGCCTGTATCTCGTCGAGTTGGGTCTTCCAATCAGTGCCGGGGCTCTCTGCCGGCGCGGCCGAGAGCTCCGGAGAGGAGTTTTGCGGCGAAGTAAGGTACTGCGCCCCCACAATAAGTCCGCCGGAGAGGATGATAGAGCCGGCGATGGCCGAAAAGTGCGCACTGGGGAGTATCTGAAGCCACTGCATTACTTAAAGTATACTGTATATATGTACACCCCTTTCCGGATTGTTGCGTTCCTGCTCCTCTTTTCTTTGGTTCCCGCGCCGCTGTTTGCTCAATTTACGCCGACCCCTACAGCCTCCTCGACCGCTGCCACCTCAACGCGGTCTAACCCCGGCGGGTCAGGCGGTGGCTCTAATGGTCTTGGTCTTGCAATCGGCATCGGGGCGGGCCTTTTCGGGCTAGGACTTTTGACCAGTTTGGGTTCCTCAGGACTGGCCATACCCTCGGCCAGGGCATCATTGTCATTCGGGGGCAGGGTTGTTGCGGTCGTACCTTGTGTAAGCGGATTTGGGCAGTCGCTCTTTGTCGTGATAAGGCCGGCCGGCGTGTTTGCCCCTGCTTATATATGGACGCCGCTTACCATTACCAAGCTTGTAGGGCCCCCGCGCACCATTGGCCAGCAGGTGCTCGGCAGGGCGGACATTCCTTTTGTCTGTTTTATACCCGCAAAACCCCCTATCCCTCTCTACGGATTGCGTATGCAGGTGGTGGGCACTAGTTTGTTTTAGAAATATCGAGCTCCCCGGCCTTGCTCAAGGCAAGCCACTGCTCAAGCGGCACGTCCTCGGCGCGCGCCTTTGGGTTCACTCCAACATTTTGCAAAATGTTTGAATGAGAGGGACCCAAGTTGCTCGACAGAAACTTTCTTTTTTGGGCGAAGCCTTTTCTGACCAGTGCAAAGAATTTTTCTTCGTGCGCGGCGTTTACAAAATTCTTACGTGAGATATTTTCAACCGCAAGTATCGCCGAGTCTACTTTTGGCGGTGGGGAAAATGCGCCCGCCGGCACGGTCTTAATATATTTTGGCGTTCCGTACGCTTTAATCGACAGCGACAAAATACTTTCTTTTTTACTTCGTGCGATCCGCTCCGCGACTTCTTTTTGGATTAAAAAAACAAGCGTCGATGGTTGGTGCGGCGCGGTAAGAAACTTTTTAAACAGCGCGCCGGTGATGTAGTACGGAATGTTTCCGACGGCCGCGTAGCGGCCGCGGGAAATGTCGAAATTTTTACATTTCGAAATATCGAAATCCAAGGCGTCGCCTTCTATAACTTGAAATTTTGATATATCAAAATGTTTAAACTTCTCGCGCAACAGCGGGATGAGCCGCGAATCCTTTTCTACAGCAACAACGCGCGCGCCGCGCTCCAACAAAACCGCGGTCAGCGTGCCCTCCCCCGGGCCGATCTCCAGCACCGTCTCCCCCGCTTTTATATGTGCCGCATCGGCAACCGCCTGCAGATAATGTGCGGAGTTCAAAAAATGCTGCCCGAGCGATTTTTTCTTTTGCATCAATCCAAGTATATCGTTTTGCCCAACTTTTCAGGGCTCTCGGCTATCAGGAGCTCTTCCGGCAATTCTTGCAGGAACATCGAGCTGGCGCGCATGTCGGTGGAGCCGAATATTGTGCGCATCATGGCGTAGGAAAGGTAGAGCTTTTTTTGCGCGCGGGTAAGCGCCACGTACATAAGCCGCCGCTCTTCCTCCAACTTTTCCTTTTCATCATGTGTGCCGCGCGCGCCGTCCGCCGGGTCGTAGGGGAAGAGCCCCTCCTCAAGCCCGATGATAAATACGTAGGGGAACTCGAGCCCTTTGGCCGCGTGCACGGTCATAAGCCGCACCTGGTCCTTCTCCTCGCGCAGCTCGTCCTGGTCGCTGGCGAGCGCCGCAGACTCCAAAAACTTTTCCAACCCCTCCGGCGCGGGCATCCCGTCGTATCTGGTCGCCAATGAAACCAGCTCGGCAAGGTTCTCCAGCCGCTCCTGCCCCTCGAGCTTGTCCTCTTTGAGCGCTTTTTCTATCCCACTCTCCGCAATCACCATGCGCAACAATTTTGAGGGGGGCGTGTCCGCCGCGCCGGCGCGGATTTTTGCAAGCAGGCGGCGCATGGCCGCGACGCGCTCGCGCATTTTGCCGGTGAGCGCGCTTTCCTGCCCGGAAAGTATTTTGAGTTTGGTCACCTTCCCCACCCCCGGCAGCGTGTCTATCACACGGCCAACGTCTGCGGGGTTTCCGGCGGCCCCTTCGACGCTGCTCAGGGCAAGGCGCACATACGACAAAATATCTTTGACCTCCTTACGCTCAAAAAAGCGCGTGCCTAGCACCTGGTACGGTATGCGCGCATCCAAAAGTTTTTCTTCAACCGCGCGCGACTGAAAGTTGGCGCGGTAGAGGACGCAGAAGTCCTGCGGGCTGCGGCCCGCGTCGAGCAACTCCTGTATTTTGCGGGCGACAAACAAAGCTTCGTCCGCGCCGTCGCCGGCTATGTAGAGCGACAGCGGCTCCCCATCCGCGTTTTTGGTAAAAAGATTTTTCTCCGGCCGGTTGGCGTTGTTAGCAATCAGTTGGTTGGCGGCGGCGAGTATCGCTTTGGTCGAGCGGTAGTTTTCTTCGAGTACCACTACCTCGGCGCCGAACTTCTTTTCAAACTGGAGCATGTTCTCAATCTGCGCGCCCCGCCAGCCGTAGATGGTTTGGTCGACGTCGCCCACCACGCAGATATTTTTTTCCGGCCCCACCAAAAGTTCTGCAAGGCGCGCCTGGATGCGGTTGGTGTCCTGATACTCGTCCACATGCAGGTAGCGCCAGCGCCGCTGGCACTGCTCGCGCACCCCCGGATATTTTTCCAACAATTGTACCGCCCGCAGCAGAAGGTCGTCGAAGTCGAGCGCACCCTCCTCGCGCAGCGCCGCTTCGTACTTTAGCCACGCGTGCGCGATGTGCTTGTCGCGCCATGACATGGCGGCCTCGGCATACTCCCCCGCGGTGACCCCCTCGCCTTTGTTGCGCGAGGCGACACTCAAAGCCACCCGCGGTTCGATGTCCTCCGCTCCCGCCGCTTTGAGCGCGCGCTTTATCTCCCGCAGAGAATCGGCGCGGTCGTAGATAACCGGAGCGCGCTTAAGCCCCAGCAATTTGGCGTTTTCTTTTATAAGGGTAAGTCCCAGGGAGTGGAAAGTTGAGACAAACGGCCCACTGCCTTGATCGCGAGCAAAGCTCGCCGCAATCCGTGAGCGCATTTCGGCCGCCGCTTTGTTGGTAAAGGTGATGGCGAGGATACTTTCGGGCTCCACCCCCCGGCGGATAATGGCCCGTATCCGCTCGGCAATGACCCTAGTTTTACCCGCTCCGGCTCCGGCAAGCACCAAAAGGGGTCCGGCTATTGACTCTACCGCTTTCTGTTGCTGGGCATTCAATTTGGCGGGTTTGTCCATTACTGCACTATACTTCCGAAACCCTTATTTTTCAACGCATTTTCATCAAAACTACAGGGTTTGTCCACAGGCGCCAAACCAAGTAGTTGACGCTTTGCAAGCGGCCTGCGTATAGTAAAAAAGTACAGGGAAGGGAGTTAAAAAAGGGCTTAATAAAGGCATTTTTTAGCGGAATCACGCAGAATTCAGCCTAGAATTACCGCTTTGAAGCTCAAAACTAAACATTCGCTCAAAAACCGGCTCTGGTTCGTACTCGCGTCGTCGGGTGCCTCGGCCATGCTATTGACCCCCCTACTAGTGTCGGCGAGCATATTTTCCATACCCGCGTTCCTTGCAAGTCTGACTCGCCAAATTGAGGCGGAGGGCGGCGGTCAAAACTCCCAAACTATCGCCCTACTCTCGCCGGCCACCAATATCAACCCGCGCGCGGCGGTCGGCGGCGGCGGCATCACCCTTGTGGGCGGGACGGCGCTCCTCCCCCAGGAGGGTCCCTCCGGCACGGCGGCCGACGTCGAAACAGCGCTCCCCGAAGCGACCGCAATTTCCGTATATACCGTGCACAAAGGCGATACGCTTGCCGGCATTGCAAAGATGTTCGGGGTGTCGATCAATACGATTAAAGGCGCCAACGAACTCAAGGGCGGGGTTATCCACGAGGGCGACCAGCTCATCATCCTCCCCATTACCGGTTTGCGCTATACGGTGCAAAAGGGCGACACACTCGCCTCGCTTGCCAAAAAGTACAAGGCCGACGCCGCCGAGATAGCGCAGTATAACGACCTCGACACCGGCGCCTCTTTGGCGGTAGGCACCTCTCTCATCATCCCCGACGGTGAGCTCGTGGTTGCGCCCGCGCCCGTTGCCAAAAAGCCCGGAGTCAACCTGTATCGCGGCGGCGCTGGCCCCGACCTCGGAGGGTACTACGCTTGGCCGGTCAACGGAGGTGTAATCACACAAGGCATCCACGGTTATAACGGCGTCGACATCGGCGCGCCAAGCGGCACCGGCATACTCTCCGCGGCCGCGGGCACGGTCCTCATCGCCAAAGGCGGCGGCGGATGGAACGGCGGCTACGGCAACTACTTGGTTATCCAGCACGACAACGGCACGCAGACGCTCTACAGCCACGCGAGCAAATTGTATGTCTCCGCTGGCCAGCGCGTGGCGCAGGGCGCGACTATCGGCGCGGTCGGCCGCACCGGCAAGGCGACCGGCCCGCACCTCCACTTCGAAGTCCGCGGCGCCACCAACCCTTTTGGTAGATAGTTTTTAAGGGAACTATATACCTATTTACCCTAGAGGCTTTTTACGGGTAACTTTGTAAAGTTCCTCCACAAAGCGTTCTTTAGGCACTTTTGTCTGTTCAAAAATCTTTCTTAAGTCTTGCTTACTCCAGAGTTCTTTCTTTTTATTGTGTTCGTGGTGGACGTTCCATATGGCGGTAGGAATATCGTCGTCTTTGTTTATAAAGACCTCAAAGGTGTAGACAGAACCACCACTTGGGTAGTCCTTTAAATGCCCGTAATACTCTCCGATGCAGGTGCGAACTACTTTACAGTAGTCGCTAAGCTTTATGCCTAAAGGCTTCGACATAATAGTAGGTATTATCTATTTTACCTACTTTCGAGTGTACTTTCGACATAACTCCTTTGTTGCGCATGAGCCAGCCAAAGACCGTCTTATCCATTGCATTGGTTAGTCTTCCATTTACAAGGTGTGCAGGGAAGTTGTAGCGCTTTATGCTGTTATAATAAGCAGTAGTAAGCTCGCGAAGTTTTTCAGTAACTTCCTTTTTTGAGCTACCATCGGCCGTTTCCCCGTAAGGATGTGCAAACCCCCTCCACTCGCCGTCTCCCACTTCGTAGACAACAAGAAGTGCGTCAAAGTCTACGGGTCGACTTTCAAAACGCGCAGAAAAAGCCTGTTTTTGGGCACTTTCGAGCATATTCGTTTGCATAATTATTCACTATAGCACCTAGTCATGCTAAGCGCTACGCATGAAGCAGATGTGTGGGTAGCTTACTTTTTCGCTTACCTTTGCGCTCTCACTGTGGGTAGTGTAATTTTGGCGCTATAATCGGACTATGCATTGGTACGGATATGCCCTACTGGTTGGCCTGCTCATGGTAGCCTATTATTTTGTAGACGCAACATGGCTTCACCCAGAGCAATATTCTTCAGCCACAAACGCAGAAGACACCGTTTGGGAGTCGCGGAACGAGGGGGATATTTACTCACCATAAAGAGCAACCATGGAGGAACACTTTAAACGTCCGTCAGTTGTCATCTTTATTGTTGTTGTGGCTCTGCTAGCTATATATGGGTTTATAAAGTTGCTCGAAGAATCTCCTAATTTCTTAGGGTGGTTAGGTATATAGTTCCTTTTTTAGGAGCTTGACGGCATTTCTGCGGGGTGCTATTGTCTTTCGGCTACCGCATAAGCGTTGGCACAACAGAGAGGTACCTTTCGATGAAGACGTTCATTCCGCACCGGCATTCGCTTGCGACCATTGCTGCTCTCTCCGGCTTCGATCTTTCAGCTAAAACCGCGCTGACCGGCTCCGCCGGCATCGTCACTAGCGACGGGCTCAAGGAAGCGGCTGTGCTGGCCAAGCACATGGCGACGCTGAAGTTGAGCAAGGAACACACGACCGAGATCACCGTCGGCCTCGGCGAGGTGGTCGACCACTTGAAGACCGTCAAGGCCGAAGAGCCGGGACTCGTGACCACGCTGACCGAGCAGTTGATCCACTCGAGCAACAAGCTGATCGCGCATGTCACCAACGGCGATGCTCACGCCGATCCCATCACCGCCAAGCGCGGCGCCGGCGAGCATCCGATGGCCGGACGCGGGCTGTAGCAGTCGCGTCAAGACAATCGCAGAACGGCCGGGGAGAAATCCCCGGCCGTTTTTATTTCCTAATCAGCAGGCTATAGAGTAAAAACCAAAATGCCGAGGAATATCACTACGATGCCTGCAAACGCGGCGACCGAGGTCGAGAAGAGCCTCACCGCCTCTTTCTTTTGTCCGTCGAGATACATCTGCACGGGGGTAAAGAAAAAGCAGTACGCCATCACCAAGACCGAGAGCACCAGGAGCGAGAGTAGTACAAGTGGAGCTAAAATCGGAGTCAAAGCGGTGTCAGGTGTACTGGGATTCGAGAGCAGGTTGAAGAAAAACACCACTGCGCCAATATAGACGGCCGCCGCCCCGGCGTTTATAAAAGGGTTTTTAATCATACCCCCATTGTAACTCCCGCGGCGCTTAAAAGTTTTTTAAAGCCTTCAGTTGTCTAGCGTGCGCCAGAGGTAGAAGCACGCCACCGTGCGGTGGCCCTCCCACACTTTGGCCAGCTTCTGCATTTTTTGTGGCGAGGGTTTGGTACGCAGGGCAAACAATGTTTGCATCGCTTTTTGTATCCCGAGGTCGCCGGTGGGCAGGACATCCGGCCGCCCGAGCGTAAACATGAGGAACATTTGCGCGGTCCACTCGCCTATCCCTTTGACCGCGACCACGTGCTCAATAATTTCTGCGTCGGACATATTTGGAAACAGCCTTGGGTCAATCGTGCCGTCTTTAAATTTTTGTGCGAGGTCTTTGAGATACGCGGCTTTTTGCGGCGAGACGCCGGCGGTGCGCATTTTTTCTGTTTTTATTTTCAAAACGTCTTCAGGTGTCGGAAACTTTTTACGCGGCCACAGCGCCACAAACTTTTTTAAAATCGACGCCGCCGCGCCGCCCGAAATTTGCTGATAAATAATAGACTCCGCAAGCGACTGAAACGCGCCCAATGCATGCTCGCGCCGAAACTTTAAAGGACCGTAGTTGCGCACAAACTCGCCCAAGTGTTTGTCTTTGGAGAGGTGTTTGATGGAGAGCTTGTGCACGAATGTATTTAACTTTTTCTTTCCCTGTATTGCAAGGCTTCAAGGATATGGCTTTCGTTGATGTCGGGGTGTTCGTCTAGGTCGGCTATGGTGCGCGCGACTTTTATTATGCGGTGGAATGCGCGCGGGCTAAGCGCCATGCGCGTGCCCGCTTTTTCAAGCAGCTCGCGCGCTTTTGTCGAAAGCGGCACCAGGTCGTCGAGCTCGCGCGGTGACAGGTCGCTATTAGTCTTGCCCGGGTGCTTGGTCTTTGCAAACCGCTTCTTCTGCGCTTCGCGCGCCTTTTGCACGCGCACGCGTGCGGCGCGGGTCTGCGCGCCCTCGGTGTCGCGCTTGCCCAGCTCGCCGAGCTCGACCGGCCCCATCACGCTCCACAAGTCGATGCGGTCGGCTATCGGGCCCGATATTTTGCGGCGGTAGCGCTCCAAACTAATGGGGCTGCACGTGCACGCGATTTCGGGGTGGCCGTAGTTGCCGCACGGGCACGGGTTCATCGCGGCGACTAGGCAGAAGCGTGCGGGGAATTGCGCCGTGCCTTTGGCGCGGGCCACCGAAATGACGCGGTCTTCCAACGGCTGGCGCAAGGCTTCGATGACGCGCCGCTCAAACTCGGGGAATTCGTCGAGGAAGAGCACTCCTTTGTGCGCGAGCGTCGCTTCGCCGGGGCGCGGGGTTGCCCCGCCGCCCACAATCGATACGTATGATGAGGTGTGGTGAGGAGAGCGGAACGGCGGCATGGTCATAATCTCCCCGCGCAATACGCCCGCAACCGAGTGGATGGAATTTACTTCCAACACATCATCAAAACTCAAGGGTGGGAGTATCGAAGCAAGCGCGCGTGCAAGCATAGTCTTACCCGTGCCGGGCGGGCCCGACAATCCCAAGTTGTGCCCGCCCGCCGCCGCAATGATTGCGGCGCGTTTTGCGCTTTCTTGCCCACGGATATCTTCGAAAGCAAACTGCGACTCGCCAAAGTCGTACGAAAGTTTTGTTTGCGGGGCCGGCTTGAGCTTAAGGTCTGACCTTGAAGAGCCCTGAGCTAAGGTCAGACCTTTGGTTTTTTTGGTATTCAAATGATCAACCACCTGCCGCAGATTTTCCGCGCCGTACACCTCTATCCCCTGCACCAGCGCCGCCTCCTCGACATTCTCCATCGGTACAAACATCGCCTTCTTCTTTTTGCGCTTGGCCTCGGCCGCCAAAGGCAAAATTCCGCGCACCGGCCGCAACTGCCCGTCCAAAGAAAGTTCTCCGACAAACAAATATGGCTCCGGGTCGAACTTGATATCATCTGCCGCCAAAAGGTAGGACAGCGCGATAGGCAGATCAAACATCGGCCCTTCTTTTTTGAGGTCAGCCGGCGAGAGAGAAACGACCGTCTTTTCGTTCTTTACTTTTGGAGATTTAAAACCGGCATGTTTGATGGCCGAAGCGACTCTGTCAAAACCTTCCTCGACCGCCTTGTCCGGCAGTCCGACAATGCTGAACTTGTGCAGCTGTCCTGGGGAAATGTCTGTCTCGACCGTAACAAGATAGGGCGAAAGCAGAGAAGTCTGCGCCCCATACACCCGCGCGTATTGCATGAAATTATTCTACTATGAAGTTTTCACCAACCTACATGTGTGCCTCGCAGGTTTTTGCCGCCGGGTTGGCTTCGAGCCGTGCGGGTTCTATCGACGCGCCGCACTCCTCGCACACGCCGTAGGTGCCGTTGACTATGCGCTCGAGCGCTTGCAAAAGCTCGGCGCGGCGCGCCTTAAGCGGCCCCGTCTCGCCCGCATGCTCCTCTTCCGCCTCAAACCGGTCGGCAACTTCATCCGGCTCGGTCGCACTTGCGTCGATGTCCTCGTGCCCAAGCTCCACCAGCTCCGCCTCTACCGTAGCCAACTCCTCCTCCAGCTTTAATTTTAGTTCTTCATTTGTCATACCGAAATAGTATACCCTACCTCCCCGGGATAGGCACAATTGGCGCCACATTCATGCGCGCAACCACCTCGCGCAGGGTGTACTCATTGGTGGTAATCAGGATGATGTTGCGGCCGAGCATCGTCCACAGCAGGAGGATGTCGCCTTGCTCGTTGAGCAGCGCGCGGGTGTCGCGGTTCTCCACCACTTTGTCGACAAAGCTGGTGTTGAAGAATGGTGCAGATGCTACCTCTGTAGTGGTAGGGCTTGCCCCCACACCAACAGGGTTGGTGTGGGGGCTTGGCGTGCGGTTAAATACGGGGTGCAAATCGCCGCGCATGGTGCGCTCCCAGGAGAGCATTCCGGAGTAGGCTAGCCCGTACGAGTCGGTCTGTAAAATAAGGAACGCCTGATTTTGGTCAAACGAGTGCACGCCCAAAAGGTAGGTCGGTTGCAATGTCCGCGCCAACTCTGCCGGCAAGTTGGGCGCGATGACGCCGAGCAGGTCCTGAATACCGAGCTCCGGCCCCGTCGAGCCGTCGGCGGCGCGGGGCGCCACATACAACCATTCGATGAGCCCGAGCGAGAGGCGCGTGCTCTGTACGGCGGCCGCGATGTTGGTTATTAATGCATCGCGCGAGGAGGTGTCGGCCGCCACGAGCGTGGTATTGTCGACTGATATAAAAGGGGCAACTGGCGTTTGCGGCCCCGCCACGGTCGTGGGGCGCAAAAATACAAAAGCGCCGGCACCGAGCGCGGCGGCAATAAGTACCACCCCGCCGAGCACCATTAAAAGGTTCATGCCAAAAATCCGCCGCTCTTCTTTTTTGATTTCCGGCGCTTGGCCTTGCTTGCCGCGCCGCTCGGCCTCGGCCGCCGCAATAGAAACAACCGAGACACCCCGGTCCTCGACTGACTTTTCGACATCGCCCTTGTAGGTTTGCAGAGCGGACACCTCCGAGCGCTCTTGTTTTGGCGCGACAGGCGGCGAAACAGGGGTCTCAGCTTTTGGAAGTTCGGCAGTTTGTTCCTGCTCCAGCAGCGCGCCCGCGTTTATGCGCTGCGCAGGAGGCGGAGCATCTTTTTTGGGGAGGAGCAGGCTAGCGGGATCTATCGGGTTTTGGGGATCCATATGAGGGTGCCG
>Ga0209542_10004024_pt1 | contig 30696 bp, 30 predicted proteins | sample RifCSPhighO2_01_FD_184028 | JGI IMG/M metagenome (GOLD analysis project Ga0209542, IMG submission 184028) | Soil microbial communities from Rifle, Colorado - Rifle CSP2_plank highO2_0.1 (SPAdes) (version 2) | ecosystem: Environmental > Terrestrial > Deep subsurface > Rock core/Sediment ... | reverse complement strand
CCGGCAGCAGCGCGTACAACAGAGCGTCGTGTACCGTTGCGGGAGGCGTCGTCACCACACCTGTCGCCGAATGGAAATTCGACGAAGCCTCGGGCGCTACCGCACTCGATTCATCCGGTAACGGCAACAACGGCATCCTCGAGAACGGCGCGACGCGCTACGTCGGCACCCAGCAGGGCAACAAGCTGGAGCTCGACGGCGTGGACGACCGCATGCGCGTCGACACCGTCTCGTCCAACATCCTGAACATGGAGTCATTCACTCTCGCGGCGTGGGTGCGCCCCACCGAGTACGGCGGCATCATCATGCGCAAGGGCAACACCGAGCGCGGCCGCTTTAACTTCGGGATCAATAGCGACGGCAGGCTGTATCTGCGCTCGGGGCACACGACCCAGCAAGGTGTCTGGCAGACGGTGAACACGCTTCCGCTCAATACATGGTTTCATGTCGCGGTGACGTATTCGTTCAGCAGTCTCTCAAACAAACCCACGTTCTACGTAAACGGCGTGCCGCAGGAATTACGAAGCTCCGTTCCGAATCCAGGCACGTACGATCCTGCAGATCCGATCGGAACACCGGTCGCCGATACATCCCACCTCTACCTCGGCAACAACCAAGACTTCGTGAATCGGTCGCAGGTTGGCTTCGACAGCGCGTTCGAGGGGCGGATGGATATCGTGCGCGTCTACAATGCGATACTATCTGCTTCAGAGATCCAATCGCTATTCAACGGAGCCCACGTAGATGACACCCCAGCGAATAACGCCTCCTGTACCCTCGACGGCATCACCCTGCTCCACAGCGAGTCGAAAACGTTCTACTCAACCAACACCGTCCCCTGGGGCCAGTCCTGCTCCTCGGTCTCCCAATCCCGCACGTGCACCAATGGCACCCTCTCCGGCAGTAGCGCGTACAACAAGGCATCGTGTACGGTTGCGGGAGGTGGCGACACTACTTCTTCTGGAAATTTTTCCGCAACCCCGCGATCAGGCCCTGCGCCCTTGACGGTCACGTTTGCGGGCAGCTACGACGCGGCACGTCCAGCCTATGGTGGTGTCTATGGTAAAGCCAAGATTCGCGTCATATTCGGCGATGGATCTGCTCCTCTTGAACAGAAACAGAATTGCACATCCGAGTTATTTAAAGGAATACGGTGTGCTCTCTCCAATGTCTCCCACACCTATGCGGCAGGCTCATATACGGCCAAGATCGCACTCGTCTGGTATGGCAACATGGATGGATATCCCTTCGAGACAGAACTATCCTCTGAACAGCTCTGGTCGGCGACGATAACGGCAGGCTCCACTGGCGCATCCTGCACCCACAACGGACAGACGTACGCGAGCGGACAGATGCGAAGCGAAACCACGCAATGTCCAAGTCTAAGTTCGTGGCCGCCGGTGCCTCCCGATCAGACTATCTGGCCCGATAAGATTGTTTGTTTGAATCTTAACCGGTGCACGAATGGCCGATGGGTAGCGGGGAGCAGATGGGAATTTCGACCACCATCATATGAGAATGATGCAGGGTGGCCTGGAGGAGGACTTGTGGGGAGGCTACCCGGGTGGTCTGGCGGAACTACAGTCATGCCAGTAGCGGGGTCAGCGCCGCTTACGGTCGAGGTTGAGAGCGACATTACCTTCCCCCTATCAACTTCTTATCCTTCTCCTGCTCCTTCTGCCAATTACAAGCTGCGCGTCAACTTCGGCGATATGTCTCCAAAAGTTTCATTTCCAAGTGGATCAACAGCCGAGCAGACGTGCGGAATTGTAAAGGTAGATACAGATTTTGGTTTTGGTGAAATAATGCAAGGTCAATGCAAACTCAACACCGTGCATACCTACACGGATAAATATCCTCCCGATCCTTGGTATGGGTCTCCCCCTGGTTTTTTGCCAGATGGTTATCCAGCATCAGTGCAATTATTGAAGGGGCTACAACTGGACACCGACTACGCCGTCAAGTTTGAACCAATGAGAACGCTGTGGAAGGGCACGATAGTAGTCACTTCCGGAACGCAAGCAGACACCGGATCCTCATTGCAACTCGCAAACGCCTTGACCGCGCTCGAAGAAGCGCTGAAAGGTCTCCTGAACTTCCTCACGCGATAAGTTGCAACAAGGTGCGAGATGCGCTGCAGTGATTGTCCACATCATTTCTTTGCACGCGATCCCCATCATAGATAAGCTTGTATCGTGTACTTCCGACACGCGCACATTATTCTCGTACAGACGGCAGCAGCTCTTATCTTGTTGCTCACGATCGCCGCATCTTTTCGATATGCTCATGCGCAGAGCGCAGCTGCGCATTGGTCGTTCAACGAAGGAAGCGGCACGTCTGCCTCTGATACCGCGGGTGGACATACTGGCGTGTTACAGAATGGAGCCGCGTGGGTCGCTGGAAGAAGCGGCAATGCTGTCGCACTCGACGGCATCGACGATTACGTACGCGTCACGGACAACGATACTCTTGATGTGGGAACCGGCAATTTCACCATCACGGCATGGGTACGATTCGATGCATTCACAGCGGGGAAGTCGCAGCCTATTTTCATAAAACAAGACGCGAATACTGTCGGTTACGCATTCTTCCTCGATGTGAATCGGCATCTTGCACTGCAGGGAAAGGACGCGAGCGTGCGATACGCGGAAACAGGTGCAACGACGCTCACACCCAATACCTGGTACTTCGTGGTCGGTGTCGGGGACAGAAACGGCTACCGCCTCTATATCAACGGCGTCCAGGAATCTACGACGAGGACCGGCGCGCTCACTGACCAGGACGGCACGATGTCGAATGCTGGCGACGTTACTATCGGCGCGAACCTCAATAGCGGCAACTACGCGCGCGCGGCGATCGACGAAGTGCGGCTGTACAGCCTCGCACTTTCGTCATCAGAGATTCCAGCGCTCTATGCGGCAGGGAATTCGACGCCCGCCGCTTCCAAGCCGAACATCGTCGTCATCATGACGGACGATCAAGACGACCGGGGAACCCTGGAGGTGATGACAAATGTGAAAACCCTGCTGCGCGACAAAGGCGTGCGCTTCCTCAACAGCTTCGCCGCGAATCCTCTATGCTGCCCGTCGCGCGCCACGTTCCTCACCGGCCAATTCAGCCACAACAATACCGTATGGACCAACTTTGACGGCGGCTTTGATGGGCGGAAAGGAGGGTATCAGGGGCTCCAGCCCACGGAAGGGAATACGTTGCCGGTCTGGCTGCAACAGGCGGGGTACACCACAGGGCTCATAGGCAAATACCTCAATGGATACGGAAGCGGCACGACGCCGCCTACCCACGTTCCTTCAGGATGGAGTACGTGGATAGGCGCGGTCGATCCGACGAATCATGCCTACTACAACTACACGATGAATGAAAATGGCGCACTGCGTACCTACGGTAGCGCAGTGCAGGAGTATAAAACTGATGTGCTGTCGCAGAGGGCAGTTGATTTTATCACTGCGCAGGCAGGTACCGCACAACCCTTCTTTCTCTGGCTTACGCCAAACGCGCCGCACACGGATCCCGCCGCTGGCGATAAACCGGTTCCCGCGCCCCGGCATGTTGGTCGCTTCGCCACCCTTGCGCATCCGCAGCCACCATCATTCAACGAAGTCGATGTGTCTGACAAGCCGTCGTTCGTGCGCGATTCGCAGCCGATGGACGCATCGCTCATCGCTGCGGCGACAGACAGTTATCGTAAGCAGCGCGAGACGCTTTTAAGCGTCGACGAGACGGTCGCGAATGTCGTGAATGCGCTGCAGGCAGCAGGGAAGTTGGACAACACCTACATCATATTCACGTCCGATAACGGCTACTTCCACGGCGAACATCGCGCGTGGTGGCAGAAATATCTCATCTACGAAGAATCGATTCGGGTTCCTTTGATTATTCGCGGCCCCGGCATCACGGCGGGGCAGACTCGCAACCAGCTCGTGAGCAATGTCGATCTTCCCGCGACGATTCTTGAGCTCGCGCAGGCCACACCCGGCCGCGCGCAAGACGGCCGCTCGATCATGCCGCTTGCACACAACGCATCCGCACTCGGCCGGAGCACGCTTCTCTTGGAAGGAATGAACAGAACGGTGCCCAATCTCGATTCGTTTGCCGGTTTTTATTCGGCAGTCCGCACCGATCGTTTTGTCTATATCGAGCACGTTCTCCCCGGCGGACAATCGACGGAAAAAGAATTCTACGATCTCTCGACCGATCCGTATCAACTTTCAAGCAAGCCGAATGATTCTGCCTACAGTTCGATCATTCAGAATCTGAAAAACCGGCTCAATGCGCTTAAATCGTGCACCGGCTCCGCGTGTTGGACGACAGACCCCGAACCGACAATGCCCGCTCCGCCTGCACCTCCGCCGCCCACTCCTACGCCAACGCCGAATGCGCCGCCACCGCCAACATCTCCACAGCCGACACCTCCTCCGACAACGCCCTACAACCCCTTCCCACCTGTGCAGCTTCCCAATGGCACCTGGGTGCAGCCGATGAACGCCGCCGCTGGAGCCGCCGCAGGTGTGTGCCCCGTGATTACGCGTAATCTTTCGGAAGGCGCACGAGACGGTACTGACAGATCGGTCTCCGAACTTCAGCGTCTTCTCACTGCAACAGGGGATTACACGTACGGGGAGATCACCGGCTACTTTGGTCCCGTCACGACCGCTGCCGTCAAAAAATTCCAATGTCGCGAACTTCAGCTCTGCAGCGGTGCGGCCGCCGCTAACGGTTACGGCGTCATCGGTCCTGCAACGCGCGCGAAGATCGCGCAGGTTTGTGCAGGTGGAAGCAGCACGATACCGACCCCACCTTCACCCAGCCCTGTCTTCACCCGAAACCTCCGAGTGGGCGATTCCGGCAGCGATGTCACCGCGCTCCAAGAGCTCCTCATCCGCGAAGGCGTCTATCCCGAGGCCATCGTGAGCGGCTACTTCGGCGAACTCACCCGCCGCGCCGTCGCCCGATTCCAAGAGAAGTACGCGAGCGAAATCCTCACTCCCGCCGGCCTCACGAAAGGTACCGGCTATTTCGGCCCCCTCACGCGCGCGAAGGCGAATCAGTTGTGGTAGGAAAGGTGTGCTATCCTTGATGCATGCATAGTCCCTGGATCGGGCACTACTTTCTCCTGATTCTTCTCGCAGGAGCGCTCGTCCTCACGTATTTCATATTCCAGCCATTCCTCGCGCCCTTGTTCCTCGCGGCTGTTTTTGCAGTGGTCCTTCAGCCACTGTATCGGAAAATACTTTCGAAACTTCCGCTCTGGCCCTCGCTCTCTGCCTTCATTACGGTCTTGGTGAGCGTCGTCGCCATCCTCGTGCCGCTCTCGCTTATCGGTACGCAGATCGGCATCGAGGCGCGCGATCTCTATACTGGACTTAGGGGCGGCGATGCGCGCGCGTACGTGCAATCGGTCGCGCGCGACGTCGAGGCCCTAATCGTGCCGTATGTGCCCGCGGCGCGAGGTCTTTCGGCACAGCTTTCCACGAATATCTCCACATACGCCGAAACGGCCCTCCAGTGGCTCATCCAGCATCTCGCGGGCGCGTTCTCGAGCGCGGCCTCGCTTGTCCTCAAATTCTTCCTTTTCTTCATCGCACTCTATTATCTCTTGCGCGACGGCGAGAAATTGAAGGACAAAGTGGTCGAGCTCTCGCCTCTGCGCGATCACTACGATGAGGAGATCGCGAACAAGCTTGAACGCGCGGTCAATTCCGTCATCAAAGGCAATCTCACGATCGCGCTCATCCAGGGCGTCCTTACGGCCATCGGCTTCACTATCTTCGGCGTCCCGAACCCCATCTTGTGGGGCACCGTGGCCGCGATCGCCGCTCTCATCCCCGGCATCGGGACGGGCCTCGTCTTCATCCCGACGGTCATCTTCATGTTCCTCACCGGGAATCCCGGGAGCGCCTTGGGACTCGCCATCTGGGGAGTCCTCGCGGTCGGTCTCGTCGACAATTTCCTCGGCCCCCAGCTTATCGGCAGTGGCGTAAAGCTCCACCCCTTGCTCATCCTCCTTTCCGTCCTCGGCGGCCTCACGTTCTTCGGTCCCATCGGCATCTTCCTCGGCCCCCTATCCTTGAGCCTCCTTTTCGCGTTCCTCTCCATCTATTCAGAAATATCAAAACGGACCTGAATCTGAAGGCATGAGTAGTATTTTGTACCATGGTACAAAATACTACTCATGCTTGCGAATATGGACAATAGCCGTTAAGACGGGTATTCTGCCATGATGCAAAAAAAGTCTTACACGCCCAGCGACAAGATCCTTACGAAATACGCCGACGTTCTCGTGAATTTCGCGCTCGGCATGGGGAAAGGCATCAAGAAGGGAGATGTAGTCCGGCTCTCGGCGAGCGAGGCGGCGAAGCCCTTGTATACGGCGGTCACGAACGCCATCGTGGACGCCGGCGGGCACGTCATCGCCAATTACGCGCCGGACGAAGAGAAGGGCGACAAGCGCCGCAATATCAGCGTCAGCCGCTATTTCTACGAGCATGCGAACGACGAACAGATCAATTTCTTTCCCGCGAAATATCTGCGCGGCCTCGTCGATGTGATGGACCACTCGCTCTTCCTCCTTGCCGATAAGGATCCGCATGCGCTTGAAGGCGTCGATCCGAAAAAGATCATGCAACGCGGGGTCGCCCTCAAGCCCTTCATGGATTGGCGGCACGAGAAGGAACACCAGGGGAAATTCACATGGTCCATCGGGCTCTACGGCACTCCCGCGATGGCGAAAGAAGCCGGGCTCTCGGAAAAAGAATACTGGGACCAGATAATCAAAGCATGCTTCCTTGACCACAAAGACCCGATACAAAAGTGGAAAGAAGTCTATCGTGAGATAGAGATGTATAAAAACAAGCTCAACAAGCTCTCGCCGAAGATCGATAAGCTCCATGTCAAAGGCCCCGATGCCGATCTCTGGATACGCCTCGGCGAGAAGCGTCAATGGCTTGCCGGGCGGGGCGTCAATATGCCGAGCTTCGAGATTTTCACCTCGCCTGACTGGCGCGGCACTAACGGCTGGATACGTTTCAATCAGCCGCTCTATCGCTACGGCGCGAAGGTTACGGGAATTCAATTGTGGTGGAAGAACGGACGCGTCATAAAAGCCACAGCGAAAACGAACGAGAAACTCTTGAAGCAGATGATAGCGACAAAGAACGCCGACAAGATGGGGGAATACTCGCTCACGGATCGTCGCCACTCGCGCATCACGAAATTCATGGCCGAGACCTTGTTCGACGAGAATATGGGCGGCCCGCAGGGGAACACGCACCTCGCTGTTGGTATGAGCTACAAGGACACCTTCAACGGCAATCTCAAGACGTTCACGAAGGCGCATGCCAAAAAGCTCGGCTTCAACGATTCCTCCGTCCACACCGACATCATCTCCACCACCCGCCGTACCGTAACGGCGCATCTCAAAGACGGCACGCAGAAAATAATCTACAAAGACGGGGAGTTTGTGCTGTAAAATAGGCCGATGAAAACGATCTATCTCGTCCGGCATGGGGAAGCCACCGTCAACATCAAGGGATTAGACCCGTATTGGAATGACATCGACTCACCTTTGACTGATTTAGGAAGGGAGCAGGCGGCCTTTATTGCCGAACGTGCCGTGCGTCTTCCCATTGATGCACTTATTTCAAGTACACGGCCTCGCGCTCGGCAGACGTCAGAAATTATTTCTAAGAGAATCGGTAGGGAAGTTCAACTTTCAGATTTGTTCATCGAACGGTGCTTACCCAGTGAAATGATCGGCCGGTCGGTGGACGACCCAGAAATGAACGACGTGTATGATCAATGGGTGCAAACGTTCTTGGTTGAAAATAGCCGCGTGTCGGACGGCGAAAATTTCCAAGACATTTCACTGCGCGCAGAAAAGGCACTTTCGTTTCTTGAGGATATTCCCGAGCAGCATATTCTCGTCGTCACGCACGGCTACTTTTCCCGCATCCTCATTGCTCGCATGATATTCGGTAAAGATTTCAGCGTGAAAGAATGGGGACACTTCGAATGGGGGGTGCGCACAACAAACACAGGCCTGTCAGTATTGAAATTCGACCCGAATGATAAACGTCGTCCATGGTGGCTTCTCGTCTGGAACGATCACGCACATTTGGGATGAAAATTGAATGAAGAAAATTCAAAGGGGCACACTTCATCCGTGCGCCCCTTCGGACTTTCTCATTTGTTATCCCAGCCATGGGTTTCCTCCGAGTGTTACCGACCCTGGCGGTCTATCCAGGCGGTATAGCGCTCGGTGCGCTCTTCGGCACACCACCACTTGAGGATCTGCCAGCCAGGATGTTGTCGCTTCCAGGTGTCGAAGTCAGCTTGGGCGTTGACGCCGCAAAACATGACGCTCGTGCCCGGAGGCATTTCAGCCCTGACCAATAGCCAACGCTGCTCCTCTGCATTATGAGTCCAGAGGAATAGAATGGCTGCAACGATACTTTTCATTGCATTCTCCTTCTGGAAAGAGCAAAAGGCGTCATTGCCTTTGCCAGTGACCCCCGCATCAGATAGCTGGAATCACTACTTGCACCGTACACCCATACAAAAAGCCTGTAAACCCCTGTGGATAACACTGGAGGACAAAAGCGTTCCTCCGTCAAGAAAACGAAAATGACAGACCGCACCCCCTGGGGGTGCGGTCGCATCGTCATTAGAACCGTCCAGGTCCGAATACACGATCCAACTCGAGCTGATCGAAGCCCGAGATCCGATAGTTGCAGACGTACGTGACCGGAACGCCCGGTGTGCCCGTGAGAGCCAGAAGCTCCTCCGCACATCGATAGTCCTCTTCGATATCGCAGAGTGAATAATTGTAGATACCACGGTTATGCAGGTACCTAATCAATGCCTTGCAAAACGGACACCAGTCCGTGACGTAGATCTTGATCCATGCTGGTGCGCTGATGCACGGTTCGGCTTTCGCCGCCGTCGCAAGCGCGAGCACTGCGGCGGCCAGCATGATGTATCTGCGCATTTTCTCCTCCAAAGATCAGTTCGCAGCCTTTCGGCACCCGCAGTCTGACACCTGACCGCCTACGAATCAAGCAGCTATACTGTCTGTATGACAGATGTCATGCTGCAAAGCGAAGACGAATTCAAGAAGAAACTCACTCCCGAGCAGTACGCCGTTTTGCGCGAGAAGGGGACGGAACGCCGTTTTCGGGGAAACTCCTCGAGGAGAAGCGCGAAGGGGTGTTTACATGCGTCGCGTGTGGGAACTCACTGTTCGTATCGGACACAAAATTCGACTCTGGGACCGGCTGGCCGTCATTCGATAAGGCACTCACCGGCGCCGTCGAATTCGTCGAGGATAGCTCGCATGGTATGCACTCCCCCAAGGGGACTGCGATTTCTGACCAATCGCTTCGCTCTTGGAGAAATCGGGAGCGCACGGAAGTCGTTTGCGCGCGCTGCAAATCGCATTTAGGCCATGTTTTTGATGACGGGCCGACAATCACGGGTAAAAGGCATTGCATTAACTCGGTGTGTTTGGAGTTTGAGCCCGGAAACACCACGAAATAGTCATGAGCACAAGGGTTGCAAGTTATCCCACGTGCCTGATTGACGTTCACATACAAGGAAAGATACTGTAGAATAACGTCACGTACCACTTTTACTAACGCGTGCGTAATAATTATAACGATATGGCAAAAAGCAATTCAGCGTTCATGAAGCCGATGCAAATCAGCGACGATCTCGCGGCTGTTATAGGGAAGGGGCCGATGCCCCGCTCGGAGGTCGTGAAGAAGCTCTGGGTCTACATCAAGAAGAATAATCTCCAGGATGCGCAGAACAAGCGCAACATCAATGCGGATGCCGACCTCAAGAAAGTCTTTGGTGGCAAGGGCACGGTCTCCATGTTCGAGATGACAAAGCTGGTGTCCAAGCACCTTTCGTAAGCTTTTACTTTTTCGTCAACTCAAGAACACCTCGTGCGAAATGCCGAGGTGTTCTTCGCTATCGGTATCTTCATGTTCAGGGAAAGCGGTCTGAATGCCAAGCATAAGGGCAATACCTACGATGAGGGCGAGTGCATGGAGCGACGCGCCGCCGCGAGCTCGGATCGCTTTGATGGTGTGTGGCAGAAGGTCGCGCAGGATGACGGCGAGAAAGCCACCGGCGGCAAGTCCCGCGAAGAGAACAGCGATCTCTTCTGCGGATGCAAGATACACTGCGACCGCAACGCCGCCGAGAATAGTTGTAGAAGCGAGGAGGTTGCGCGTTAAGGCGTCACGGATGGAATAACCAGCTTCGCGCAACACGAAGAATTCGGATATTTCCTGCACGAATTCGTGGATAAGGACACCGATCGTTGCGATGAGGCCGACGTACCAGCCCACAGAGAACGAAGCGACGATGAGCACGCCATCGCCGACATTATGCAGTGCATCGCTCAAGAGGACGCGGCGGCCGTCGACAGGAGTATGCGTATGCGTGTGTCCTACGCTGTGATGGTGGTGCGGGTTGGGAAAGAGGTGGTGCAGTGTTTCCATAAGCGCCGCACCGAAAAGGACCGCGCCGGCCGCCAAGGCGACCGAGCCTTCCTGAAGCGATTCTTCAAGGAGGTGGAAGACAACGATGAGAAAGACGCCGCCTGAAAAGGTGGCGAGGTAGGGGAGATTGCGGTGCATCCAGCGCTGGAGGGGCCCGGCGGCGAAGATGACGCCGGAGAGCGAAATGAGCATGACAGCCCCCGCAGCGGCAAGTGATACAAGTGCAACTGACATTCGTACGAGTATAGCACCCACGCGTGCTACCATATTTCTATGAGAAACGCACTCATCGTCGTCGGGATCGGCGCTCTCATCCTTGCCGGCGGGTGGTGGTATCTCGCGCGCGTGAACACGGAAACGGCACGCAACGGCTGGCAGCCGCCGACGGCGCCGCCCTCCACCAAAGGCCCATCTGAACCCCCGCCGACTTCGGCCACCCTCGAGCATGGCGCTTCCATCTCCAGCGAAAACGAGGCCAACTTCGCCTGTGCGCAAGGGAAATCAATTATCGCAGTCTTCGCGCGCGACATTCTCGCCCTCACGCTCTCCGACGGCCGGCAGATAACGTTACGGGAAGCCGAATCAGGTTCCCTGGCCGGGCAGGCCGACATCCGCTATCTCAACAACACTGGTGCCGTCGAATTCCGCGGAGGAGATGGCACCGCATCTCTTATCGAGAATGGTGTTACGACGTATACGAATTGCGTCACGCCAAATTGACACGGAGACCAGTTGCTATTTTAATGAGATGTGCACTCGTTCTTGATGGAGATGTAAATGAACCGAGAGATCCGCAAAGGTCTCACGCAGGTGGCGTTTGGAGCGGGGAGCTGTCTCGCTGGACTTATCCTCCTCTATTACGCCGGCCAGATGCCCGACGGAGAACCGACGATAGGCGCGCTCAGGATTGCGAGTTTTGTCCTGATCGCTTTGGGTCTCCGGATAGTCGCGTTTGCGTAAAAGCATCCGCGTAGACTTTGTGCAGAGAAAGGCCTCGCTGGTGCGGGGCCTTTTGCTTGCATGGTATGATGTCAAAACCATGGCAAGCGGTGACGATATCAGGGCCGACAGGCTGAAGAAACTGGAGCTTCTGAAGCTTGCGGGGATGGAGGCGTATCCCGCGCATACGGAAAAAGATACCGATATCAGCGAATTTCTGGCGCAGTTCGAACACCTTCTTGCAAGCGAAAAGCACATGACGCTCGCGGGGCGCGTCATGTCCAAGCGCGGTCAGGGCGGCATCATGTTCGCAGATCTCTTCGACGGTACCCCGCTACCATCCGCCTCCGGCGGAGCTACGGGGCAGGCCGGAAAGACTCAAGTGGTTTTTCAAAAGGGCGAAATGGATGACGCTTTGTTCCAACTGTTTAACGACGTGGTAGACGTGGGTGATTTTATCGAGACGTCGGGTGTCGCATACATGACGCAGCGCGGGCAGCAGTCGTTGAAAGTCGCGTCGTGGAAGATGCTCACGAAATCATTGATGCCAATCCCCGACCAATGGTTCGGGCTCAAAGACGAAGAAGTGATTTTGCGCCAAAGGTATCTCGACATCCTCCTTGACGAAGAAGTGCGCCAGATGTTCGAACGCCGTGCACGTTTCTGGCAGTCGATGCGGGGATTCCTGCTCGCGCGAGGATTCATGGAAGTCGAGACGCCCGTCCTCGAAACAACTCCCGGCGGCGCCGAAGCGCGTCCTTTCGAGACGCATCACCACGCGCTCGATATCGATCTCTATTTACGCATCTCGCTCGAACTATGGCTCAAACGCCTTCTTGTCGCCGGGTTCCCGAAAGTCTTCGAGATTGGACGCATTTTCAGGAACGAAGGCCAATCGCGCGAGCACTTGCAGGATTACACGCAGCTCGAGACATACGAAGCGTTCAGCGACATGAAGAAAGGCATGCAATTCACACAGGACTTGTATCGCCATATCGTAAACGAAGTGTACGGAAAATACACCTTCACGATCGGCGATCACACCGTGGATTTTGCGGAAGAGTGGCCACGCATTGATTTCAACGAAATCATGAAGGGGCGCTTCGGTATTGACCCGCTTACATGCTCTGAAAAGGAAGCGATCCAAGCGGCACGCGATGCGAAGATTGAATTAGGGAAAGCACCAAACAAGGCGCGCGCCATCGATCACTTGTGGAAATCCATCCGCAAGACTATTGCAGGGCCGGCATTTCTCATAAATACGCCGGTGTACCTTGAGCCCTTAGCGAAGCGTTCCGCGCAGAATCCGAATATCGTCGAGCGATTCCAAGTCCTCCTTGCCGGCTCGGAAATGGGAAAAGGATTCAGCGAGCTCAATGATCCGCAGGATCAGCGTGCACGATTCGAAGAGCAACAGAAGCTTCGCGACCAAGGCGACGAAGAAGCACAGCGCCTCGACGAGGATTATGTGAAAGCGATGGAATACGGTATGCCGCCCGCCTTCGGTTTCGGCGTCTCCGAGCGCCTTTTCTCGTTCCTCGAGAATCGCCCTGCCCATGAAGCGCAACTGTTTCCTCTTTTGCGGCCGAAAACATAGAATGTAAAATATGGGAAACGAACCCCTGGAACAACGAGTTCAGAGAATAGAGGATAGAAATCGAGTAGTCGAAGCAGATAAAGCGTGGGAAACAAGTTGGATTAGAAAGGCATTGTTAATATTGTTTACTTACCTTGCGATTGCTGCGTATCTTTGGGTTATAGAAGTAGAGCGTCCCCTCATACACGCGGTTGTGCCCGCAGTAGCGTTCATGTTATCTACTCTCACAATGCCGTTCTTCAAGAAGTTATGGTTGCAGCACTTAATAAAAAGTAAATAAAATATGCCCTACGGCCCGTTTCTTATCTTCATCGCGGCAATTCTCTGGGGTCTCGATGGTATTTTGCGCCGCAGTACAGTTACGGAGCAAAGTATGCTAATATGATGTAACACATGAAGAAGAAAGGCACACGAGGGCGCAAAACGCGGAGGAGCGTGACGCTTCCGGTTTTGATCGAGCGCGATGAAAACGGGATGTATGTCGGAATCGTGCCGAGTCTTCGATCGTGCTATACGCAGGGCGAGACTCTGGAAGAGCTTTACGAGAATTTACGAGAAGTCGTCGCGCTCTCCAGTGAAGTCGAACGCGAACATTTTCGAAGAAAGTCCATACCTCATCACATTGTAGGATTCCAAAACATAGAGTTCGCGCTTACGTAAACCATAAGGCATGTCCTACGGCCCTCTCCTTATTTTCATCGCCGCAGTATTGTGGGGTCTCGATGGTATTTTGCGCCGGTCGCTCTACGGCCTGCCGCCCATTACCATTGTCTTTTTCGAGCATCTCATCGGACTCATTATCATCGCGCCCTTCTTGTGGAAAGCATGGACGCGGGAGACATTGACGCGGAAAGAGTGGGGAGTACTCGGTGTTGTCGCGCTCCTCTCGGGTGTTCTCGGGACGCTTTTTTTCACGACCGCGCTTCTTAAAGTGAATTTCATTCCGTTCTCCGTCGTCTTCCTCATCCAGAAGCTCCAGCCTATTTTCGCCGTCGGGATGGCGTGGGTGGTTCTCGGCGAGCGGTGGGCCGCACTCGCCTTAGTCGCGGGATATTTCGTTACGTTCCCGTTCGGCATCGTCAATTTCTCCGAGGGCGGCGCGCATGTGATCGCGGCGCTCTTCGCGCTCCTTGCGGCTATCTGCTGGGGCGGCTCGACGGCGCTCTCGCGCTTCACGCTTCTTAATCATTCAAATACTTTCATTACCGGCATGCGCTTTCTCCTCACGGTGCCGATCGCGCTTCTTTTCGTCTTCGCGCTCGGCGCGAGCCCCTCGTTCGTCTTAATAACGCCCCTTCAATACCTCACGCTCGTGGGAATAGCCCTTTCAAGCGGCATGCTTGCGCTCTGGATATACTACCGCGGGCTTCGCACGACGCCGGTGCGCGTCTCGGCGATCGTCGAATTAGCGTTCCCGATGACGGCCATTTTCATCGATTATCTCCTCTATTCGACGACCTTGGCCTGGAGCCAATACCTTGCCGCTGCCGTCCTACTCTTCGCGATGTACAAAGTGGCGGGGCTCAATGCGTGGTCCGCACCGGTCGCGGCCGCACCGACTCCTGCACCGAATGTATGAAAACAGCCGTTTTCGGCGGTGGGTGCTTCTGGTGTACCGAAGCGGTTTTCAAGATGCTCAAAGGCGTGAATCGTATCGAGCCGGGGTATGCGGGCGGCTTCATCGTGAATCCTTCGTACGAGCAAGTGAGTGCGGGCGATACCGGTCACGCTGAAGTCATCCGCGTGACATACGACCCGACGCTCATCAGCTACGAAGATTTGCTTACCGTATTTTTCGGCTCGCACGATCCGACGACGCCGAATCGGCAAGGGAACGACGTTGGCGAGCAGTATCGTTCCGTTATCTTCTATCAGGATGAAGAGGAGAAACGGATGGCGGGAGCGACGATCGAGAAATTCCAGGATTACGCGAAAGAAGGACTGAAAATCGTCACGCAGGTCCTTCCCTTGAGAGATTTTTTCCCGGCAGAGGACTATCACAAGGATTATTACAAGAAGAATTCCTCGGCGAACTACTGTCAACTTATCATCGAGCCCAAGCTCGAAAAAGTGAGGAAACGCTTCGCGGAGCTTGTTCGACCAGAAGCGCATTGACCCATCCTGATCGGTCGCATAGAGTGGGGAAAGGCCACAGTGTACGAAACATGAGAGAGAGGTACTGAACGATGCGTAATCGTATCAAGGTATTCGCCGGCACCGCCGGCAGGCCGCTTGCCGATAAGGTTTGTGAGCGTTTGAGCATTGATCTCGGCAAGGCACGTGTCGCCCGCTTCGCCGACGGTGAAGTGGATGTGCAGATCGAGGAAGATGTTCGCGGCGCGGATGTCTTCATCGTGAATACGACGGGCCCTCCGGCGGAAAATCTCATCGAGATGGTCCTTCTCGCTGAAGCGGCCCATGGTTCATCTGCGGGTCGCGTGACGGTCATCCCGACGTATCTCGGCTACAATCGCCAGGATCGCAAAGACCGGCCGCGTCGGCCGATCAGCGCGCGCACCATCATCCGTTTTATCGCAGAGAGCGGTGCGGATCGGGTACTGCTTGTCGACCTTCACTCGGAACCGACGATGGCGCTCTTCGGTAATCGCATGCAGGTCGACCATCTGTATGCATCTGCCGTCTCGGTTGAGTACTTGCGCAAGATTCTCACTAATCCGTTCGTGGTTGCTTCGCCGGACAAAGGCGGCGGGCCGCGTGCGGAAGCGTATGCACGACTTCTTGGCCAGGATGATTTCGTCCTGTTCTCAAAGAGCAGGGCGACGCCGGGTGTCGTCGAAGAAAAGACGATCAAGATTATCGGCGATGTTCGCGGCAAGAACATCCTCTTTGTCGACGACATGATTGACACCGCCGGTACACTCGTGGCGGATACCATCGCGGCGAAGAAAGCTGGTGCGAAGAAGATATATGCGTTTGCGACGCACGGCCTGTTCTCCCGGGACGCATTCGAGAGACTCGATACGAGTGGCATCACGGAAGTCATCACGACTGATAGCGTGGGCAACCGAAAAAACCTGTTCAAGCCGAAAAGAATGAAACTCACCGAGCTTTCGATCGTCTCGCTTCTCGCGCAGGCGATACGCAGGCTGCACGATGGTGAATCGCTCTCATTGCTCATACCGAAGCCGTGAGAGTCGGTGAAGAAAGAAGGAAAGGGGCGCCTCGCGAGGCGCCCCTTTTACTGTAGAATCATCAAATGCCGCGTGATGGATTCGAAAAGCTTGTCGCCGAAGGGTACGAGAAATTGCCTGTATGGGTGCGTAAAAAAATAAAGAATGTCGCGCTTCTTGTGGAAGACGAGCCGTCGAACGAAGTGCGCGAAAGGGAAGCCTTAGGCCCGAATGAGACGCTTCTTGGCTACTATCACGGCATCCCGCTTTCGGAGCGTGGAGAGAATTACGGCGTCGGCGCAACGATGCCAGACACGATCACGCTCTTTCAAGTGCCTATCGAAGAAGCAGCAGTGGAAGACAATATGCCAATTGCGCAAGTTATTGCCGACACAATCTGGCACGAGTTCGCGCACCATTTCGGGATGGATGAGCATCAAGTGCGGATGCGGGAGGGCACACGTGACCAAAACAATCCACATCCTGATAATTGACGGTACAAGCGGGACAGGTATAGTTCTGAAAGAAGGGCTCCGCGCCCTTAAACCAGCCCCACTTGGGCGTTTCCTCCCTAGACTTGGGCTGTTCCGGTGAGATCTAACGATCCGGCGCAGCCCATTTTCATGTTATATTTCCGCGTATGAAGCTTTCAGAAATCCTCCGCGAGCGCGGCTACGTACATCAGCACTCATCCGCGACTCTTGAAGAGATAACCGATCCGCCAGCCGGAGGAAAGCGCACTATTTACCTTGGTATTGATCCATCTGCCGACTCGCTCCATATCGGCAATCTGGTGCCTCTTTTGGTTCTTCGGCACTTTCTCGAAGACGGCCACAAGGTCATCATTCTCACTGGTGGCGGCACCGGCATGATCGGGGATCCGGGCGGAAAAAGCGAAGAACGCAACCTTCTTGACGAAAGGACGGTCGCGCATAACACGAAAGCCGTCGCGAAACAGATCCGTCAAGTTTTCGGCACGTCTGATTTCACCGAGGTCAATAACGCCGATTGGCTCTCCAAATTGAAACTCCTCGAATTCCTGCGCGATGTCGGCAAGCACTTCACGGTGAACGCGATGATAAAGAAAGATATCGTGCGTGAGCGGCTAGAGAAGGAATCGCCCATCTCGTTCACCGAATTCAGCTACTCCTTACTACAAGGATATGATTATCTACACCTCAATCAAGAATACGGTGCCGATGTGCAAGTCGGCGGCTCGGACCAGTGGAGCAATATCCTCGCGGGAGTCGAATTCATCCGTCGCAAGACCGAAAAAGAGGTCTATGCGCTTACCTGGCCGCTCATCGTCAACAAAGCGACAGGGAAGAAATTTGGCAAGAGCGAAGCGGGTGCTATCTGGCTCGACCCGCAGAAGACGTCACCCTTTCAATTCTTTCAATTCTTCTTGAACGTCGATGACGATGCGGTCGAGGAATTGCTTTTGAAACTGACATTGCTTTCAAGAGGGGAAATTGGCAGTTGGATGCGTGACCATAAGTCGCACCCTGAACAACGAAAAGCACAAAGCCTTCTGGCAAGGAAAGTAACCTCTCTTGTGCACGGCGAAGCAGCTGCGCAAGAAATGGATGCAATATCAAGTGTGCTCTTTTATGGAGCTGATTTAACGAGTATTGATGGAAAAACACGTAAGTCGTTGCAGCAACAAGCGCCTTCGGCCGACATCAAACTCGGTACTTCCATTGTCGACGCACTCATGGCATCCGGTCTCGCCAGCTCGAAGCGCGAAGCGCGGCAGTTCATCGAAGATGGTGCAGTAATGCTCGCCGGCGAGACGATGAGAGATATGAATAAGGTCCTCGAGGAATCCGATTTCTCGAACGGCCTCGCGCTTCTCAAGCGCGGCAAGCGCAATGCCTCGGTCTTGATTCTTGATTAAAAAAAAGGGCACCCGCGTGGACGCCCCCCGATGACCGACATCGGTCAATCGCTCTCCGGACACCTTTTGCCGTTTTTCCGCCAGTGCTTCGGTGGGTCCTTTGCTTCGCACTCACTCTCGCAGTGTATGAGCGCGAGTAAGCCCGGACACACCGGTTCACCTTCTCGGAACCACGGCTCTTTTTTACGGATTCCTTGATTTTTCCCACGCATGGGGACCTCCGTCTAGGCATGAGTGCCTGCCGACATTTTACCAATATTTGTAATTATCTTCCATATCGTCCACTATAGGGATATGTCCGTATTCAAGCTCAAATCCTCATACAAACCCGCCGGCGATCAACCGGCGGCGATCGATGCTTTAGTGAAAGGTCTCAAGGAAGGGAGGCGCGATCAGACGCTGCTCGGTGTCACTGGCTCCGGAAAGACGTTCGCAATGGCCAACGTCATCGAACAGCACGGGAAGCCGACCTTGGTCATTGCGCACAACAAAACGCTCGCCGCGCAGCTTGCCGCCGAGTACCGAGAATTCTTTCCTAATCATGCGGTGCACTATTTCGTCTCATACTACGATTACTACCAGCCGGAGGCATACATGCCTATCACTGACACGTACATCGAAAAAGAGGCGATGATCAACGAAGATATCGAGCGCTTGCGCCACGCGGCGACGCAGGCCCTGCTCACGCGGAGGGACGTCATCATCGTCGCGTCGGTCTCGTGCATCTACGGCCTCGGAAATCCTCGCGAATATGAAAAATACATTCTCACGCTCAAAAAGGGCGAAGGGATGACGCGTGCCGCGCTCACGCGCAAGCTTATCTCGATGTATTTCGAGCGGACGACCGGCGATCTCTCTCCCGGCACCTTCCGCGCACTCGGCTCAAACGTCGAGATCATGCCGGCAGGCGAGCGTGTCATTTACCGCGTCGATCTTACGGGAGGCGAGGTGGCAAAGATAGAAGAAATAGACCACATTACCCGCGAGATCACAGCCAGACTCGACTCGGCGTTTATTTTTCCCGCGCGACAATATGTAACGCCACAGGACGTCATCGAGGCGGCACTTCACGACATCGAAGAAGAGCTCAACGAGCGTCTCAAAGAACTCGATGCCGGCGGAAAAATCCTCGAAGCCGAGCGCCTCAAGCGCCGTACAAGGCAGGACATCGCGATGATAAAAGAATTCGGTTTCTGCTCGGGCATCGAGAATTACTCGCGGCATTTCGACCGACGCAAATCCGGCGAGCCGTCATATTCGCTCCTTTCGTATTTTCCGCACAAGGCAGACGGCACGCCGGATTTCCTCACCATCATTGACGAATCGCACGTGACGGTGCCGCAGCTGGGAGCGATGTATGCGGGGGATAGAGCGCGCAAGCTTACGCTTATCGAACACGGTTTCCGCCTCCCGAGCGCGGTGGACAACCGCCCCTTGAAGTTCGAGGAATTTCTGCAAAACACGGGAGAAACTATCTACACAAGCGCGACACCATCGGAATATGAGCTGAATAAAAGCAGGAAACCTGTCGAGATGATCATCCGCCCGACAGGCCTTGTGGATCCAGAAATTATCGTTCGTCCGATTGTAGCTAGAATTTCCAATGTTGATGAGCGACGTGCCGATGAGCGACTTCGTAAGTCACTCATCATAAGTGACTTACGAAGTCACTCATATCCGTATCCGGGGCAAGTGAAAGATTTTATTGCCGAATGCGAGGTTGTTACGAAGCGCGGCGGTCGCTCGATGGTGACGGTACTTACCAAAAAGATGGCCGAAGACTTGAACGAATTCCTGAAGGAAAAGCAGATTAATTCCCGCTACATCCACAGCGACATCAAGACCATCGAACGCATCGAGATTCTCACCGATTTCCGCAAAGGGAGATTCGATGTCATCGTCGGCGTGAATCTTTTGCGTGAAGGACTCGACCTTCCGGAAGTGGAACTTATTGGTATCCTCGATGCGGATAAGGAAGGATTCCTGCGTAGTGAGACCTCGCTTATCCAAACCATCGGCCGCGCCGCGCGAAACATCCTCGGTCGCGTGATTTTGTATGCCGACGTAATGACGGGCTCCATGGAACGTGCGATAGGGGAGACGAACCGTCGTCGCGAGAGGCAGATCGCCTACAATACAAAACACGGCATCACGCCGACGACGATCACTAAGAAAATCCACGATATCATCGGCGATATCCAGAAAGCGCGCCAGCGCGCGGTCAGCGAACTCACCGAGCTCGACAAAGCAGCCTTCGGCGGCGACGTGAAAAAACTCATCAAACAGAAGAAACAAGAAATGCATGCAGCAGCCGATGCGCTCGATTTCGAGACGGCTGCACTTATTCGCGATGAATTGAGAACATTAGAAAGTAAAAAATGATAGCGACGGCAACTTTGAACGTGTTGCCGTCGCTGCGGGTTAGTGCGCTCTATCCAGTTCATCGGCTTTGTTCAGAAAGACGATTTGTGCGCGGGGGTACGATTTTTTCAGAGAGCGATACCAATAGTAGGTATCATCGTCTTTTTGCACCCAGCCTTTTTCGCGCAAGAAACCTTCCGCCTCCTTTTTCTCTGCGAGCGGACCGTAAAGGAGGAGGCTATGTTCTTCGTCTCCTAACGTACGACAGATAACCACCATGGCAGTGTCTCCGTGAAATTGGGGATCGAAGTAGAAGCGCGATATGATGATCACATCGCCGCTACGAGATAATGTAAAGTACATTACACTACTTGTCAATATGTTGAATATTCAAGAAAATAAGCCGCTTTCCGACCTCACCACCTTTGAGATAGGTGGGCCGGCGAAGTACTTCGTTGAGGTTAAAACCGATGAGGAAATTCATGATGCGCTCGGTTGGGCGCGAGAACACAATGTGCCATTTTTCGTGATGGGTGGCGGAAGCAACCTTCTCATTCCCGATGAAGGCTTCGAGGGGCTCGTCATTCATATCGTAAGCAACCATTTTAGCTTTTTTAATATGACGGGTTTACGAAACCCGTCATTGGAAGCGGACGCTGGATGCAATCTTCTTACACTCATCCGCGCGGCGGCTGATGAAGGTTTTGGAGGCTGGGAAAAGCTCGGCGGCATCCCGGGAACGATTGGCGGTGCGGTGCGAGGCAATGCGGGCGCCTTCGGACCAGAGATAAAAGATTTCCTCACGTGGGCGCGGGCTATCAATACAAAAACCGAAGATGTGCATGAATTTACAAATGCCGAATGCGAATTCGCCTATCGCATGAGCTATTTCAAGAAAAATCCCGAATGGATCATCACGAAGGCTCATATCCAACTCAATGAGGTTAAACCTCATCAGAGCAAACAATTGATCGAGGATACAATTACCGAGCGTGAAAAGCGCCATATCCAAAATGTCCGAGCCGCTGGTTCGTACTTTATGAATCCCGTTGCTCCGGCAAATATCGTCGCAATGTTTGAAAAAGAGAAAGGAGTACGGAGTCGTGGTGGTCGCGTCCCTGCCGGTTGGCTTATCGAAAAGGCGGGGATGAAAGGTGTCCGTGTCGGCGATGCTATTTCCAGCGAACAGCACCCAAATTATCTTGTAAACGCAGGAAATGCAAAGGCTACGGAAGTCCGAGCATTGGCGGAAAAAATCAAAGCGGCAGTCAAAAGCAAATTTGAGGTTGAGTTGGAGGAGGAGGCGGTTGTGTTATAGTACTTTCGTCAGCGCATACGCTGATACTGCTACCCCCTATCTCACGAGAGGGGGCAAAACCACATGGAAGACCCCAAACGAATTTTTACATCGGGACATCGATATATGTTGATGCAGGCTGCACCAGCGCCTTCTTTTTGTGCATGACAGACTCCTCAAAAAATTCGGACGGGGCAGGTAAAATCATCGTAAAAGGCGCGCGGACGCATAACCTGAAGAACATCAATGTTGAAGTGCCGCGCAACAAAATGATTGTGTTTACAGGCTTATCTGGATCAGGGAAGTCGTCTTTGGCATTTGATACGATTTTTGCCGAGGGTCAGCGCAAATATGTCGAATCGCTTTCAGCATACGCCCGGCAATTTTTGCGCCAGATGCAGAAGCCTGATGTCGATGAGATCTCGGGCCTTTCTCCCGCCATTTCCATCGATCAGAAGAGCCGTTCGAACAATCCGCGTTCTACGGTCGCCACCATTACGGAGATTTATGATTATCTGCGCGTTCTCTATTCGCGCATCGGGCATCCGCACTGCCCGATTTGCGACAGGGAAGTGAAAAAGCTCTCGAACGAGGAAATCCTCGAATCCATCCTTAAATCCGTCGAGAAGACCACGAAACTTGCAAAGAAATCAGGCGTAAAACTTACTGCCGGAGTTTCCAATGCAAAAATCCGCATCTCGTCGCCCGTCGTCGTGGGCAGGAAAGGCGAATACTACCAGCTTCTCTATGACATGCTCAATAAGGGCTTTGAAAAAGCGATCGTCGATGGCGAGGAAAAATCGCTCCGCCAGCGTATCGAACTCAAGAAGCATTTCAAGCACGATATCGATATCATCGTTGACGAGATTTTTATCAGCGAGTTCACCGACGACCCAAAGGCAGCCAATGAACGCGCCTCGGAAGCAGTCGAGCGCGCACTCCACGAAGCTGACGGGTTAGTCAAACTAACCGATGCGAACGAAAGCCGCATCGTCTCGGCGAAATTCATGTGCCCGTATGACGGCTTCTCATTCCCCGAAGTCGAACCGCGGCTTTTCTCCTTTAACTCGCCTTACGGCGCATGCCCGACATGCAACGGTCTCGGGACCAAGTATATCTGGGGAGACGAGCCGTGCGAAGCCTGTAAAGGGGCGCGGCTGCGCAACGAAGCAATGCATGTGTTCTTGAAAACAAAAAACCAAAAACAAGAAATAAGGAAAAACATTGTAGAAGTAACATCAATGTCGATCGAAGAAGCAAAGTCTTTTTTTGACACGTTGGAGTTAAGTGAAAAGGAAAAGGAAATCTCGAAGGCGGTGAACAGGGAGATCACAAGCCGATTGCAGTTCATGCTGAACGTCGGCATCGAATATCTTACGCTTGACCGTCGCGCCAATACACTCTCTGGCGGCGAGGCGCAGCGCATCAGGCTCGCTTCGCAGCTCGGAAGCGGCCTCGTGGGCGCACTCTACGTCTTGGACGAACCGACGATCGGCCTGCATCAGCGCGACAATGACCGTCTCATCGAGACCCTGAAGCGCCTGCGCGATCTCGGCAATACCGTCCTCGTCGTCGAACACGACGAAGACACTATTTTTGCATCTGATTACATAGTCGATATGGGTCCAGGGGCGGGGGCGCATGGCGGGAAAATTGTTGCATCAGGTTGGCTTGAAGATCTACTTACGGCAAAGACGAACAAATCAGGTTCGCGCACACTCGCATACCTGCGCGAGGAAACGGAAATTCCGATGCCGGAAAAACGCCGCACGCAAGACAAAGGCAAGCTCAAGATTCGTGGTGCCTCGAAATTCAACATTAAAAACGTAAGTGTCGACATTCCACTTGCAAAACTTGTAGTTGTTTCTGGCGTCTCCGGATCAGGGAAATCAACTTTTCTCTACGAAATTTTGCATCGCAATCTCTTGGCGCGATTCGACAAGCGCTGGCGGACCGCGAAGCTCTACAACGTCGCGGAATTCACCGGCACCGAGTATCTCGGCCGTTCCATTCTTATTGATCAGTCTCCCATCGGACGCACGCCGCGCTCGAATCCGGCGACCTACACCGGCGCGTGGACGCACATCCGCGATCTCTTTGCGATGAGCGAGGAGGCGCGCGCACGCGGCTGGGGGCCGGGGCGGTTCTCATTCAACAGAAAAGGCGGCCGATGCGAGACCTGCGAAGGCAACGGCCTTATCGCGGTCGAGATGCACTTTTTGCCGACGGTCTATGTCACGTGCGATGTCTGCAACGGCAGGCGATTCATGAAGGAGACCTTGGAAGTGAAATTCAAGAAAAAGAGCATTCATGACATCCTGAAGATGACCGTCGAGGAAGCATTTGCGTTCTTCGAAGACATTCCTGCGATCGCAGACCGATTGAAGACGCTTAGCGACGTCGGTCTGGATTATCTCGAATTGGGCCAGAGCGCGACGACGCTCTCGGGCGGCGAAGCGCAGCGCGTGAAGATCGCCTCCGAGCTCTACCGTCCGCATCAGACGAAAACCATGTATCTTCTCGACGAACCGACGGTAGGCCTCCACTACGATGATGTTGCGAAATTGATCGAGATCCTGCAGCATCTTGTCGATCGCGGCAATTCGGTCGTCGTCATCGAACATAATCTCGATGTTCTGAAGAGCGCCGACTGGCTTCTCGACATGGGCCCCGAAGGCGGCGCGCGCGGCGGGCAGATCGTAGCGAAAGGGACCCCAGAAAATGTCGCAGCGACCGCTGGCTCGCACACGGGGCACTACTTGAAGCGTACCCTTAAGAAGAAGCGGAAATAGTTTTCCACTTGTTGCATTTGCACCCTAAGACATGCAGAGAGATAATGAGTTTTTAGGAGTGTTCCACAAGAAGTTGTCGTTATTTAGAGAGGTGACACAATGCGCGCGAAACCCTTTCGGCATGCCGAAGAGTTTTGGTGTACGGATATGGTCGTCGGCTTGCTGCTGAGAGATCGGCAGATACGGCGCGAGCAGTATCCGCAAAGCTGGGAACGCAGGTTTATGCAGCGATGCTGGATCGAGCATCACGGCAGGAAGCCCGACACGATTACCATCGAAAAGAGGATAACGCGCGATGCGAGATTCCTCCGGATAACCGGTTTCCCGCCTGACTACGTTCGTCGCATGGTCGTAACGATCCCAGAACGTCATACGTGCATCGTTTCGTTGGCGACATCGCTTTCTTGACCATGCCCTGCCGCACTTGCGAAAGCAAAAGCGGCGGGGCACACTCTTTTGATGCAGCGCGAAGACCTCGCACGATTCAAGTTGCCGGACGAGCCGGGCATCTACCGTTTCCAGAAAGGGAAGCGTGTTCTCTACGTCGGGAAAGCGACATCCTTGCGCGATCGTGTGCGCAGCTACTTTGCGACGGACCTTGCTGACGCGCGCTCGAGCGCGATCGCCGGAATGGTGGCCGAGGCTGACAACCTCACGTGGGAGCAGACGGACTCTGTTCTTGAAGCCCTGATCCTCGAGGCGAATACCATCAAGAAGCTCGAGCCGCCGTATAACACCGACGAGAAGGATAATAAGAGTTTCAATTACCTCATCATCACGAAAGAAAGATTTCCACGCGTACTTGTCGTTCGGGGTAGAGAATTATTTAATTCGGATTTCCTAGCAGCTCGAAGCTACAAGCCGCAAGCTATTTTCGGCCCGTTCCCGCAGGGAGGCGCGCTGAAAGAGGCGATGAAGCTCGTGCGGCGCATTTTCCCGTACCGCGACCAGAAATGCACACCATGCGAGGAACGAGTCATTTCTGGGCGGGATCATATGAAAAATGAGCGACTTCGTAAGTCACTCATGAGTGACTTACGAAGTCACTCATTTTTGGAGATACAGGGCGACTGTAAACCATGCTTCAATCGTCAGATTGGGCTGTGCCCCGGCGTATGTACGGGGGAGATGGATGCCGTAGAGTACGCAGGCGTCATCAAGCACATCGTCCTCCTTTTTTCGGGGAAGAAGGGGGCCTTGCTGAAGCACCTCCAGCGCGACATGAAGCTTTACGCGAAACTCGAGAAATTCGAAGAAGCGCAGCAGGCACACCGGCAGATCGCTGCGCTCACGCACATCCGCGATGTCTCGCTTATCAAAGACGAATCGCGTTTCGCGACGGGCGGAACCATTCGCGCGAATAAGGGATGGCGAATCGAAGCGTATGACATCGCGCACACTGGAGGAACAGAGACCGTCGGCGTCATGGTCATTGTTGAGGACGGGGAGCCACTGAAAAGCGCCTATCGCAAGTTCAAAGTGAAAGGATTCGCCAATAATGATCCGGGTGCGCTCTCCGAAGTCCTTTCGCGCCGCCTTCTGCATCCCGAATGGCAGTATCCACGTGTCATTGTTGTCGATGGTGGGGCGGCGCAGATGAATGCAGCGAAAAGAGTGCTCTCGAACGCAGGCATCATGATACCCATCGTCGGCGTCGTGAAGGACGAACATCATCGCCCTCAACGTCTCACTGGAAATCAAGAAGCCATCTCGGCTCACGAACGCGACATCCTTTTGGCAAACAACGAAGCACATCGGTTTGCCATAAACTGGCATCGCAACAGACGAATACGAAAAGCGCTGGACAAATGAATTCCTAGGTGTATAAAAGTGCCAGAGTTCAATTAGCACCCAGACCCCCGAATTTGAATTTCAATAAAACAGTGAAAGTGGCCTGCGATTAGCGGGCCTTTGTGCGTTTCCGGTGACGCGCGAGTACTTCAGCGGGCGTCCGATAGTCGAGGCATTTCATGATCTGCCGTTGCAGCTTTGACTCAAGTGTGCGGATACGCGAACGCGGCACGTTTGAGATGTCACTTCCTTTCCGAATGTAGCGACGGACGATCTTGTTGCGGTTCTCATTCGCACCTTTCTCGTACGGTCGTCCGGGATAGCAAAAGAAAATTTTGATCTTGAACTTCGTTTCGAGCCGTTTGTGATGAATGAACAGAATATCGTTGTCGAGCGTGAGCGTTTTCAACTCCGGAAAGCGTATCTTGACCCGCTTGAGCGCCCGCTCCAGCGCGCGCACGGATACCGGATGGATCTTCTCAAAAAATGGAGCGCGGCTCTTCCGGTCGGTCACGTTGAGGATGATCCCGGACCCACCTCTCCCCGAGACGAGGAAGTCGCCTTCGCAATCGCCAATACGCTTTCTCGCGTTGATATACAAGGGTCTTTTCGAGATCATGCGCTTGCCATCGAGAACGGTTTTCTTTCTACCACGCCGATGCTTTCTCCTGAACACGTTCGCACGGTGCGACTCGATACGTCTTCCGTACGGAGACGCGATGTACCTTCGTATGAGACGTCCCGATATCGCCGGGAGATCGCGGTGATACCGTTTGATCCGCTCAGCTACGTGCTCAGGCGACTGATCGTCCATGAGATACTCCTCAACGATCTTTTTGAGCGCTGGATCGAGTGCGATGGTGCGTCCTTGTGCGCGGGCGTATTTCCGTTTGGTGTACGCGCGCTGATGCGCATACGCGGCATTGTATGATCGCCCCTTTCTCGTGAACGTTTTCAGTTCGTACCACACCGCGCTCGCCACCACCCCGACCACTCGCGCGATCTCTTTCAATGTGTATTTTTTCCGTTTCAGTATCTCGATCTCACCTCTGTCAGCCCTTGTGAAATGCGAACCACGTTTCTTTTTTCATCCGCGCACAGTACAGAGGAAATTCAAATTCAAAAGTCAATCCGCCTCTGGAAATCGCACAGGGAGTTGCCCAATGGGTACGTCAAATGCATCTGTTAAGCAGTCATCTCTCATCAACGTTCAACTAGTGAGCCTTCCCGGCGTCCGGGGCTTCAATGTGGGCATCGTCTCGGCGAATCCTGCGGCGAACGCGCCGATAGTTCTTGAAACAACGCTTCCACATCGCCCGAAGCTTCTCAAAGGCGAGATCAGGCTGCACGCTTCCGCCGAACCTGAAAATCTTTACGTGGGGGATGTGCGAGCTCCGATGCCTGAAAGGAACGATCCGAACATACAGCGATGGCAACGAGGCATATACTTTGCCCAGTTCTACAGCCTCGTTTGTCGCCAACCGTTGGGTCAGCCGGGCGCCCTGTTTACGAAGGGTCGCCAAGGTAACAGTGCGGTGATTCGCGAGCAGCCGGAATTGACTGCCATCTTCAGGTGGTACGATCATGAAAAAGCGAGAGCGAGCCAGGACTGGACTGCGCCTGACTATGGAAGCGACAAATGGCTCTTAGGCATCGTTGAGACCGATTGCGATCAGGCATGCTGGTTGGGCATGCGGCTCGTCTGGGGCTCTTGAATACAGCGCCCGCGCGGACTCTACATCCGCGCGGGCACCTTCTTTTTATATAGTCTTGGTGCTACGATGCCCACATGAACGGACAGACGACTATCTCCATCACGACTGGCACTATCGTCAAGACTGTAGTTGTGCTCGTAGGGGCGTGGATGGTTTTCTTGCTTAGAGACCTCGTCCTCGTGGTTATAACGGCTGTTGTCATCGCTTCGGCAATTGATCCAGGGGTGAAAGCGCTTCAGCGTCGAAAAATCCCACGAGTCCTAGGCGTTCTCCTCGTGTACATACTTCTTTTTGCAGCGTTTTTTGGGATATTCTACTTTTTCGTTCCTTCAGTCTTGAGCGAACTTGTCTCATTCCTCTCGTCTCTCCCCATCTACCTTGAAGCCATCGATCGAATCGCTGCCATTGACGAATATGCACAGATATTCGGCACAACCCCGCCCGACCTCTCGTCGGTGGATCTTATGGCGGGTTTTCGGAATGCAATGCAGGCGGCCGGTGCGTTTGGGAACGTTCTTACCGCGATCGCGAGCATTTTCGGTGGCGTGCTTTCGTTCGTACTGATCGTCGTATTTTCTTTCTATTTTTCCATCATCGAAACAGGGGTCGACGAATTCTTGCGCGTCGTTTCCCCGCGAAAATATCAGCCGTACGTTTTGGATCTCTGGAGGCGTTCCCGCCAAAAGATAGGCCTTTGGATGCAGGGGCAACTTCTTCTCGGGCTCATCATCGGAGTCCTGGTGTATCTAATTCTTACTATCCTCGGCATCAAGCACGCGCTTCTGCTTGCCGTCATCGCCGCCCTCTTTGAGCTCATTCCCGTGTTCGGTCCTATCTTGGCCGCACTTCCCGCAGTTCTTATCGGTTTTGTTGATGGCGGTGCGGTCAAAGGGCTATTGGTCGTTGGCGTGTACGTTCTCCTGCAGCAATTCGAGAATCACCTCATCTATCCACTGGTCGTCACCAAGATCATCGGCGTATCGCCCCTCCTCGTCATTCTTGCGCTCATCGTGGGTGCAGAATTGGCTGGATTTTTGGGCATTCTGCTTGCGGTACCCGTTGCTGCCACCGTTCAAGAATTGGTCAAAGATGTCCGCGAGCGCCGGATTTTTGCAGAAGAATCGCCGGCGTAGTTCATGGGCAAAGCTAATCCTTTTTATCTCACTACGACTCTGCCGTACGTGAACTCTAATCCACATTTGGGTTTTGCGCTCGAAATTATTCAGGCGGACATTATTGCGCGCTACCATGCCTTGCAGGGCGACGAAGTTTTTTTTAACACCGGTGTAGATGAGCACGGAGTAAAGATATATCGCAAAGCACAGGAAGAGGGTAAAGAGCCGCAAGCATACGTAGATGAATACGCCGAGAAGTTCAAACAGCTCAAGGATAGGCTCAACCTCTTTCCGGAGTTGCACTTCATTCGCACCACCGACCCCCACCACAAAGCTGCTGCGCAGGAATTTTGGCGACGCTGCGAGGCGAGCGGAGATATCGAGAAGAAGCATTACAAGACGAGATATTGCGTAGGGTGTGAGCTCGAAAAGACCGATTCCGAACTCGTTGACGGAACGTGCCCGATACATCCGAACTTGGAAGTAGAGGTGCGAGAAGAAGAGAATTACTTCTTCAAGTTTTCCAAATACCAGAAGCCGCTTCTCGCGATGTACGAGAAGCATCCGGATTTCGTCGTGCCAGATTTTCGTTTCAACGAGATTAGGAAATTTGTAGAAGCGGGGCTTGAAGACTTCTCAATATCACGCCTCCGCTCCAAAATGCCATGGGGCGTCGAAGTCCCCGACGATCCCGAACATGTTCAGTACGTATGGTTTGATGCTCTGATTAATTATGTTTCGACTCTGGGATGGCCCAACGACGGGGCGAATTTCGAGAAGTTCTGGGGCACGATAGAGGAGCCAAACGCTTTGCAAATGGCCGGTAAAGACCAGATACGCCAGCAGGCAGCCATGTGGCAGGCGATGCTCATGTCGGCAGGACTTCCGCCTACAAAGCAAATAATCATCCACGGATTCATCACCGTGGGAGGCGAAAAAATGTCGAAATCCGTCGGCAATGTGATAGACCCACTCGCGATCGTAGAAGAATACGGGGTGGATGCATTGCGTTACTACCTCGCGCGGCATATCCACCCGTTTGAAGATTCGGATTTTACGATGGAAAAGTTCAAAAAAGCGTACAACGCAAATCTTGCCAATGGCATCGGCAACTTGGCTGCGCGAACAATGCAGTTAGCGGAAACATATCTTGAGCGTCCGATTAAAGAACCAAACGTTGACGGTGAACTTCCAGGTGAGTACACGCGATACCTAGACGAGTTTAATATTAGTCGCTATGTCGAAATCATCTGGGAAGATATTCAACGTCTCGATAAGCGCATGACTGATACAGAACCGTTCAAGGTGGTTAAAACCAACTTAGAAAAAGGGGTAAGTATGATTGAAGCCCAAGTAAATGCACTTTATCTAATAGCGCACTTCTTAGCCCCAATCATGCCGAGAACAAGCGAGGCCCTTAAGGAAGCGATACTTGCCAACAAAAAACCCACAAATCTTTTCCCGCGGAAGGAATAGTATGGATCAGACCACGCTCTTGTGGACGCTGGCGGGGACTTTTTTCGCAGGCATCGCGATTT
>Ga0209542_10004022_pt1 | contig 30699 bp, 24 predicted proteins | sample RifCSPhighO2_01_FD_184028 | JGI IMG/M metagenome (GOLD analysis project Ga0209542, IMG submission 184028) | Soil microbial communities from Rifle, Colorado - Rifle CSP2_plank highO2_0.1 (SPAdes) (version 2) | ecosystem: Environmental > Terrestrial > Deep subsurface > Rock core/Sediment ... | reverse complement strand
AGCTCCATTTTCTTTCAGGCCGCGCAAATACACCGCATCTCTGGACGGAATCTCTTTTGTTAAATTTATGTAGCAAATTTTCATCAAAAAAGAGTTACGCTTTTTGAAATCGGATGTACCAATTGATCGTTTTTCTAAGACCGGTTTGAAAATCGGTTGCGGCTTCAAATCCAAACTCTTTTTTGGCCAAGGAAACATCAAGCATTCTTCGAGGTTGGCCGTCTGGCTTGGATGGTGCCCATTTTATTTTGCCCTCATATCTCATAAATCGGCAGATTAATTTGGCAAGGGTCTTTATCTTTATTTCCATACCGGAGCCGATATTGACCGGTTCCGGTTTTTCATATTTTTCTGTCGCCAAAACGATTGCTTTGGCCGCGTCTTCAACATATAAAAATTCACGGGAAGCGTTGCCGGTGCCCCAAATTTCAACAAACGGCTGTTGTTCTCTTTTTGCCTCGCCGATTTTTTTTATAAGCGCCGGAATGACATGAGAACGGTCTGGGTTGAAATTGTCGCCCGGTCCGTAAAGATTTACCGGCAAGAGGTAAATGGAGTTAAATCCATATTGCTGGCGATAGGCCTGCGATTGAACGAGAAGCATTTTTTTGGCCAATCCGTAGGGCGCGTTGGTTTCTTCTGGGTAGCCGAGCCATAAATTTTGTTCTTTAAACGGAACGGAAGTAAATTTCGGGTAAGCGCAGACAGTTCCGACGGCGACAAATTTTTTTATTCCTGTCTGTCGAGCCGCTTCCATGAGCTGAGCGCCCATAATTAAATTGTCATAAAATAATTCTCCCGGTTTTTCTTTATTCAGCCCTATTCCTCCCACTTTTGCGGCGAGATGAATTATAATATCTTTATTCTCGACTACCTTTTGACAATTTTTATATTTTTTTAAATCAAGTTCTTTGGACCTTGGCACAAAAATATTTTTGGGATGCGCTCCTTTTTTGATGAGTTCCTTAACCACGAATGTGCCCAAAAATCCGGCTCCGCCAGTAACAAGAATGTGTTTGTTTTTGAGGTCCAATTTTTTATTTGACATTTTTTAAATTTTTTATATCGGCACCTACCATTATTTTTACTAATTGGATAAAATTTGTTTTTGGCTTCCAGCCAAGAACTTTTTTGACTTTTGCCGTATCGGCAATCAGATTATGCACTTCGGCTGGGCGATAATAGCGTGGGTCAATCACGACATATTTTTTATAGTCGCCTAAACCGGCTTCTTTGAAGGCTATTTCTAGGAATTCATGAATGGAATGGCTTTCACCAGTGCCGACGACATAATCATCCGGCACGGAGTATTGCATCATTAGATAAGCTGCTTCCATATATTCCGGTGCGTAACCCCAGTCGCGCTTAGCTTCAAGGTTGCCGAGAAATATTTTTCTGTAATTACCAGCTTTTATCCTGGCGATTCCGCGGGTAATTTTTCTGGTTACAAATGTTTCACCGCGTCTTTCTGATTCGTGATTAAATAAAATTCCGTTTACTGCGAATATGCCGTAAGCTTCGCGGTATAATTTAGTGGCGTGATAAGCAAAAACCTTGGAACATCCATAAGGGCTTTGCGGATGAAAAACTGTGTTTTCGTTTTGAGGCGGGGGAGTGGTGCCGAACATTTCGCTGGAACTTGCCTGATAAAATTTTATTTTTTTCTTTGTATGTATTTGAAAATCTTTGATAGCCTCAAGAATGCGGAGCGCGCCTAAAGCGGTAACATCTGCTGTGTACTCCGGCGTATCAAAGGAAACTCTAACATGTGATTGTGCTCCAAGATTATAAATTTCATTTGGCTGAATACTATAAATCAATTGACGGATAGTGCCGGTGTCGTTTAAATCTCCATAATGCAAAAACAACTTCGCTTTTGTGTCATGCGGGTCAGTATAGAGATGCTCAACGCGGCTGGTATTAAAAGTGGACGCCCTTCTTATTAATCCGTGAACCTCATAATTTTTAGAAAGTAAGATTTCGGCCAAAAAAGAACCGTCTTGACCGGTGATTCCGGTGATCAGTGCAACTTTTTTATTTTTTTTGATATGATGGAGCATATGTTTATAATAGTATTTATAACAGATTTAGCTTATTCCAAAAATAAATAAATTACAATTCTAATGAACCAGCTTTTAAAATTAGAAATTACAATTAAAAATTTAGCAAGCCATCGCTTTATCCACAATGTCGCCACTCTTCAGGTCGGCAGTTTTTTGGGTAATTTCATTCAGGCCGGCATTGGTATATTTTTGGCGCGTATGCTGCAACCGGAACGGTTTGGAGAATATGCTTTGGCGATAGGCATGGCAAGCTTAGCCAGTATTGTTTTGGGTTCCGGCATTCAGGATGCGGCGGCCAATCTTTTGGGCTCTTCTTATGCCCGGAAAGATGCCGAAGAAACAAAAAATGTACTTGCCTTTACGATTAAGATAACTTTTTTCGCGGCTTTACTTACAATTCTGATTTTGCCGTTCCTGCCTTTTATTTCCCGAGCGCTTTATAAAGATTTTTGGATCGGAATTTATGCCGCGGTGATTGTTATTGCGTCTATTTTTTCGGTTTCTTTTTTCTCTTTGTCCACCATGGCTTTGCAGGCCGTGGGAAAAATAAGAGGAATGATGATGCTGGCGGTTTCCGACCAAATTGCAAGATACGGTTTGGCGTTGGTATTTACGGCGGTCGGTTTTGGAGTTTTAGGTGCGGTGAGCGGACATTTAATTGGAGCGGTTATTTTGTTTTTTGTTTCAGCGGCGATATGGGGATGGGTTCAAAGAAAAGAAACAATTTTGCCTTCTCTTTGGACACTTATCAAACACGCGGGGACAGTAAGCATAAAAAAATATTTTGGATTTAGTTTTTGGGTGGCGATAGATCGGAATATGGGCAATCTTTTTATGGCCTTGCCCGTGGTTCTTACCGGAATATATGTTGCCAATTCCGAGGTAACTTTTTTTAAACTTGCTTTCGGTTTTGTAAATCTTGCTTTGAGTATGCTTGGTCCTATCTCCGTTTTGCTTAACATGGAATTTCCAAAAATGATGGTTGAGGGCGGCGGAAAATTAGCGAGGAATTTTATCAGGGTGTCGCTCTATTCTATGGGTTTGTCGGTCTTATTGGTGTTGGGAGCAATTATTACCGCGCCGATTGTTTTTAAATTTTTTTACGGAGTCAACTTTATGCCAAGCGTAAAATATGTTTCAGGCCTGTTTGTTTACGGAGCTTTGTTCGGCATCGGCGTAGGCTTGGGACCGATGTGGAGGGCGATTGGTCAAGTCAAAATTTCCATTATAATAAATCTAATTATTTTAGGATTGGGTATTCCGCTGGGTCTTTGGCTGATAAAATCATACGGTCTTTGGGGCGCGGTGATTATGGTTACTTTATGGTTTTCTGTGTCTCATCTCGTCTCGTTCTTTTATTTATTGAGGAAATTAAAAACAACCTGATTTGCATAATAATTTCTTAGATTCAACAAGAAAACGCCGATTGCATGAGTATGTTTTTTGATTGCGAAAATATAATTTAAAAAAACACTCATCGTTTTTCGATGAGTGTTTATCGAAAGCGTCAACCTAAAGAATTGGTGAAAGTTGTCTTTCCTGTTTAGAATTTCGAATGTTTGAGCTCGGCAAGATTTCTATCAAGTTCAGCATGTGTTCTTCCTAAATCAATTCTTTGGCCAGACGGCGAGATGGCATAGGCATTTGTTATCATGGTAATTCTATCTTGACCACACGAGGCAACCCCAGTTTCGATATGCACCTCATATCCGCAATCATGACATGTCTGATGTGATGAACCATTTATCAATGCGGTTTTTAGGATGTGTCCCGAATCTTCATCAACGGAAAGGTGAGTTGACATTTTTATTTCCCCTTTGTTGTAAAACAATGATATTTAGCCGGTTTGGCCGTCATTGCCACTTGGCAAACGGCTCCAGATAAGTAGTATATTATCTTATAATACATGCGTTGTCAAGATTGCGTAATCTTTCAAAAATATTTGTAATTTTCTACACTTTTATAAATTATAAAGAGGCCACGCCCCTTAAAGTAACTTTCGCAGGAATTTTGGCTTGGTTCCCCGCCAATGGCGGGGACAAAATTCCGAGAATGTAGATAGTGATTTCTCGCAGGAAGAAATCAACTATCGGTACTTTAAGGGGCGTGGCCTCGGAGGAATTTTATTTTACAATTTTCATATAGTCGCTCAAAGTGAAGATTTGCCAAAACCTTAGTTTTTGATAAAATTCAATGACAATGCCAGGCAGTGAAAATTCGATAACGATTATGTTCCATTATATCTATGTTTTACAAAGCTTAAAGCTGTTAAACAAGGTATATATTGGGTTTACAAATAATCTGCAAAAAAGGCTGAAAGAACATAATCGTAGTTTAAATTTTTCAACAAAACCGTACATGCCATGGCAAATGATTTTTTGCGAAGCGTATAAAAATGAAAAAGATGCGCGACGCAGGGAGAAGTATTTAAAAACTAACCAAGGAGCTCGATTGTTAAAGCATATGCTCAAGGAATATTTTTATGAGCAAAAGATGAGATAATCGAATTTCTACTGCCTGGTGATTACAAAAGAACCGATTTTAGCTAAAATACTGCGATATTTAATGTATGCCACGGCATTGGTGCCTTTGATTATTTTTTCGCAGTTTATGTCGCCTTTTCATTTTGGAAAAGTGATTGTTTTTCGAAGCTTGATAGAAATTGCTGCCATTCTATATATTTTATTGATTTGGCAAGACAGAACTTATTTGCCCAAAATAAATAAAATTTTTTGGGCATTTTTTCTGTTTGTCATTGCTTTTACTGTTACGACCGTAACTAGCATGGCGCCTTTTTCAAGTTTTTGGGGATCTCTTGAGAGGATGGGTGGTCTTTGGACATTTGGGCATTATTTTGTGTTTTTTGTAATTCTTATATCGGTCTTAAGATCTAAGCAGGATTGGAACTTATTTTTAGAGATTATTATTGTTTCGGGAATTTTATCCGCTATTTACGGATTCGGACAAAAAACCGATATGAAATTTTTTATCGGCAGTGGAAACAGGGCGAGAATTTTCGGTACGCTTGGTAATCCCGCCTTATTTGCCGGTTATCAATTGCTTACACTATTTTTAGCCGGCACCTTATTTTTTAGAAAAGATAATTCCAGAAATAAAAAAATATTTTTTGGTTTGGCGGCAATTATTATGTCTGTGGCTGTTTTAATGACTGCCGTCAGGGGTTCCATTCTTGCTTTAGGCCTTGGGTTTTTAATTTTTGCTTTTTTATATTCTTGGCATTATAAAACCAAAATTGCCAAAAAAATTCTTATTGGCTTATTATTCTGCGCCGCTTTGTTCGTGATTTTTTCTTTAACCATGAAAAATACGGCATTTGTCACAAAGTCCAGTTATTTGACCAGGGTTACCAATCTTTCTTTCGGTAATTTTACGGTTCAAACAAGATTTTGGGCTTGGCAAGCGGGTCTTAAGGGGTGGAGCGAAAGTCCAAGAACCGTATTACTGGGTTGGGGACCGGAAAATTTTAACATTCCTTTTTCAAAAAACTTTAATCCAAAATTTTTCACGGGACCCGGCTCCGAAACTCTTTTTGACCGCGCTCACAATATGTTTGTTGAGGTTTTGGTGACTATGGGATTGTTGGGTTTTCTCGCATATGCGGGATTGTTTGTAACCGTATTCACGAGTCTTAAAAAAATAAAGCAATCTTCCGACAATATGATTTATGGATTAGGTTTTATTCCGCTGGTCGTTGCTTATATGTTCCACAACGCCTTTATTTTTGATACCTCGGCTAATTTTATAACCTTTTTTAGTATTTTAGGATTTATATCTTTTCTTTCAGAGTTTCCCAAAGCAGATAATATTCAAAAAAATACGATTGAACCGGCAACCCATTACAATAAGACTCTTTGGAGATTGACGGCGATAGTTTTAATAATAATTATTTCCGCGCTTATTTATAAAACCAATGTCCTTCCTTCAAAAGCTAATTATGCTACCACGCGAGCCATTATTTTGGGGTGGAATGGTAATTTTAATGGGGCGGTTAAAAAATACCAGGAGGCCATGATTTATGGTGTTCCCGGTAAATATGAAATTCGCCATCGTTTTGGACAGTATATGCTGGAACAGTCCCAAAAATCCGCCAATTTAGATTCTGCCAAACATTTTAAACCCGAATTTGTTAATATGTTAAAAATGGTAATTGTTGAAATTCAAAAAAATGCTGAAGAAAACCCTTATGATTATTTGCCGAATCTCTATATCGCAAGGTTGAATATAATTTTGGGCAAAGATGATCCCAAGTCGCCATATAACGATGAGGCCTTGACCTACGGTCTTAAGGCTCTTGCATTATCTCCAACATTTGTAAGAACTAATTATGAAATAGCCCAGGCATATTTGAATAAGCAGGATAAAACTAAAGCGGCGGAATATTTTAAGCGCGCTGTTGAGCTTAATCCTGAAGTTGGTCTTTCTCTGTGGTATTGGGGAATCATTGAATTTGACAGAGGAAATGAAAAATTGGGTGTGGATTTAATAGGTCAAGCGTTAGATAAGGGTTTCATCGGATCGGAATCCGATTATCTCAAGATGATCACTGTTTTTTACAGAAAAGGCGATTATAATAAGTTGGTTTTGCTTTATCAAAAAATAATAGTTTTAAATCCCAATAATCCCCAATATCACGCTTCTGTTGCGGTTGCCTATGCTCAAGTTGGTAAAATAGACGAAGCGGTAGCAGAAGCGCGAATAGCGGCCAAGCTTTCTCCTGAATTTGAACCTGAAGCCCGTCGGTTTGTCCAAAGCATAGGAAGAGAATTTTAGTTTTAGTTATTTTCCGGATTGTTGAAGAGCAATGCGGGCTGTTTTGAGAGCTATTCCAAGATCAAGAATCAATGAACGGTTTTTGATGTAGTAAAGATCATATTGCAGTTTCTCGGCGGCATCTTGAATTGATGAACCATACCGAAAATTAATTTGTGCCCAACCGCTTAACCCTGGTTTGATTAAATACCGTTCTTCATAAAATGGTATTTCTTTTTTTAAAATTTCATGGAATTCCGGTCTCTCTGCGCGCGGTCCGATCAAAGACATTTCTCCTTTGAGTATATTCCAAAGCTGGGGCAATTCGTCTATTCGGGTTTTTCTCAGAAATTTTCCGATTCGGGTAACGCGCGGGTCGTTATCGGCGGCCCAGATCGCGCCGGTTGTTTTTTCAGCGTCTTGGCGCATGGTGCGGAATTTAAGTATCTCGAAAATTTTACCGATTTGGCCAATCCTTTTTTGTTTATAAAAAATAGGACCCCTGGAATTGATTTTGATAGTGAATACAATAAAAGGATAAAGAACCAAAGATACCGCGCCTATGGTTGTGGCGAATATTATATCCGATAATCTTTTAAACATCTCGTATGTTCTTTTATTGCCCTCGCTCAAATTTTCCAAAAACCAAACCTGATTGATTGCTCCCAATGGTACGCGTCCGGTTAGCCGCTCATAAAAAGATGCCAAGCTGTAGAATGTTATTTTATGTTCCAGGGATTTATAAAAAACATTTATAATCTCCGGTGCTTGATATGCTTCCGGACCAATAATTATGGTGTTAATTTTGGCGTCGGTAACTATTTGTTCAAGCTCAGCGGCCCCCTCAATAATTGGAATTTCTCCAAAATTATTTGATTGGCCAATCTCCCCACTGTTTAAATTTACAAGATATTTTAAATCATATCCGAATTGGGGGTTATCGGTTATAAATTTGGCAAGTTCAACGGCCTGTGGGCTTGCGCCGACGATAAGCATTGGTTTCTTAAATTTTTTCTCGGCGACATTATTAAACAAATAACGGTTGGCCGATTCCAACAAAGTGAAAATTACGATAAAAATAAAAAGATTGGTTTTTGGAGTGATGCCGAAAATGGGAATTAAATAGAAAAAGATGACCGAAACGGCTCCGGCGACGGAAATTGTGCGGAAAAAACCGGAATAAAACTGGGCGGTATTGCGGAAATTTCGCTGGTCGTAAAGTCCGGCTATATAAAAAACCACAAGCCAAACGATAAAAATAACGCTGAAAGAAATAAGGTGCGGTTCAAACAATGCATTAAATTCTTTTGTATTGCTTCGGTATCTGATAAACAAGGTTATTATCAGAGAGGCGTATAAGGCTATTAAATCCAACAAAAAAAGAGTGATTTTTTTCATGAAAAATGTTTATTTTAGCGAGCGAGGGACAAAATGGAAATTCTTATTTTATCTAACGAAGAGCAAGATAGGAATTTATTCATATCTTGTCTGAGTGCTGATAAAAGCTTATTTACATTTTGCCCGAGCGAAGCTAAAAGGGGTGAATACTTCGCCGCTCTGCGGCGGTATCAAGAGCGAAGCCTCCTCTTGATACCTCGCGGCTTGCCGCGAGGAGGGTTCATTGCTGATATGAAAATACACAAAATAACACATATTGTCAAATTTAATTTTTTTATGTTAAACTGTTTTCATCAATTATTTAGCCTTCTTTATCGTTAAATATGACTGAAAAATCGCAAAAAATCAAAGTAGGTATCGTGGGATTGGGAATGGTCGGAGAACCTATCAGAAAATGGTTTGAAGATATACAAGGATATCAGAGGGGTCGGAATCTCTTTTGTTATGATGCCGATCCCAAGAAAAGCTATACCGACGATGTGAACAAAGCCGATGTTGTCTTTGTAGCCGTACCGACCCCATCGAATCCTGATGGAAGTTGTAATGTTTCAATTGTTAAAAACGCGGTAGAAGAGATTAAAGACGGAAAAATAGTGGTAATCAAATCCACCGTCGCTCCCGGTACTGTAGAAGAACTTCAAAAGAAATATCCCAAGAAGAGGCTCATTTTTAATCCCGAATTTTTGACCGAGACCCAGGCGTGGGAAGATTTTATTTCCCCCGATAGGCAGATTATCGGTTCTACGGCAAAAAGCATGACTGATGCTGTTGAAGTATTAAATCTCTTACCCAAGAAAAATTTTATCAGGCCATGGACTTCCGATTATGCCAAAAAATCAGTCAACGCCACCGAAGCGGAATTGGGCAAGTATGCTTCCAATGTATTTGGGTTTATAAAAGTTATTTACGGCAATGTTTTGGCTGATGTTTGTTATGCTGTTAATCAGAAATATAGCAAGGATAAAATAAATTCCAAAGTTGATTATAATAATCTCAAGGAATTAATGGGTGCCGATTTGCGTATCGGTTCGTCTTGGCTTAATGTTGATCATGGAAATTACTGCGGAGCGGGGGGCTATTGTTTCCCGAAGGATATGAGTGCTTTTATTTCATTTGCTAATGGTCTTTATGACGAATTAAAGAAACAAAAAGGCAAAGAAGATTTTCTCAAGGTTTTTAAAAGGGGGATTGTCGTATTGGAGACTATACGCGATTACAACAAGGAATTATTACGGCATCAAGGATTGACCGTAGAAGAAGTCACGAGGCACAATAAAGAGATTATTATAGAGAAAAGAAAGAAAATAAGAGTTTAATTTTTTATGAAAATTATTGTTACCGGCGGAGCGGGGTTTATAGGTTCTCATCTTGTTGACGCTCTTATTGAGCGGGGATTTAAGGTTCATGTAATTGATAATCTTTCTGCCGGAAAAAAGGAAAATGTGAATAAAAAAGCCGTTCTTCATATCGCCGACATCCGCAACCTTAAAGAAATTAAGCCCGTCATCAGGAGCGCCGATTATGTTTTTCATCTTGCCGCTCTGCCGCGCGTTCAATATTCCATAGAAAATCCCGAAGAAACCCACGAGGTAAATGTCAGCGGGTCGTTGAATGTTCTTTTAGCGGCCAAGGACGGCGGTGTTAAAAGAGTTATTTATTCCGCTTCCAGTTCCGCTTACGGCGACCAAAAGAAAATGCCTTTGCGCGAGAATATGCCCGCCGCCCCCAAAAGTCCGTATGGTCTTCAAAAATATGTCGGAGAATTGTATTGTAAACTTTTTTCGGATGTATACGGACTGCCAACAGTTTCTCTGCGCTATTTTAATGTTTACGGCCCGAGATTCAATCCGAAAGGGCCGTATGCTTTGGTAATCGGCAAGTTTATTTTACAGCGCAAATTGGGCCAGCCGTTAACGATTACCGGCGACGGCAGACAAACCCGCGATTTTACCCATGTTTCCGATGTAGTGCGGGCGAATTTGTTAGCGATGGAAAGTAAAAAAGTCGGCCATGGCGAAGTAATGAATATCGGCGCCGGAAGTAACATCACAATCAACAAGTTGGCAAAATTAATCGGCGGTCATAGCAAACACATCGCGTCCCGCCTTGAGCCAAAACATACTCTCGCCGATACGGCATTGGCTTTTAGATTTCTTGGATGGAAACCCAAAGTTAAAACCGAAGACGGCATTAAACAACTTCTTCGCGAGGAGGGCTTGGTGTGATATAATGGCCTGAATGTTGTTGCGCAATAAAAAACTTAGAATATTCATCGGAGCGGCAATATTTTTGGCGGCTCTTTTTTTGTCGGTAAACATTCAAGTTTTACCTGCGCTGGCGGACACTCTTGGACAAAAACAATCTTTCATAGTTAATTCCACTTATGATAAATTTTCCAGAACTCAAGCGGCCGCTACCCTGATTCATATTTCTTCCAAGGCATATTTTTATGTTGACGACCGGTATTGGGATAATTTGAATCAAATCGGGCAAAATGATCTGACCGATAAAATTTATGATTTAGCTTCAGCTTTTGACAATGTAATTTATCCTAAAGAAACTGAATTTTGGGGGTCGGAACCGAATCCCGGCATAGACGGCGACCCGAAGATAACCATTGTTCTTGAACAGCTTATCAGCGGCAATGGAGGATATTTTGACACGATCAACGGCTACGCCGTTGAATCATCAAACAAAAGGGAAATATTTTTTGCGAGCGTTGAAGCGGTCAATACCAACATTCAAAACGCCAAAATGTTTTTGGCGCATGAATTCCAGCATCTTATTTCTTTCAATCAAAAAGATATATTGAAGAAGGTTACCGAAGATGTTTGGCTGAACGAACTCCGTTCGGAATATTCCGTTTCACTGGTCGGTTATAACGAGCCGTATGTTGGTTCCAGTCTTGAGAGAAGAGCCGATCTTTTTACCGAACAACCGTCGGACAGTTTGACCGAATGGCCGAATGTTTCTCTTGATTATGCCCAGATTGCTCTTTTTGGCGAGTATTTGGTTGAACAGTACGGGCCGGAGATTTTGAAAGAAACCCTGCATGGTCCATATATCGGCATAGAGTCAATCAACAACTTTCTGATAAGCCGAAATTACAAAGAGCGGTTTTCCGATATTTTTGGAAATTGGGCGATTGCCAATTATATAAATGATATTTCAAGCGATAAAAAATTCGGCTATACCGCGGAGGGTCTTAAAGATATAAAAATAACTCCGCTTTCAAATATAAACTTATTAAATCAGCTTGCTTATAGTTTTTATTATTCCCTAAAACCCTGGCAGCCGGCTTGGTATAAATTTAATATCGGCCAATCGGTGCTGGTTTCCAAAGCGATTAAAATTGATTTTTCCGCCGGCGCCTATTTTAGGATTTTTTACGCGGATAATCTGGGCCGCGCCGGAGTTCTTTCAAATTCGGCTTATGTTGACGATCCCGGCGGTCTCACCGATTTTGTCATAATTCCGATAAACCAAAGCAAAGTTTCCGATTTCGGGAAAAATGACACTTCGGCCGCTTTTTCTTTCAGTATTAATTTTGTTGATGCCGGTCTGGGACGGGGACTTTCGGCGCTCAAAGACGGCCTGCTTATCAAACGGCCGAATGAAAAAGAAATGTATGTGATTGATGGGAAATATAAAAGATATCTAAACCCCGGCGTGATAGCGCTCTACGGCCAGCTGGATCCGGCCATGTCGATTGAACTTGACGACGCATTATTTAATTCTTATGCCGCCGCAAATTATGTCCGTGAAGCAAACGATAAAAAGGTTTACGCCGTTTGGCCCGACGGCACCAAGCATTGGCTCAATATGGCCGGAGAATATTTCGCTCAATCCGGTCGTGATTGGGGTTCTATTTTTGTCATTAATCAATTGGAACTCAATTTTTATAAAACGGGGGTGGAAATAACGAAATAGTTAATAACTCAAAATTAATAACGAATAGCGCAAAACTAAAAGTTTTTACATTTTGACAGGCAAGACCTGTACAGGTCTTGCCTGTGCTGTTTTAATACAAATATCCCCAGGTTTGGAGGCGGTCGCTGTCCTCCGACCATTTGATTCCGATGTCGGTGCGGTAGAACATGTTTTGAAGCATGATGTTGTCTATCCGGCCGTAGGCCTGTTTGCGTGCGTCTTCAACGGTGGCTCCGGAGCCGGTAACAACCAAGGCATAACCGGTCTCTCCGGCGATGCGCCAATTGCCCTCAACTATTTTTACATCGCCGAGGTGAACGCCGTCCAAGACAGGTTTTTTAAAAAGGATTGAAAGATCTTTATAAATTGCCATTTCGCTTTTATCGTCATAAGGGAAGGGTGGAACGGCGCAAACCACGCCCACTTGGAACCCTTTTTTGGTTTTAATGTCATACTGCTGATGGCTGGCTATAGCATGGAGAAATTCTCCCCATTCGCTTATTACGCCTTCTTCCTGAATGGAAATGGTGGGATATCCGAATCGGGAGGTGAATTCCAAAGGATAAATACCGCGGGCGTTAACGATGCAATTAATGTCAAAATATCCGACATAGCCCGCTTGTTTTAAATCTTCTTTCATTTTTTCCACGGTTGCTTTAAACAAAGGGTTGGAAGACGACCAATACATCAGTGTTCCCATTTCTCCGGTGAACGGGCCGATATCGCCCGGGAAAAGTTTTTTATGTTCAAAATTGACATTGATGGGATAAATAAAATCTTCGCCGTTGAAAAACGCTCCGACCGCGACTTCCACGCCCAAAGCTAATTTTTGAAGCTGGAACTGTTTAATCTTTTTCTCAAGAACTTTTTGATTGCTTCTCAATATCTCGTGCAGGTCTTTCCCGTCCTCCTCTTTTCCTAAAAACAGCAGACTCTTCCAGTCGGAGGAAACAAATCCCGACGGCTTGTAAACATATCGGCCCGGATTTTCTTCAATAAATTTAAGCGCTTCTTCGTAATTAGAAAAATCCCAGTGGGGGAGAGTCAGCATTCCCACGCGCTTCATCTCGGATTGGCCGAATTCTCTGTCTTCCTCAAGCTTGTCGGTGTAAGCGCTGCCTCCGATTACTAATTTTCCTGCCTTGCGCAAACTGTCCGCTTGCGAACCGAAGCCGACATCGTCAAAGACGATTACATCGGCCCAATCAGTATTTGATTTCCAATCAGGAACTTTTTCCAAAATTCCGTCATAGACATCCTGGTCGTCGGGATTTTTGATGTAAATTTTAACTTGATGACCTTCTTTTTGGATTTGCCAGGCCAAATCTCCGCTCAAGCTCTCGTGGCTGACGAACAAAAATTTGAAAACTTTTTTCTCCCCGTTCATAATTTTAAAAAATATTTTTCATTTGCGATTAAATATTAACAATAAATTTTTTTATATGCAAGAAAAATTTGCAATTTTTTGTAAAAATTGTATATTAACGCCACAACAGTTCTTTTTATGGAGGCAAATCTTGAAAACATCGGAAGATGTATTAAAAAAAGCGCAGCAAATTTTGGCAAAACGCAAAGAGCGCGAGAATGTCAAGAAAAGAGTTGAGGAAGAAAAAAGAAAGTTTACGGAAGAAATAAACGCTGTGAAAAAAGCGAGAGAAGCGGAATTACATCAATACGCCCGAGAGATTTGGCAATGGGTTAATCAATTTCTCATTACCGACGAAGCAGCTGTTATTTTTTCGGCGCTTAATCCGATACTGCTTTTTACCGCACGATTTTGGCAGGGAGCTCCGGTTAATTCCCAGTCAGAGCATGCTTCTATGAGCTTAAAGGTAGAATCCTTTTATTCTTCGCAGATAGGTGTCTTGATTTATGAAGAACATAGTAAACAATGGTCATCCGGACACCAAGACTGCTATAATCCGGCAGATCTAGTTAATAATCTGCATCCTGATTTTTTAAAGCAATTTGCCGAGGCGTTAAAAAACGGAGTGGTGTGGGAAAAAATAGATCAGGATTTATCCCGATTTATACATTAAGAAATATATTGGAGCGTGTACGCTCCTTTTCTTTTGGCTTAAATTGGCTTGAAGCGGAGAAGAATTATTGTTATCATTTAATCATTATGCAAATCATTATTTCTACCAAGAATATAACGCTTGATGAAGCTTTGGATGTCTTTGTTAGAGAAAAGATAGGCGGATTAGACCATTTAATAGGCAATGATAAGTTCGAAGCCAAAGTTGAAATCGGAAAACCGTCTCTTCATCATCGCAGTGGTGAGGTTTTTTATGCTGAAGTCAATCTTAGAATAGGGGGCAATCTATTGCGCGCAACCTGCTCGCATGAGGACTTGCGCAACGCCATCGTTGATGTTAAAGAAGAACTTCAATTGCAAATAAAAAAGTTCAAAGAAAAAAGAACTGATGCGGCGCGACAACCCTTAGAAATTTAAAAAAACGCCCAAGGTGAAAGGCTTTTTCAGGCACGGCGTAAATTCCTGCCCGCTTCGCCGGAGGCTTCAGCGAGGCGAGCTGGAATTTCGCCTCTCACTCGGAGGCGATTCCCGCGAAGTTTCTCGCGTGAACCTTCGCCTTTCCTCCGTCGGGTTCCGTAAGTCCCGAAAAATCTTTTCACCTTGGGCTTATTAATTTTAAAATAAAGTATGTCATTTTTATCCAAAATATTTGGTGATGCCAACCAGCGATATATAGATTCTCTTAAGCCGACGATTAGTCGGATAAATTCGCTTGAAAATGATTTTGAACAGCTTTCAGATTCGGGACTTAAAGAGAAAACAATCCAATTCCGTGAACGCTTAAGTCAGGGGGAGACACTTGACGACTTATTGCCGGAAGCTTTTGCCGCAGTACGCGAAGCTTCCAAGCGCGCTCTTGGTCAGCGTCATTTTGATGTTCAATTAATGGGCGGTATGGCTTTGCATCAAGGTAAGATTTCCGAAATGAAAACCGGCGAAGGCAAGACGCTTGTTGCCACTCTGCCGGCTTATCTTAACGCGCTTGCGGTTCCGCCTGCTACCGCCCTTGGCGGGGCCCCGCTGAAAGCGGTGGCTGGCGGAGGCGTGCATATTGTTACGGTCAACGATTATCTTTCCCGGCGAGATTCGGCGTGGATGGGACAGATATATCACGCTCTCGGATTATCGGTCGGTTGCATCAACCACGACTCAAGTTTTTTATATGACCCTTTGCATAGCGAAAAGATACATGAATTAGAAAATAATAAATCCGGTTTGCCAGTTCCAAGCCCCGATTCTAAAGAAGCAGTTTTGGATAAAGAGAGAGATCTGACCGGATCATTCCGGGTAGTCCATGAGTTTTTAAGGCCGGTGACGAGACGCGATGCCTATGAAGCCGATATTACTTATGGCACCAATAACGAATACGGCTTTGATTATTTAAGAGATAATATGGCCTATACTTTGCCGGATATCAGTCAATCAAGGGGGCACAATTTTGCGATTGTTGATGAAGTTGATTCCATTCTTATTGACGAAGCGCGCACGCCCTTGATTATTTCCGCGCCGGACACGGAATCAACTAAAATGTATGAAACTTTTTCTAAAATCGTGCCCCGTTTAATTGAAAACGAAGATTACAATGTTGATGAAAAATTAAAAGCCGTCTCAATTACTGAAAAAGGAATAGAGAAAGTTGAGAAAATGCTTGGCTTGAAAAATATTTATGAAGAAGGCGGAGTGCGGAATGTCCATCACCTGGAGCAGGCGTTGAAAGCTGAAATTTTATTCAAGCGGGATCGGGATTATGTTGTAAATCCCTCAACTGACGGAGGGGAAGTGATAATTGTTGATGAATTTACGGGTCGGCTGATGCCGGGCCGTCGTTGGTCGGAGGGCCTTCATCAGGCGGTTGAGGCAAAAGAGGGAGTTAAGGTGGAAAAAGAATCTCGCACCTTAGCGACCATCACTTTTCAAAATTATTTCCGTCTTTACAAGAAACTGGCCGGTATGACCGGAACGGCTCAAACATCGGCTGAAGAATTTCATCGTGTTTATAATTTGAGCGCGATTGAAATTCCAACCAACAAACCGATGATTCGCCGCGACGCGCCCGACAGAATTTACAAAACCGAAACGGGTAAATTTCGGGCCATTGCCAAGGAAATAAAAGAAAAACATGAAAAAGGCCAGCCGGTTTTGGTTGGCACGGTATCAATTGAGAAAAATGAGATTCTTTCCGCTTTGCTGAATAGGGAGGGGATTCCGCACAATGTTTTAAATGCAAAAAATCATGAGCGGGAAGCGGAGATTATCGCTCAAGCAGGCAGATCATACGCCGTAACCGTGGCGACCAATATGGCCGGCCGCGGTGTGGACATAATTCTTGGCGGCTCGCCTCGATTCGGCGAAGCGAGTAATCCCATAGATGCCCAAGAAGCGCAAAAAGTCCGCGAAGCCGGAGGTTTGCATGTCATCGGCACCGAACGCCACGAAGCCAGGCGCATAGATGACCAGTTGCGCGGACGCGCCGGCCGGCAGGGTGATCCGGGTTCGTCTCAGTTTTTCATTTCCACCGAAGACGATTTGGCGAGAATATTCGGCGGAGACCGTTTGAAGAGAATTATGGAGACATTGGGCGTGGGCGAAGACGATGTTATAGAAAACAGATTTGTTTCAAATGCTATTGGACAGGCTCAATCGCGGATTGAGGGACACAATTTTGATATCAGAAAATATGTTTTGGAATACGATGATGTAATGAATAAGCACCGCGAAGCGATTTACCGTTTACGCAAAGATGTTTTATCGTTGGATAATAACAAAGAAAAAATAATAGGGTATCTTAACGGACAGATTGATAATTTGGTGGCTTTTCATGCCCAAGGCCAGGAATATGAATGGAATATTGAAGAAATAAGTGAGTCAATTAAGGCGTTATCCGGCCTTGAGTTGCATTCTGAACTTATTGAAATTTCTAAATCTAAAGACCCCTTCAAATTAGTGGAATTTATTAAAGAAAAAATATCAGCATTATATGAAGCAAAAGAAAAAGAGCTTGGAACAGAAAGCATGAAACAGCTTGAAAAGCTAGTTTTATTAAGAACGGTTGATGAATTGTGGATGGGTCACATTGATGCGATGGAATATTTGCGGGATTCGGTGCGTTTGAGGGCCTACGGCCAGAGAGATCCGCTTGTTGAATACAAGACCGAGGGCCATAAAATGTTCCAGCAATTAACTGGCGCGATTGAAGCGGAGGTGGCGAATCTGATATTCAAAGTTGGTTTTGTTAATCAACCTAAAAAGATTGATTTGAAGGAAAGCCGTCCGAATATTGTTTCCGGTGAAGAAACTGCAATTGAGCGTGAATCTCAATCAAGACAAGGACAGCCAGCAGAAAGCGAAATAAAAATCGGTAGAAATGACCCTTGTCCGTGCGGAGCGACACATTCAGACGGCCGACCAAAAAAGTATAAGCATTGTCATGGCAGATAGTTTGGTTTAAAAATAAACTAAGCGGAGTCCCGCACCAATCCCGCCCCCGTTTAGGCGGTCAGCGGAAAAGATTGGTGCGGGATGGTTCAGGAAAGAAGTATAAAAAGTGTCACGGGGCGTAAAAGGAAAAACGGCCGTAGCCGTTTTTTAGGAGAACTATTTGGGTTGATTGCCGGAGTTTTGCAAATATTTCGCGATGGATTTTTGAGAAATATTGCCGAATTGGTTATAAACAAACTCCATTATGTCTTGTAATGAAATGTTGTTTGTCCAGGCGAATACTCTCATTCGTTTGTGTATTTCCGGGGAAATTGCCGCAAAGATAGTTTTTCTATTCCGTTGAAGGCACAAAGTGATCATTATTGTTCCAGCTCCTTAACGAGGGTTTTCGGGGTTTGGAGGGTTTTTACAATTCTCATCACAGTCGTCTCCTTTGATAAAGTTAATTGTTGGGGTGTAAAGGTACGCAGGTAATATGCTGACATATTTTACTTAAAAAGTCAATCATTTTGGAATTATGAGCATTTCTTTATTGTAAACCCGAGACTGGCGGTCATTGCCGCCAAACTGGCGCTGTCGGTTATTTCTATTCTGAAATATTGGTTATATGCCGGACAGGTTTGAATTATCCAGGTAAATCGTCCGATTTCTGCGGGTATATTTTGCGCCAATACCTCGCCGTAATTATCAAAAGAGGCAAACAGAAAAATATCAACTTCGTCTATGCCTCTCGTTGCGGTCCACTGAATTATGACGCGGTCGCCGTTGGAAAATGTTTCTCCTCCTCTTGGATAAGTAATCCGTATCATTTTTGACGGCAAGGTCGGGGCATTATTGCAGTTGATTGCCGATAACAACATGATAGCAACCGTCAACGAAAAACAAAAATTAAATCCGTGTTTCATTTTTCGGCTCCTTTTTAAAGTGCGTTGATTGTTTCAACATAATATACTCGCTCTCTTTTATTTTTTCAAATGTTGGGTTAAGATAAACGATATGGTTGCAAAAGTTCAAAACACGATCAAAATCTCCAGAAGCGGGTTGAAACTATTTCTTGATTGTCCGAGGTGTTTTTGGCTGAATGTCCATCACAAAATAAAACGCCCGCCGGGATATCCGTATACTTTGTCGGCGGCGGTGGATTATTTGGTGAAACAAGAATTTGACAAATATCGGGTGGACGGCAAACTCCCGCCTGTTTTTGCCAAAGAAGGACTGGATGCAAAATTATTTGTCGATGAAAAATTGCATGATTGGAGAAACAATTTTCGGGGCGTTTCATATTTTGACGAAGATTTAAACGCAATCTTATACGGCGCGGTTGACGATATTCTTGAATTTTCCGATGGTTCTTTGGCGGTGGTTGACTACAAATCATCCGGTTCCAAAGAAATTAAGATTTACGACGACTACCAAAAACAGATGGAAGTTTATTCCTGGTTGTTGCAGAGAAACGGCTATCAAATCCAGCCCCACGCATATTTTGTTTTTTATGTCGTCCAGAAAGACGGCGGAGGATTTGCCAATGTTTTGCCGTTCAGGGAAGAATTAAGGCGGGTGGATATTGACCCAGATTGGGTCGGCGATACATTTGAAAGAGCGATTGAAACCGCACGCCGGGAAACCGCGCCGGCAAATTCCGATCATTGCGACCACTGCCATTTCGTAGAGATGGCTTCGCAACACAAAATAATCCAAGATTTGAATATATAACTGATGGCGTCGTTGCTTTTTGTCGTCGTTTTTCTGTTATTTAGGACTCGTACGAGCCCTAAATAACAGAATGGGAGCAGTTAAGATTTATGAAAGAAAAATTTATCATTCGTTTTTTAGAAGAATTAATAAGCGCGTTTGGGGAATTAAGCCGTTCTTTGGGGAGGGTTTCATATAAAGGATTCAGGTACAACGATTTTAGTATAGATCTTTCCGATGACAGTAAAAAATATTTCGGTTTTAAAAATTTAGAACGACGAGGCATTATAAGAAGAAAAAACAGTGATGAGTTTATTTTTACAAAAAACGGGCAAAAATGGTTTCAAGAATCGCATACGCGATATTTTAAAAATAAAAATAACGGGAAATGGGATGGCAAATGGCGGGTTATTATTTTTGATATTCCTCAAGAACTGCACAACGAACGAATCAGATTCAGAAAAAAGATAAAATCTCTCGGGTTTGTTATGCTGCAAAAAAGTGTTTTTATTTTTCCGTATCCATGTGATGATGAAATAGGCGATATTTGCGGCAATTTAAATATAAGCGATTTCGTTGATATAATTGTGGCGGAATCCCCGGGTTTTAGAGAAGCAGAGCTGCGTAAAATTTTTAATTTGGCTGGTTGGGAATCATAAATTGTTATAATATGCTCGTACGAGCATATTATAACAATTTATGATTCCCTTGAATCTTTTTCGATACGCATTAGCGCTCATATTAGCCATTGAACTAGAGCAAACAAGTAGTCGGTTTTTTTATTTTAGCGAGCGAGGGGCAAAATGGAAATTCTTATTTACATTTTGCCCGAGCGAAGCTAAAAGGAGTGAATCCTCCTCGCGGCTTGCCGCGAGGAGGATTCATTTCTGTCAGTTGCTATAATTAATTTTTATAAGTAAGATTAAATTGTGGTCAAAGACAAACCAAAACTTACCGCCGAACATTTTTACAAATTTTTTCAATGTCCGCATTGGATTTGGTACGACATTTACGGCGACGCCCAAAAGAAAAAGCATATTCCGCCGCTTTTGGATATGATTTACAAAGGCAAGATGATCGGCGCGGAAGAAGGGCTTGGCAAACACAAACAATTTGAACAGGTTAAGCCCGAACTGATGCGCGATTTGGACGAAGCGTTTTTGGCGACTCTTGAACTGATGAAGCAAGGGAAAAATATCTATCACGGCGTTTTGATGAATGAAGATTGGGTGGGAATGCCGGATTTGTTGGAAGCCCGGCCACTTCCACAAGGTCAGGGCAAGCCGGCAAAATCAAATTTTGGCGATTGGCATTATGTCGTTTATGATGCCCAGCGTTCGTTAGACCTGCGCGATGAATTTAAGTTTCAGCTGATTTTTTACAGTTTAATTCTTGAACGGCTTCAGGGGGTAAGGCCGACTCACGCTTTCGTCATAGACCCCGAAGGCAACGAAAGGTCATTTTTAGTCAACGATTATGTTGATCAGTTTCATCTTTCGCTTGAACAGATAGAAAAAATATTGGAAGGGGAGAAACCGCTGCCGTTTTTAAAGAGCGGCTGTAAGCGCACTCCCTGGTATTCGCTTTGCATTTCCGAAACCGAGGGTTGCAACGATGTTTCATTGGTTTACCGATTAAGCCAGGGCGACCAAAGACGCCTTTACGATTTAAATATAAAAACAGTTTTTGATTTGGCCAACGCCGATGTTAACGAATTAAGGAACCAGCTGGAAGATTGGCCGTTTGATAAATTGGTGCGGCTCAACAATCAGGCGAAAGTTCTCGTTTCGCAGGAGCCGGTGATTTTAAAGAAGGCCGAATTTCCGGAGGTGAAAAATGAAATATATTTTGACATAGAAAGCGATCCGACCAGGGATATTGATTACCTCCTTGGATTTTTGGTGAAAAACACGGAAAAGAAAAACAGTGAACCGGAGTATAATTATTTTTTGGCAAAAGATAAAAGCGAAGAGCCGGAAATGTGGAGAAAGTTTCTGGATTTTCTCGCGGGTTTGGATGATTTCGTCATTTATCATTATGCTTTCTACGAAAGACATGTTTTTGACCGTTTGGCCTTAAAATACGGCGCTCCGGAAAGTTTAATAAATAAATTTCGGGAGAATACGATTGATATGCACTTAAGGCTGGTGGAATCGGCTGTTTTGCCTCTTTATTTTTACAGTTTGAAAGATGCCGCCAAATATTTGGGTTATAAATGGGATGATTCTGAAGCCGGCGGAGCGGAGTCGGTGGTTTGGTATAACGACTGGCTTGATAAAAAAGACTTGCCTGACCGGCAAGCAGGCGATGCAATCCTGAAAAGAATTCTCAAATACAACGAAGATGATGTCAGAGCCACACTTTTGATAAAAGAATGGCTGGAAACGCAAGGCCCCAAAAAATCCAGAGAAAAATTAGAGGAATAATCTTGAACGGTCGCCAAGTAGGCATCCGGCCTCTTGAATATATTTTGGGGCGTGGTATCATCTCAACAATGAAAAATTCTTATCTGTTTATCGGAATAATTATCGGCTCTCTTTTGCTTTTTGGTTTTGTTTATCCTCAAGCCGTGAATAAGGGAGTTGATTTTGTTAACGGCAAGACCTCTCTCGGTTTGCCTCATGTTTTTAATGTGCCATTTCGTTTCGGATTAGATTTGCTTGGCGGGACCCATCTTTTGTATCAAGCGGATCTTTCCGCGATAGACCAAAAGGCCGACGCTATGGACGGTGTCAGAGATGTGATAGAACGAAGAGTTAATTTTTTTGGCGTTGCCGAACCTCTTGTTCAGGTGAGCGGCAATGATCGTTTGGTGGTTGAACTCGCGGGAATTAAGAATGTGAACCAAGCCATTCAATTGATCGGTGAAACACCGTTTTTGGAATTTAAAGAAGAAAAGGCTGACACCCAAGCCATCATAGAAGCACAACAGCAGGGTAAACGACTTGACGAGGAGCCGTTCCAAAGCACCGGTCTCAACGGCAGGCATCTTAAAAGAGCTCAACTTTCGTTTGATCCCCAAACTTATTCTCCGGAAATCAGCTTGGAATTAAATGAAGAGGGGGCCAAGTTATTTGCCCAAATCACCAAAAAGAACCTAAACAAAGTTGTCGCTATTTATTTGGACGGCATTCCCATTTCCACGCCGGTGGTGCAATCGGAAATTCCCGATGGCAAAGCCGTGATTTCAGGAAAGTTTACGCCGAATGAAGCCAAATTGCTGGCAACGAGATTAAATTCCGGAGCTTTGCCGGTCCCGATCAAATTAATCAGTCAACAAACTATCGGCGCGTCGCTTGGCGCCCAATCGCTTGCCAAGAGTTTAAAGGCGGGTGTTTGGGGTCTTATTCTTGTTGCGGCTTTTATGGTTTTATTTTACCGATTGCCGGGTGTTGTTTCAGTAATCGCTTTAATGGTTTACATTCTCATTGTCTTGTCTGTTTATAAAATAATTCCGGTAACTCTTACCCTGGCCGGCATTGCCGGATTTATATTGTCGTTGGGCATGGCCGTAGATGCCAATGTCCTTATTTTTGCGCGCATGAGAGAAGAGCTTAAGGCCGGAAAAACTCTGAATCAAGCCGCTCACGAGGGTTTTTCAAGGGCATGGCTTTCAATTCGCGACAGCCATATTACCACTTTGATAGGCGCTTTGGTTTTATATATTTTTACCACTTCCATTGTGCGGGGTTTTGCTCTTACTCTCGGCATAGGAGTTTTGACAAGTTTATTCACGGCTACCATTGTAACAAGAAATTTTCTAAATTTGTTTGTCGGTCCGAAATCGGAAAAAGTAAAATGGTTATTTTAACGGAATGAAAAAGATTTATACAATTGTATTTTTTATATCTGTAGGCCTGGCCTTCTCGGCTATTGTGGCAGCCGGTATTTATGGTCTTAAATTCGGCGTTGATTTTAAGGGCGGAAGCGTTATGGAATTAAATTTCAAAAATGGCAGGCCTCAAATTTCAGAAATACAGTCGCTTCTTTCCGGAGAGGCGGAATTTAAAGAAGCCGGCGTCAATCTTGCCGGACAAAGCGGAATTATTATAAAAAGCGGGGAATTATTGGAACAAATTCACCAGGATATTTTAAAAAAGATTTCAACGCAATTTCCGTCAGCCGGAATGGAAGAATTAAAATTTGATTCCGTCGGCCCAGTCATAGGCAAGGAACTTAAAAGCAAGAGTTTGTCCGCGGTTATAATTGTCCTATTTTCAATAATTATTTATATAGCGATAGTGTTCAGAAAACTTTCGCGAACAATCTCCGGTTGGGCGATGGGTGTTGCCGCCATCGTCGCTTTGGCTCACGATGTCATTATTCCCGTCGGCGTATTTGCTTTATTGGGAAAGTTTTACGGAATAGAAATAAGCGCGGTTTTTGTTGCCGCTATTTTGACCGTATTGGGATATTCCGTTTCTGATACGGTAGTTGTATTTGACAGGGTCAGGGAGAATATTATAAAAGGAGGAGGAGCGGGGGAGGGCTTTGGAGCGGTGGTTCACAAGAGTATCCTTCAAACATTAACAAGATCCCTAAATACCACCTTTACCACGCTTCTTTCTTTAATGGCCATTTACCTGTTCGGCGGCGAGAGCATCAAATATTTTGCGCTTGCTCTGATTATGGGTATTTTTTTGGGAGCTTATTCCTCAATATTTGTTGCCTCTCCGTTATTGGTTTGGTGGAACGGAAAAAGCGTGAGCCAAAAGAGATAACAGGCAAGTCAGAGACATTAAAAGCAAGTGCTTAAAAGGGAAGGGTTGACAGCTTTTATGAGTGGTGATATTATACAACTAATCAATAAATAACCATTTTGTATGGGTTCTAATAACAATAATTTAATACTTAAAACGGTTGCCAATCTTTTAAAGAATTTATCGTCCAGGAATAAGGATATTATTTCCCGTCGTTTTGGTTTGAAAAAAGGCAGGAAAGAAACCTTGGAATCAATAGGACGAAGCTATGGCATTACCAGAGAACGGGTAAGGCAGATTGAAGAGTTCATTCTTAAACAGCTAAGGGAATCTTCAAAGAATGACAGCGAAGTTGATCAATTTGTATCGCTTGCTCAAAACTTCGTAAACAAAAACGGCGGAGTTATAAAAGAAAGAGACCTTTTCAAATCGTTTAGCGGCAATGAACAGGACGCCGCGGCCAACTCTTTGCTTGTTTTGCTTTTGGCTCTAAGAAACAGTCCGATGAAATTTGCGGAGAACGACAGTTTTAATGCTTTTTGGGCGATTGATGATGCGCGCGCAACCGCATTTAAAAATACGGCGTCATCTTTGGAAAATATTTTGGCAAAAAATAAAAAGCCGGTTTCCGATTCTAATTTCTCCTCTTTGATTACAAAATATTCAGTTGCCGGTTTTGACGGCGGAGAATTGATTCCAAGCCATCTCGGCGCTTTTTTGGGCATCAGCAAAAATGTCGGGAAAAATATTTATAACGAGATCGGTCTTATTAATTGGCCGGAAATTAAACCCAGGGGCGTAAAAGACAAGGCCTATTTGGTTTTAAAGAAAGCCAATGCCCCCAAACACTTTGGCGATATCGCCAAATGCATCAATATCGCTAATTTTTCGGGCAAAAAAGCGAACACCCAAACCGTTCACAACGAACTTATCAAGGATGGGCGTTTTGTTTTGGTTGGCCGAGGCATGTATGCTTTATCGGAATGGGGATACAAAGCGGGAACGGTAAAAGATGTTTTAATTGATATTCTCAAAAATTCTTCTAAGCCAATACACAAGACGGCCTTGCTAACAAGCGTAATGAATGCGAGAATGGTAAAGGAGAATACAATTTTGTTAAATCTCCAGGATTCCAAAGTCTTCGCTAAGAACGAAGACGGAACCTACACTCTTAGAAAGGCCTAAATTGTTTGGGCTTCGCGGCTCAAACGCGCAAGTCTTAATATCGTGGAACAATTATCTTTCGCTCTAGACAGCTTAAATCAAGCTTATAATATTCTCTCTTTATACTGGTGGGCATACGCGCCGGTTTTGTTGTTTTTCGGATTGTTTGAAGCCTATCAAGTTTATACGAGAACCAAATATATTTCTTCGCTCAAATGGGCGCTTTTAGAATTAAAAATTCCCAAAGAAATCCGCAAAAGTCCCAAAGCGACCGAACAAATTTTCAATGCCTTGCACGGCGTTTTTTTGCCGATTAAGTGGAGAGACAAGTTTTTTAAGGGCAAGGTTATGGATTGGTTTTCTTTTGAAATAATAGGTTCCGGCGGCGAAATCCACTTTTTCGTCAGAACCATTGAGGCATATAAAAAATTAGTCCAGTCGCAAATTTACGCCCAATATCCCGATACCGAAATTACCGAAGCGCCCGTTGATTACATTACCGGCTGGCCGGCTTCAATGCCTGACGACAAAAACGATCTTTGGGGAGCAGAACTTCTTTTGAACAAGGAAGACGCTTATCCGATCAGAACTTATCCCGAATTTGAGGAAGTGGCGGTGGGCAAAGAAGATGTCAAAAGAGTTGATCCGTTAGCTTCGCTTTCGGAGGTTTTAAGCAGTTTGCAATATGGGGAGTTTATCGGCATTCAGCTGCTTATCCGGCCCACCGGGGACGGCTGGATTAAAAAGGGACAAGCTGTTGTTGATAAAATAATGGGCAAAGAAGTTAAGCTCAAACCTGATTTTCTTTCAAAAATGATATTTGCCATTGATGAATATGTGCCCGGGCATTTCCCCGTGGAAAAAAAAGATGACAAAAAAGACAACGCCCAACTTTCTCCCGGCAAGCAAGATATTCTGAAAGCGATAGAAAAAAGCTTTGCCAAATTAGGATTTGAAAGCGGCATCAGGTTTATTTATGCCGGTTCAAAGGAAGTGTTTCACCGGGCTCATATTTCCGGAATAATGGGGGCATATAAGCAATTTGCTTCTCAATCGCTCAACGGCTTTAAGATGAATATTAAGACCGCGCCTTTGTGCAGATGGCCGTTTAAAAAACAAAAAGAATACAACAAGAAAGTATTTTTGTGGAGCAAATTTAAAAACAGAACATTTATGAAAAAACCGTTTGTTTTAAATGTAGAAGAATTAGCGACGATATTTCATTTTCCGGATATCGGCGTCAAAGCGCCGTTATTGCCGAGAGTGGAAACCAAAAAAGGCGAACCGCCGGTCGGATTGCCGGTATCGTAATAAGCAAATGCAGTATTGTTATATTGTTAGCGTGCTAATTGTTAAAATTAAAAACAAGATAACAATCAACAATTATTAATTAGATTATGATTACCCCGCCGGACAACGAAATATTGCTTCTTGGAGAAACCAATTTCAGAAATGATAAGGTTAGATTTGGCATCAAATCCGATGACCGAAGACGCCATATGTATGTGGTTGGTTCTACCGGCATGGGCAAATCCGAGTTTTTGAAGACCATGACCATTCAGGATATTGAAGCCGGACATGGCATCGCTTTCATAGATCCTCACGGCGATCCGGTCGTGGATCTTTTGGATTTTATTCCCGAAGAAAGGATTAAAGATGTTGTCTACATTGACCCGGGAGATTTAGCGTTTCCGGTCGCCTTCAATGTAATGGAAAGCGTTGATTTTGATTATCGGCATTTGATTGCCGCCGGACTGTTGGGCGTTTTTAAAAAGATTTGGGTTGATGCCTGGTCGGCGAGAATGGAATATATTTTGAATAATACGATTTTGGCGCTTTTGGAATTTCCCGGTTCCACTTTGCTTGGCATCAATAAAATGCTTGCCAGCAAAGAGTACCGCAAGAAGGTTGTCGCCAATGTCAAAGACCCGATTGTAAAAGCGTTTTGGGTTGATGAGTTTGCCAAATACGCCGACAAGTTTGCCACCGAAGCGACGGCGGCGATTCAAAATAAAATCGGCCAGTTTATTTCAAACAATTTAATAAGAAATATTATCGGCCAGCCCAAATCAACTTTGGACATAAGAAAGATTATGGACGAGGGCAAGATTCTTTTGGTGAACATTTCGCGAGGCAGAATCGGCGAAGACGCATCCCGTTTGCTTGGAGCGCTATTGGTCACCAAAATTCAGTTGGCGGCCATGTCCCGCGTGGATATTCCCGAACCGGAACGAAGAGACTTTTTCCTTTATGTTGACGAATTTCAGCATTTTGCCACCGAATCGTTCGCCAATATCTTGTCCGAAGCGAGAAAATTCCACCTCGGCTTGATTATGGCTCACCAATACATCAAACAGATGGAAGAGCCGGTCAGAGACGCCGTATTCGGCAATGTGGGAACGATTATTTCGTTCAGGGTCGGCGCGGAAGACGCCGAATTTTTGGAAAAGTGGTTTGCGCCTGATTTTATGATGGCGGATATCGTAAATCTGGGCAAACAAAGCATTTATTTGAAGCTTATGATAAACGGCATTTCTTCAAGAGGATTCTCGGCTTCCACTTTGCAAAGATTTTCCAAGCCGGAGATAACATTTCGCGATGACATTATAGCCGCGTCAAGAAAAACCTACGCTAATCCTAAAGCCGATGTAGAAAAAGCTATCGCCGAATGGGCGGGATCATCGGGTGAAGAATCAGTCGGCGGCGAAGAAGAAAGAGAACGAAGACCGAGACGCGATTATGGCGAGTCATTCGGCGGCGGAAGAGGACAAAGGTTTCCGGACCATGGACGGGACGATCGCGGGCGAGACGATAGATTTTATAGAGACGAGAGACGGGACAACAGACCGCCGGTTCCTTCGGCTCCAAGGCCGATAGTTCAAAATCAAAGCGCTCCGGCATCTTTGGAATCGGCTTTAAGTTCGGGACCGGTTAATTTTAAGGGCAAAAGGATGAAAATAAGCGAGCGAGTTCCAAAACCCAAAAAAGAAGTTGATACCGGCGAACTCAAAAAGATTTTAGAGGAGTCGTTAAAAAAATAATATTTATGCGTATTAAAAAATGGGAATAACTCCCTTTTTTAATTTGTTAAAACTAAAAAACTGTGCTATTTTATTATAGTAAACCGCCCCTAGCTCAATTGGTAGAGCAGCTCCCTTTTAAGGAGAAGGTTCCGAGTTCGATTCTCGGGGGGCGGACTGTTTATTTTAGCGAGCGAGGGGCAAAATGGAAATTCTTATTTTATCTAACGAAGATCAAGATAGGAATTTATTCATATCTTGTCTGAGTGCTGATAAAAGCTCATTTACATTTTGCCCGAGCGAAGCTAAAAGGGTGAATACTCCGCCGCTCTGCGGCGGTATCAAGGGGCGAAGCCTCCTCTTGATACCTCGCGGCTTGCCGTGAGGAGGATTCATTTAGGCAAATAATATTGTTATGTCTAAAATTTTGAAAATCGGAATATTGATGGGCGGGTCGTCGGCGGAACACGAGGTTTCTTTGGCGACCGGACAAAATGTTTTGGATAATTTAGATTTAAAAAAATATCGGCCACTCACGATTAAGATTTCAAAGACCGGCAAATGGTTTGTAAATAATCGCATTGCCAACTGGTCAAAGGCGGTTAAGAACTGCGATGTTGTTTTTAACGCTTTGCACGGCTCGTTCGGCGAAGACGGCAAGGTTCAGGCAATTTTAGAAAGCGCCGGCAAGAGATATGCCGGTTCAGGCATTGCCGCTTCGGCTTTGGCTATGGATAAATTTCAAAGCCGGGAAATTTTTAAATTGGCGGGACTTAATGTTCCCAAGACTCTCAAATTAAAAAAAGGAGAAAATTTTTCAGCCCAGCTTAATTTTTTTGTAAATAAAATTGCCAAGTTTCCGGTGGTGGTAAAACCGTGTTCCAACGGTTCTTCCATCGGAGTGCAAATTGCGGATAATTCGAAAAAATTAGCCAAAGCGGTTGTGGGGGCGTTTCTGATAGATAAAGAAATTTTAGTTGAGGAGTTTATCAAGGGCAGGGAATTGACCTGCGGGGTTTTAAGTTCCGTCAGCGGTTCCGTTGACGCTCTGCCGGTAACGGAAATTGTTCCGTTAAAAAAACACCAATTTTTTAATTATGACGCCAAATATAAAGCCGGACATTCAAATGAAATAACTCCGGCGCAACTTGGCGAAACGGTTTTTAAACAGGCGCAGGATACTGCCGTTCGGGCGCATCAGATTTTAAATTGTCGCGGCTATTCAAGAACGGACATGATTTTGACTGGCGCCGCGATTTATGTTTTGGAAATCAACACTCTTCCGGGTTTGACTCCGAATTCGCTTCTTCCCAAAGCGGCTCAATCCGCCGGTTTGTCCTTTCCGCAACTCATAGATAAAATTATTGAGACCGCTCTTCTGTCGTAAATTCAATTGTTCAATATAATTAACATAAAGACTTGTTTCCGCAAGTTTTTATGTTAAGATGAAAATATGCAGCGAACCTCAATTTTAGAAACAAAAGATCTCGTCGGTCAAGAAGTGACTCTGTGCGGTTGGATTCATAATCGTCGGGACCACGGCAAACTTATTTTTATTGATTTGCGTGACCGAAGTGGAATTGTACAAATAGTATTTACTCCCAAGGGAGCAGGATATGATTTAGCTAATCAACTAAGGTCAGAGTGGGTAGTATGCATCAAAGGAAAAGTTAATCCTCGGCCCGAGAAAATGTTTAATGATGAAATTCCGACCGGTCGTATAGAAATAGAACCGACTGACCTTGAAGTATTCAATAAGTCAGAGACCCCGCCATTCCCCATTGATACTGATGGTTATGAAATAGGCGAAGAATCTCGGATGAAATACCGCTATGTTGATTTGCGTCGTCAAAGATTGGCCAAAAATTTAGCCATAAGACACACGATGGCTATGTTTATTCGTAATTGGTTATCAGACAAAGGATTCCTAGAAGTGGAAACGCCTATTTTGACCAAATCAACTCCCGAGGGCGCGCGTGATTTTGTGGTTCCATCCCGTCTTTATCCTGGTCAGTTTTTTGCTTTACCACAATCGCCACAGCAGTATAAGCAACTTTTAATGGTTGCCGGAGTTGAGAAATATTTTCAATTAGCCAGATGTTTTCGAGACGAAGATACCAGAGGCGACCGACAGCCTGAATTTACCCAACTTGATATGGAAATGAGCTTTGTGGAACGCGAAGATGTAATGCAATTGAATGAAGGATTGCTCATAGAAATGGTGCAAAAGATTTATCCGCAAAAAAGAATTCAGAAGATACCGTTTCCGCGGATTAGCTACAAGGAAGCGATGGAAAAATATCAAACCGACCGCCCCGATATGAGAAATGATAATCCGTTGGCTGACGGAGATTTGAATCTTTTGGCGTTTTGCTGGGTGGTTGATTTTCCTTTCTTCGAGAAAACCCAAGAAGGAGGTTTCACATTTACCCACAATCCCTTTTCCGCGCCAAAGCCCGAAGATATGGAAAATTTGATGAATAAGA
>Ga0209542_10004019_pt1 | contig 30703 bp, 35 predicted proteins | sample RifCSPhighO2_01_FD_184028 | JGI IMG/M metagenome (GOLD analysis project Ga0209542, IMG submission 184028) | Soil microbial communities from Rifle, Colorado - Rifle CSP2_plank highO2_0.1 (SPAdes) (version 2) | ecosystem: Environmental > Terrestrial > Deep subsurface > Rock core/Sediment ... | reverse complement strand
AGGCAACTAAGGCAGCGATTGAAGAGGGGTTCGTTGTTGGTGGTGAAGTAGCCTTTTTGCGTAGTATTGGCTCTTTAGAGGGAGTAAAAGCAGAGGGGGATGAGTTGGTAGGAATAAAAATTTTAAGAGAAGCCTTGAAAAAACCTTTGAGACTTTTAGCCGAAAATGCTGGGGCTGATAGTGGTTGGGTGGTAAAAGAGGTTGAAAAAACAACCGGAAACTATGGTTTTAACGCACTCACTGGAAAATTTGAAGATTTAGTTGCGGCGGGTGTAATTGATCCAGTAAAAGTTACCCGATCCGCTTTGCAAAACGCCGCTAGTGTGGCAATGATGGTATTGACCACAGAAGCGCTAATAACTGATATTCCTGAAGAAAAGAATCCGCCAGCCGGCGGAGCGGGTATGCCTCCTGGTGGAATGGGCGAATACTAAATTAATTTAAAAGGCAAAAGTCAAAATTGGGAAAGAGCCGAAAGGCTCTTTCTTTTTACCCGATTTATGACTAAGATGTTTCTGCGATGAGTAAATTTATAACTTTAACACCACAGGAAGCTAGGAGTTTAGAAGCCAAAGCAATTAAAAAGTACTCTCATGGGGAAAGTGAGCATCCTCACATTGAACCCCAAAAAGATTCTAATGTCTTGGTACGTTTTAAATCTGTGTTTCCTTTCGAAATTTTTCCTGACGAACTTGTAATTGAGGAAAAAAGAATAATCTGGATTCACCGTTTTGGGCCAGGGATGTGTGAGGTGCTCACCCTTTTGCCAATCGACATCAACCGAGTGGAGGCATCGAGCGGTCCCTTATTTGGGCATCTCCATATTTCTACCCTACGCCATGACGTTGAGATTTTAATGGAACGACTAACGCGCAAGAACACCTTTAAAGCAAGAGATTTAATTGAAGGCTTAGTGGTAGTTGCCAAACAAAATTTGGGAATAGAAGGCAATAACGCCGAGGAAAAAATTGATTTCCTAACAAAGCTGACCCATGTTGGGATTTGATCTAAAGAACCAATTTACGGTAAGATATTTAAAGGATTAAGTGGAGTTTCGTTTGAATAGATTTCAAGATGGAGGTGAGAGCCGATTGACCAACCACTATTGCCAACTTCACCTAAGATAGTTTCGGCCTCTATTTGGTCTCCTTCCTTGACATTAATTTTTGATAGATGAGCATAGCGGGATTTAAAACTTCCTTGATGGGTCACAATAACTGTTTTTCCAAAACCGGTTTCAAAACCAGTTTTTTCAATTGATCCGTTAGCCACACTTTTTATTTCTGTTCCGTAAGGGTTGGGAATATCAATTCCTTTATGATAAGAACTAAACTTTTGCGAAACCGCACCTTTAAGTGGCCAAGAAAAAATAGGAGCTTGGGCTGCTTTAATCTCCGCAAAAGTTGTAGAAGCTGCATTATTCGATTCTTTTGGTAAATTAGCTAGGACACTAGTTTCAAGGGAAGCACTATTAGTTATTAAAAAAAGAATTACTAAGCTTAAAGTTAAGGCCCTGCTCTTAGTTCTAACTTTTCGAGGGAAAAATTTATTTAGAAACCTTAATTTAGAAAGGCTAGTTAGAAGGTTTTTCCAATAGATTAGATAACCCCGGGTATTAAAGGGTTGAAAATTTTGATAAGAACGACTAAAAGGTGAAAATCTTTTAGTAGTATTTGTTTCATCTCGCCGTGGCAGAGAGCGCCCCGCCTTCTGGCGGAGTGTTCTCTTTTTTAGCATAATCCCCCGCCAGCAACTGCAGAAGCTTGCGGCGGGGAGGGAACAAAAAAGCCTCCCAATTTGGGAGACGAGAAACAATGATAGCAGGTTAAATAAACCCTGTCAAGTTTTTGGCTAATTTGGAGGCGTGACCCGGGATCGAACCGGGGTGAACGGTTTTGCAGACCGTTGTCTAACCACTCGACCACCACGCCAAATCTAGTGCGGGGTTGCAGACCTCTACCTAACCACTCGGTCATAACGCCGCGTCAAACGCGGCTGAGAAGTTTAACCTTACACCACTATTTAGCTTAAAACTATACCACAAGTAGCGGCGAATTTCTAGTTTTAACAACAAATAAAACCCGTAAAAACCCTAGCTAGGCAGAAGTTGCCTAGCGCAGGATTTGAGAGTACCTAAATACTTGAGCAGCTGCGAGTGGATTTAGTTACGAAGAATCCTATAATACTTGACATTTACTCTTACTTCTGGTATAATGGTTGGCATTAACAAATAGATAAGTTACGGGCAGTTAAAAGGCGCTTTGTAACTGGTATTAAATGTATTTAACTGTCATTACTGAAAAGTCCTGAAGCGTACATCTTAAAGCCAGTTACCAGGTGCCTTTTTAGGTACTACGAGCAATAGGTAGCCATTCTCCTAAGTGAATCTTCCTTCGATAAACTCAGGACAAGCAGGAGGTTTTCTTAGTAGGAGGAACGACCCGTCCATCCTTCGCATAAAGCTATGGAGGATTGGAAAAAGAGTCGTTTTTCTTTTGGGAAGTTTGCTATCATAGATATAATGGCCTGGAATATTATTGTTTTTGAATCCGCTAGAGGTGAAAAACCGGTTGAGGAATTTATTAAATTCTTAGACGAACCCACTATTGCTAAGACCACTCATATTATCGATCTTTTAGAAAAACATGGACCTTATTTATCCATGCCTCATTCAAGGAGATTAACCGACAATTTATATGAATTAAGAATTAGAGGAAGACAGGAGATTCGCATAACCTACGCCTTCATTAAAAGAGATATTTACCTATTACATGCTTTTAAAAAACAGAAGCAGAAAACCCCCTCAAAAGAGATCGACGTAGCCTTAAAAAGATTAAATACTTTAACGTAGTTTCTTTACCCTTTACAAAACTTTACAAGCTATCACATATATGTTATATTGGCTTTGTTATGAAAAACTGGAAAACCCTAAAAAAGGAGTTACTAGAAAATAAAAAAGTAGCCGGGGAATATAAAAAACTTGCACCAGTCTATCAACTGATTTCACAGCTGATTGAAGCACGCATCAAAAAAGGTTTAACGCAAGAACAACTTGCTGATAAAATCGGGACAAAGCAATCAGCAATAGCAAGGCTTGAATCGGGAAATTCTAACCCCTCAATTGCTTTTTTGGAAAAAATTACCAAAGCGGTAGATTCAGAGTTAGTTATTCAAGTAAAATAACTCGTAGATTTAGAGTTTTTTGGCGTATTGGGAGGAAATCCAGCCTTCACTATCTTGGAATTTGATTTTAAACCAACCCTCATTTTCTTCCAAAAGCTCGTATTGCTCACCTGGAGCTACGCTTCCTAGGATATTAGCCGATAAACTTGGGCTTTCTCTAACGTTCAAAGTCCCAGTGGGTGTTTTCCCAATTTCAATTTTATTTTTAGTTTGAATATTAATTAAGGATTGCCAGATTGCTAAGGCCTCGTCGCTGACTGGGTTTCCGTTTTCGCCAAGATAACCAATTTTTAATTCATCTTTGCTTATTTTTCTCTCATCCCAGCTTGTTTTAGTAGCGCTACTAGTAGCTCCCTTCCAATCTAAAAGTAAATCAAGGTCTTCTTTCTGGTTCTTTTGTTGTAAAAACCAGATACTTTCTGCCCAAGAAGTGGTATCAGAAATTAGTTTAGGCTCACTTGTACTTAGATCCAAGAGTTTAAATTTACCACTAGCTTCAATTTCCGCAACGGAACTGAAAGGATCCAACATCAGACTCGCATCAACATTTAATTTAAAGTTAGCTGGGACATTAACAACAATTTCTTTGGGGATAAACCCATCCTTACTAATTTTTAATTTATGTTCGCCGATACTAATTTGAGAATTATACGGAGTTAAAGACACAAGAGTACTATCTAAAGAGACTTCTGCCTGGGGAGGACTACTAGTAACCGATACTCCACTACCTTTTTCTAAATAAAGAATAATAGAGCTGCTAAAAGCTTCGTTAGGAGCAAATTGGTAATTCACTACTGTTTGGGTACCAGCAGTTAATTTTATTTTTCTACTCCAACTTGATTTGTAAATCTTTTTATCTTCTTTAGCCGAGTCAGAAGCAATTTTTATTGCTGAAGTTAGTTTTAAATCCACCTCTCCTTCTCTTAAACTTTCGTTAAGGTAAGGAGTTGTACCGACTATTTTTTCGTTGATAGTAACTATTGCCGCTGTTTCGCTACTATTAACCAATAAAGCCGTTGCTGGTTTAGAAAAAAACCACAGGAAATAAAAGATACCCCATCCTAAAATTAGCAAAACAAAAATGGTAGAAAAAAGAAAAATTCTTCTCACAAGTTTTGAAGTTTGGGTTTTAATTATAACATAAAGAAATTTACTTTAACAACCTTGCGCTGGGTATTTCATAATGTTAGGATAAACTAAAAGTAGATGTTTAAGCTTTCTTGGCTAAAAATTATTGACGAAGCGGTTTTGCCGGTTTGTTTAGTGGTTGCTTCTAAAATAGCGGGAGTTTTACTGGCAGCTTATTTTTTCAACTTAAAGTACGATTCAAATCAGACAGTTATTTTTCTAAAGTTTTCTGAGGCAGCAGCCACAAAAACAGCCAATTCATTCGCACTTATTTTAATGATAATTGTAATTCTAGTCGGTTTTGGATTTGTACTTTTAAAAGCCTATTACTTTCATGAATCCCATATCCATCCTAAAAGCAGCGCAAGATTAGCTAAATTAAAGTTGGCAAATTTAATTGAAGGGAATTTTGAAATTTATCACCAAGCAATTATTTGGCTCGGCTTGTTTTGGTTTGTATTTTTCTTAGGCCTTGTTCAATTTATAAATGGCGAAATTTATTGGTGGCTCACGGCGGTTGCTTTATTTTTGGCGGTTACTTTAACCAGCATTCTTTATTTAGATATAAAAAAAGAAAAACTATTTACCCAAGACGTAAACTACTAAAAAAACAGATGTTATCCAAAGCATTACCGTAAGAAATAATGGAAAATCATTTAGTAAAACTTTTTCCGGTGATTCTCCTTCCCTTTTTTCATAAATAAGATATAAATAACGAAATATTCCGTAAACAACTAGCGGTATGGTACTCATTAACCATTTTGGTGAAGCTAGGGTTGTTGGTAAGAACTTCAAGACCACTTTGCGAGAAATAAATTCCGCCTCATTAAAAGTAAAGAGGCTATAAGTTATCAAAGTAGCCACAGCACTCATAAAGGTGAAGCCATCTAAGAGGAAGCTTGGGTAAAAATTTAGTACCTTTCGGTGTTTTACTGCTTGCGTATGTCCTAATAAAGTAACCTCTAATCTTCTTTTTCCAATTGCTAAAAATAACGCGAGCATCATTGTCGTTAAAATTAACCAAGAAGATAGAGAAATTAAAACAACTATTGAACCAACAAAAATCCTAATCATAAAAGCTGAGGCAATTGTTATAAAGTCAAGAATAATAATGTTCTTTAAAAATAAGCTATAAGAAAGTTCAACGACCAGAAAAATAAGTAAAACCGAGAACAAACTTAGTGAAATTTGATAACCCCACGCGAGACCAATAACCGCTAGTATAATTGAAGCTAAAAGCGCCTGTTTTTTGGACAGCTTTCCTGAAGGAATAGGGCGGTTTTTTTTAAAAGGGTGAAATTTATCTTGTTTCTCATCTAGAATGTCGTTAATAAGATAAACACTAGAGGTTAAAAAACAGAGTATCAAAAAAGAATAGAAAACAGGATAAAATTTATTAGCATTGAAAAAATCACCACTAAAGATAATTGCCGCAAAGGCACTTAGGTTCTTGATCCACTGTCTGGGTCGGGCAGATTTTAGCACCGATAGAAAGAATTCAACTTGTTTTTGCATTAATTTTTACCTTTCTCAGTATAAAGGCAGTCGTTATAAGGACAGCGAATGTAATTACGCCAATTGTCGCAATTGCAAAAAACTTTCCTCGGCTGTCTAGTTGAAGAGCAATTAAACCAAAAAGGACGCAAATTGTCCAGTAAAAAAACGCAATCCTTCTTTTGCTCCAGCCAAGATCAATTAAACGGTGATGCAAATGAAATTTATCTCCCAAAAATGGAGATTTAAAAGCAACTACTCTTCTCACCATCGCCCAAATTGAATCTATTAAAGGGATAGCTAAAATTAAAATAGCAGTGGCTAGTTTACCACCAGCTAATATAGAGATCGTTGCCAGAAGAAAACCAGCTAAGGTTGCACCCCCGTAGCCGGGCATTATTTTTTGGGGGTAAAAACTCCATGGCAAAAAACCAAAATAAGCACCGGCAGTTACGAAAGATAAAATTGCAACGGGAGTTTGAGTAGAATCAACACGGAGATATTTTAAAGCAACGATCCCCAAAAACGCTGCTCCTATCGCCGCAACGCCAGAAAGTTGGCCGTCAACCCCACTAGACCAATTAAGAGAGTTCATAATCCAAACGATCCAAATAAGAGCCAGTATGTCTGCAAATACAATAATTGAATGAACCCCGCCCAACTGGGGTATAAATCCTTGGTTGGGGACTACAAAGCTTATAATGAATTGATCGAATCTAATCTGCCCATCAAAAGGATTTGTGATCCAGGTAATTCCCACACCTGCACCAACAACAATCGCAGCGCAAATTAGATTACCACCAAAACGAATGTACGGATTTAAATCAAATTTATCATCCAATAAACCAATAAGAACAACCAGGCAAGAGGCAAACAAAATCGCCATAATATGCTTATCTATTGGGGCAAAAAGGAAGTAAGAAACAAGAAGTGATATTAGAATTGGTAACCCGCCGGATCTTGGGGTAGGTTTTGAATGTAGAATAGCGGGATGAGATCTGGTTGGGTAATCAAGAATTTTCCATCGTTTCGCAAGGTAGATAACGGCCGGTGTAGAAAAAAACGAAATCACAAACGCAAACGTAGCTGCTAAATAAAGATTCATGGGGAAAAAATTAATAAAATTCTCATTAAACTAAGGAAATTACTAAAAGTGAAAAACAAAGTTGACCATGTTAAAATATTGGCTAGGACACCACCCCCTTCCTTGGTGGTGGCGCTAGAAAATTTTTTAGCTAAAAATAAATTTAAGATAATTATCAAAAAAGATGAAGCTGGTAATAACCACAACAAAAAATTAGGAGCCAATCTTTCTGGTCCCCATTCTTTTGAATACCAAAGAGGAATCTTAGCCGGTAAGTTTCCTTTCAGAAACAAAAATAAAATTGAGATAGCTATAAAGGTAGTGTTTAAAGCTAATATGAATTTATACCCCTTTATTATTTGCAAGTTGGTAGATCCAAACATTTTCAATTACCCCCGAGAAAGTATAGTTTTTTTCTAAAAGATTGTCGAGTTCTCTAAAGTTATTTTCCGAGGGTACTTCCACAAAAATAAATTTAGGCCTTTTTTCAACAAGGGAAGTTACGACCTCTTTCTTAGCCCCTTGGTAACTATAAATATGGTAAGCTACTGTAAATCTTGTAGGTGGTATACGAGCGGAGAGGAAATAAACCTGCGGGTCATTTGACCAAAGAAAGATATAATCTTCTTTTTTAGTATTCCGTTCGATAAAAGAAGCTAGTGAGTAATTACGGTTTACTTTGCTATCAAAACTTGCGTTATAAGCAATTTGATTTTTAGTTGTTAAATAACTAAAGAAATTTTTATAGTAACTTAGTTTAATTTCTTCGATCCGAAAACCCACCATAAAAATTCCTCCAATTAATAAAGCTAAAACCGCCAAAGAAGCTAGGCGAAGTTTCTTCTCAAATAAAGAAGCCGCCACAATGGAGAGTGGTGGTAGAGTCTGGATCAAATAATGAGCGTAGTTTCGGCCCCCAAAAGAAGATCCGTAAATAGCAAAAGCCAACCAAATTAGTAATAAATCAAAATTTGTTAATTTCCTACCCCTTATTTTTTTAAATAAAAGATATAAAGAAGTAATGATCGGGAGAACCCCCTTTATTATTAAAAGGCCGTTTGGAATAAGGAAGTAATTGCCATAATTAGTATAACCAATGTTACTTGAGAAAATAGCAAAGTAGAAATCAGCAAAATTACCCCTCAAGAAGAAATAAAAAGCGGTTAAAAAAAGCGGTGTGAGAAAGCCCAAGAATAAAAAAGACAAAATTTTAACATTAGAAAGTAGGTACTTAGCTCCTAGAAATAAAAAAATACTAAAGGCTAAAAAATCAAATAAAGAGGGAATTTTAAAAAGGAGAGCAAAAGCAAAAAACGAACCGCCTAGAAAATAACGATTATTTAATACCAATAATGCGGCAATAACTGTAGGAAGAATCATAAAAATCTCACCATTAGCAATATTGCCTTCTAAGAACGGAATAGTGGTAAGGAAGGCAAAAACCAAAACCGCCACCACCGCAATTTTTTGGTTAAATAGTTTTTTGGTTAATAGAAAAAGAGCAATTTCGGTTGCTAAGACCCAAAAAGATAGAACGATCCTAAGAGACCAAATGCTATGCCCTAAAACCTTAATCGCTACTAGAGAAAGTAAGTAAATCCCTGGCGTTTTGTTGTCAAAAATTCCTTTATATAAATCTAACCCTCTACTTAAACCTTCAGCAACTGTCATATAAACCCCCTCGTCTCCGTACCAAAAAGGTTCAAAAAGAGAAGGAATCCTAGCTACAAAGGTTAAAAAAAGAACAACAATCAAAAAAACAATATTCCTGTCGTTTTTAAAAAATATACGGCTAATTTTCATCAGTGGTAATAAAATTTTTCAGGTCGCAAAGTTACAGCACCTTAAGATTTTATTATTTTTTCTGTAACTTTATAATCAAGTCTTTTGCCTAATATTAACCGAGTGTGGGCATCCATCCCGGGCAAAGAATTAAATAAAAAAGCAGTTATCGGCATTAAGAGATATTGCAGAATATTCAACGGCCAAAAAGTTTTCTTAATAGAGGCTGGTCTAGGCGGTTTTAACAACCAATCTACAACGATAACGGAAATAATAAAAACACTAGAAAGGGTAAGAATTATTCCCGAAACTCTGGGTAGGTTGTGTCCTAGGGCAGTAAACTTAAAAGCGGGGTTAACTAATGGTGGTAGAACTGCGCCAAGAGTTAAGATCCACCAATTGACCGGCCAAAGAATATGTTGCTCAAGAGCCTTGACAAATCGGAAAATAAAGTTCCCTAACGAAACTTCCCGGCGGTGGCGGACGAATTCCTTAATTGCATAGGCGATATCCGTTACTCCCCAAGCCCACCGTCTTGATTGATTGTACTGGGAAATAAGGGATTTTAGATAAGTTTGTCCCTCTACAGCATCGGCATATAAAGGGAGAAAAATAGGCTCAATTTCAACCTCTCCTTTATTAGTAAAAAAGCATTTGAAAAATAAATGCCAATCTTCAGAAACTACATCTACATCCCAAAAATCTGCCCCCTCCACTAAAAGCCAACTTGCCGAATAAGTTGAATAATTAAAAATAGATTTTGGTCTCATTAAATCAGCTACTTGGGCTATCGAATAAAGGGTATGAACAACTCTCACTGGCATCGGTACCCGCCAGATATTATTGTAAAATACTAGGGCTGCCTGCCAAAAACGTAAATAGCGTTTTTCATTTTTTAAAAACTGGTAAGTAAAGTGAGAAAAATATTTTGGATGAAAAGCAACGTCCGCATCACAAGAAGTGATGGTGAGAAAATTTTTGTCAAAACCAGCAGTTTCAATCTTTTCTTTGACGATTTTAGCAGCGTAAGCCATATTTGAAGACTTACCCACTACCTCTCCTTTTTTCAATTCATGACTTGTAATCCAGAAATTACCAAAAGTAGCCTCGAATTCTTTTTTTAATTGACTTGCTTTAATTTCCGAGTCCCTTTCCCTACTTTCAATCGCTAAACAAACATCAATTTGTTTAGTAGGAAATTCTTGTTCAGATAAAAATGTAAGGGTTCGTCTTAAAATTAGTAAGGGTTCTGTATAAGTGGGGATAAATACAATGTGACGGACTTTCGAATAATCTAATTTACTTGAATTTAATTTGGCTATCCACGATTGCCTAGATACGTTTTGAATTCGTAGGTACGATCTTATTGAGTTTATACCAATATGAGTAGCCCGATAAAAAAAATAAATGTCGAAGATTACGATGAAATAAGCAACCGCTTCCGGTACAAAAAAACCAGCCCATACTGGAGCTGTTAGTAAAGTCCAAGAGGTTATTCCTGGCAAAATTTCCAAAACCCGAGTTATTTGAGACTCATATTTTTCTAGGAATCTTACCATTTTGTTCTCATTCTACCACAGAAGTTTATTGCCTTGGGAATATTGGTAGGATGCTTTTGATTTTTGAAGAGGAAAATTGCTTTTTAATTTTTTGGCTAGTTTCGGGCATAAAAGGTTCCAAGTAAGTTGCGATTAAAAGTAATTTTTCGATATAAGTTTCTAACACTTTTTTTAACCCCCTGCCCTTTAAATTCCAAGGTTTGTCCTTATCTATATCAGAATTTAAGGAAGCTAAAAGATTAAAAGGAATTTTTAAAGCTTTTTCAAAACTTAAACTCTCAATAACCTCCACAAATTTTGGATCGAAGTTATTTTTACCAGACTTTGGCAAAATTAAAGTAGTGGTGCTAGCAAGCTTAGTAATTCTTGAGACCGTATTACCCAAACCATTAGCCAACTCTTTATTGTATTTTTCTTTGAAAAGCTTCAAGGAAATATTACCATCTTCTCCAAAAGTAAAAATCGATAAAAGTAAAAATCTAGTACCATCAACTCCAAATCGAGCAACTAGGTCTTTTGGAGAAATAACATTGTCTAAACTTTTAGACATTTTTTCTCCTTCGATGGTAAAAAACCCGTGGGCAAAAATTTTTTTAGGTAATTCGTACCCAACCGCCAAAAGTAAAGCTGGCCAAATAACAGCGTGAAACCACAAAATATCCTTGCCGATTAGATGTAAATCTGCAGGCCACACTTTTTGTTCCTTTCCGTAGGTTAAATAATTTATGAGCGCATCTACCCAGACATAAGTGGTTTGGCTTTTATCAAAAGGTAGTGGTATTCCCCAATGCAAAGATTCCCTTGAGATTGAAATATCCTCCAAACCCTGTTTTAATTTTCCCAAAACCTCATTTTTACGTTTTGTGGGCGTAATTTCAATTTCACCACCAGAAATTATCTTGGTCAACTCTTTTTGAAAAGATGACAGCTTAAAGAAATAGTTAAGCTCTCGGTAGGGTACCGGCTTGGTGTGATGCTCGGGGCATTTTCCAGCAACAATTTCGTCGCCAGTTAAAAATTTTTCGTGGCCAACACAATACAAACCTTCGTAGATTCCTTTATAGATAACGCCCTTTTTGTAAAGAATATTTAAAAAATTCCCAACCTCTTTCTTATGGTTTGCATCAGTTGTACGAATGAAATAATCGTTAGAAATGTTCAAAACCCGCCAATTATCTTTGTAGCTGTCCGCAACAGTATCCGTAAATTTTTTAGTTGAAACACCCTTCCTTTTGGCAGCCAGTTCAATTTTTACTCCGTGTTCATCAGTACCGGTTAAAAAATAAACTTTATGACCTAAATTTCGATAAAAACGAGCTAAAACATCAGCGGCTACGGTTGTATAAGCATGACCGATATGGGGAAGATCGTTTACGTAATAAATCGGCGTCGTGATAAAAAATTTTTTCATTTTTGACTCCAATAAATTTCTAAAATAAAAGCTACTGAAACTAGCAGAACAATATTTAACCAAGTAGCTAATTTTAACAGGAGAAGTAATAAAATTAAAGTTATAGTGGTAGAAAAGATCACACCCCTTCTAACACTCAAACGAACCTGACGACTAGAAGCCATCAATTTTTTATCTTTAAAAATAAACGAAAAAAAATATAAAAGTAGGCTAGCACCAGAGCTTAAAAGAAGCCAAAAGCTTCCAAAAAAATAAAATAAGTTTTGTAAAACAAAGCGATCTTCAATCTTTGGCGGTAGGAAAAAAATTGTTAAAGCTAAAATTGCACCGGATATTAAAATGATGGAACCTAAAATAAAAGCCACTAGTTTAATTTTAATATTCTTTAATTTTTAAAACAATTTTAACTTTCCTTTTTCACTCCTTTTTGTTAAGATCCTTCTGTGGATCAGAATACTCTTTTAATTATAATCGTGGCTATTCTTTTGGTTGGGTTTTTTATTTTCTTTCGGCAGATTCAAACTTTACGAGAAGAGAAAGAAAAAGACAAATCTCTAGAGGTTTTGACGAAATGGTTGGAAGATTCTCGCAAAGGTAATGAAAATATGCAGACACGGATAGATTCCCAGACTAAAGCGATTAATGAACGTTTAGATAACGCCGCCAGGGTAATTGGTACGGTGAGTAAAGAGCTTGGCCAGATGAGTGAAATTGGTCGAAGTATGAAAGATCTTCAGGATTTTCTTCGGAGCCCCAAGTTGCGAGGAAATATTGGCGAGCAAGTACTTCGTGAGCTTTTGGGGCAGTTTTTGCCAAAAGAAAGTTTTCACCTCCAATACCGGTTCCGTAGTGGTGAGATAGTAGATGCGGCGATAAAAACCGATTCTGGTATTATTCCAATTGATTCAAAATTCCCAATGGAAAATTTTAAAGGGATTATGAAAGCGGAAAATGAAGAAGAGAAAAAACTCTCTGAAAAAGAATTTAGTCGCGATGTTAAAAAACACATTGACGATATTGCTAAAAAGTACATTTTGCCAGAGGAAGGAACGATTGATTACGCCTTGATGTACGTGCCTTCCGAGCCAGTTTACTATGAGATTATGAGTAATATTCCCGAACTTTCTGATTACTCCCATAAAAAAAGGGTGTTGCCAGTTTCCCCGTCCACTTTTTACGCTTATATGCGGGCGATTTTGATGAGTTTTGAAGGAAAAAAGATTGAAGAACGCGCCCGATCGATTTTGACAGCGCTTCGGGGGATTAAAGGAGACAGTGAAAAATTTGGTGATGCTCTTCGTATTCTTACCAAACACGTGACCGACGCCAAAAACACAACCGACCTTGTCAATACTCGCTATATGTCGCTACACTCAAAGATAGACACTGCTGGTGGTCTAAAAGGCACAACCAGCAAGACTCTTGAGCAGCCTGAAACTTTACCGCTCGAAGAAGCGGAAGGAGTAACCGAAGAAATGTAGGGGAGGGGAAATTGAACAGTAGGTTTGGACTATCTGGCTGGCGGATGGCCGGAATGCTTTCAGCTGGAGCCGCGTACACAATTGGCTTCATTTGGTTGGGATTCTTAACCGAACAAGTAGAACAACAAACTGTTTACCTAGGACATCTCATAGGTACCGTGATATTCTTTGCGTTCTATCTCGCAGACTTACTTTACCATTATGTGGAGAAGGTGAGAGTGGAGGAGTTATTATTCTTTAGTATAGTATCCTTCGTCTGGGAAGTAGAGTTACTTCTTATCATTATGGGTAGCTTTGTTCCCCCACAAAGCTCACCGTTTGATAAAAGCGGTTAGGATTTCTAGGAAAGGAATTGTGCACCTCTATCAATGTGGTCTGAGCCTAAAATTCGCCGATTTGCAACCGCAAGTCGGCGTCTTCTTTTCCCCGTTTAAACTTAGACAACTCACTGAACTTGACTTTGGTGTCCGTGTTTGCTATTATCTCGCAATCAACCTAACTCCTAACGAATTAGACAAGGAGGAGAGATGATAAAAGCACTAGGGGTGTACTTACCCGCTAGTTTGTTCGGAGTGCTGATGGCGATGTACATTTTTCTGGCACTACCACTTATAGTGGAACATATTTCCGTGATTACACCAATCACTACTGTTGTAGCACTTATTCTAAGTACTCTGATTGCTGCTTTGGTCTCGGACACATTTGTACTATCCAAGCCCAGGAAACGAACTTTTAGATTCGGATTGGTTCGCTTCGAACCCCCAAAAAGTGGCGTTATAAGGATCGGAACTGGTTTCGTGCCCAGTCCATTCCATACAAATTTTCCTTGGCGTTAGTCTAATTGGATAGGGTCCAGAAATATCTCGCCGGCTTGCAACTACAGGTCGGCGTTTTCTTTTTCACACAATCCAAATTCAAGGACTGTTCTTGAGGCTGATATATGTTAACCTTCCAACTTAAGATCCGATATTATAGATTCGTCCACTTGGTCGGCGACAAATTGCGAATAAGCCTTATTTCTTTGTGATTTTAATTTATCTTCACTAAAATATTCTAATATGATCTCCTTTTTGCAAAGATTGTCTTTTCTTTCACCGACAAAATCCAAATAACTACTCCAGCGATAGTTGTTTAGATTTTCTACCAACCGAGATTCTATAGGGTTGAGGTGTATGTAACGAGATAAATGAAGTAAGTATTCATCTTTATCTACGATTTTTTGTTTGAACCTACCTTGGAATAAATGACCAACATCGTCGTACTTTTTATTAAAGTACATAGAATAACTTGTGTGAACTGAAGAGATAAATTTATAAACTGGTTTTTTGGTATCCTGTCGAAGTAGAAGGTGAATGTGGTTGGGCATTAAACAGTAAGAAATTATTGTGACTCCATTTTTATCTTTCGCTTTACTTAGTCTGTTTAAATAAACATAATAATCTTGGTCATCTAAAAATATGTCTTTCCTACCGTTTCCTCGGTTATAAATGTGATAATAAGCACCAAGCGCATATTCCTTATATTTAGAAGTACCCATTAACAAAATTGTATACCATAATACTCTATATATTCAAGGACTGTCCTTGAGGCTGTCTGTCCTTGAGGCTGTGGTGTATTAATTTAGCTGTGATAAAATTGGATCGATGAATAAGGTTTTGGAAGGGTTGAATAGGCAGCAGAAAGAGGCAGTAACGACGACGGAAGGGCCACTTTTGATAATTGCTGGTGCTGGTACTGGTAAAACCACTGTTATTACGCGGCGCATTGCCTACATAATTGAGCAAAAACTCGCGAAACCCTCTGAAATTTTGGCCCTCACCTTTACAGAAAAAGCGGCTGGGGAGATGGAAGAAAGAGTTGATGTGCTTGTTCCTTACGGCTATATTGATACCTGGATTAGTACCTTTCACGCTTTTGGGGAACGAATCTTGCGCGAAAACGCACTTGAATTAGGGTTAATCCCTGATTTCAAAGTTCTGACAAGAAGCGCCCAAATTTTATTTTTCCAACAAAATCTGTTTTCTTTCGATCTAAATTTTTACCGACCGCTTTCTAATCCCACTAAATTTATTGAAGCTATCTTAAATTTTATCAGTCGCCTTAAGGACGAAGATATCACGCCTCAACAATATCTTCGATATGTTGAGAAGTTAGAAGTTAAAAGTTCAAAGTCAAAAATTGACAAAGAAGAAAAGAAAGAGTCGGAAATTGAAATTAAAAGGCAGGAAGAGCTGGCGAAAGTTTACGAGCAATACGAGCAGTTAAAATTACAAGCCGGTTATTTGGATTTTGGAGACTTGGTGGTGCAGACACTGCGTTTTTTAAGAAAAAATCAAAAACAATTAAAAAAATACCAAGAAAAATTTAAGTATATTTTAGTGGATGAGTTTCAAGATACAAATTGGGCCCAAAATGAGTTAGTTAAACTTTTAGCTGGGAAAAAAGCAAACTTAGCAGTGGTCGCTGATGATGATCAAAGTATTTATCGTTTTCGGGGAGCCTCAATTAGTAATGTTTTAGATTTTAAAAAAACCTACCGCTCTGCCAAAATTATTACCTTATTTGAGAATTATCGTTCAAACCAAGCTATTTTAGATAGTGCTTACACTCTTATCCAAAATAATAACCCCGATCGTCTCGAAGTAAGAGAAAAAATTAATAAAAAACTAATCTCTAGGGTTGGTAAAGGAGTTACCCCCCAGGAACTTTTTAGCCCGAACTTAACTGAGGAGGCAGATTTAGTAGCAGCGGAAATCAAAAAACTAGTAATTAATAGAAAAATGCAATATAAAGACGTGGCCGTTTTAGTTAGAGCCAATAATCAAGCCGACTCCTTTATCCCCGCTTTAAATATAAAAGGTATTCCCAGTAAGTTGATAGCCTCTTTTGGTTTGTACAATTCAAGTGAAATTAAACTTTTAATTTCCGCTTTAAACGCAATGTCTAATTTTGATAATTCCGCTGCTCTCTTTAATTTAGCGACTGCCGAGATTTATAAACTACCGATGGAGGACGCTATCAAACTTAATAGTTTTGCCAGAAGAAAAGGCCGTAATTTGTACCTCATTTTTCAAAAGGCAGAGAGCTTAAAGGAAACTTTGGAGTTAAGCGACGAGGGTTTAGGAAAGGTTAAAAGGATTTTACAAGATTTACAAATTTTACTTGAATTGTCCCGTAAGGAAAATGTCGGCAAAGTTTTATTTGAATTTTTAAGATTAAGTGGTTATTTGAAGGAATTAGAATCGGAAAATAGCTCCGAAGCAGAGGTTAAGATCCAAAATATCGCTAAATTTTTCACCAAAATTAAGGAGTTTATCGATACAGCTACCAATGAATCAGTATCTACCTTTGTTGATTACTTGGAAACTTTAAGAGGGTTTGGGGAGGATCCCGGTTCCGCGACATACGATCCCGATTTAAATGCGGTTAACGTAATGACGATCCACGCCGCTAAAGGATTAGAATTTAGAGCGGTTTTTTTAGTAAATCTTGTTTCTGATCGGTTTCCAACCAGAGAAAGACCAGACAAAATAGAAGTTCCGCCAGAGTTGATAAAAGAAACTCTACCAAGCGGAGATTATCATTTGGAGGAGGAAAGGCGATTATTTTACGTTGGTATGACGCGGGCTAAAGAGCTTCTTTATCTTTCCTGGTCACGCGATAGCGGCGGTAAAAGAGTCAAAAAAATATCACCCTTTGTGATCGAAGCCTTGGGAAAATCAAAAGCAGTTCCGGTTGCTACCTCTGATCTTGAAAAAATTGAAAAGTTCGCCGCCCCTACAGCCGTAAAACCAATAAAGGAAGAAATTAAAATTTTGAAACTAACTCAAGGATCGATTGATGATTATAGAACCTGTGCTTACAAATACCGCTACGCCCATATTTTAAAAGTGCCAATATTGCGTCACCATCCGGTGGTATATGGAGCCGCCCTACACCAAGCCGTGGCCGCTTTTTGGCAAGCGAAATTATCTGGAAAGACCCCAAAACTGGAAGCTATTTTGGAAGTGTTCGAGCGCTACTTCGAATCGGAGGGATTTCTGTCAAAAGAGCACGAGGAAAGAAGACTTTTAGTCGGGAAAAAAGTTTTACGCTCTTTTTGGAAAAGGGAAAAAGAGACTAAAAACTTACCAACTTTTATTGAAAAAGAATTCCGGTTTAGCCTCGGTGATATTTTAATTAACGGTCGTTTTGATCGAGTTGATGTCAAAGACGGGAAAGTAAGAATTATTGATTATAAATCTAGTGAGGGTAAAAATACCCAAGAGTTAGAAAAAGAAGCGAAAAGTAGTGTTCAATTGAAAATTTACGCTCTTGGGTATTGTAAAAATTACAATGCTGTTCCGGCTAGTTTAGGAATTTACGCCTTAGAATCTGGGTTAGTTGGGGAATATAAACCTTCTTCAGAAATTTTGGAAGAAACTGAAAATTTAATTAAAGAAGTTGCCGGCGACGTACGCAAAAATCTAAAAGAGGATTATTTTCCGGCTAACCCAATTTATTTTGGGGAAAAGATCGCCTGTTATTACTGCGCCTACGAATCCATTTGCCCTTTTAGCAAAACCAGCTAGCAACCAATTACATAACCTCTAGTAGTTGACAAAAGGATATAAATATGGTATAATAATTACATTAAATTTCCCGCCTGGGAAATGGATTCATATTTCGGACAGGAGGTTCATCGTGTCCGGTCGGCAATTCGCGTCCTACGTGTACGGGAGCAACCGATCCAGGAAGCAGCAGCCGTTCGAGGGCACAGCGCCACTGCGCACCCGCGACGCCCGCAACAGCCAGCTGGCCAAGCCCAAGGGCGACGAGCGTCCTTTCCGAGCGAAAGCCAACTGGTAACCAAGAACCGCCGAGGTAATTCAGGAAGGTTCCCAATGATCTGGTCCTGAACGTAACTCGGCGGTAAGAATCCATCTGAAGGGGTAGACGAAGCTCAATGCAACGCCTACCCCTCCCTCTTTACTTTTACAACACAGCTGGTATAATCCGTCTCGGAATTGCTAGTCAAAGGAGGGGATCCTTGCAGGTAGAGTACGAGACGAAAAAAGTCGCCGAGGGTTATAGGGCAAGGAGCGAAACGGCGACTCTTTTGCAAGCAGTTTGCAGTATTGATCTCTCGCCAAATTTTTACTACCCAGTAACGATTAACATTTTTGAAGATGAAGAAACCGGAGAAACAAGAAACGTTGAGGTAACCCTGCCTTATTATAACTTGGCGGGTAATCACTATATCATGGTTAGGGATCAAAGAACCGTGGTTATCAAGGCGGCATTGAAGGAAGATGAAGAAGCCTTTCTAGAAGCCTTTCAATCACCGGCGACTGTTTCAATACGCAAGCGGGGTAATCTTACCTGGCTTGTTTTTGCCCAAACAAACGGTAGCGTCCCTAACGCTTCCCTCTTCCGTGGGGAAGCACTGGCAGGAGTGCGGATAATCTGGAATAACAAGACGCACGACCTCCGAATCGCCAGCATTTGAAACTATAGGGTTGACAAAGCCCCGTAGTTATGGTATAGTAATCGCCAACTAAGCTCAAAATAAGCCGCCGAAAGGAGGGAGAAAAAAGCGGCAAGAGCAAGCAAATACGTCGTTACCTTGTAACCTAGGAGGTTGTTACTTTGTCTACAAGGTTAAGGACCCAGGAGCAAGAACAGCGTTTCGAGTGCGTCGTCACAGCCTCATCGTACTGCCTGCGTTCGGCCCGCGTCGACGAGGACTTCACCATCAAGTCCCGGAACCAGGACATCCCGGCCCTCTGGGTCAAAACCAGCAGGGGAAGGGACGAGATGACGGTGGATGTGAAGGACCTCGTCATCATCTGCGCCCCTTGCCGCGGATTTCTAATCCAGCGGTCAAAAGAGATCGGGAAGAGGATCGATATGTCTTCCTTGAGGGAAATCCTCGCCCTTCGGGAGGAACGTGCCCGCCGCGATGTCGAACGCGAGTCCGCTAGAGCCACCGCAATCGCGAAGGCGGACGCCTTCCTGGACGAGCACGGGGAGCCGGCGGAACCTACAGCATTCGCCACCGTCCTCGAAGGGGCCGGCGTCGGCGCCAAGTAAGGCTCGGAAGAGACGCAGTAGCTCTCTGACGAGCAGGACCTTGTTGATGTTCAACTCATCACCAAGGTCCTTTTTTATTTTTTAAAGTTGAAAAAAAGAGTACTGGTTTAATACACTGCTAATCTTTAACGAGTTAATAATCCTATAGCCTGTTGATTTTCGAATTTTTTATGGTATAATTAAACCGCTCTCATTGAGCAGAACCTTTACAAGTTAATTAAAGCGGAAAGGAGCAGTGTTGGCCGAGAAATGCTCACACGGTGAAGATCCTGAAACCTGTCTAATTTGTGATTTACAGAGTGAATTTAAATCACCTAACCTTTTAGATCTTGAGAGAGAAGTTAGCGAAGCCCTAAAGGAAGCAGCTGAAGGTGTAACCGAAAAGGTTCCTCTTGAGTACAGCGGACTTCCTTCTGGTGTTGCTTTAATCGTTGACTTGGATAACTTCATTAGCAGCGTAAGGCCAAGGGGATTACGGTTGCCCGGTAAAGTTTTGATCGAGAAAGCACGAAGCTTCGGTAAAGTTTTGCACGCTCAAGCCTATTGCGACTTTACCCAAGTTGATCCGGCTATTGTTAAAGATTTTTACATCAATGGTATCCGAATGATCCATTGCCCGAAATTGCCAGTGGCAACCGAAGACGGTCAAGATTTTAAAGACACGGTAGATCCAGTGTTCATCGAAGGCGTTCACGATCTCTTATTTGACGAGAGGGTTGGTACTTTTATCTTTGCCGCTGGGGATCGGGATTATCTGCCAATCGTAAATACGCTTCGTCATCAGAGCCGAAAGGTTGTTATTTTACTTCCAAGTCATGCTCACAGCCTTTTGCGAACTGTGGCGGATGAGGTAGTTGATATCTTTAGCCCGCTATCAGCGAAGATTGATGAACTGCCGATAAGTTTTTTCCGGTTTGCACTTCCAGAAATGAAAGAAGCTCTTCGCACCGATTCCGATACCGCCTTTACGGTGGAATTTGTAGCCGATGTTTTAAAGGCAATTGAGCCCTTTCTTTCTGAAGCTACTAGGTTTAGTTATTTGCAGGTCGAAACTCTTGCTCTGTCGAAAAGAAGGGAGTTTCGCCACCATTTAATTGGAGGGGAGCTAGATATCAAGAAGGCCCTCCAAGCTCTTGTTGATGGAGGGGTAATTGTTCCAAATTCTAAAGATGATGGAGTAAAATATTACGTAGCGAATTTGGAACACCCGTTTATTCTCTTAATGAGAGAGATCTAGTTTTTGAAAGCCATGTGGCGAAAGTTGCATGGCTTTTTTGCTTTTAAAAAATTTCACCAATTTTAAAAAGACTTTTTACTAAAGGATTGTAGTATTTAGTAAAAGAGCCAATATAAGTAACTTCTTCACCCCCAAAGCCCCTTTTAAAATGACTAAACCCTCGCCACTTTTTCGTGTAAGGAATTCGGCTGTCTTCAATTCCTTCCAAATCTAGAATTTCGCAGCCCCTTTTTTTAGAAAGTCTTATTGTTTCCCAAAGTATTAAATAAGGAGCAAAAAAATCTCTTTTTTTTGCGGAAGAAGCAGCGTGAAGGTAGTAAGAGATATTTTCCCAAAAGAAAACCATCGCTGCCGCCAAGGGTTGGATATTAGTATCTTTATGGTAAGCAAAAAGTATAGTGGCCGCCTCCTTTTTGGAAAAAATTTCCCACCTCGTTTTTAATTCTTTTAAAGGACCAACCCAAAACCGATTTCGCCGCGCAGTTTCCCGATAAAGATCTAAAAAAGCTTCAAAATCGCAAGACTCCCTAATTTCTACTCCTTTTCTTTGAGAGGCTTTTATTGAATATCGTGTATCTTTTTCCATATTTTTTAGTAATTCTTCTTCCGGCAACCTTAAATTAATTTGGATTGTTTTGGTGTTGGTCAGGGCCCATTTATCTTGAGTGTATCGATCTCTTTTCAGAAGCCCGTATATTTTTTTATAATTGCCCGTATTATTAATTGGAAAATTTGGTTCTATTTTGACAAACAAAGCGTTGTTTTTTTTAGCAATAGTATCGATTTTACTAAAGGGTATGGGCGGATTTATTTTTGGAGCTTTAAGTATCGATCCGAAAAAAGACAAATTTTTTATATAAATAAAATTTTTAGTTTCTAACCCTCTACTCTTAATTTCTACAACCTTCCAGCCCAACTTTTCTAGATACTGTGCCCAAAGTGGGGATTGATGTAAATCAACCATTTTTTAGTTTAAAACCTCAAGGTTCGTAAATATAGCCAACGGAGTTTATCAGCCCAGTTAAATAATTTGTAGTAAAGGGGGTCAAGAACCAAATCAAAAGTCCCTAAAAAAGAAACCTTTTTTGGTCCAAAACCTTCTTTAAAACGGGTGAAACCAAACCAAGGATCGGTTTGGTTAGATGAATCAGTTGCCCCCCAAAGATCAAATTGCCTACAGCCGAGGTTTTTTCCTAGTTTCACGCTCGCCCACATCAGGGCGTGCGAACCCATAAATGAACGGTACTCATAATCCGAACCACCGTAAGGATAATAAAGAGTGTCACCGTATTTAAAGAGCAGCCAAGAAGCGATCGGTTTAGCAAAATTTGGAATGAAAGCAGAAAGCAAATAAACCTGACCCTGGGGCTTTAAAATTTCCCAAAGTTGGTGATAATAGGCATCTGGGTGAACAAAAAATTTAGCTCTATCCGCAGTCATCTTTTGTAAAGCTAAAAAATAATCTAAATCTTTTTTTTCACCCTCTCTGACCACGACGCCCTTTCTAGTAGCTAATTTAATGTTATAGCGCCATTTTTCCCTCATTAGAGAAAGGATTTCCGTATCTTCCTTAGTTAGATCCAAAATTAAGGTAAAAGGCGCAAAAATATTTCGGGGGCTTTTTAACAAACCTTCTTCGAATAAGACTTTAAGCCAATCTGAAGTACTTTCAGGGACGTTTGGTTCTATCCTAACAAAAACACAGTTCTCCGCAGACGCACTTTTTTTAATACCGGAAATTATATTTGGCAAATATTTTTTTTCTGGACAGACCGGTCCTTTTGGCGAATAAGCCACGTATTTTTGGGAGAAAGGTATTTTGTGGAGTGTATATTGGCAAGAGGCAACAATTTTATCGTCTTGAAAAACAGCAATTCTGGTTGCGGGGGTTCCAAAAGAACTCTTAAACTCTCCCCAATACCATCCTTGGACAATATGTGGGGCTGGAGAAGTTTTGACAAAAGTATCCCAAAGGTTTTTTTCCGAAGGAGAAATTTCCCGAGTAACCACTTTAGTTTACTATACACTAAAAAGAATTAGCCTTAAAGGGTTAAAGGGAAAGAAGATAAATATCTACGTAGCGAGCCTTCCACCAACCTAACTTCACATCATCAAATCCCAAGTCCACCACGGTCCCCTTAATAGCACCGCCAGTATCGCCAGCGACTGCAAAACCATAGCCGGGGATGTAGATCTTAGAACCAAGAGGAATAACTTTTGGATCAACAGCGACCACACCGTACCCTGCTTTTAAACCAGTAGCCGTAGTTTCGTTACAACCAAGACAATTCTTATCATAGGAAGTAGTCCAAACAGTTAACTTTTTCCAATAATTCACCACTTCTTGGCTAGTTTGTAATTCCTTCCAGATAACTTTAGTTCCCTTTTTGATTACTTTTGGAGTAGGATTGGCAATTTTTTGGCTTAGTCGCTCTTGCGCAAATTTTTTACCCTGAAAAAAGGTAATTTTTATTGTCGATATTTTTTCACCTTCTCTTCCTTCATTAACGATAATATATTCTCCAAGTTCAAGATTTTCGTCTTTGATCTCTTGAATTGGAGAAGGTATTGGTTCCCGTTTGGTAAGGAACTCATAAGTGAAGGAAGAGGTTGTTTGGATAGTTATTGGTTGATTTAAAATAGATCCGACTTCTTCACTAGCGACGGCTTCAGAAGTCAAAGAAATTCTAAAAACATTTAAAATAAAAAGAAATAGAAGAACTAAACCACCACTGATTTGGAACTTAAGTTTGGGCAGGAGTTTTAGTAAAAACCCTCGGTAAAGGGGACGCACGTTTTTTAGCGTCCACATAGAATAGTGTTGATTATACCATAAGTTAAAACCTGATCGGGATTATTAATTCTGCGGGTATTTCTAGGATAAATCTAGAAAGAATACCTTCTATTTTCGCTCCAAAATATAAACGCTTTCGGGCAAAAGAAAGATAGAGTTGTTCCTTAGCCCGCGTGATACCAACAAAAGCAAGCCTCCGTTCCTCTTCTATTTCAAAAGAATCTCCTTGGGAATTTGAGTGAGGAAAAAGACCTTCTTCCATACCAACCATAAATACAACTGGAAACTCCAACCCTTTAGCAGCGTGGGCGGTCATTAGAGTGACTGCATTTGGTTTTTGTTTTTCCAAGGAAGGTTTTGCCGGTCCGTATTCCCTTTCCACCAGGGCAACGTTCTCCAAAAAATCGGTTAAAAGCGGAAATTCGGAAGCGACGCTACGGAGCTCCTTTACATTTTCAATTCTTGCCGCTCCTTCGGTACTGCCATCATCAAGCCACTCTAGATATTTGGTTTGCGAAAGGACCAGATCAATTATTTCTAAACTAGTAAGTCCGCGGCTGTTTTCTCGCAGTTGCTCAAGAAATTTGTTAAAAGCATCTATCTTTTCGCCGAGCGCTTTTAAAGCGATTGGCCCGATACCCCGAGACGGTACGTTGACAACCCGTTTGTAAGAAACTTTATCTTGCGAGTTTAATACTAGGCGTAGATATGCAAGCACATCTTTTACTTCCCGCCGTTCGTAAAATCGGACACCGCCAACCAAAATATAGGGGATTACCTCCCGGAGAAAAACCTCCTCAATTACTCGGGACTGGGCGTTAGTTCGGTAAAGTACGGCAAATGATTGGTAGGAAAAATTTTGGTTCGAAATTAATTTATTGATTACGCGACACAAAAAATCAGCCTCATCTACTTCGTTATTTGCTTCATAAAGAATAATTGGGGACCCTTCCGGGTTTTCTGTCCAAAGATTTAAGATTGGGTGAGAGCGGTTTTTCGATATTATTTCGGTAGCGGCGGCTAGAATTTTTTTAGTAGATCGGTAGTTTTGATCCAGGTTAAAAACTTTGGTTTCCGGGAAATCTCTTTCAAAATTTAAGATATTACGAAAATCAGCGCCCCGCCAGCCGTATATGGCTTGAGAAGCATCACCCACCACAAAAATATTATGGTGATTAGTTGCCAAAAGTTTGGAAAAAATATACTGCGCGCGGTTGGTGTCTTGATATTCATCCACCAAAATAAACTGCCAGCGAGTTTGGTATTTTTTCAAAATTTCTGGGTACTTTTCAAACAAAATCACTACTTTCATCAAAAGATCTTCGAAATCAGCGGCATTGTGTTCCTCCAGACCCTTTTGATAAAGATTGTAAACTGACGCAACGATTTCTTGCTGGAAAAAACCTTGGGCAAGATTAGAATATTCTCTTACACCGATTAATTCGTTTTTAGCACCTCCAATACTACCTTTTATCGATCTAGACGAAAACCTTTTTGGATCGATATTTAGTTGCCTCGTCACTTCTTTAATTAATGCCAATGAATCATCTTCGTCAAAAATTACAAATCCTTTTCCAAGACCAAGATAACCACCATCTTCCCGTAAGATTTTTGCTCCAAGCGAATGAAAAGTCCCTATCAATGGGTTTCCTAATTGGTGATTTCTAGTCCGTAAGAGGAGTAACTTAGTTACTCGTTCTTTCATCTCATTCGCCGCTTTGTTAGTAAAGGTGACGGCAAGGATTTCTTCTGGTGTAATACCCCTTTCTTTAATAAGATAAGCGATGCGATGAGTTATTACCCTTGTTTTTCCGCTTCCTGGTCCAGATAAAACTAAAGCCGGTCCCAAAAAATGAGCTACCGCCTGTTTCTGATCTGAATTCAGAGAAGAGAAAATAACCGAAGTTCCCTCCATAGAAAACATCTTAACAACAAAAAAATTAAATGGAAAGTACAAAAAACCGTGTGTTGACACCACACATACTAATAAGATACACTAGTGATGTATGGTAAAAAGGGTAAATATCTCGTTTCCCGAAAAAACTTTGGAGGATCTGAAAAAGCTTATCCCACCCCGCGAAAGAAGCAGGTTGGTAACTGAAGCTATTGAAGAAAAGCTTGCCTTTCTGAAGCGCAAAAAGGCAATGGAAGAGCTAGAGAACCACCTTAAAAAGATACCCGAGGAAGAAAGGCCTTTCTCCTTCCTCAAAACTAGAAAGGAGATTGTAAGCTGGGTTAGAGACTTGAGGGAAGAAAGTGAGAAGAGGCATAAAAGATTAATAAAACTTTTTAAAGAAAAATGACCCTACTCTTTGACACCGATATTCTTATTGCTTATTCAAAAGGCAAACTTTACGATTTTATCCATGATCTTGTGAAGCCCGAAAACCAATTTTTTTCCTCGGTGATAACCATCGCCGAATTTAGAGTCGGACTAAATAAAGATATCCAATTTACTATGGAAAAAATAAAACAGATGTTTTCACCCTTAAGTTTAGACGAGGAGGTTGCGGAAATGGCAGGAGCATTTCGTCAGTACTTTTTAAAGAGAGGCAAAACAATCCCACTTGATGATCATTTTGTTGCCGCTACCGCAATAAAATATAAACTTATTTTAGTTACAAATAATAAAAAAGACTTTCCCCACAAAGGCCTCAGACTCTATCTCGATTAAATTGGATTGGAAGCATAAGCTATGAGAATCCTTAGCTAGCCATTAAGATGGCTAGCTAAGGACTCGGGAATACTTGAGAAATAGATCGCTTTGCGTTTAGGTGAGAAAGGATATCTTCCATAGAAAAAAATTCTATCACACAAATAACAACCTTTATGTTAATATATTTTTTGGAGGTTTATGAGTATTGAATTCCTGGATTTTTATGCAGATTGGTGTGGTCCGTGTATTATTATGGATCCAATAATAGGGGAACTTGAGAAAGAATTTTCCGGACAAATGAAAATTAAAAAAATCGATGTTGATAAGAACGAACAAGAAGCCGCAAGGTATGGGGTAATGAGTATCCCTACCTACATTCTCTTAAAGAATGGTAAGGAGGCAGACAGAATAATTGGTTCGGTTCCGAAACAAGTACTAAAAAATAAAGTTGAGGCAGCCTTGCACGCTTCTTAAAACGCGATTTACCTCATTTCTCCTTCTTCCCTAAAATTTTCTGGGTGGTAAAATCATAAAGATGAGATCTATTAAAAATGTAAGACTAGAAGGTAAAAAAGTCTTATTAAGAAGCGATTTTGATCTTCCGATGAAAGATAAGGTTATTGAAGATGATACCAGGCTGAAAATATCTTCAAAAACAATTAAATTTGTTGAGAAGGCGGAAAAAGTAATTCTAATCGGCCACCTAGGAAGGCCGGCCTTTAATGAAGATAAATACTCACTCCAAATTATAAAAAAGCCGTTGCAGAAATTAATTGATGAAGAAGTTTCTTTTAGCAGCTATTACGAAAAAATCCCGGAGGGAAAAATAATTCTGATAGAGAATTTAAGGTTTTTTCCAGGTGAGGAAGGGAATGATTTAGACTTTGCTAAAAAGCTAGCCTTTTTAGCGGATCTTTACGTTAATGATTGTTTTGCCGTCTCGCATCGAAACCACGCCTCGATTGTTGGTATTCCGAAACTCCTCCCGTCCTATGCCGGGTTAAATTTAGAAAAGGAAGTAGAAATTTTAGATCGTGTCTTAAGAAATCCCCAAAGACCTTTGGTGGCTTTGATTGGCGGGGCGAAAATTGAGACCAAATTACCAATAATTGAAAATTTAGCTAAAATTTGTGATAGTGTTTTGATCGGCGGAAAGTTGCCTTTAGAAATTTTGAGTAGAAATTATATTAGTCTGTTAAAAAACGTCTTTATTGCTGATTTAAAGGAAAGAAAAGATATTGATGACAAAAGTATTGATCTATTTGTTAGTTTAATTAAAGGGGCTAAAACTATAGTTTGGAATGGGCCAATGGGAGTGTTTGAGGAAGAAAAATTTTCAATTGGCACCAAAAAAATAGCTAAGGCGGTAGCAGAATCAAAAGCCTTTAGTATTGTTGGCGGAGGAGAAACTATTGCCGCCCTTGATTTTTTTGGCTATACTTCAAAAATTAAACACCTAAGTATGGGTGGTGGAGCGATGTTAGATTTTCTCGCGGGAAAAGAATTGCCAGGTTTAAAAGCCTTAAATTATTATGGATAATTTAGTTTTTATAGCAAATTGGAAAGCAACAAAAACAGCCAAAGAGACGGTGGAGTGGGTAAAAATAGCTAAACCTCGTTTGGAAGAAGTCCAAAACGCAACCATTATTGTTTGCCCCTCTTTTATTTTAATCCCGGCCCTAGCCTCCTTACTAGAGGGTACAAATATAAAGATTGGAGCTCAAGATGTATCAAAATTTAAGAAGGGTGCGTACACCGGCGAAGTTACTGTAGAAATGTTAGATAGCTTGGTTGATTATTGTATCATCGGTCATTCCGAGCGACGAAAATATTTCGGGGAAACAGATGAAGACGTGATAAAGAAAGCAAACCTTTTGCTGAAAGCTAAAATCACCCCCGTACTTTGTGTTAGTAATTTTAGCCAGCTAACCTCTTATATTGAAAGGGATACATTAATTGTCGATCAAGCCGAGAAAATAATTTTTGTTTATGAACCACCCGAGGCAATAAGCACAGAAGGGGAATATCGAGCGCAAGATCCTGAAGAAGTAGAGAATAACCTGAAAGAAATCAGCAGTAGAGTTGGAAAGAATATCACTATCCTATATGGCGGGAGTGTTAATTTAGATAACACCCCAAACCTGCTAGTTAAAGAAAGTGTAAAAGGGTTTTTAATCGGCCAAGCAAGTACTGACCCCGTAATATTTTCAGAAATTATTTCGGCAGCTACAAAAAATCTCTAACAAAAAAGAATTTTTATGCGCTATGTAGATTTAGGTTTAATAAAACAGAATAAGCTTAAGTTTAAAAAGAAAAAAAGACTATTTAAGATCGGAATATTGGTGTTGGGATTTTTAATTACTTTTCTAATTTTTAAAACCGGAGTGCCGAACGACCTACTCTTATTTATTAGAGGCGAAGAAGTTTCTTTAAAATCCACTAGTGGTAGAACAAACATCTTAATTTTAGGAATTGACAAGAGAAGTAGCGTTCCTTACACGGTGGAATCAAAAGACGGTTTGGTAAAGCACGTCGGTTTTTTAGCCGACACAATTATTTTACTTTCGATTAACCGAAATACTAAAGAAGCTACCTTAATATCTATTCCCCGAGACTTATGGGTAAAAATTTCCGGTTGGGATAATGTTAGAACCCAAGAAGGAAAGATAAATTCTAGTTACTCTCTTGGAGAGAGATTTGATTATCCGGGTGGGGGTCTAGCTCTGGTAAAACAAGTTACTTCAGAAAATCTTGGCGTTCCAGTTCATTATGGATTAAGAATAGATTTTAGTGGGTTCAGAAAAATGATTGATACCTTAGGTAGGATTGACGTTAATGTCGATAATTCTTTCGATGATTACAATTATCCAATCGAAGGGAAAGAAGACGATGATTGTGGGGGAGACCCAGAATTCCGTTGCCGTTTTGAACGTATAAGGTTCGAAAAGGGGTTGAATAATATGAATGGAGAAACCGCTTTGAAATTTGTCCGCTCAAGAACGGGTACCAATAATGAGGGAAGTGATTTTGCTAGAGCGACCCGTCAACAAAAGGTGATAATTGCAATAAGGGATAAGGCCCTATCTAAAGAGACGGTTTTTGATCCCGGTAAAGTTGCAAAACTAATCAGTGATTTTGGGGAAACAATTGAGAGTGACATAAACGTAAGCGCCCTACCGGCTTTATTTAACTTATCTAAAGAAATTTCCTTTGAAAGAATAAAAACCTTTGTTTTAGACAACAGTAGTGACGGGGTTCTTACTAATCCACCAAAGGAAGATTACCAAGGACTTTACGTTCTTATTCCCAAGGACAGAGATTGGAATAAACTAAGAGCGTTTGTTAAAGGGTTACTGGCAGGGTCAGTAGTTACTAAACCAACAGTCGGAGAAAAAGGGGAGAAAATCGAATGATTTATATATTTTGCGGTGAAGATATTGTGTCTTCAAGAAGATATTTAATTAAATTTAAACAAAATTATCAGGAGACGGCTAGCTTTGGCGAATCTGATTTTAGTTTTGCAAGGTTAAACGAACTAGTTAATAATCAAAGTTTATTCTCAGATAAGTCTCTAATAGTTTTTGAAAATCTAAAAAAACCCCTTGAGCAGATTTTAAAATCTAAAAAAACCCCTAATCTAGACTTTGTTTTTTGGTTTGATAAAAAAATAGAAGGAGTGAAAACTAACTCTCTGTTAAAAGTGATTGAGTTTAAAATAACTAATTATCTTTCTGTTTTCAAAGTAGCCGATGCATTTGGTGCCAAAAGAGGAGATCTAGCCATGAGATTTCTTGAGAAAATTTGGGAAAAAACCGAACCTGAAATTGTTATTGGAACACTAACCAGACAGATACGTTTGATTCTTCTTTGTAAAGAGGGAAGCCTTGAAAAACTCCCGATCAGCCCCTTTATAAAGGAAAAAATCAAAGAACAAGCCGACAGATGGGACATAAAAGAGCTTAAAAAAGCGGCTGAAGTTCTTCTAAATTTAGATTTTACTTTCAAGAGCCGAAAAATGGAACCAAAACTTGGATTGAGCCTTTTTTTAAATACCTTTAGCGTTTAAAGAAGAGCTGATAAAAGTGGGAAGGAGAATTCTTTGTAGAAACCCCTTGGACCTGATTTGTTTTTCCGCTAGTTTGAGGCGAGTATATAAGAGTTCTTACTGGTTCAAAAATATGTTTTTGGGAACCGGAATAAATTTTCCCATCAGAAACAATTTTATAATAATATAAAGTGGTTGGATTTAAAGAAGTTAAAGTTATTACGTGAGAGCTTGTTTTAAAATCCTTGCCCTCCAACCCCGCGTTATTATCATATGCAGTTCTTTCAAGGTTAGATAAATCAGTACCATACAAAACCCCGCCCTCAACTTCGCCTTGAGTTTCCCAACTTATTGTGAACGAGATATCAGTAAGGTTTGAAATTGAAACATTTCTTGGTTCTGATTCAGCTTTTGCTTTCAAAATTAGACTAGTTCCGTAAGGGAGAAAGGCAACAACCAAAATCAAACTGATTAAAATGATTAATAGGAAAGTCAAAGGGCTAATTAAGTTCAAATTATTTTGAGGGATTCTTTCTCGTTTCGTTAATAGACCAGCTAACTTTTGGTTAACGTTCATTAATTACTAACGGTTTTTATTGTTTAAGTAGTCGATAAAATTAAGATCTAAATTTGGATCTAGTGGTTGAAGTTGGGATTCGGCGGTCTTGGTTATCGATTCCTTAGTTATCGTTCTATAAACTTGAAAACTAAACCAACTTGCTAAAGTTAAAACAGTAAGGATTAGAAGAAAAATTGTATTTTTAGAAATTTTTATCA
>Ga0209542_10004018_pt1 | contig 30705 bp, 21 predicted proteins | sample RifCSPhighO2_01_FD_184028 | JGI IMG/M metagenome (GOLD analysis project Ga0209542, IMG submission 184028) | Soil microbial communities from Rifle, Colorado - Rifle CSP2_plank highO2_0.1 (SPAdes) (version 2) | ecosystem: Environmental > Terrestrial > Deep subsurface > Rock core/Sediment ... | reverse complement strand
GGCTCGGCCCTCTCCTTCGACGGCGTGAATGATTATGTTAATGCAGGTAGCGGAACAAGTCTAGATATTGCCAATACGATTACCGTTTCGATGTGGGTGAAAGTAAATTCTGTAACATCTTGGAGCGAATTCTATTGCAAAGGTTACACTTCATTGAGAATGGATGCTAGCAGTAATTTTCAGTTTAATCCCAAAATTAGCGGAACCGAACGCCCGCTTTCCAGTGGCGAGGTCTTTAATTTAAACCAGTGGTATCATGTTGTCGGCACTTTTGATGGGACTGCTAGAAAAATTTATGTAAACGGAGTTCTTAAAAATTCCAATTCTGATTATAGCGGGACACTACAAACCGGGGGAAACGCATATATTGGGACCCAATGTGACATTACAAACTATTTCAACGGCCTGATTGACGACGTCCGCATTTACAACTACGCCAGGACTCCTGAACAAATAAGAACCGATTACAACGCCGGCCTTTCCACCCACTTCAAATAAAAGGGTCGTTGCTTAACTAAGTTAAGCAATAAGCCTAAAACAAAAAAGATGAGAAAAATTCAGTTTCACAAAGGAAATTTTTACCATATTTATAATCGGGGAGTGGAAAAGAGGGATATTTTTAAGAATGATAATGACCGATGGAGATTTCTTCAGGGTTTGTTTATGTTCAACGATGAAAAGGCAACCGCAAACCTGCTTTGGCAATTGGAAAAAACCCGAGGAGGGGTAACTTTCGGAGTTTTAAGAGATTTTTTTAAAAAAGATAATCGGGAACGAAAACCCTTGGTCAGAATTTTAGTCGATTGCTTGATGCCGAATCATTTTCATCTGTTGATAGAAGAAATCAAAGAAGGCGGAATTAGTTGTTTCATGCATAAGTTAGGCGTTGGCTATACAAAGTATTTCAACAATAAATATAAGAGGGTGGGAAGTTTATACCAGGGAACATTCAAAGCGGCTTTAATTGATAACGAAAAATATCTTCAATACCTTCTCGTCTACATTAATGTCTTAAATCCAGGAGAATTGGTTGAGCCCAATTTGAAAGAAAATGGCATAAAAAATATAGAAAAAGTAATGCAATTTGCCGAAGAATACCAATGGAGTACGCAACAGGAGTATTTGAATAAAAGAAATTCAATTATTATTGAAAAGGGGCTGCTGGGAGAGTTTTTTTCTAGCCCGAGCGATTATCAAAAGTTCGTAAAAAGCGTGTTATTAGACAGAAAATTTGACGAAATTAGTTCTTTCACCCTCGAATAGGCGTTGCTTAACTTAGTTAAGCAACGAGCCCAGATTAGATTATAGTCAGGGGCTAAGTGCTCATTTCAAGTAAGGATTACCCTTCGACGCGGCTCAGGGCAAGTAACCAGGGGCTGGGGGCGCACTTTAAGTAACGGATATTAGGAGGTCCGACCTCCCCCGTAATTTTGAGGGAGGTCGGACCTCACGATATTGCGGGAAATCAAAAAGTCCTGGGATTGCCAAGACTTTCTGACGTGGACCCGGCGAGATTTGCACTCGCTTCATCAGGTACCAACACTGATATGCTACTTTATACACCACAGGCCCGAGTCCACGGATTTATTATAACAGAAAAGGCCCCTTTTAAGGACCTTTCCGTGGTACCCGATTTAGTCCGTGGTGTACGAACTTATCAGTGTCTAACGCAATTATAGCAAATCAAGGGGTGATGTCAAGGGCGGGGCTTTCTGCTCATTTCAAATAATGGTATAATAAATTAGCAACTAATTAATAAATAAAAACTATGCAAAACTTTTTCGACCGCATTATCAAGATAAGCATTTATTTACTGGTATTCTTAACGCCGCTTTTCTTCCTGCCTTTCAGTTTTGAGGCGTTTGAATATAACAAGCAATTTTTACTGCTCTTTTTGGTTTCTTTGGCGTTTTTCGCCTGGCTGGCCAAGATGGTTGTAGTTGATAAGGAAATAAGATTTAAGCGCTCGCCCTTGGATATCTTCGTTCTGGCTTTTATGGGAGTCGCCATCTTATCGGCCATCTTTTCGGTAGATAAAACATCAAGCTTGTACGGTTTTTACGGGCGGTTTTCCAACGGGTTAATCGGGCTTTTGTCTTTGGGCGTGTTTTATTTCTTGATTACCAACAACGTCCGATCTGGGGAGGTTCGACCTCCCAAGGAGGTCGAACCTCCAAACATCACGATTAGCGGGCTTTTGAAAACGCTTTCCTGGTCAGTTTTTGTTGCGGTTCTGTTTTCTTATTTGGCAATCTTCGGTGTTTTTGCGAAACTGGCTGGTCTTCTTTTCTTGCCCAAGATGATGGCGTTGCGGATTTTTAATCCGACGGCTGCTTCGCTTGAAGGATTAAGTATCTTTTTGGCAATAAGCATGGTTTTCTTGGTAGGCAAAATATTAACATCGGCCAAAACCGGCAGGATTACTTACTTGCTTTTGGCAGCCATTTTGGGTTTGTTAATCATCATTGGTTTTACGCCGGCCTGGCTGATCGTCTTAATAACCTTTGCCTTGTTCGTGGGTTTAAGTTTATGGAAAAAAGTGTTTCGGGATAATGTTAATCGTCTTTTGATCCCGATATTTTTAATTATCGTGGCGGCGGCCTGTATTGTTTCGCAGCCCCAGGCGTTGATTTTCGGCGAAGGATCAAACGTGGCGAATTTAATGAAAGAGCAGGTTTTAGACCAAAAAACTTCTTGGCAAATAGGCCTCGGGGGAGCTACGGACAGCGTTAAAAGCAGTTTTTTAGGTTCGGGCATCGGCACTTTTAATTACGACTTTGCCAAAGAAAAACCGTTGTCAATCAACTCAAGCTGGCTATGGCAAATTAGATTTGACCGATCAGGGGTTCATTTGGCTGAAATCTTAGGAACTTTAGGCTTTTTGGGAATTTTAAGCTATTTGGCTTTAATCGCCATCTTCTTTATGGCCAGCTACTTTTTCTTGCGGCAAAAGTCGCAAGCCCTGCTTTTATTGATGGTTTTTTCCGCACTCGTCGCGGGGCAGTTCGTTTATTATCAAAACACGACCTTAGCGTTTTTGTTTTGGTTAATCTTGGGTTTATCGGTTATTGCTTGGCAAAAACCGATTAAAGAAAAAGTAATCTCTTTCAAGAATTTTCCCGAATTAAGTTTGGTGTTTTCGACGATTGTTATTTTAGTGGGCGTGGGAGTTTTAGCGCTTTACTTTTTCAACGTTAAGACCTATTTAGCCGATGTGAATTATGCCAATGCCCAGAAGTTAAATTTAAGCAACGAAAGAACGGTGTTGTTGGAAAAAGCAGTCAGACTCAATCCGAGCTCTCCCCAGTACCGGGCGGTTTTAGCGAGAGCCTATTTGAACGATGTTTTAAACGAACAGGATGCTTCTCGCATTCAGTTATTGGTGGCCACCGCCATCAATCAGGCAAGAGTGGCGACCGAACTTGCTCCTAAGCAAGTTGCCATGTGGGAAACCCTAGGCATGATTTATCGGGAAATTAAAGCCGTGGCTACGGGCGCCAATGAGTGGGGGATAAAGTCTTTCCAGGAGGCCATTGCGCTTGATCCGCAGAACCCCGTAGCTTATACCGAGTTGGGCAAACTTTACATTGCCTCTGATGAAATTGGCAAGGCTCGAGAGGAATTTGCGAAAGCCATTGCAGTCAAAGCTGATTATACTGATGCCTTAATTCAACAAGCTTTGCTTTTTGAAAAGGAGGGAGATAAGGCGAATGCTTTAAAAGAAATGGAAGAGTTAGCCGTAGATTTTCCTTTAAGCTCAGAAATTCTTTTCCAGCTGGGCCGGCTTTATTTCAACAACAATCAGATTACCGAGGCGATTAATCAATTCAAAAGAGTGGTGATTTTGGTGCCTGACCATTCCAACGCCCATTATTCTCTGGGAGTGGCTTACGCAGCTCAAGGCAAGAAATCTTTAGCTATCGAAGAGTTCCAAAAAGTTTTGGAATTGAATCCGGCCAACCAGGACGTGCAAAAAAAGATCGACCAGCTCCGATAACTATTTTAGGAGGTCGGACCTCCCCCAAAATTACGGGGGAGGTCCGACCTCACGACATCGTAGTCCTTGACATATCTTTGGATCCGAGTATAATCAAATTATCTGCGTTTTTAAATACTCGCTTGACTCTTTCTTTTGATTAAAATATATTAATAAAATTGACCCTAAAAAAGTGAGGCCTTAGGGTTTTTTTAAGTTGAATTTATCATCATATATATGAAATTCAAACACTTCGGCAAATCAGGAGTTACCTTGCCCCTCCCTTATTTATTAAAAGTCCAAACAGATTCTTGGGACAGGTTTTGGGCGCGCGATTTAAAGGAGCTTTTCCTGGAAGTCTCGCCCATTAGGGATTACACCGGCAAGGAATTAGAGATTTGGTTCACTGATTACAAGCTGGATAATCCGAAATATAAAAATGACCTTGAAGCGAAGATTAACAACGATTCTTACGAGGTTTCTTTAAGAGTTAAAACAAAGCTTGTCAATCTCAAAACTAAAGAGATTAAAGAGCAAGAAGTCTTTTTAGCTGATTTCCCCCTAATGACCGAGCGGGGCACTTTTATCGTTAATGGCGTAGAGAGGGTCGCCATCGCTCAATTAATCAGATCGCCCGGAGCTTTTATCACCGCTAAAACCGTCGGGGGCAAGAATTATTTCGGCGCGAAAATCATCCCCAATAGGGGGGCTTGGCTCGAGTTTGAATCGGAGCCCTCGGGTTTTATCGGAGTTAAAATCGACCGTAAAAGAAAAGTGGCAGCCACTACGCTTTTGCGGGCTTTTGGCGTAGAAACTTTTGATAAAGAGTTGCGGGCAACCTTAGAAAAAGATACGGCCAAGACTCAAGCCGAAGCTGTGGTGGAAATTTATCGCCGATTAAGACCCGGAGATTTGGCTACCTCCGACAGCGCCCAGGAACTGGTGAATAATATGTTCTTTAATTTCGAGCGCTACGACTTGTCGAAAGTCGGCCGCTGGAAAACTTGGCAGCGACTGCCGGAATTAGCCAAAAATCGCAACAAAAAGGGCGGCAAAGAAGAAGAGGTTACTATTAAAGACAGGGTCTTGAAACCCGAAGATATTATCGCTGTTATCAGGGAAATTATTAAACTCAACAATACTCCCGGAGCCAAACCCGATGAAATTGATCACTTGGGCAACCGCAGAGTCAGGCGCTTAAATGAGTTGATGCAAAACAGAATGAGGGTAGGCATGATGAGAATGGAAAGAATCATCAAAGACAGAATGTCAACGCTGGATGTTTTCACTTTGAGTCCTAGCCAATTAATCAATCCGAGGCCGGTCATGGCGGTGGTCAAAGAGTTTTTCACCTCAAGCCAAATGTCCCAGTTTATGGACAATGAAAATCCTTTGGCCGAACTTGAACATAAAAGACGGTTGTCAGCTACAGGGCCGGGCGGGTTGACCAGAGAAAGAGCCGGTTTTGAAGTGAGGGATGTTCAGCCTTCGCACTACGGCCGAATTTGCCCGATTCAAACTCCGGAAGGCCCCAACATCGGCTTGGTCGGCCACTTGGCGGGTTACGCCACCATCAATTCTTACGGCTTTGTGGAGACCCCTTATTTTAAAGTGGCAAACGGTAAAGTAACTAAGGAACTTCATTATATGTCCGCTTACGAAGAAGAGAAATACAATATTGCTCACGGCGGCGTGCCGATTGATGATCGCGGCAAAATTATTCCAACAAGGGTGGCGGCCCGAACTAAGGGAGAGCCCGGTCTCGTTGATCGCGACAAGATTGATTTTATCGATGTGGCCGCCGAGCAATTCATTTCAATGGGTACTTCATTGGTGCCGTTTTTGCGCAACGACGATGCCAACCGCGCTTTGATGGGTTCTAATATGCAGCGCCAGGCCGTGCCCTTAATCAAACCGCAGATGCCTTTTGTTTTGACGGGCTCTGAAGAAAAAGTGGCCCGAGATTCAGGCCAGGAAGTTATCGCCCAAGAACCCGGGACGGTAATGGAGGTTGATGCGGAACATGTTAAGGTCAACAGCCGCAATTATCCTTTAAAAACTTTTATCAGGACTAACCAATATACTTGTTTCCATCAAAAGCCGATTGTCAATCGCGGCCAAACCGTGAAAAAAGGCGATATTTTGGCTGACGGGGGAGCGATTGACCGGGGGCACTTGGCTTTGGGCCGCAATGTTTTGGTCGCTTTTATGCCGTTTCGAGGCAGAAATTTTGAAGATGCGATCGTTGTTTCCGATAAATTAGTCAAAGAGGATTATTACACCTCGATTCATTTGGAAAACTTTACCTGCGATGTGAGAGAAACGAAACTGGGGCCCGAACAGACCACGGCCGATATTCCCAATATCGGCGAAGATAAATTAAAAGATTTGGACGAAGAAGGTATTGTCAGAATTGGCGCGGAAGTTGGCCCCAATGATATTTTGGTCGGCAAAATTTCGCCCAAAGGCGAGCAGGATTTAACGGCCGAAGAAAGATTATTGAGAGCTATTTTCGGTGAAAAAGCGCGCGAAGTCAAAGACTCTTCTTTAACTATGGAGCACGGCAAAAAAGGCCGGGTTGTCGGAGTGAGGGTTTTTGCGAGGGATCTTGGTCATAAATTGGAGCCGGGGATTATCAAAAGAATCCAGGTTGAAGTGGCCCAATTGAGAAAAATCAACGCGGGCGATAAATTAGCGGGCCGCCACGGTAATAAAGGAATCGTTTCTAAAGTTTTACCGCAAGAAGAGATGCCCTTCATGGCCGATGGTACGGCGATTGATATTATCATCAATCCTTTATCAGTGGCTTCGCGTATGAATATCGGGCAAATCTTGGAAACTCATTTGGGTTTTGCCGCTGAAAAATTGGGCTACACCGCGATTTCGCCGGCTTTATCGGGAGCGACCGAAGAAGATATCAAAACGGAATTGAAAGCAGCTGGTTTCCCCGAAGACGGCAAGGTTATCTTAACTGACGGCCGAACCGGACTGCCATTCCCTGAAAAAATCACCGTGGGCCAAATTTACATGATGAAACTGATTCATATGGTGGAAGATAAAATCCATATGAGAAGCACGGGGCCTTATTCTTTAATCACCCAGCAGCCGTTGGGCGGCAAAGCGCAATTTGGCGGCCAAAGATTCGGCGAAATGGAAGTTTGGGCTTTGGAAGGCTATGGAGCGGCTTATACTTTGCAGGAAATGCTGACCATCAAGTCCGATGATGTGCCGGGCCGAGCCGCAACCTACGAGGCGATCCTGAAAGGGGATAAAATCAGAAATCCGGGAGTGCCCGCCTCCTTTAATTTGCTTGTCAACGAATTAAAATCATTATGTTTAGCCGTCGAAGTAAAAGAAAAAATTATTAAAGACGAATAAAAATACAAATACACAGATGCAAATACACAGGTGTCACCTGTGTAACTGTGTAATTACACAGGTGACACCTGTGCAACTAATATGCGAGTTATAGATTTAGAATCAATCAGAATAAAACTGGCCTCGCCCGAAGATATTTTGGGTTGGTCGCACGGCGAGGTAACTAAGCCCGAAACCATTAATTATCGAACTCAAAAATCGGAAAAAGACGGGTTGTTTTGCGAAAGGATTTTTGGGCCGACTAAAGACTACGAATGCTATTGCGGCAAATACCGCAAAATCCGCTATAAAGGCATTGTTTGCGACAAATGCGGAGTCGAAGTGACCAAAGCCGGCGTGCGCCGGGAAAGACTGGGCCACATTGCCCTGTCTGCGCCTTGCTCCCACATTTGGTTTTTAAGAGGAGTGCCTTCGAGAATGGGTATGATTTTGGATATTCCGATGGGGCAGTTAGAACGAGTGATTTATTTCGCTTCTTATATTATCACCAAGGTTTTCGAAGAGGCGAGAAAAAATGCGTTGTCAGAAATCGAAAAAGAGTATAAGCAAAAATCAAAAAATGACGCGAAGTCCAAAGATTTAAAAACGGCCAGGGACAGGGCTCGTGAAGAATTGAATAGTTTAAAGCCTTTGAAAGTTATTTCGGAGTTGGAATACCATAATCTTTCTTTGAAATACGGCGAGGTTTTTGAAGCCGGCACCGGTTCGGAAACCCTTAGGAAAATATTTCAGGAAGTCGACCTTAAAAAAATTATCAAAACGCTTCAAGAAGCAATACCTGAAGCCGCGCCGATTATTCGCCGGAAATTATTGAGAAGACTGAGAGTTTTAAAAGCGATGTTAAGAGCTCATATTGATCCGGCGTGGATGTTTTTGACCGTTTTGCCGGTTTTGCCTCCTGATTTGAGGCCGATGGTGCAACTGGACGGGGGCAGGTACGCCTCTTCGGACTTGAACGATCTTTATCGCAGAGTCATTAACCGCAATAATCGTTTAAAATATCTTTTGGAAATTCACGCTCCGGACGTCATCGTCAGAAACGAAAAAAGAATGCTGCAGGAAGCGGTTGACGCTTTAATCGATAACGGCATGAGAAAGGGCCAGGTGACGACGGCCACCACCGGCGGCAAACGCCTTTTGAAATCTTTAGCTGACATTCTTAAGGGGAAACAAGGCCGATTTAGACAGAACCTTTTGGGGAAGCGTGTTGATTATTCCGGCCGGTCAGTCATTGTCGTTGGTCCCGACTTGAGACTGCATCAATGCGGCCTGCCCAAGAAAATGGCTTTAGAGCTTTTCAAGCCTTTTGTGATTAAAAAGATTTTAGATCAAGAGCTGGCTTATAACGTCAGGGGAGCGTCAAGATTAATCGAATCAGCCCCTGCCGAAGTCTGGGCCATTTTGGAAGATATCGTTAAAGATAAGGCCGTGATTTTAAATCGGGCCCCGACTCTTCACCGCTTGGGCATCCAGGCCTTTCAGCCGGTTTTAATCGAAGGAGAAGCGTTAAGCTTGCATCCGTTGGTATGTAAAGCTTTTAACGCTGACTTTGACGGCGACCAGATGGCTGTCCACGTGCCGTTGTCGGACGAGGCCCAGAAAGAAGCCAAAGAAATTATGCTTTCCAGCCTGAATATGTTAAAACCCGCGACCGGCGCTCCGATTATCGCTCCGGTGAGGGACATTGTGCTGGGCTGCCACTGGATTACGAGAATCAAGCCCGGCGGAGCGGGCGAGGGTAAAATTTTTGGCTCCAAAAACGAAGCTATTTTAGCGGCTGACACCGGTATTATTGATTTGCGAGCGCTCATTAAAGTCAGAGTCGAAAGTAAATTCGTGGAAACGACCGTCGGCAAGATATTGTTTAACAATACTTTGCCCAAGGACTGCGCTTTTGAGGTTTCAGAAATGGATGCGAAAACCCTGGAAAAGCTAACGGCGAAAATGATCGAGGTTTACGATAAAGATACGGTTGAAGAGGCTTTGGATAAAATCAAAAAATTAGGCTTTGAATATTCCACAATTTCGGGCATTACCTGGGGCATGGACGACTTGGTCGTGCCGCCCGAAAAAGCAAAGCTTCTTGAGGACGCCGATCAGGCCATTGAAGTGATCGATTCCCATTACAAGAAAGGGCTTTTGTCCAAAGAGGAAAAGACCGATAAGGCCATCGAGGTTTGGCAGAAGACCAAAGCGGAAATCGAAAAATTGGTGGTAAAAGCTTTGCCGCCTTTGGGTTCGGTTATCAATATTATTAATTCTGGAGCCAGGGGCACTTGGTCCCAAATTGTTCAGATGTCGGGCATGAAGGGGTTAGTTACCAATCCGGCCGGCGAGATTTTGGAATTGCCGGTAAGGTCTTCTTTCAAAGAAGGTTTTGACGTTTTGGAATACTTTATTTCCACTCACGGCGCGAGAAAAGGCACTGCGGATACGGCCTTGAGAACTTCGGCTGCCGGCTACCTGACAAGAAGGCTGGTTGATGTAGCTCACGACATGGTGATTAGGGATGAAGATTGCCGCGACGAAGAAGGGATTACGCTTGCTAAACAAGACAGCAAGGATTTAGGCCAGAGTTTCTTCTTTAAGATTATTGGTCGCACGATTTTGGAAAGCATCAAAGGAGTTTGCAAAAAAGGCGATCTCATCGACTGGCAGATAGCCAATGCTATTATGGACAGCGATCTTCAAAAACTTCAAGTCCGTTCGCCTTTAAGCTGCAAGACCATCGGCGGTATTTGCCAAAAATGTTACGGTTGGGATTTGGGCCACAATAAACTCGTTCAAATGGGTCAGGCGGTCGGCATCGTTGCCGCCCAAGCTATCGGCGAGCCGGGCACCCAGTTAACCATGAGAACTTTTCACACTGGAGGCGTGGCCGAAGGCGGCGATATCACCCAAGGCTTGCCCAGAGTTGAAGAAGTTTTTGAAGCCAGAGTGCCGGCCGGCAAAGCAATGATTTCCCAAGTTAACGGCCAGGTCTTAGAAATTACGCCCGAACGAGTTATGAAAATCAAGATCGAGGATATGAAAGAGAAGTCCAAGAAAGGCAAAGATGGCCTGCCTGCCGGTAGGCAGGGTAAAAAGATTGACGAGATTGAATATCAAATTCCGCCCAAGCGCGCTATTTGGGTGGAACCGGGCCAGGCAATTAAAAAAGGCCAGCAGCTTTGCGAAGGCAATCTTGACCTAAAAGAGCTCTTTAGGGCTACGGGCGTAGAGGCTACCCAGCGTTATATCGTTAAAGAAATTCAGCATATTTACGTCTCTCAAGGGGCGATTATCCACGATAAGCACGTCGAGGTGATTATCAGGCAAATGTTTTCCAGAGTTAGGATCAGGGACGCCGGCCAAACCCAATTTAACACCGGCGAGATATTGGAAATCGGTAAGGTTGTTGAAGAAAATGAAAAAATGAAAAAAGAAGCTAAAAAGCCGGCGACTTTCTCGCCCACGCTCCTGGGCATCTCCAAAGTGGCTTTGACTACCGACAGCTTCTTGTCAGCCGCCAGCTTCCAAGAAACTTCCAGGGTTTTGATTAAAGCGGCCATTGAAGGCAGGGAAGATCATTTGAGAGGCTTGAAAGAGAACGTGATTATCGGCAAGCTCATTCCAGCCGGCACCGGTTTTAAGAGACATCTCCAAAAATAATTTCTCAACAGCTAAGAGCAAAAACGAGTGAGGTCGGACCTCACTCGTTTTTGTTTTGCCCGGAGTATCAAGGTGTGGTAGAATAATATAAATATGGCGAAAAGGAAAAAGGTAAAAAATAACAACGGCAAGAGGAAGAGACTTGAAGAAAAAAAGCCGAGCAGGTTTGCGTTGCCCGATCAGACCAAGCGCCTGATTCTGCTTGTTTTAATGTGCTTATCTGCTGTTATCATCGTTTTGTCATTTTTTGACTTGGCGGGAACAGGCGGGGAGTATTTCAAAAATGTCGCTATTTTCCTTTTAGGCAAAACGGTCTTTATTTTACCGTTATTTTTAATCGCTGGGGGATTTGCTTTTTTCAAGTTGCGCTATAGAAACAGTTGGCCTGTTATTTTAGCAATCTCTCTTTTGGTTTTAGGCACGAGCGCTATTTTTGAGTCTTTAGAGCAAGGGGTCAGCAGGGGCGGCTGGGTGGGATATCTAATTAGTCTGCCGTTTTTGAAAGCTTTCGGCCTCTTGGCTACGCAAATTATTTTCACCTCCATTGTGCTAATTGGCGCTGTTATTATTTGGCAATTTTTACAAAAACCTAAACAACCCTTAGCCAGAATTCCTGCCGGCGAAGAAGCTGATTCCGGTTTAATGAAAAAGATTTTCGGGCCCAAATTTAAAGTTAAATCAATCGAAGCTCAATCAGGAATTGTCTCCGTGCCAGCTCCGCCCCTGGAGATTAAACCGGTTCCTAAGAGCCAGGAATTCAAAACTAAGCCCCAGGAATCATTTGCCAATAAAGATTATCATTTGCCGACAACTGATTTATTGGAGTCGGACAAGGGGGTGCCCTCGGCCGGCGACATCAAAATTAATTCCACGATCATTAAAAGAACTTTACAGAATTTTGATATCCAGGTCGAAATGTCCGAGGTTAATATCGGACCGACGGTTACGCAGTATACGCTAAAGCCGGCCGAAGGAGTGAAGCTCTCCAAGATTACTACTTTAAATAATGATTTATCTTTGGCTTTAGCGAGTCATCCTTTGAGAATTGAAGCGCCCATCCCGGGGAGACCGCTCGTCGGTATTGAGGTGCCTAATAAAGTCAGAACTGTGGTGAGATTAAGAAATTTAATCGAGCATCAAAATTTCCAAAATGCCTCCTCTCCCCTAACCTTGAGCTTAGGCAGGGATGTCGCGGGCAATCCGATGTTTGCGGACTTGGCGCGCATGCCGCATCTTTTGGTGGCCGGCGCCACCGGCACAGGTAAAACCATTTGTTTAAACAGCATTATCGCGAGCTTGCTCTATCAGTGTTCGCCGGATATTTTAAGGCTTATTTTAATTGATCCCAAAAGAGTGGAGTTTCCCGTTTACAATGAATTGCCGCACTTATTGACCCCGGTTATCTGCGATTCTCAGAAGGCGGTCAATGCTTTTCGGTGGCTGATTACGGAAATGGAGCGGAGATTTGATGTTTTGTCGCAAGAACACGCCCGGGATATTTCAAGCTTCAATGAGTTGGTGGTGAAAGACGGCAGAGAGCCTTTGCCTTATATTGTTTTAGTCGTTGATGAATTAGCCGATTTAATGATGGCGCGCGGCCGGGATGTTGAGGCGAGCGTAGTCCGGCTGGCTCAAATGTCCCGAGCCGTAGGGATACACTTAATTTTAGCCACCCAGCGGCCTTCGGTTGAGGTCATTACCGGTTTAATCAAAGCCAATATTACTTCCCGGATTACTTTCCAGGTGGCTTCCCAGGTTGATTCCAGGACCATTTTGGACTCTTCGGGAGCAGAAAAATTACTGGGCGCCGGTGATATGCTTTTCGTTTCAGCCGAAATTGCTAAGCCCCGCAGAATTCAAGCGGCTTATGTGTCCGACAAGGAAGTTAAAAAAATAGCCAAGTTCATCAAAATCCAAAATCCCGTCATGGCGGAGGAAACTCCTGCCTTGGAGATTGCCGAGAACCTGGAAAAAACCCTGGAACAAAATCTGGAAACTGATTTTATGTCCGGCGACGAAGATCCTCTTTACGAAGAAGCCAAGAAATTGGTCATTGAGGCTAAAAAAGCTTCAGCTTCTCTTTTACAGCGAAGATTAAGAGTGGGCTATGCGCGAGCCGCCCGATTAATTGATATTTTGGAAAACAGGGGGGTTGTGGGGCCAGGGGAAGGAGCCAAACCTCGCGAGATTTTGGTTTCAAACCCTATCGTTGCCCAGCTGGCAGAGGCGCCTTTGGCTGAAGATGCGCCGGGCGAGGAAAAAGAAACCGACGGCTGGCAAAAGATATAAACGAAAATTTACGATTTACGAAATCCCATCATATATGTTGGATTTATATGTTGGATTTCGTAAATCCGCACATAAAAATATGATCAAGAAGAAAAAAATCGAAGAATCAAAAAGCCAAGACGCCGACCTTCAAGAAGCGATTGATGAAATCAAGCAGCGTTTCGGCGAAGGCGCAATTATGAAGTTAAAAGACGTCAGGGCTGTTGATGTTGACGTGATTCCGACCGGCTCTATTTCTTTAGATCTTGCCTTAGGGGTTAAGGGCCTGCCTCGAGGACGCGTTGTTGAGATTTTCGGGGCAGAATCTACCGGCAAATCCACTTTGGCGCTGCATATTTTAGCCGAAGCTCAAAAGAAAGGGGGAGCCGGAGCTTTTATTGACGCCGAGCACGCCATGGATCCCGATTACGCCAAAAAGATCGGGGTTGATACCGACGAACTTCTAATTTCCCAGCCTGATTCAGGCGAACAAGCCCTGCAAATCGTGGAAACCTTGATCAGGTCGGGCAAGGTTGACGTAATTGTGATTGATTCGGTGGCGGCTTTGACTCCCAAGGCGGAAATTGCCGGAGAAATCGGCGACCAACACATCGGCCTTCAGGCCAGATTAATGTCGGCCACTTTAAGAAGACTGGCCAGCATCGTTTCACAGACCAAGACTCTGGTGATTTTTTTGAACCAAACCAGAATGAAAATTGGGGTAATGTGGGGCTCTCCGATAACGACGCCAGGTGGTTTGGCCTTGAAATTCTATTCTTCAGTCAGGGTTGAATTGAAAAGAATCGCCCAGATTAAACAAGGGGAAGAGATTACCGGCTCCAGAATCCGGGCGAAAATCGTCAAAAATAAAGTGGCAGCCCCTTTCAAGACCGCCGAGTTCGATATTTTCTACAACGAGGGCATTTCTTATATTGCCGATCTTTTAAACACCGCCTTAAAGCTTGAGCTAATAAAAAAAGCCGGCAGTTGGCTTCAATACGAAGATACAAAATTAGGACAGGGGATGGAAGGTTCCAAGAAGTTCCTGAAGGAAAACCCGCTCGTCCTTAAAAAGTTAAAAGAGGCAGTCCTAAATGCCGAGCCTGCTTAATGGCATTAGCTAGTTTGCGCTGGTGTTTTGAACAAACGCCAGTTCTTTTTTTTGACCTGATTTTACCCAAACCGGAAACGAAATGGCGGATGATTTTTACATCCTTAAAATCGATTGCCTCCACATTTTTTTTACAAAAATAACACTCCATAGAAATCAGCGAATATCGAATTCGTTACGAATTTACGAATTCGTATATTCGCGATAAATTAGTTATTCGTTGATTAGAACGGAATATCTTTAACGTCAATTTCTCCTTCGTCTTTCGGCTCGACCGTTGGTTCTTCCTCGATAATGGGTATTTCTTCCCGTCCCGCCTCGGCGGGACGAGGCTCGCCTCCTTCAGAGGCGGCTTTTTGCAATCTTGGGCCTAGTTGTAAAGTTTGGGCGATAATTTCAGTTCGATATTTTTTAACACCCGAGGCGTCCTGCCAAGATCTGGTTCTTAATCTGCCTTCGATCATGGCCAGAGATCCTTTAGTCAGGAATCGAGAAGCGATTTCGGCCAATTTCCCCCAAACAACGATAGTGTGGTATTCAACCTCCTGTTGCTTTTGATGAGTATTTTTATCGATCCAAATCCTATTGGTCGCCATGCGGAAATTGCCGACAGGCTGACCCGAAGGAGTGCTTCTTAATTCCGGGTCGGCAGTGAGATTGCCGATCAGGATGACTTTATTGAGATTCATATTAATCTTTTAAAATTTCGTCGAGTTTTTTCTCAATTTCTTGCAATTCGACCTTTGGCTTGCCTGCTTCTTTTTCTGTTTTTTTAGCGAACTCCGCCTTTCTAGAGAATTCTTCCCTTCGCAGGTTTCTCGCCTTGAACTTGACCGGTTTTTTGTTCAAAACAAGATATCTTTGGATTTGCGCTTCTTGCTTGAGTTTTTCTTCAATTTCTTTGATTTTCTCGGGCTCCGCGTTGAAGTCCATCGTAGTCAAAAAACCATTTGAATGCTGGCTAATCGAGGGCATTTCTAGGCAAGAAACCACCCTTTCTGAGAGGGTTTTTTGCTCGTCTGCGGAAAGTCCCGGCAAGGGCAGATAGGTTAATTCGTAAAGTTTCATACGTTTATGATATACTAGGATAATATGAAAGTCAATCCAGAAATTTTTAGAGCATACGATATTCGAGGAATCTATCCGGAAATGCTTAACGAAGAAGCAGCCTATTTAATTGGTCGAGCGTTTGTCAAATTCTTAAAAAAGCAAAGACCAACCGTGGTAGTCGGCAAAGATGCTCGTTTATCTACTCCAAAAATCTCTTCGCATTTAATTAAGGGGATTACCGACCAAGGAGGAAATGTTGTTGATATCGGGCTTTCAATCACCCCGATGCTTTATTTTGCCGCCGCCCATTTTAAATATGATGGTGGAATAAATGTTACTGCTTCCCATAATCCTCCCCAATACAATGGACTGAAGTTAGTCAGAGAGAAAGCGATTCCTATTAGCGGAGATAGCGGGATGGAGGAGATCAAAGAGATGGTCTTAAGAGGAAGATTTAAGGATGCTGAAAAAGGCAGAGCGATTAAAAAAAATGTTTCGGAGGAATATATCAAGTTTAATTTGAAAGATCATAATTTGAAGATGATAAAACCTCTTAAAGTTGTTGTTGATACGGCTAATGCCGTGCCAGGATTGGTTGTTAAAGAATTTTTTAAAAAAACAAATTGTAAAATTGACCATCTTTTCGCTGATTTAGACGGCAATTTCCCAAATCATCTTCCCAGCCCCCACGAAGAAAAGAACTTAGGGGCAATTAAAAGAGAAGTGCTAAAGAAAAAAGCAGATTTAGGCATAGCTTTTGATGGAGACGGCGACAGGATTATTTTCGTAGACGAGAAAGGGGAGATAATCCCAGGAGATTTTATAACCGCTCTAATGGCAGAATTAATTTTAAAAGAGAATCCTGGAGAGAAAGTGCTTTGCGACGTGCGCTCTAGCAATATAATAAGAGAGGCGGTGAAGATGGCCGGGGGGAGGGTTGTGATAGGCAGGATAGGCCACTCTTTCATAAAAGAAAGAATGAGAAAAGAGAACATTATCTTCCAGGGAGAGTTGAACGGTCATTATTATTTAAGATCTCATTATTTTTCCGAAGCTCCTTTTTTTGTAATTTTAAAAATTATTGAAGAAGTATCAAAAACGGGGAAGAAAATCTCAGAATTAGTTAAGGATTTCGCTGTCTATTATCATTCTGGTGAAATAAACTTCAAAATAAACGACAAAAAAGGAGCCCTTAAGGCTCTTGAGGATAAATTTAAAGACGGTAAAATTTTAAAGATAGACGGGTTAAGAATTGATTTTGAAGATTGGTGGTTTAATGTCCGTCCCTCTAACACTGAGCCGCTTTTGCGGCTGGTTCTCGAAGCCAAAACAAAAAAACTTTTAGCAGAAAAAAAAGAAGAGCTTTTGGCTCTTCTTAACCCAGGGCAGTAATTGCCCGTTGAACTCAATTCTTGAGTTCAACCCCAGGGCGACGCGGTCGCCCGCTGTTCGGTTAATTAGTAGAACAAAAGAAATACACAGGTGACACCTGTGTATTTCTTTTATCTTTGATATAATTAATTTAATATGCCGACAAAACATCCTAAATTTGTTACTGGCGAGCTTTACCATGTTTTTAATAGGGGGGTAGAAAAAAGAGAAATTTTTCTGCAGACTTCGGATTTTTTCCGTTTCATTTTTTGTCTTTATGAATTGAACGAGAAAGGATTAATAAAAATGAGAGATCGAATAGAAGAACGGCAAAAAAGAAAAAGAGAAAGATACACAGGTGACACCTGTGTATCTAGGGGAGAGGCGATGGTAGAGGTTATTGCTTTTTGTTTAATGCCAAATCATTACCATTTGATTTTGCGTCAATTAGTCGACGGCGGGATATCTCTCTTTATGAAGAAATTAGCTAACAGTTATGTCGGGTATTTTAATGAAAAATATGACAGAAAAGGAATGGGTTCTTTGTTCCAGGGATGTTTTAAAGCGGTGCATGTTAAAGATGATAAACAGTTTTTCAATTTAATTTGTTATATTTTTACTAACCCCGTAGAAACTATAGAAAAAGATTGGAAAGAAAGGGGTTTTGAGAATTCCGAGAAAGCCATCCAATTTCTAAAATCATATCGTTGGTCGAATTTTTTAGATTGTATAGGAGTGCCTAATTTTCCCTCCGTAACTAAAAGAGATTTCTTAATGGAATTTTTTGGTGGCGCCGGCAAAATTGAAGAGTCAGTTGAGAATTGGATTTTATATAAAACAGAGCTCAAGAAGGGGACTGAAAGCATTAAAGATATTGTTCTTGAATAAATTAAAAATACACAGGTGACACCTGTGTATTTTTGTTTAGCTAAGATAGAGTTTAGTTTAGCCCCATTTTCTTTCTAACATCCTGCATGGTGCCCGCGGCGATAATTTGGGCTCTTTTTCGGCCTCGTTCCAAGATCTCTTTCACGTAAACTTCTCTCGCCAGCAGCTCTTTTTTCTTTAAACGGAAAGGTTCGAGTTTTTCGACTAAAAGTTTAACTAAAGCCATTTTAAACTGAGCATAACTTGCGTCTTTTCCGTCCAAGGCGGATCCGCCTCTGGCGGAGAACTTTTTCTCAAGCTCTTTGATGGATTTTTGGCCGATGAGCGAATAAATTGTCAAAAGGTTGGCAATGCCCGGTTTTTTCTCAGGATCGTATTTAATCGCTTTGCCAGTGTCGGTTACAGCCGACATGATTTTTTTCTTGATGACATCGGGTTCGTCAAAAAGGAAAAGGCAGGTTTCGGGCTGGGACTTGGACATTTTTTTCTTGGGATTCTGCAGGGACATGATTTTAGCCCCGGTCTCTAACATCAGCGGCTCGGGAACATTAAAAGTTTTGCCGTATTTTTGATTAAATTTTCTGGCCAGGTTTTTGGTCAATTCCAGATGCTGTTTTTGATCTTCACCGACAGGCACCGAGTCGACTTGATATAAGAGAATGTCGGCTGCCTGCAAAATCGGGTAGTTAAGAAGCCCTGCATTGATGCTGTCTTTGAATTGCCCGGACTTGTCCTTGTACTGGGTCATTCTTTCTAATTCCCCCAAGGGAGTAATAGTATTTAATAGCCAGCAAAGTTCTGTATGCTCTTTAACTTCGGATTGGATGAAAATAACGCATTTTTCAGGATTAAGCCCGGCGGCGATAAGCTCAATGGCTGTTTGCATTACTTGAGCAGAAAAGCTTTTCGGATCTTGAGGAACGGTTAAGGCGTGCAAATCAGCCACAAAGAAAAAGCACTCTCCTGTTTCTTGGAGTTTCTTCCATTGCGAGACGGCCCCTAAATAAGAGCCGATGTGCATGGAGCCGGTCGGTTGGATGCCTGAAAGTATTCTCATAATTAGACTTCGATGATGACGGGCAGAATCATGGGGCGCCTTTGGGTTTTGGCATAAAGGAAATCGCCGATGTAGTTTCTGACATTGTCTTTCACATACGACCAGTTGACCGCTCCGCCCGAACCCGTTGATTTTTCAACGATATCGATGACTCTTCTCCGCGTGTCTCTTAATAATAGTTTCGATTCTTTAAGATAAACGAATCCTCTAGATATTATATCAGGAGAACCCTTAACTTTGCCAGTTTTTCGGTCGATGATGGCGACAACCACAAACATGCCGTCTTTAGACAAGGTTTGCCTGTCTCTCAAAACCACTTCGCCGACATCACCGACTCCCAGGCCGTCTACCATAATATAGCTTGCTTCGACGGGCTTGGATTCGATCGCAATTTTATTTTGGGTTAAATCGATCACTTGGCCGTTTTCAACTACGGCGATGTTTTTTTCCGGTATGCCGGATTCGGCCGCCAAAATCGCATGGTTAACCAGCATTGAGTATTGGCCGTGAATCGGCAAGAAAAACTTCGGCTTCATAATACTCATCATTTCCTTTAATTCATCTTGCTGGCCGTGTCCGCCCGCATGAATATCCATCATTTTATAGTGCCAAACCCTGACTTGTTGGCGGTAAAGTTCGTCTTTTAAAACCTGGACGGTTCTTTCGTTGCCCGGCACGACCGAAGAAGAGAAGATGACGGTGTCTTGTTTTTTCAACCTCACGAATTTATGTTCGCCGTTGGCGATTCTCATAAGTACCGCCTGTCCCTCGCCTTGAGCTCCGGTGCAGATCAGGGTTACTTTGTGGTCCGGGAAATTCTGAATTTGGTTGGGCTTGATCAAAGTGCCCTTTTCCGATTTAATGTGGCCCAATTTTTTACAGATTTCAACGTTGGTTCTCATGGAATAGCCGTCCACCGCCACTTTTCTGCCGTATTTTTCTGATAAAGCGATGACTTGCTGGATTCTATTGATTAACGAACCGAAAGTCGCGGCGATGATGCGGCCCTTGGATTGCTTGAAGATTTCTTCAAGATTTTCTATGATTTTCCTTTCTGATAAGGAGTGGCCTTTTTCTTCCGCCCCCGTTGAATCGGACATCAAAAGTAAAATGCCTCGCGAGCCGATTTCTTTTAATCTTTGGAAATTCGTGGGCGTATCGTAAACCGGATCGTCATCGAACTTAAAGTCAGAAGTGTGTATTAAGTTGCCGATAGGCGTCTGGATGAAAAGGCCCATGTTGTCGGAAATATTGTGGTTCTGCTTGAAAAATTCAACACTAAACGGACCAAGCTTGATTTTGCTGCCGTCTGATATGCGAGTTAAATTAAGCTTGGGCAGATAGGAAAAATCTTCCTGCCTTTTGAGTATTATGCCGGCCGTTAATCCCGAGGCAAAAAGCGGTACGCCGTGCCCTAATTTTTCAACAATATAGGGGACAGCGCCGATGTGATCGTAATGGCCGTGAGTGAAAACCACCCCGGCTACATTTTTTTCTCTACCCTTGAGATAAGAAGCGTTCGGGATGATGTAATCAACTCCGGGCATGCTTTCTTCAGGCATGCGGAAACCTACGTCAACGATTAAAATCGCTTTTTCGTACTCAATGCACATCATATTGCGGCCGACTTCGCCCAATCCTCCCAATGGAATAATTCTCATATTCGGTCCTGTGTGATCTTCAACAATATTTTTTCTCATCATATACTTATTTATATTAAAGCTACCGCCCGACAAGGGGCGCCGTTAACGTTTTTTAATTTCCAAGGAAAACAATGCAAAACAAAGTTTTCCGGAGCGTTTTCCAAAAAGAGGCCTTCGACAAGCAAAATGTCTTTCTGTAAAAAAGCGTTATGAATTATTTTATTACCGACCGTTAAACTGTCAACGCCGATTAATTCTAAGTTGCCGAAGCTCGACAGCCATTCGGCGCAATCTTGCGTAAATTGAGGGAGGTCATTAACGTTGATTTTCGTTTTTTGGCGGAAATCCGCGTCCTGCTCGTATCTTTCTATTATCTTATCAAAACCAGTTCTTATGAGCAAGGCTCCGACCTTTTTAATTTTATCTTGATACGGCTCCAAATCTTCTTTTTTGATTTCTTTTTTATCCAAAAGATTAATTAAAATGGCTTGTTGGACGAATTTTTCTAGGGGATAATCTTGAACCATTTTACCGCCCCTTATCTGATGACCAGGGGAATCAAGGTGTGTTAAAACATGAACTCCAGCCTTAATAACCTCGCCATTGTGGCTCGCGCCTTTTTCCATAGATTCTGTTTGTTTCAATTCAATATCAAAATCTCCTGGGTAAAGTAAGGATGTTTCTGAAACAGTTTGCGATAAATCAATTATTTTCACGAATTTGTGCCCAGGGGGAGAGTCGAACTCCCAGACCTTTCGGCATAGCGTTCTGAACGCTACATGTTTACCAGTTTCATCACCTGGGCAAAACAAAATTAAAGTTCTTCTGCTAGAAATTTTTTGAGCTCTTCTTTGAAACGAGGATCTTGTAACGATAAATAGATGTTGGATTTAAGGTAAGCAAGTTTATTGCCGCATTCCAGCCACTTGCCTTCAAATTCGTAGCCGTAAACTTTCATGCCTTTTTTAATCATCTCATTAAAAGCGCCGGCCAGTCTTATTTCGCCGTCGGCTCGGCAAGAATTGTTTTCCAGGGTTTCAAAAACATTTCGGTCGATGACGTATTTGCCCACCACTGCCAAATCAGACGGCTCTTTACCCGGCGCCGGTTTTTCCTCGATGCCTAAAATTTCAAAAATACGAGGAGCCACTTCTTTGACTCGCACGACGCCGTAAGACGAAAGCTTATTTTTGGGCAAGCGGTACAAAGCCAAAACAGGGGACTGATATTTATCATAAACATCAATCAATTGTTGCGAGCAAGGTTTCTCCGAATGTACGATATCGTCGCCGAAAAGCACCAAACAGGGCTCGTTATTGGCCGTCTGTTTCGCTTGTAAAACAGCGTGCCCATCGCCAAGTTGAGTTTGTTGTAAAACGTAAGAAAAAGCGACCTGCTTGGCATCGTTCTCTAAATTAGCCAATTCCTGTAAAAGTTCATTTTTACCCCTATCTTTCAAAATCTCTTCGAGTTCCGGGGAGTTGCTCGCGTACTGTGTAAAATACCGCTCGATTTCCTTTTTTTCCGGGCGATTGACAAAGATGATTTCTTTAATGCCCGAGTTTTTAGCTTCGTCAATAATGTATTGAATGGTTGGTTTATCGATCAACGGAAAAAATTCCTTGGGCAAAACTTTGCTTAAGGGCAAGAATCTCGTGCCCAGTCCGGCTATGGGGATAATCGCTTTAGTAACTTTGGTTGCCATTTCTTTAATGGTTGCTCGAAACGTAGCTTAGGTACTTTATCATATTTTTTATTTTTGATCCAGCCCTTGCCGGCGAAGTAGTAACAAGCCCCCTGCTTTTCGATAAATGAGTTGTAAATATTTTGACAAGAGACGCTTACCCAATTAGCCTCTTTCAGGGTTTCTTTTTTTGATGGATTGATGGTGACGTGCCCGTAATAGGGCGGGATGACAACAATATCTCCCTTTTTTGCTTTGACGACATAGACGTCTTCAATTTTTTCGTTAGCGTATTTTTGGAGCAGATAGAGCGCTTGTCCTCCAAGCACAATATAAATTTCGCCGTAAGCGCCCGCGTGTCCGTGGCCTTTGGTTTTCGTAAACTCTTGGCCGAGCATCAGGGGCGGGATAACCGTGATGTCATACCTCAATCCGTCTTTTTTCTTCACGCCTCTATACATATAATACAACTCAAGATTCGGGGCGGTTTCGGCCCATTGTTGGTCATAGAGCACCTCTCTCATATCGTTCAAAAATCTTATTTCCATGATCTTTTTTGGTTGGTATACCAATTTTCGATATCGGCAAATCTTTCAGACGGGTCGGCGATCATTTTAATTTCCAGGCCCCCCTCGATTTTTTTATTAACAAAATAAACATAATCGGGCCGGTACAGGAAAACTCCGGGGACATCCGCAATTAAAATGTTCTGCAGGTCTTGATATTTTTTGGCTCGGACCGTTTCATCCAGGCTGACTCGCGCCGTTTCCAAAAGAATATCCGCTTTTTTGTTTTCGTATTTTGCCAGATTCAACCCCGGATCTTTAACTTGAGAGGAGTGCCAGAAGGGGAAGGGGTCGGGTATTTCTCCCAGCACCTCGCCGAAAAGCAGCATTTCGTAATTTCTCGGCTTAATAAAATCTTGAGTTAATTGAGAAACAGGGTAGGTCGTAATTTCAACGCTAATGCCGATTGCCTCCCACTGTTTTTTAATTAAAGCAGCCACCTCTTTTAAGATAGGATCGTCGACGGTAACCAAAGAGAACGATAAAGGCGTTTCTTTGGGAGGTTGAGAACAAACTTCATTGAGCTTAGCGCGAGTGTTTTTGCCAACCGTGCCTGTTGTTTGATTCAGGTATTTTTCTTGAAAGTTGATAACCGCTGTTTTGGTTTGTTCGCCGAAATAACCGGTGGGATCTATGTTTAGGCATTTTTGCAGATTCGAGACTTCGGCGCCTTTGCTGCCTACTTTGAGCTCGCTTTTGAATTCGGTTGAAACGGTTTTAGTCACCTGGACCCATTGGTTGTCCTTTTTTTGTAAGTCTGTTTTTTCTAACAAGGCCTGCGCTTTTTCCAAATTAAACTCATAAACGGCTGTCGGCAATTCATAACTATAAACGTCTGGCAGGATGGGGGAGTCAACGATTTGGCCGCGGCCCGAAAGCGCGCTTTGGATGATTTCGTTTTTATTGACGGCGTAATTTAAAGCCTGTCTGATTTTAATGTCAGCTAAAAATTTAGACTTATCGGAGTTAAAAAAGACGGCAAAATATCTGGGCAAAGACAAGGAAAGCTCATTGAAAGTTCCTTTGTCGAAAAGATTAAAGTAGCCGGGCGAGGTTACCGAAAAACCGTCGATTTCCCCTTTTTTGGCGGCGTTAACTAGGTCGTTTTCTGATTCGTAGAAACGGAAAGAAATCTCCGAAAGATAAGGTTTTTTAGAGGCGCTCGCAAAATAATTCTTGAATTTGGCGAGAGTCAAAGAAACGATAACGTTAGCGCCATTTTGTTTTAAATCTTTAAATTGATAGGGGCCCGAGCCGATTGGTTTTAAATTATAGTTGCTTAAAAGGAAATTTTGAGGAGAGATATCTCGCCAGATATGTTCGGGCATGACTTTTAAATCTTCCAATCTTTCCAAAAAAGCGCTGTAAGGGTCTTTAATTTTAAGGCTGAGGGCATAATCATTAATTTTTTGCGTTTCTATCCCTAAATAATTTGCTCGCAGCGGGCTTTTATAATCGGGGTTCTGGATGGTTTTGATGGTGAAAATAACATCATCGGCGGTGAGTTTTGTCCCGTCGTGCCAAAAAACATTATTTTTCAAAGTAATTTCATAGGCTTTGCCGTCCTCGGTAATTTTCAGATCTTGAGTCAGATCGGGCACCAAGCTTGAAAAGATGATCTCCACCAGGTCCCGATCAACATCCGAACCTTGCGCGTAAATCGGATTGATAAAACGGGGGCTACCCACTAAGCCCTCAAGGTATCGGCCGCCGGCTGAAGGAGCGATTTCAGTCTGCTTTAAATAAAAATTAATTGTTGAAAAAAGTCCTGAACCGATAAACAGCCCTAAAAAAATCAAAAAGGCAATTTTTTCTCTTTGGTTTAAAACAGAAAAAAATTGTACCCATTGTTTTTTTGAGGGTAAGGTTCGCATTGTTTTAGAGAATGAGATTGGTTACAGCCAATCCCAGAAAGAGGATTCCCATAACAATCGTCGCCCAGAAGATTTTTTTCTGCACTCCTCGGAGCGTGCCATAAAAACCGCTTTCCTGCCCGAAAGCGGAACCTAAAGCGGTGCCTCTTTGCTGCAAAAGGATCAAGGCGATTAAAACTATCGAAACAACTAATTGGGCCCAGATTAAAATATTAGTCATGATGTTTCGTAAAGAATAAGCCGAGGATAATGCTTAAACCCCAAACGACAAGGGTTGTCCAAAAAAGCGGCAGAATACCTATGATCACCAACTCCGAATAAAAGATGTCGATAATCCAGACCATGGCCATGTTGATGATTATTCCAAACAATCCCAGGGTCAGCATTCTTAAGGGCAGAGTAACGATTTTCAGAATGGGTTTTACGAAAAAATTCACCACGCCCAGTAAAATTCCAGCGATCGCCAAGCTTTGCAAACTGCCCGTGAAATCGACTCCCGGCAAGAAGTTTACCGCAATCCATAACCCCAAAACTCCCGAAACAATTTTAACAAGAAACTTCCGCATTTTTTCATGATAGCAAATAATCTCTAATCTAACAAGGACTTCTTTCTTAATTTATGGTGGTACCTTCGAGCAAAGCGGTGAGCTTCGTCTCTTAATTGCAAGATTAAATTAAAAGTTTCGCGGGGTAGGTTTTTCAGCAAAACCGGCTTTTTTTCTCCCTCGATATACAATTCGTTATTTTTCTTAGCAATTGCCATGATTTTTATATGTTGGAGGCGGAGCCTCGAACAGATTTTTTTGGCGATGTTAAATTGGGCCTTGCCCCCATCGATTAAGATTAAGTCAGGGTAGGGCCATTCTTTGTGTCTTAATCTTCTTTCCAATACCTCTTTGAGCATGGCGATGTCGTTGGGTTCATGAGCCCCCTTAATTTTAAATTGCCGGTATTGCGACTTATCGGGTTCGCCGTCAATAAAAACAACCATAGCTCCCGTCGCTTCCTTCCCTTGGATATTAGAAATATCATAACTTTCGATTTTTCCACAGTACCACGTACTAGTACGTGGTACTGTTTGTTCAGATTCGAAAACGCGGGAATGGGCAAAGATTTTTTCCAAAGAAGCGATTTGGTCTCTGATTCTGGCAGCGGTTTCGAATTTTTGTTGTTTGGCAAGCATCGCCATTTCTTTTTTTAACTTTCCCAGAGCGAATTTTTTTCCTTTAGTGAGCGTCGTCATGAGATTCTTTGCATTTCTTTGGCATTCTCTCATGTTGGATTTCGGAAATCCAACAATTTGTTGGGCTAAAGAAGATTTTGAAAGGCAGGGAGCAGGACAGCGACGGAGTTGATACCACAAACACGCATGTTCGTGCCCGGGCAGTTTTTTACAGGTTCTATAGGGAAAAACCTTTCTTAAAATTTTTAAAGTTTCCTTCAAAGCTCTTCCGTCAACAAACGGTCCGATGAGGGAGGCCCGGCCTCCCTCATTTTTAGGCTGGTGGGTGATGAATATTTGAGGGAAAGCTTCTTGGGTGGCGATGACGTAAAAGTAATTTTTGTCGTCTCGCCAGGTGATATTGTATTTTGGCTGGTATCTTTTGATTAGCCGCGCTTCTAAAATTAAAGCGTCAATCTCCGAATCGGTTTTAATATAGCCAACTCGTTCAGCTAAATTCATCAACTTACGATGTTGATTAACTCGGGTTTTGAGATTGACGGCCTTTCCTATATATAAGAACTTAGCTTCTTTTTTCCCGCCTTCGCGATGACGCTTCGGCGAGGCAAGAAAAGCATAGACGCCCGGGGTTTTGGGCAGTTGAGATATTTTTTCTTTAGGCAGAAACTTAAATTTCTCCATGCCCTCAATTTATCTTAATTTCTTCAGCAAAACAAGAAGCCCTGGCGATGAAGCTCAGGGCTTTGGGTTGGAGAGTTTCGATTTATCCCGGTCCGCCAGCATTAGGCAGGGGCGGAGCAACACGATGCAGTTCGAGCGAGACCTTTGCCTCGCCCGGAACCGAATCATAGGCAACAAATACTTGTACGGTTACGTTCAAGATTTGACCGGGAGAAATAAGAACTGGTCCGCCGTAGTCATTTGTTTGATAGTTCCCTCCGCCGGGGCCGGCAGCCGATATTTTCGTTGTAAACCAGGGCGGCCGGTCGGTGGGCGCATCCACAATAACTACCGGTAAAATTCCGTACTGAAGATTTCCCCAGTTGGTAACCTCAAAATTCGTTGAAAGAACTAATTGTCCGGGCATAAGAGTGGTTTCTGGCGTTACGAATCCGCCGACTGCCGTAATACCTAACGGTTCGGCGACCGTTATTTTTGGTCCTTCTTGCCGAAACAGGAACGGAAGGTATCCTCCCGCCGCCATCGCCGCTCCGCCCGACATAGCTGTCACAAGGATTACCGAAAGTAGTGCTAACCAGAATTTCTTCACCTTTTTCCTCCTTTGCCCTCGACGGTAACCGTCCGCAGAGCCGTTTTTTACCGACTAGATTATATCATCTATTTTTATATTTGTCAACTATGACAACGGTTGGGTCTTTATATTATTTGCAAAGCTTGACACATGTTACGGGGGGGGTACTATGAGGAAAAGAGAATTAATCCAATTTTTATGAATAAAAAAATTACTTTATTTTTAATTTCTATCTTCGCCTTTGGTTTTTTATCCATCCAATCGGCGCCGAGCGTCAAAGCCCTAACAACTGCTGAAATTCAGACCATGATTCAGTCGCTTCAACAGCAGATTGCCCAGCTCCAGCAGCAACTGACTCAAGCGGGGGAGACGGCAACGGTTTGGTGCCACGATTTCAATACTAATTTAAGATATGGCGACAGCGGTTCGGAAGTTTTGGCCCTGCAGACGGCTTTGGGCAAAGACGGGTTTCCCGTAATGGATATTGACGAAAACGCGCAAGGCAATTATTTTTTTGGAGAATATACCTCTTCGGCCGTTGTCGGTTTTCAAGGGAAATATAAATCGGAAGTTTTAACTCCTTACGGGTTAAAAAACGGCACTGGCTTTGTGGGTAAAAGCACCAGGGCTAAATTAAATGCGCTTTATGGCTGCGGAGCTGAAATACCTCAAGCAATACCAACCGCCCCCTCTATATCAACCGCTCCCTCCACGGCCACTCCTGTTAATTTAATAAGCGATTATTTCAAAAACGATCTCACCGCTCAAAAAATAATAAAAGGTGAAATTAAAAATTATGACGTCAGGGAATTGAGTTTCCCAGCTGTCTTAAAGGAAACATACGATATCGATAATTTTGCATATAAAATAACATCGGCTATCAGAATGCTGGGATATAATACAAGGAATCTTGATATATCCAATCAGGCAAATATTTATTTTTCTGTTTTGCAATTGAATAAATTTCAACGAAAACACAATATACCGGCATCAAATTTTATAGACTCCGGAACATTATCAATCATGGATCGGGAATTATCGGCGATTGAGGCAAAATACAGCGCCGGCAGGTCGTTCCCTATTTATAATGATTTTGTCAATCTGCCTGCCACCGAAGTGCCCAAGGATCATTATCTGACTAATGTCGCGCTGGCTTTGCGGGCATTGCCGGAGTCTTTGGTTAAGTGGAACAAAGAAAATTTTACCAACTATCAGTCGTTTGTTGTTTATGATTATGACAAAAAGATTTATTGCGACGCAGAGTATTATCCCACGTATCAATCCCAGGGAGTTATCGGCAGAAAATGTGAAACCGTTGCGCCTAATGGTTTAGCGGCCACGCAAAAAGTCGGGTCCGCCACATCAGACTATCTGACTACGGCAACGTATTTGCATGAATATGCTCATTATTTGGATTCAGTCATATACGGAAATTCCCAGCCCGGACTAAGCATCGCGATCGTTAATACGGCGGATTTTAGAAAAATTTCCTGGGATGGAAAAAAACAATTGCGCGACTCTAATAACCAAAAAGGTTTCGACCTGTTTGAATTCATCAGTAGTTACAGTATAGCCACCCCCAATGAAGATTTTGCCGAAAGTTTCTATTTTTATGTTCTTAACGGCCGTTTGTTTCGCGAAGCTTCCAATCGTAATCAATATTTACAGCAGAAATATGTTTGGCTTAGAGACAAGGTTTTTAACGGCATAGAATATGATACGGGCGGTTTTAAGGCAATGGATGTTCAGGCATCTCAACATTATTTTCCCGATGCTTTTGATATTACAACTGACCAAAATTATATTTGGGACAGAAACTTCAGCATTGTGGCGCCCGCGCCCGCTATTTCGGCTTGCCAGCATTTGTACGACGGTGTTTCCTCTGCCCTTGGCACAACTTGCGGCAACGCCAAATACAATTCGGTTTTCGACGTTAACAAAGATAAATTCATCACTGGCTTGGATTACAGCTTGGTTTTGAGTAAACTAAATGCCAAAGACGAGGTTTGGTGCTCTTCGATGAAAGTATCAACTCAAAATCCTTGCGCGGCAACCCCCGTTGTTGCTTGCACCGACTCCGACGGCGGAAAGAATTACAACGTTAAGGGATGCGCCGCTACGAGCGATTCGCCCAACTCTCAATATTGCGATGCCTGTTCTTCCGAAACGGCTACCGGAGTTCAGACTCTCTACGAAAATTATTGCGAAGGCGGCGCTGTAAAATATGAAACCTATAAAGGATGCGCCTATGGTTGTTCGCTTGGCGCTTGCTTGCCAGCGCCCATCACTATGCCTTCCATCGCCGTCCTTTATCCTAAAACCGGAGACACTATTACCGCCGGAAACAAAGTTAATGTTCAATGGACGGCCGAAGACATCGATTATTCCAACGCCGAGGGTTTTCAGCTTTATTATTTGTATCAAGGCAGTACGGTGTGGAATTTTATCGGCGCCACAACATTATCGGCATTAAACTCGTATACCTGGACCGCGCCAGATACGACGGGCAAGGTGAATATATGGATAGGAGCTGTCAAAGCGGGCAAATTTGTATATCAAAAATCAGTTGATGGCATAAATATTGTTCCAGCAACAACCGTCGCTCCCTCCATCACCGTTCTTTCTCCCAACGGAGGAGAGACGTATACTATTGGGACAGGATATCTTTATATTAAATATAAAGCTTCTAATATATCTATCGGTCAAGAAGTTACCGCCTATTTAAAGTATCCAACAGGAAACGTCGCAAGAACAGCTTCTAAAACTGTTGAAAATGACGGGGTTAATACTCTTCCTATGAATATGGAAGTAGCCAGTTCTCCAGAACTCGGGCAATACAAAATAGAAGTTTGCACGACAGGAAAAGGCGCTCCGATTGATGTGTGCGATACCAGCGACAACTACTTCAGCATCGTTGCGGCAGCCGCCACTCCTTCCATCACCGTGCTTTCGCCCAACGGCGGGGAAACGTGGGCCGCAGGATCGGTACAAAAAATTACTTGGCAAAGTTCCAACATTCCATCGGGCCAACCAGTTAACATTATAAGCTTAAAAGATGCCTCCGGCCGCGAATACCATTTGCTGTACGACACCGTAAACGACGGTTCTGAAATGATTACCGTGCCTTCCCTTGCCCCCGGCTTATACAAAGCTTATATAGAAACTACGGTTGCAAAACAAGGGATCTCTGACGACAGCGACAACTACTTCAGTATCGTTGCGTCAACAACCGCCGCGCCTTCCATCACCGTGCTTTCGCCTAACGGAGGGGAAACCTTTAACTCCGGAAGTCCTATAACTGTAAAATGGTCATCTTTGAATGCTCCAAATACTGCGGTGGTTATTATTAATCTTGTAGATTCAAACGGATTAAACGTTTCTTACCTCGCCAACAATTACGATTGGAACAATAATCAAGTTATTCTCGTATCAGTAGGACAATTCACCGCTACTATTCCTGCCAGCGTAATTCCCGGAACCTATAAAATGCGCGTAGTGTGCGCTGCCAAAAACTCCGAAGCATCCTGTGCCGGAATCAATTTTTCCGTTCATGATTACAGCGACAACTACTTCAGCATCGTTGCGGCAACCACGCCCCTGATCGGCATAGATATTGTTTCTCCCAAAGCCGGAGAAACTATCACTGCCGGCGGCAAAATTAATATTCAGTGGAATGCTCAAGGCATAGATTATTCCAACGCCGAGGGTTATCAGCTTTATTATTTGTATCAGGGCAGTACGGTGTGGAATTTT
>Ga0209542_10004014_pt1 | contig 30723 bp, 32 predicted proteins | sample RifCSPhighO2_01_FD_184028 | JGI IMG/M metagenome (GOLD analysis project Ga0209542, IMG submission 184028) | Soil microbial communities from Rifle, Colorado - Rifle CSP2_plank highO2_0.1 (SPAdes) (version 2) | ecosystem: Environmental > Terrestrial > Deep subsurface > Rock core/Sediment ... | reverse complement strand
TAATATTTTTTTCTTCTAATTCTTTAACGACTAAATCTTTTAGTTGCCGCCACTGCCAAAGATTTTTTTGTTTTAATTTTTCTAAAACTTCATTGACTAATTTCTTAAAGACCGTTTTTCTTTCACCCGCTTCAATGTTTCTTTGAACATATCCTTTTTCTATTTCGTATTCCAACTGATAAAGCACGTTATCTTTTGTAAAGTTTAAATCAAATTCTTTAAGGTAAATTGGTCCGATTAACTCTAATAAATCCGGTAAAACCGAAGCATTAACGCCAATAACACCGTCGAATTCTTCCTGACCCCCCTGAAGATGATAAAAATATTCCGCTTGCTTGGCTGAAGTGGGAAAATCCGGCGACCAATTAGCGTCTCTCATTTGCCAATTATCTATGCCTAAGTAATTTTTTATTGGTTGAGGCGGTTCGGTTTTGATTTTACTAAAACCATCAAAAATATTAGTGTCATGAACTTCAAAAGAGATAATTTGCCCATTTTTTATTTTAAGAATGCCAAAGTTGCCCAAATAGCCGCCGCCCGGCCTTAACTCTAAATTATTTTGGAAAAGCAAAAGATAGGTTTTTTCTTGGCTAAAACCGGCTATTCCTGATAAAAAAGATAAATTGGTTAAAATATTTCCTTCTTGAGTAAATTGACTTGGCCAGAGCAAAGAAAACCAGCTTTGCTGCCAAACCATGAAGCCGCCAAAAACCACTAAAATTAAGAATAGCCCAATTAAAATTTTAATTATTTTTGATTCGTTCATAGATTTTTATTAATTCCTGATAATGTTTTTTGCTGTTGTAATTTACTAAAACCTTCTTTTGGGCCTCCTGGCCCATCTTGTTTATTTGTTGAGGATGTTTAATAGCCCATTCGATTTTTTTCCTTAAATCAATTTCATTATTCGGTTCAACCAACAAGCCGGTTTTTTTATCTTTAATTAATTCTATAATACCGCCAACTCTGGTAGAGATAACTGTTTTTTGCCGGATAAAACTTTCTAAAACGGCGTAAGGAAAGTTTTCCGGCCATAAAGACGGCAGAATAGTTAAATATGACCGGGTAATCAATTCTTTTAATTGATTTCCCTGTTTTTGACCAAAGAATTCTATCTTTTGTCCGGCTGGCCCGGCTAATTTTTCTAATTTTTCTTTTTCCGGTCCTTGGCCGATTATTTTTAATTGCCAATTAGGTTGTTTTTTTAAGAGTTTTAAAAAAGCCTTGATTAAAATATCTATTCCTTTTTCTTGGTTTAATCGGCCGAAGTATAAAAGATAAGGATATTTTTCTGATTTCGTATTATCGCGGCTTAGATTTTCTTTTTTGTCCCTTTTTACAAAATTAGGCAAATGGAAAATTTTTTCTTTAGGTATTCCCCACTCTAAAGCTTGTTTTCTTATAAATAAACTCGGAGCGATAAAAGCATCAATTTTTTTGCTTAGTTTTAGAAAACTTTTTTGCCACTTTCCTTCCAGAGCACAAACAGAACTTTTTAGATAAGAGTTTTTAACGCACTTTTTAAATACGACGGGCCAGTAATTTTCCTTTTTAAGGCAGTCAAAACAAATTTTGCCTTGAGAAAAAAACTTATAATTAGGACAAAAAAACTTATAATCATGCAAAGTCATTACTATCGGCAGATGATGTTTTTTTAAAGTGAAGATTATTGAAGGAGAAAAATGATGAAAAATATTATGAAGGTGCGCTAAATCAGGCTTTTCTTTTTGAATCAGCTTCTTTAGTTTTTTCTTCGCTTCAAAGTTCCAAAAAATTCTGATTATTTTTTTAAAATCTTTCCACCCCCCTTCTTTTTTGGAATACTCATAAAAATTAACAAAATTAGTTTTCTCCGGCCAATTAAAATTTTGAGGATGCTCGGTGCTCCAAACTAAAACTTGATGACCTTTTCTTTCTAAAAGTTCGCTTAAATCAAAAAGGTACCTTTCTGTACCTCCCTTTAAAAAAAAGAATTTATTAATTTGTAGAATTTTCATACAGAAATTATTTTTCCGTAAGGCTTATTGCTTAAAATCCACCAACCAGCTTTAAGCCAGTGTTTTTTCATTGATTGTCTTGCCGTACAAATCATCCAATTATTCGGCTTTGATTGGCTTTTGGTTAAAATAATTCTTTGGCTGGTCTTTAAAAACTTGGGCCAGTTGGTTATCTCTTGTATTTTTCCTAATCTTAAATTCCAAACATCAGAGGGGTAAATACGGCCAAAAGGGTCGATAAATAGGCTTCTTAAGCCGGAATAATCAGGTAAAATTCTTTGGCCGGTTTGTATGAATCTTAAAAGGCCCCAGGCAAAATAAGCTCTTAACCATCTTTTTAAGGAAAATCCCCTTAATTCCTGGCTAATCAGCCAAATAATTTCTTTTTCCATTTCTTTTAAACGGCTGATTTTATTATCTTCTTTTTGAAAATAATGCGGGGAGTTATGACAAACAGCGAAACTAAATTCTAAATTTAATTCTTTGCTAAGTTGATAAACCTTTCTTAATTCTTGAAAATTATGGTCATTAATAGTGAAAGCGATTTTTAAATTTTTTATTTTTAATTTTTTTAAAATTTCAATGGTCTGAAGTGCTTGCTTGAACCCGTTTTTAACGCCTCTTAATTTTTCGTGAATTTTCTTTAATCCGTCCAACGAAACGGTTATTCCGATACCCGGCTCAATTTTTAAGATTTTTTTTGTTTGTTTTTTTATTTCTTGAGAAAGAAATCCATTGGTAGAAATAATAATTTTAGCTCGGGGGCACCGGCTTTTTATTGTTTGAACAATTTTTGAGAGGTCATTTCTTAAAAACGGCTCGCCCCCGCTTATATTGACATTTTGGATAGTTCGTGGTAGGTTTTTATAATCTTTTGGTTTTAGCGAAGAAGCTGTTTTTTTTCGCCAAATATGGCAAAATTCGCATTGGCTATTGCATTGATAGGTCACGGCTAAAACAATATCTTTAATTTTTTGAGGAAATTTAGGCATTATCTTTAGGGGTCAGTGGGGGGGGTCGGTGGATAATCCAGGACATTTCCCCCGGATTATGCTATATCAATAATCATGGAAGAAGTCAAGAACAAAACACGAAAATCACTTTTTTATTTTTTGCTTTTTTGGGTCATTATCAGACCTAGTTTGGATATTTTAAGTCAGAAAGAAATTAAGATCTCTACTCCTTTTTTAAACTTTAATTTTAACGTCAATATTTTTCTCGGCAGTTGGATTTTTTTGATTGGTTTTTTATTTTTAATAAGAAATCTTAAAGTTCTTCAATCAACGGCTCTGTTTTACCCTATTATTTTATTTCTTAGTTTATCTTTCGCGAGTATTTTTTACTCCTTGGATTCTTCCGTTAGTCTTAGAGAATTTATTAGAATAGCCGGTATATTCCTGCTTTATTTTTTGGTCTATCAATTAATGGAAAATAAAAAAGACTGGTTTTTATTGTTAAAAATTATTTTAGTTAGTTATTTTTTGCCGGCTGTTTTTGCCGTTTTTCAACTTATTTCTGGCCGGGGTCTCGTTGATGAATTTGGCGGTTTTTATAGAATCTACGGCACTTTTGCCCATCCCAATCCTTTTGCCTTTTACGCCTTTTTTATTTTTGGCCTGGTTTTTTCTTTGCTTTTAACAAAAGATAAAGAGCTAAAACTGTGGTTTAAAGAAAAAGACGGCAAAATAATTCTTGGGATTTCAGCCGTTATTTTGACTTTTCTGATTTTGGCTACTTACAGCCGGAGCGCTTTAGCTTGTTTTTTCGGTTTTATTTTTATTTTCGGGATTTTTAAATACCGAAAACTTCTTTTAGCCGGCTTTTCGCTTTTTTGGGTAATTTATTTTTCTTCTCCTGTTTTTCAGGAAAGAATTTGGGAATTAATTACTCTTGACCCTTATGGTTCAGTAGTTTGGCGTTTGCGGTTTTGGCGGGACATGATTCCTTTATTTTTCTGGCATCCCTGGTTTGGTTATGGCTTGGGCGTTTTTACCAAATTAGCGGAATTTTATCGCGGCTTTAAATTTGGCAGTCTGGAAGCTCATAATGATTTTTTAAAAATATTATTAGAAAACGGGATTTTGGGTTTATTAGCTTATTTTTGGATAATTATCGGTTTACTCTTGTGTCTTTTTAAGATATTTATAAATTCTCAAAATAGTCAAAAAATCTTTAGTTTGGGTCTTTTGGGTATTTCTATGGCTCTTTTTGGAGCGAGTTTTTTTGATAATATTTTGCGAGTTACAGCTCTTCAGTGGAGTTTTTGGGTTTTAATGGCCGGCTGGCTCAAGATAAATCAAATAAAAAGTGGGTAGCTGATTTAATTGGCTACCCACTTGACTTACTATTCTACGGTCTACAAGGAGCGTTCCACTCCGGCCGGACCATCTCTATCTTCTTTTCGTCCGGAAAGATCACCTGCTCGTACCCCGGAGAGCCATTACAACTGGCTCTGGAGTATTTGGAGCTCTGGTCAATGTAGAGCGACTCTGCGTCTGATAATTCCACGCAGCTAAAGTTTCTCCGTTCGCCCCAATACCTTGGCCAGAAGGGGACATTGAAGGGGAGCTTATATTTATAAATAAGAAGACCCCCTTCCTTTCTTATAAAACGGGCTACAAAAATTTGATCAAGGAGTTTGAGTTTATTCGGGTCCTGTGGATCCCGAATAACCACACTGAACTTAAGGTCCCACTCCTTATCTTCGCCCCCTAAAGGTCCCACGAATGGGACCCTTAACTCTATGGCACAACCATTATCGGTGAAGACTGCGTCAAAATTCGCTGCCATTGCTACTCTTGCGGCCAACATGACCGCTACTACCACCATCGATAAAACCAGTTTTCTCATCTTTTCCTCTCCTCTAAAAAATAAGATTTAATTTTACTACTAACATTACCAACCGATATCCGGCCAGACTTTTCGCCTCCTTTCCTGCCGGTAAAAATTGTTATTTTTTCAACGAACAAACAAAACCTCCTTTTTAGGCAAAAGGAGCATTTTCGCCTAAAGAGGAAATTTCATCTGATTTTTTAACTAATTGAAAATTCTTAAATGACCAAGCTAAACCAATTAAAAGTCCGATTATTGCCCCTGAAATTAAACTTAAAAATAAATTTGGTTTGGCCGGTCTTTGGCTGACCAAAGAACCGTCTAAAATTTTTATGGAGACATTTTCTCCGGCGCCGTGATAAAATTCATGGCTTTCTTTTAAGACAGCCGTGATCGCCTGACTGATTTTTTCCGCCTTATCTTTTTGAGGATAAAAAACATCTATTTCTATCACCCCTAAATCTCTAAGAATTTCGACTTTTACGCTTCTGGCCCATTCTTTTCTTCTTTCTTTTAATTGAGAAGGGAAATCAGTGTTTTTTATACCATAAGGCGATTCAAAGATCTTGTCAAGAAAAGAATCAGAATAGACGGCTTCTTTTAAAATCTGACCAATATATTGAGCTGATTTGGAAATAGTATAAATATCCTGACCAGCCACTTGTTTTTGGACAACTAATATTTTTGAAGTCGCTTTATGTTGCGGTTTTTGAAAAACAACCAAATCAAAGACTAAAATCGCCCCCAAAAGAGTTGTCCAAAAAATCAACCATTTTTTTTGATAAATTATTTTAATTATTTGCTTAAAATCCATAAAATTATCCCGTCTAAATTTTGCTTAAATAACTAATAAAAAAATGCCTATATTTTAGGCAATTTTAACCTTACCGAAGTTTATTCTATTCGTCAATAGTTTGTCAAGTCTTTCGGGTAGGGCATATTTTTAAAAAGAGGCCCTTTCTTCAGGTCTCTTTTAAATTAAGATTATTCTTTTTTTATTTCCTCGTATTCGCCTTCAACGCTTTCTCCGTTTTTTGGGCCGCTCTTTTTAATCTCCGGCTCTGACTGCTCTTTCTTTTCTTCCTGAACTTTTTGATAGAGTTGAGCGCCGATTTTTTGAATGGCCCCGGAAAGCTCGTCTATGGATTTTTTAAGCGGCTCTATTTCATTCCCGTCTTTTAATTTTTTAAGTTCAGTTAATTTATCTTCCACTTCTTTTTTATCTTCCGGTTTAACTTTATCGCCCGCGTCTTTAAGGGCTTTTTCCGTTGAATAAACCAAAGTGTCAGCTTGGTTTCTGACTTCAATCAATTCTTTTCTTTGGCGGTCTTCAACGGCGTGGGCTTCTGCTTCTTGCTTCATTTTTTCAATTTCTTCTTTTTTAAGAGCCGAAGAGTCGGTGATGGTGATTTGCTGTTCTTTATTTGTGGCTTTGTCTTTGGCTTTGACGTTTAAGATTCCGTTGGCGTCAATGTCAAACTGAACTTCAATTTGAGGAACGCCTCTCGGCGCCGGCATAATACCGTCCAGCATAAACCGGCCGAGAGTTCTATTGTCAGCGGCCATTGGTCTTTCACCCTGAAGTACATGAATTTCTACTGACGGTTGATTGTCAGCGGCCGTGGAAAAAATTTGGTTTTTAGAAGTGGGAATAGTGGTGTTTCTTTCAATAAGAGGAGTCATGACCGCGCCCAAAGTTTCAATGCCTAATGTCAGGGGCGTCACGTCAAGTAAAAGCACATCTTTCATATCGCCGGTTAAAACCGCGGCCTGAATAGCCGCGCCTTGGGCCACGCATTCCATTGGGTCCACTCCCCTTTCAATTTTTTTACCGACATAGTCTTCAACGAATTTCTGGGTAATGGGCATTCTGGTCGGCCCGCCGACTAAAATAATTTTGGTAATATCGTTTGGCGTAAGATTGGAATCTTTAAAGGCCTGTTCCAAAGGACCGCGGCATTTCTCTATGATAGGTCTTATTAATTCTTCCAGTTTGGCCCGGGTAATCTTCATAGTTAAATGTTTTGGTCCGGCTGTGTCCCCGCTTATAAAAGGCAGATTAATATCAGTTTCCAGAGTTGAGGAGAGTTCAATCTTAGCCTTTTCCGCCGCTTCTTTTACGCGCTGAAGAGCGGTTTTGTCCTGCTTTAAATCAATGCCTTCTTGCCGTTTAAATTCATCAGAAATGTAATTAACCAAGACCTCGTCCATATCAGTGCCGCCCAATTCCGTGTCGCCGGAAGTTGACTTTACTTCAAAAACTCCATCGCCAAAATCCATAATTGTTACATCCAAAGTGCCGCCGCCAAAATCAAAAACCAAAATCTTTTCTTCTTGGCCGGCTTTGTCAATGCCGTAAGCCAGAGAAGCGGCGGTCGGCTCATTGATAATTCTTACCACTTCAAGGCCGGCAATGGCTCCGGCGTCTTTGGTTGCCTGACGCTGGGCGTCGTTAAAATAAGCCGGCACCGTGATCACGGCTTTTTGAATCGGTTGGCCCAGAAACGCTTCAGCGTCTTTTTTAATTTTTTGAAGAATAAAAGCTGAAAGTTGCTGCGGCGTATAATTTTTTCCATTAAGAGTATATTTTTCCTTGGTACCCATTTTCCGCTTAAAGGTCGTAATGGTATTTTCCGGGTTAGTTACGGCTTGTCGTCTGGCCGGCTCGCCAACTAAAAGATTGCCGCTTTTGTCAAAAGCCACATAAGACGGAAAGGCTTTGCCGCCGCCAACCACTGTTCCTTCAGAGGAAGGAATCATCACGGTCTTGCCGGCTTCAAGCACCGAAGCGGCAGAATTTGATGTGCCTAAATCTATACCAATTATTTTCATAAATTTATTTTATTTTTATCGGAATCTTTTTCCCTTTTGACACGGCTTTGCTTGTTTTGGGAATAGTGATTTTAAGGATACCGGAAACACTTTCAGCTTCGGCTTTATCTTCCACCACTTCCACCGGCAGTTTAATCACCCGTTTAAAATTTCCCCGCCGGATTTCTTTTCTTAAATAATCTTTTTCTTTTATTTCCTTTTTTTCCTCGCTTTTTCCCTCAATGATTAAAACATTATCTTCAATGGAAATTTCCACCTCTTCGGGCTTAACGCCGGTCAGGGGAGTTTCAATGTAAAGGTTGTCTTTGTCTTGGTAAATGTCAACATTTAATTCTTCCGAGCGAAAAGTCGGCACAAAAGGCATCCATTCGTCTTTTTCAAACATATCAGGCAGATTAAAGGGCCGGTCTAAATCTTTAAATGGTCGCCATTGGATAGGCATATTGCTGTTCTGCTATCACCGTTGACCCTACAGTCTTTTTCGACTCTCGGATTTTAGGTGATTAGCTATATTTTAAAAATCCAAATTTCAAAATCCAAATGTCAAATCAAGTCTCAAGCCCAAATGTCAAATTATTTTGTTATTTTGGAAAATTTTTCTAAAATGCAGGCCATAGGCGGCAAATGTCATCGCTTGGGGGAAGAATTTCGGATGTTTGATAATTGTTTTTATAAAAAAGCGCCAATAAGCTCTTCTTCCCCTTTCTTTAATGCCTAAATAAAACATAGTTTTAAAAAGCCCGACAAAATAGCAAAATTTTATTCGCCCTTTTCTTTTTAGCTTTATTGGCTTAAATTCTTTGAAAAAAACCATAATTCTTTTGTAATAATCTTGAGGCGAATAAATGGAAAAAACAATTTTTTTATATCCTTTGAGAATTTTTTTATATCTCATTTTAGGAATAAAATTCATTGAGAAATCCGTGTTATTGCCGGAAAACGCTTTTTCCAAGATGCGGCCAGTCTTTTTTAAACGTTTATATAACCTAGTGTCTTTGGGTGCGTTTAAAAGGCCAACCATGGCCGTGACAATGCCGCTTTTTTGGATAAAATCAATTTGTCTTTCAAAAATAGAAGGCGGGTCGCTGTCAAAACCGACAATAAACCCGGCCGTTACTTCCAGGCCGTAATTTTGAATCTTTTGGACCGAAGTTAGGAGATTACGGCCGGCGTTGTTAAATTTATTGCATTCTTTCAGGCTTTCTTCGTTGGGCGTTTCAATGCCGACAAAAACCATTTTAAATCCGGCTTGAGCCATTAAGCTCATCAGTTCTTCATCATCAGCCAAGTTGATAGATACTTCGGTAAAAAAAGTAAAAGGATGCTTATGCTCTTTCATCCATTTGATAATTTGGGGTAAAAGTTCTTTTTTAAGTTTTATTTTATTCCCCATGAAATTATCATCAACAACAAAGACGCTTCTCCGCCATTTATTTTCGTATAAAATATTTAACTCTTCAAGTATTTGGTTTGTTTCTTTTGTTCTGGGCAGACGGCCGTATAATGAAGTAATATTGCAAAACTCGCAATCATAAGGACAGCCGCGGGAATACTGGATATTCATAGAAGCGTATTTTCTTGTCTTAATAAGGCCCCATAATGGAATAGGTGTTTGAATTAAGCTTGGCAGTTTAGCCGCCTTATAGACTTTTTTAGCTGTTCCTTTTTCTAAATCTTTTAAGAACTCTTTTAAAACTATTTCCGCTTCGCCAAGGATAAGATGGTCCACTTCGTTGTATTTTTCCGGCTCCATGGTAAAGAGAGGGCCGCCAGCCACAACCTTTTTCCTCCTGTCTTTGCATTTTAAAATGACCTCTTTAGCTGATTCTCTCTGGACAATCATAGCGCTGATAAATACATAATCCGCCCAATCAATATCTTTATCCTTAAGCCGGCTGACATTCATATCAATAAGTTTTTTTCCCCATTCAATGGGCAGCATAGCCGCTACAGTTAAAAGACCCAAAGGGGGATAAGCCGCTTTTTTATTGATAATTTTTAAAGCGTATTTAAAGCTCCAAAAAGTTTCCGGATACTTGGGATAGATAAATAATACCTTCATTTTTTATTTTATTTATTAACTTTCACCTTACTCGCTCTTAAAACTTTTTCTCCGAGCATGTATCCTTTTTGAATCTCTTCCGTAATTTCCCCGCTTTCTTTATTTGATTCAACCATTTCCACGGCTTCGTGAAATTCCGGGTTAAACTTCTCGCCTTTTGCTTTTATTCCTTTTAAATTATGTTTTTCCAAAATAATTTTTAATTGTTTTTTAATAGGTTTTAATTCCGGAATTTGTTCTTGTCCGATTCTTAAACTGTCCAAAACCGGCAGTATTTCTCTGATTAAACTTTCCTGGCTATATTTTCTAAATTCCTCCATTATTTCTTCCTGCCGGCGTCTATAATTTATCAAATCCGCCTGGGCTCTCTGCCACCCGGTCAAATACTTCTCCTTTTCTTTTTGGCATTCTTTCAGTTTCTTTTTAAGTTTTTTTATTTTGCTTTTTTTATCAGCCGCTCCGCAAGCTGGCGGAGAAAAATCGTCTTGAGAATCTTCGTTAGAATAAGTAATTTCTTCTTTTTGAGTCATAATCCCATCAATAGTTTAGCTTTGATTTTCTTATTTGTCAACGACTCCTAATCCTGTTTCTTTTTGTATTTTTTCTTTTATTTTTTCAACTCGATTAATTAATTTTTTAAGATTAGGTTTTAAATTGATTATATCAACCAATACGCCTTGACTTTCAAGATAATTAATTGTATTTAAAAGTTCATCGCTAAAGCTTCTGGAAATAAAGGCTACTTGTAAAAAGTCCAAATAGATATTTTTAAGATTTTTTTGTTCGTTTTTTATTTTAAAGATATCCCTCAAAATCTTTTTTGCCTCTTTTCTAAAGAATAGATATCTTTTTTTAATTTTTACAGTGTTTTCCATTGTTTTTATCTAATAATTTTATAAAAATCAATTTTTTTAACCGGCATTTCAAGACTTATGTTTACTCCTTGAATTTTTTTAGGAAGATTTTTAAAACTTATTTTTTTCTCTTGAATAGTCGTTTCGGCCAAACCGCTTTTAATGGTCATTTTTCCGCCTAATTCTTCGGTAAGTTTTCTGATTGAATAAAGATCAAAGCCCCTTTCCTTTAAGTTTTTTGTTGATAAGCCGCTTAGGGCAAACTCAATGGCGGCAAAATCATCTTTTGGAAAAATATTTTTCAAAAGGTAAGATTTCCTAAAACCAATGCCTTGGTCGACAATTTTAATAAAGCAGATTTTTTGATTGATTTTTATATTGATAAATATATTTTTCGCCTTTGAATGTTCTTTTATATTAGCAGAAAGTTCCGAGATTGTATAAAGGATAAATTCTAAAAATCCTTTGGGCGTTTTTAACCCCTCAATTTTTTCTGAAATAATAGTCAGCTCTTGTTCTAATTGTTGAGCTTTAATTTTGTTTTGATAATTAATCATCTAATTTTATTCTATCAAAAAACCACATTTTTTGCAAATAAAAGAGCCCCGTTAGCGGGGCACTTCCTCCTTTCTTGATTTATTTAATTATCAGAAAAAGTGAATCAAAAGAAGAAAAAGAAAAAAGGAGAGGTGTCTTTGCGCGAAAGACAGAGCTTTCCTTTGGCCAGTGATTTCCTTACTATATTTTTAAACTTCTCTCTCCTCAATTGCTCTCCTTTTAATCTATCCGGAGAGCCTGCTGGCGGCTATGGTTTTCCGCGTTTCTGCGAACTTCACTCCGATCTTTATCAACAAACAACCGAGGAGAGAGATTTTATGATTGTTTATTGAATTATAAAAGGTCGGGGCTAGTCCGGTTTGTCCTGTAAAATACAGAACAGAACGGACCCATATTCGCCAGTAGGCTCCCAAGATATTTCTCTCCTCTTTTGAATCCTGAAAAAATTTCAGAACTCAAGTAAAGAGCCGAGAGAAATAGTGAGTGCCACTATTCCTCTCGGGTTTTTAGCGGTTAATCGGATAACGGGGATAATGGGGCCGAGCGGATTTCATCCTCCACCCCCCGCAAGTACTCCGCCCAACTCTCATCGTTGCGTTCAACATAGAACGCCATACCAGAGACTGGGCTAAGATCCTCCATAACCTTCTCATGGGCCAAGAGTACATGATCCCAGTGGTCATCGTGGTCAACCGATGCGCCACATAGGATGCATGTCAGCTGTTCTTGGAAACAGCCGCAAGACGGGATCGGCGTACTCTATCCCGTCCACTTCAACCCAATCCTCTAGATCCGTGAGCGTCCCGCAATGGACGCAGGATCTTTCTCTATGCTCAAATATCTCTTTTTTCATTATAATCCTCTCCTTTCGCCCGAAGCCCGGGCAAAAAAATTATTTAAAGAACTCTTGGAAGAACCATTTCTCCCATCCAAATCTCCAAAATAATTTAGAAACTCGGATGGAAGAAATTTGCTTTATTATTGACTTTCCTTTTTTAAATCTGCTATAATATCAACATATGAGCACAACAACTATTACTAATATTCAAAACGGCGCTATTGTTTTACCGAAATCCTTACAGAGATATTGGCAAAATAAAAAAGTATTGATTATTCCTTCTCAAGACAGGATTATCATTGAACCATTAGAGCGAGACTGGGATAAATATGAAGAAAAATTAGAACAGGGAAAAAAGTTAATTTCGCCGGCGCTGATTAAAGAAGCTGTTAAATACGCAAAAAAGAAATAATCTTATGCGAGTCGTTTTTGACACCAATATCTTGATTTCTGCTTTTTTGTGGCAGAAGCGGCTTAAGCTAATCTATCAAGCTATTCGGCAGAACCAACTAACGCCTTGCTTTACTAAAGAGACTTGGGATGAATTTCTGCGCGCTCTTGCTTATCCTAAATTCAAAAAGCAGATTCTAAAGATAGGCATTGCGCCCGATGAAATCACCCGACTAATTACCAGTCGGTATTATTTTATTCCTTTGACTCCAGAAATTTCAGTTATTAAAGACGATCCTTCTGATAATAATATTCTTTCAGCCGCTCTCGTCACTAAATCTGAATTTATTATCTCCGGCGACAGGCATCTTTTATCTCTTAAGAAATTTGTTGATATTCCCATTCTTTCACCTCAACAATTTCTGAAGCGATTCAAGAAATCTAAAACACAAAAATAATTAAAGAACAAACCATCCTTCTCTGAACCAACCTCATTTTGAGATTAGCTCGGTGAAAGAGGCAGGCTTTGAGCCAAAAGTGCTTGGACTTAAGCCTGCCAAATTTTAGTGCGTGAGCCGCGGCTGTTTCTCAACTTTTCCGGATGAGATACGACTCAATCTCATCTAACCAGTCCTTGTGCTCTAACCGTTAATTCCTTTTCGGAAACAGGGTGCCTTCCCTCGGTTACCGGTTAGATTTCTACTAACAAGCAGGCGACTGGAATTCCAAATACTATTGTTTAAGCTACCTTATCGGACGATATACGGCTTGGGGGCCGAATATCGTCAGTTTCTCTGAGCGGCCAGCAAAACTACTGCCAGCCTCTCTTTTCAATTGTACTCCCCTTTTTAGAAGCCAAATGTCAACGGTCTCCTCTCGTTGACCCTGGCAATTATACCAATGGTCAACGGGAGGAGAGCCTCCTGTTAAAACCTCAATGGCCTCAACAGGAATCACTCTTGATGACTTCGGAGAGCCAATTATAGCCTCCAAAAATTCGTCAAGAGTGATTTCTTTCATATCGGAGGGCATTGGTTCTCCCTCCGTAATTCTCGCATACCATTCCTCGCCCTTTCGGGCAAAAATTTTTATCATCTTTCTTACCTCCCCTGCCCCGTGGGGCAAAAAAACATTAGCGATTCAAAGAACTCCTGGGAGCCGCCGCAGAACTCCAAGTTCTGCGGCAAAAATCTCTCCCATCCAAATCTCCAAAATAATTTAGAAACTCGGATGGAAGAAATTCGCTTTATTTCTCATAATTTGCTATATTATAAAATATGTCCCAACTATTTATTTCCCAAAAAGAAAAATTAGTCATTCAAGAATTTAAGGATAAAATTAGACAAAAACTTAGCGCTAAACATCCTTATTTTCTTCTCTTCGGCTCAAAAGTTAGAGGTGATTTTACTGCCGCTTCTGACATTGATTTGTTGATTGCCTTAGACGATCTTTCTCAAAAAGACAAAAATTTCATCTCTGATTTGGCTACTCAATTATATCTCAAACACCAAATTGATATTTCACCTCATATTTATTCTAAGAAAGAATTTCAGTATTTTAATCAGCTTCAGACTCCTTTTTCTCTCACCCTTCAAAAAGAAGCCGTTAAACTTTAATCAATGGTTTTTAAGATTTCTTCTCAAAACAGAAAGAAACAATTTAAACTGCTTTTAGCTAAAGCAAAAGAAAGATTAAAATCAGCTAAAGTTCTTATTGACAAAGAGCTATACAATGACGCTGTTTCTCGAAGCTATTACGGTTTCTTTGACGCGGCTAACGCTGTTTTAATTACTAAAGGTTTAAGTGCCAAAACTCATTCGGGCGTAATTGTTTTATTCAGTAAACGCTTCATTAAAACTCAAATTATTCCCGTCAAATACATTAACTTTTTCAGAAGGGCCAAAGAGGCGCGGGAAGAAGCGGACTATGAGATTTTTAAGAAATTCAATAAAGAACAAGCGCTTGAAATCTATAACACAGCCAAAGAATTCGTTAATTACACTGAGAAACATTTTTTCTCAACCTAGTAATAAATCCATAAATCTTTCGCATAAATAAATCCGTTCTTATCGGATTTTTATTTTTCTTAAAGAACTTCTCTCTGAACCCGCCATTCTTGATAAATCCAGAATGACAAGCTCGGAAAGAAGGGCGAGTAGAGCCGTGCTGCTGGCTCGCCTTAAAATTAGTGCGCGGAAATTTTCCTGCGTATTCTTCGTATGGAGTTAAATTTCCGAAACCCCATACCTTCATACCGCCCGCAGTGGGGACACGAAACCCCGGAAATTTTTTCTTCCATTTTCCTCACCTCCTTTTCAGAAATCTCAATTTTAGTTAAAACCTCTAAAAAGAAGATGAGTTAAAACTCAAAGAACAAACTCTCCTTCTCTGAACCAACCTCTTTTTTGAGACTGGCTCGGTGAAAGAGAGGAGCTTGAGTTTGAGTTGCGAAACCCAAGCTCCTCATTTACTGTTTCCCTACCTCCCGCCCCCTAGGGCATCGTTAAAGTTTTTGGGCTTGAGCGTTTTGATGACAAAAGAGCAAATATAGCTCTTTGCCCTTAAACGTTTCTACTCCCTCTAAGTGAACCCCATAGCCAGGCTCACAAGTACGGATAATCGTGTCCCCTACTAGGCGGACACTGCTAGCCCTCCCGCCAGCATCATTCCGGGGGCCAACAAAATCCCGTATGGCACCTTCTACCGAAGAAGTCAGGAAAATGTACGGGCCGTAACTGCCCTTAATCCCGGCCTCTTTATGATAGTAAAAATCGTACCCATTGGGTAACACAACCACCGGAGGGTTTTCAGGTGGATTTTCCGGGGCCCAGGACACCACCTCAATCTGCCTAGGCCATGCTTCGTAAGGTTGATCATGCCGGTATAGGGCTTCCACATATCCCCATACCTCTGTTGAGCTACTTCTGGCTTTGATATATTCTACCATCTTTCTACCTCCCGTCCCTTGTGGGGCAAAAAAATATTTTTAAAGAACTCCTGGGAGCCGCCGCAGAACTCCGAGTCCAGCGGAAAAAATCTCTCCCATCCAAACTTCCAAAATAATTTAGAAACTTAAATGGAAGAAATTTGACAGGCGTTGTTAGTTTTGGTATCTTTTAAATATGAGCCACATAACATTAGAAAAACTAAACACCAATGTTTCTTATCTTCAAAAGGAGATTGAGTTGCTCCGTTCTTTGATGATTGGACTAATCGGAAAGGAAAAAGAAGGAAGATATAACCCGCAATTTGTTAAAAAAATCTTAAGGGCAAGCCAAGAAAAAGTAATTCATATTTTTAAGAATAAGAAAGATTTTCTTTCCCGACTTCAAAGAATATGATTAAAATCGTTTACGGCAATTCTTTTCTTAAATCCGTCAAGAAACTACCGAAACAACAACAAGAAAAATTAGCTGATTTACTTGAAGTTTTAAGAGAAAATCCATTTCATCAACTTTTACACGCTAAATCATTAACCGGTTCATTAGCCGGTTTTTATTCTTTCAGAATTACCCGCGACTGGCGAGTAATTTTTCAATTTGTCAATCCGCAAACAATTAAACTTATTGAAGCCGCTCATAGAAAAGATATTTATCGCTAAGTTTTCAAAGAACTCCTGGGAGCCGCCGCGGAACTCCGAGTCCAGCGGAAAAAATCTCTCCCATCTAAATTTCCAAAACAATTTAGAAACTCGGATGGAAGAAATTTGCTTTATTATTGACTTTCTTTTTTAAAATCTGCTATAATATCAACATATGAGCACAACAACTATTACTCTTCCTAAAACTGAATACCAGAAATTGCGCAGAGCGGCGGATTTATTGGAAATAATTCGCAAGTTTTTTGAGGCTGATTTTTTTACTGAACCGTCCGTCAAAGACCCTAAAAAAATAATTAAAGAATTTGAAAAAACCGGTCTCTATAATAAATCTTTTTTAAAAAGCTTAGAAAAAGGCCTTAATGAATCATCTTATTTTTCCCATTCCCGATAAAATTTTATGAAAGTTTTACCCCTTAATAAAAGACTTCTTAGCTATCTTAAAAAGCATCGTCTTCAAAAAAGATTTGAAAAACAGAAATCACTTTTTGAAAACAACCCGTTTTATCCCAGTCTGCACACCGAAATTCTTGAGCCTAAACACTTGCGTATCTATAGCTTTCGCCTCACCCGAAAATATCGGGTGATTTTTATTTATCAAAGCAACTTTACCATTGAAATCCTTGACATTAACGACCATTATCAATAATAATTTTAATAATTTTCTCAAAGGACTTTTTCCATCATTCAGCTCTTCAAAGAATCTCTGAAGAGCTAAAGAATAGAGAGGAACTTGAATTTGAATGCGAAACCCAAGCTCCTCAAAAATATGGAACTCCCTGCCTTATGGGCGGTATCGCCCATATCCCTCGGGCTTGTAGGGGCGACCCAGAAGCTCCTTAAGCTCTGGGGTTGGGATATCCATTGGGGTTAGCCCCCGAGTGGGCTCATGCCCCCGGGCCGCACACTCCGTTGGCGTGAGGCACATCGCCTCTCTAAACATCTTGCAATTGGTATAATCCCCTTGGGGGGATTATCTTTTACGCATTTATACATCTTACACCTCCCTGCCCCGTGGGGCAAAAAAATTATTCGTCAAAGAACTCCTGGGAGCCGCCGCGGAACTCCAAGTCCCGCCGCTAAAAACTTCTCCCATCTAAATCTCCAAAATAATATAGAAACTTAGACGGAAGAAATTTGATATAAAACTTAACTTATGATAAAGCCGAGATAGAACGGGAATTAATTTTCTCATTCTATCTCGGCCTACCGGTCAATAAAGACCGATGACCGAAAGCACTCTGTTTGGACTTGTTTGCCGCGCCGTCCATTGCTGGACAGCTTTGGTATACCGTCCGATTTTTTAAGTTAAAACGAATAGTCGTCTTAGGAAATGAACTCTCCCCTTTCTGATATTGTCAGAATAGATGTTATTTCATCTTTATCACCCAAAACGAATAATATCGCTTTTAATCAAAGAACTGTTTTTCTCCATAACGGAGAAAGGAATGAAGGAGCTTTATTGTCACTCTCTCCTTCATTCCCCTCTCTATTATTCAATAGAAAGGGTTAAATTGTTTACATATTTTCCTCCTTTTAAACAAAAACAACGACTGCTCACGGAGAGAGTCGTTGTTTTTAAATATTAAAGATGATCGTAACGCTATAACAATAGCGCACAATCACCAAGCTTGATGATTGTATTTATCCAGCATTCGCCTTTAATAAGGCCATTACTGGACTACTCTCTCCTCTTTTTATTTAATTTGTCAAAGAATAATACTTTTTATTCTAACATCAGCATTATATCATATCATATAAATCTTGTCAAGAGAGAAGTGATTTTTCAATAATTTTTTCTGATTACTTCCCTTTTTAATTAATTTCTTACCAGTTTTTATTCTACCGCAAATATAGCATATTATAACTATCTTGTCAATAGCAAAGAAGAATTTTCAGGAAAACTTACTCAAAAAACCGCTTAAATAAGCCAAAGATTTTTTATATCCCCTATTTCCTTGTTAGCCAGACAGGAGTTGTGGTAAAATAGAATCGTTAATCAAATCACGAATTCTATCACGAATTATTACGAATAGATTATTCGTGAATATTCGTATTAAGATTCGTGATTATATTCGCGACTATGAAAACTATCTTTTCAAACAATATCACTTGGATTGACATTGAGAATCCAAATGAAAAGGATTTGGAAAATCTTAAAGAAAAATACCGGCTTCATCCTTTTATCGCCGAGCAGTTCCTGCCGTCTATTCAGCGGCCGAAAATTGAAGAATATCCAAATCAGCTTTTTATGGTTTTGCATTTCCCTGTTTTTAATTCTGAAAAAAGAGAGACTCGGCCAATGGAGCTGGATTTTATCATTACTCCTCAAGTCGTCATAACCAGCCATCAAAAAGAGATTCCTTCTTTGAAAATATTTTTTGAAGATTGCGATATCCAGGAGCATCATAAAGATCAGTATTTTAAAACCAGCGGCCACTTGCTTTTTGGAATTTTGGATTTTATGATTGATGAGTGTCTGCCCATGCTTGATCACATTGCCGAGAAAATTGACGATATTGAAAATCAGGTTTTTAAGGGTAAAGAAAGAGAAATGCTTAATGAAATTTCCCTGCTTAAAAAAGATATAATTGATTTTCGCCGGGCCATCAAACCCCAGCGCTCGGTTTTGGAAATTTTAGAGAAAAAGTCTTTGCGGGTCTTTAGCCGCGAAACAAAACCCATGGCCCAAGAAGTGATTGGTTCTAATATCAGGGTCTGGAATGTTTTAGAGAATCTTCGGGAGCTGATTAGTTCAATTGAACAGACCAACAATTCCCTGCTTTCCTATAAGTTAAGCAATATTATGAAAATCCTGACCGTTTTTTCTTTTATCACTCTTCCTTTGAGCGTTATTGTCGGATTTTTCGGCATGAATGTTTTTGGCCAGATTCTCATTATTGAGCATCGCTCGGCTTGGCTGATTATTCTTTTGTCTATGGTTCTTTTCGTCAGCTTAATGACGATTTATTTTAAGAATAAGAAATGGCTTTAAAATTTTACAATACTCTCACCGGAAAAAAAGAAATTTTTAAGCCCTTTAAAAACAAAAAGGTTAATTTTTTCGTCTGCGGACCCACGGTTTACGATTTTTCCCACATTGGCCACGCCAGGACCTACATTGCTTTTGACGCGCTCGTTAAATATCTTAAAAAAATCGGTTATTCTGTTTTTTATCTTCAAAATATCACTGATATTGACGATAAAATAATAGAGCGGGCCAAACAGGAGAAAGTTTCTTTTAAAGATTTAAGCAAGAGATTTGAAAAAGAATATTTAAAAGACATGAAAGATTTGAGAGTTGACAGTGTTGATCAATACGCCCGGGCCGCTGATTATATAAAAGAAATTATCAGTCAGGTGGAGCGGCTTTTAGAAAAGGGATTTGCTTATCAAATATCTGATGGGATTTATTATGACATAAAAAAGTTTAAGGATTACGGGAAATTATCTAAAAGAACCGCGCAGGAGGCCGAAGACGCGGTTTCCCGTATTGACGAAGCCAAAGAAAAAAGAAACAAAGGAGATTTTTGTTTATGGAAAATTTCTAAGCCGAATGAGCCGAAATGGAAAAGCCCTTTTGGCGAGGGCAGGCCGGGCTGGCATATTGAAGACACGGCCATCACTGAAAAATATTTTGGACCTCAATATGATATTCACGGCGGCGCCAATGAGCTGATTTTTCCGCACCACGAAGCGGAGATTGCCCAGATGGAAGCTGTTTCCGGCAAGAAGCCGCTGGTTAAATACTGGACTCACACAGGTCTTTTAACGGTTAACGGCATTAAGATGAGCAAGTCTTTAAAAAACTTTATAAGCATCAGTGAATTTTTAAAAAATCATTCAAGCCGTATTTTAAGATTGTTTATTCTTAAAAGCCATTACCGCTCCCCCATTGACTATAATGAAAAAGCGATTAAGCAGACTGAAAAAGAATTGGAGAGGATTGATGAGTTTGTGGAAAAAATTCGTCATCCTGAGCGAAGCGAAGGATCCCGTATTAAACGACCTGCCGCGGGATTCTTCGGGCGGAGCCTGCCCTCGAGTGAAGTAAAGGGCCCTCAGAATGACATTGCTAAAAAAATAATTTTAAAAACTAAAAAATATTATCAATCGGCAATGGCTGATGATTTTAATACGCCCAAGGCCCTGGCCGCGATTTTTGATTTAGTTAAAAAAGGCAATAAACTGATTGAGCAAAATAAATTAAGCGCCAAACAAGCCCAAGAAATTTATAATTTAATGCTTAAATTTGACAAGGTTTTGGGTATTTTGCCAATTAAAAAGAAATTAGTTATTCCCCAAGAAATTAAAAAATTAGTTCAAAAAAGGGAAAAAGCCCGTCAAGTTAAAGATTGGGCGAGGGCTGACCAAATTCGTCAGCAGATTAAAAAGAAAGGTTATAAAACAGAAGACACTCTCAGGGGGCCGAAAATAAAAAAGGCGAAATGAAAAAGAAATGATAAAAGGGGTTTCCGGTTAAGGATTCCCCTCTTTTTTGTTTAATTTATCATGAATCCCCAGAAAAGCAAGAAAGCTAAAGTTACTCCCAAAATTGATATTTCTCTTATTATTTCTTTCATTTCTTCCTTTCACCCCCTCAAAGAAAATAAAATAAAAGAACCAACCTCACTTTCAACAAAACCCATATTATTATAAAAAGATAATTTTGTCAATAGTTGACCCGAGAAACCTTTTTAGAATATAATAACAAGATGGTTAATAAAAACTCTCTTTCCAAGCAAGAATTAGAAGGCCGTCTGCCTCCTCAAAATATTGAAGCCGAACAGTCGGTTCTCGGCTGTTTGATGCTTGATAAAGAAGCCATAATCAGGGTGGCGGATATTTTAAAGCCGAATGATTTTTATCGCGGCGTTCACAATCAAATTTATTCCGTGATGCTTGAACTTTACGAGAAAGGCGAGCCGATTGATTTGTTGAGTTTGACTAATCGTTTGGAAGATAAAAAGGAGCTGGAAGATATCGGCGGGGTGAGTTATTTAACCAACCTTGTAAATTCCGTGCCGACCGCGGCTCATGTGGTTCATTACGCTAAAATCGTTCAGCGCAAAAAAACTCTTCGCGATCTCATTGAAGCGGCTTATCAGATTAATCAACTGGGCTATCAAGAAACCGAGGATGTGGAAAATCTGGTTGACATGGCCGAGCAAAAAATTTTCAGCATTGCCCAAAAATCGCTCACCCAAACTTTCATACCGGTTAAGGCGGCCTTAGAAGAAGCTTTTGAGCGGATTGACAAACTGCACAGAGGCGATGGCTCTCTAAGGGGCATTCCGACCGGTTTCCCTGATTTGGATAATTATTTAGCCGGTTTTCAGAAAGCGGATCTGATTATTTTGGCTTCGCGGCCAAGTCTTGGTAAAACCAGTTTAGCTTTGGATTTAGCCCGTCATGTGGCGATAAAAGCCGGTTTGCCTGTCGGGTTTTTCAGTTTGGAAATGTCAAAAGAGCAATTAGTTGATCGTTTGCTCTGCGCCCAAGCCGGAGTGGATTCATGGCGCATGAGAACCGGCCGTCTTTCGGATCAGGGGACGGATAATGATTTCAGCCGGATTCAGCAAGGTATGGATGAGCTTTCAACCGCGCCTATTTTTATTGATGACGCGGCTTCGCCCACGGTTCTTCAGATGCGGACTATGGCTCGCCGGCTTCAGGCCGAACATAATTTGGGTCTGATTGTGATAGATTATCTTCAACTGATTACGCCGAGAAACTACGGCGATTCGCCGGTTCAGCAGGTAACGGAAATTTCCCGCAGTCTTAAAGCGCTGGCTAAAGAGCTTAATTTGCCGGTTTTGGCCATTTCCCAGCTTTCCCGGGCCGTGGAATCCCGCTCCCCCTCCATTCCAAAACTTTCCGATCTTCGTGAGAGCGGAAGCATAGAACAAGACGCGGATGTGGTTCTTTTTATCTATCGGGAAGACAAAGACAGAACCAATAGCGAACGGAAAAATATTGCCGATATTATAATTGCCAAACACAGAAACGGACCAACCGGCAAAATTGAATTATTTTTCAACGAAAGTCAGGCGAGTTTTAAAAATTTGGAAAAGCGGTTCTAATAAGATGGCATTTCCTTCCATAATCCAAAATCTTATCGCTCAATTATGTAAACTGCCCGAGATTGGCCCCAAGGCCGCCACTCGGCTGGTTTTTTATTTAATCAATCAACCGCAAAAAGAACTGGATGAATTATCAACCATTATTAAAAGCTTAAAAAATAATATTTGTCTTTGTTCTCAATGTTTTAATCTGGCCGAGGCTGATAATTCTTTCTGCTCTATTTGTCAGGATAAAAAAAGAGATAAGAGCATTGTTTGCGTGGTAGAAGACATCTTAGATATTATTCCCATGGAAAAAACAAAACAATATCAGGGGCTTTATCATGTTTTAGGCGGCTTGATTTCGCCACCCGATGGCATTGGGCCAGAGCAGTTAAAAATTAAAGAGCTGATAGAGAGAATAAAACTATCGGCGAGCGGCGAGCCACGAATGAATGATACTAAAGAAGTAATTTTGGCTTTAAATCCGACCACCGAGGGTGATACCACGGCTTTATATTTGGAGCGGATTTTAAAGCCGCTGAATATTAAAATAACCCGCTTGGGCCGCGGGCTTTCAGCTGGCGCTGATTTGGAATACGCTGATGAAAACACTTTAACCAGCGCGCTTTTGGGGAGGAAATAGAATAGTTTAAATTTCAGTTATTTCCACTTCAGTATAAGGCCAGCGGTAGCCGGTCTTTTTGTGGTATCTTTTTCTTTTTTTATACTTAAAGGCAATTACTTTTTTGCCCTTTCCTTGCTTTATAACCTTAGCGATAACTTTTGCCTCTTTGATAAACGGAGTTCCGATCTCCGTTTTTTTATTTTTCTCCAATAGCAAAACTTCGTCAAAAATAACTTCCTGACCCTCTTCCGCGTTTAGTTTTTCTATTTTTATTTTATCTCCAACGGAAACTTTATACTGCTTCCCGCCGGTTTTAATCACAGCGAACATAACTTCATTATATCTAATAAAATAAAAAAAGCAAGATATTGGTTGATTACGCCGTTTTTTCCATTAATCTTTGAGTTTCTTTGGGAATAATTTTGTGGATAACTTTGACAAATAAAAAAACCGCCTTTATTCCAAAGACGGCTTTTCTATTTGTTGAATCTCCATTTCCGATTTTCCTTCGCCGGTGATTTTTACCACATCTTTGTCAATTTTTCCGAATTCTTTGTAGGCGCTGTTGTACATATTGACCGTGGTGCCTAAATTATTGCCAAGCTTCTGCATATACTCTTCGTAGGTTCTTAAATGCCTGGCGAGCATTTCCACTCTTTTTCTGATTTCAACGGCGGATTCTTCAATCTGTAATGCCCTTAAGCCCTGAAGAACGGTTTGAAGATAAGCGTGAAAAGAAGTCGGCGAAACGATAATTACATGTTTATCGCGGAAAGCGTATTCTATTAAGTCCCGGGTGGCTACTTTTACGGCGCCGACCTGATTGATTAATAAATCATAATAAATACCTTCGGCCGGAATAAACATAAAAGCAAAATCCATTGTGCCTTTGTTCGGTTTAATGTATTTGGCGGTTTCGTCAATCCTTGTTTTTAAGTCCAGTTTAAACTGCTTTTCCAGTTTATTTCGCTCGGCTTCATTTTTTTCCTGAACAATCCGGTTATAATTTTCCAAAGAGAACTTAGAATCAACCGGAATAATTTTGTCTTTTATAAAAATAGCCGCGTCAACTATATCTCCGTCGTCAAAAGCGTATTGAAGCTGATAAGCGTTTGGCGGCAGAACATTTTTTAAGACCGTTTCCAAATAATATTCCCCTAAAATGCCGCGCTGTTTAGGATTGGTTAAAATATTTTCCAAAGACTGCAATTGCTGGGCAAAACCTACTACTTGTTTATTCGTATCGTCAAGCTTGGTTAATTTTTCAGTCACATCGCGGATAATCTTGGCGCTTTCCTGAAATTGAATCCGCATACTTTTGTTTGATTCGGACAACTTGCTGTCCAATGCCTGATTAACCTGATGTATTTGCTGTTGAAGCATTGTTAACGAATCATTTACCTCGGTCGGTTTTTTTCTTAATGACAAAAAAATCACCATAGCTAAACCTAAAATAACCAAGATTAAAAGTATTGTTGTCAGTTGTTCCATGGGAGTATAATATTATAAATTTAAGAATTTTACAAATCTACCTCACTAAAATCTCGGTTGTTAAAAACAAGCCGTAAATAATTAAAAGAATTATTCCTTCTCGGTAAGAAAGTCGCTCTTTGGTTCTTAAGAAAATATTAAAAACAATTAAAGAAAGAGCCAAGAACAAGGCGCTTATAAGCAATAAAGAAAAATCATTAACTTGGATAGGATAAATTACAGCGACGAGACCCAAAACAAAAAGCGAATTAAAAGAAACACTGCCAATAAAATTACCCAAAGTCATTTCTTCGTGTTTTAATAGAACCGAACGGAACCCAAAGCTTATTTCCGGCAAGGTTGTGCCTATGGCCACCAAAACTAAACCGATAAAAATTAGAGAAAGATTTAAGTCTTTTGCGACTAAAGAAGCGGTTAGAACTAGACCCCAGGCCGCGCCTAAAAGAAGAATAAGGCCGATAACAAATAACCCCGTATCTTTGATAAAGGCCTTGAATTGAGAAATATTATATTTTAAAGAGTTTAAAGTTTTACTAAACTTTTCTTTTTGTTTAAGAAGGCGTGAGATGTACCAAAAGAAAAATAAAAGCAAAACAAGGCCGTCAAGCCGTGAGAGCTGGCTGTCAAAAACTAATAAAATTGGCAAAAGAGCCAAGAAAAAAATAATCCAGCCGTCTTTTTTAGCTGTTTGATTAGTGATATTAATTCCTTTAGCCGCTAAAATGACCAAACCAAGAGCCAGAGTTAAATTAATAATATTAGCGCCGATTATATTACCCAACGAAATTGCCGGTGTTTTATTAAAAGCGGAACTTAGACCAATAAAAAGTTCCGGCACCGAAGTGGCAAAAGCCATCAAAATAAATGCAATCGCGTATTTGGAAAGTCCCAGATAGTGGGATATATTAACTAATGTCTTTACTAAAAGAGCGCCGCTTTTGATAATAATAAAAAGACAAAGAGAAAAAATGACTAAATAAATAAGAATCATTGTTTTTTCGCGATAAACCGCCACTTTACAATTTCAATAGCCGCGATATTTAGAAGGCCGATAGCCAAAAGAATCAGCCAGTCTTTCATTCCTAATGAAACTGTTCTTAATAAAGTCTGAAAAAGAGGCAAATAAAGAGCCAGGCCCATCATAATAAAACCGATAAAGACGCTCGCGATTAAGTATTTGTTGGAAAACGGATTAATCCGCCAAATGGGCCGCTCCAGACTCTTACAGGAAAAAACATAAAACAAAGAATCAATTCCTAAGGCGACAAAAAGCATTGTGCGGATATAAGTCAAGTCATTGGTATTTTTAAAAAGCCAGAGAAATAAACTAAAGAGAATTAAGGATGTAACTCCCCCCACGATTAAAATCAGGGCTTTGACTTTTTTATCCAAAAGAGCTGTTTTTGTTTGGGGTCGACGTTTCATTACATCTTTTTCTTTTTTTTCAAAAGCTAAAGCCATGTTGGGCAGGCTGTCAGCGATCAGATTAACCCATAAGATTTGGACCGGGATTAAAGGCAAGGGAAGTCCCAATATTAAACTGCCTCCGATAAGAACCACTTCACTTAAGCTGTCAGAAAGCAAATAAACGATAATTTTTTTCAAATTATCCAAAATCACCCGGCCTTCTTCAATGGCCGCCACAATAATACTGAAATTATTATTAAGCAGGATTAAATCCGAGGCTTCTTTGGCCACATCAGTGCCTGAACCTAAAGCCACTCCGATATCGGCTTTTTTAAGGGCCGGCGCGTCGTTGACTCCGTCTCCGGTCATAGCCACTACTTCTCCCCGTTTTTGCCAGGCCTCAATAATTCGCATTTTATGTTTGGGGTCAACGCGGGCGTAAATTTCAATCTTTTCAACTTTTTTTTGGAGCTCTTTATCTTCCATAAGGTCTAATTGGTATCCCTCTAAAATATTTTCTTTTTTAGCCGGCAGATCCAACTCTTGGGCAATGGCCTGGGCGGTTAAGCGGTGGTCGCCGGTAACAATAATCGGTCTTAAACCAGCTTGCTTGCATAAGTTAATCGTTTCTTTTACTTCCGGCCTTAAAGGATCTTTTAAAGCGATAAATCCCGCGAAAACTATGTCTTGACAAAATTTTTCCATGTTGTCTTTGATTTTATCGTCTTGACTGTTGATTTTTTTATATCCCGCGGCCAGCACTCTTAATCCATTTTTAGTTAACTCTTCATGTTTTTCTTTTAATTTTTTAAACTCGCCGAGCGTAAGTTTTTCAAAATGACGGTCAGTTTCAAAATAGATAGATTTTTCTAAAATCCTTTCCGGAGCGCCGACAAAATAAAGAAAATAATTATCCGTTTCTTTATGGAGGGTGGCAATATATTTTCGTTCCGGCGTAAAGGGCATGATTTCCAAGCGCGGCGCTTTGGCTTCTAATTCTTTTTTATTTAAGCCGAATGAAAGAGCGGCTAAAAGGAGCGCTCTGTCCGTTGGCCGGCCGCGAATTATCCATTTATCCATAGTTTGTTCCGGGTTTTCAATAAAGGCTTCGTTTGAGAGAGTAATAATCTTTAGAATCAGTTCTTTTTTAGGGGCGATTATCTCAATAACTTTCATTTTCCCCTCGGTCAAGCTGCCTGTTTTATCAGTGCAGATAATAGAAGTGTTTCCCAATGTTTCCACTCCTAAAAGAGTTTTTGTTAAGCCATTTCTTTTGAGAATTTTTTGCATGCCGATGGCTAAAACCACGGTCATGGCCGCCGGCAATCCTTCAGGGATGGCGGAGACGGCGATAGCCACTGAAGTCGTAAACATTTGTAAAAACGGATGACCGGCCAAAAGGCCGATAATTAAAATCAAAAAACTTATCAAGCCGATAACTAAGCCAATTACCCGGCCCAAATGAGCTATTTTTTTCTGAAAAGGAGTTTTTTCTTCTTTGGTTTTTTTGGTTAAAAACGCGATTTGCCCCAATTCGGTTTTTACGCCGGTGGCCGTGACAACTGCCTTGCCCCATCCTTCTTCCACTACCGTTCCCATAAAAACCATATTATCCCTGTCGGCTAATGGAGTTTTTTTGTCTAAAATTCCAATGCGTTTATCGGCCGTCAGCCATTCTCCGGTCAGGATAGATTCATTAATTTTTAAATTATCGGCTTCTATGAGCCGGCCGTCAGAAGGCGCTTTATCGCCCGGTTTTAAAACAATAATATCGCCGGGCGCTAAATTTTGAATATCAATTTCTTTTTGATTATTCTCTCTGATAACTATCGCTTTATCTCTGACCAGTGTTTTGAGTTTTAAAAGCACTTGGGAGGCCTTATTTTCCTGAATAAAACCAATGATGGTGTTTATCGCTACGACGCCGAAGATTACCGACATATCAACATAGTCTTTTATAAAAAGCGTAATAAGTCCGGCGAGAAGCAAAATATAAATCAGCGGGCTTTCAAATTGACGCAAAAAAAGCCTTAACCCTGAAGAAGGCTTTTCGTGAGGCAGTTTATTCAGGCCGAATTTCTGTAATCTTTTTTGAGCTTCTTCTTGAGTTAGTCCTTCTTTTTGCGTCTTTAATTCCTTGAATATTTTTTCAACGGAAAAACTATGCCACGGTTTTAGCATATAGGATATTATAGCATAAAAAACACCCCATTAGAAACGGGGGCCTTTTAGTAAAAATAATTAAAATACAATCTATAAAACAGGTTCAGCTTTAAGTTCTAATTCATAAATTCTTTCCTCATGATTTTCAATTTTTTTATCATGACGCTGGTAGAGTCTTAGAGACATTTTACTTTCCTGTTGAAGGTCGGTTAATTGTTTAGAAATTCTATCTTGACCATCTAAAACTTTATTGAATTTTTCTTTTATCTGGTCATCAACCCTATCAAATCTTTTTTCCATTTTAATAAATCTTTCATCAACCCTATCAAATCTTTTTTCCATTTTAATAAATCTTTCATCAACCCTATCAAATCTTCCGTCATTTTTTTTAAATCTCTCATCAATTTTATTAAATTTTTGATCTAAATAATTTATAAACTCCTTATTCATAATTATTCTCCTTTAGTTATTTCCATAAACCTGTCTTTAGTTTAGCATAAAAATATTTCTTGGCAAATAGGGTTATCCACAATAAGATTATTCCCAAAGAAACCCATTGGCTGGTGAATAAACCAAAATAACGAGGGTCGGCTAAGGGGGTGTCATTGGCGCGGGTGAAGTCTAAGAAAAAACGAGATAAACCATACCAGAGTAAAAAAATAATAAAAAGCCTGCCAGGTGTTTTAAATTTATTTTTTAGCAGCCATAAAACAAAGAACATAATTAGTCCGTTTATGGCCAAATATTCAGCCACTGGATGGCGAATTATTCCGTCCGGCCATAAAATACCCCAAGGCAGATTAGTGACGGCTCCTTGGTGTTCATTAACTAAAAAACAACCAATCCGACCGATGAAAATTCCCAAAGCCGCGGCTGGCGCGATTAAATCAGCAATAAGCCAAAAATCTAATTTAGTTTTTTTAAGATAAAGCCAACCCAAAAATAAAGCGCCGAAAATTCCTCCGTAAAGCATCAGTCCGCCGGCCCAAATTTGAAAAATTTCCAAAGGATTGGAAAAATAATATTTGGGAAACTGAAAAACATAACCCAGCCGACTGCCGATTAAAGCGCCTAAAAATATCAAAATAAATAAGTTAAACATTTTAGACGAATCAAGCTCCTTCTTTTTTGCTTGGTATAGAATCAGCCGGAAGCCGAGAAAAAATCCCAAACCAACAAAAAAACCCCAGGTATAAATAGTTAAGGGGCCTAAATTAATTTGGTTATAGACGAAATAAGGAAGCATAATTTAGAATCTAGAATCTAGAATTTTGCTAATTCAAAACAAGCCAAATTCCAAATTCTAAACTTCAAATTCAAATTTGGATTTATTATTCTACTATTTTATAAACTTGGTCGTTTTCTCTGACCGACTGTTCGGTTTTAAGGCCGATGGTTTGTCCGGCTTTGGCTTCTTCAACGTTTTCGTGTTCAATCTGCATTGATTCTATTTTTTGCTCAAAATCAGTGGTGGCTCCTTTAACATGAATAGAGTCTCCTACTTTTAAGATTTCTTCCGTAATTTCTATCACTCCTACTCCAATATTCGTAAAATAATGGGTGACTTTACCGATTAATTTTTCCTCCATATTTTATCACCTCCCTTCTGTCTTATGCAGCCCCACGGGGAGTCGAACCCCGGTTTTATGCTTGAGAAGCACATGTCCTAGGCCGCTAGACGATGGGGCCGTCTCTTTTCTAATTTAACACAAAAAAACTAAAAATCAAGCGTTCCCCTAATCTTCCAGTCCTGGCGAACTAATAATTTTTTTGCTTTTTCCGGTTCAGCCATAATTTCTTTAACTACTTTTTCCATCCGCATAGATTGCGAGCCCTTGACTAAGATAATATCCCCCGGCTCTAATTTTTCCTGAAGAATCAGGCTGGCTTTTTCCGGCTCATTAAATTCAAATATTTTTTCAGGAGATAAACCACGCTTTTCAGCTTCATCAGCGATAAATTGAGCTCTGGCGCCGACAACGAAAAGCAAATCAACTATTGAGGCCGCTTTCTTTCCAATTTCTCTGTGCGCTTCTTCCGCGTATTGACCAAGTTCCAGCATATCAGCCAAAACAGCGATTTTTCTTTTTTGTTTACCCGCCGTAGCTTTAGCGAAGGTGGGTTGGTCTTTTTCACTAACAGCCGCGCATTCGTTTAAAATTTCCAAAGCGGCGGAAACGGCGCTTGGCGAGGCGTTGTAGGTATCGTCAATAATCCAGGTATTTTTAATTCCTTTGATTAGATTAGTTCGGCCGGGCAGGGGTCTGTATTTTCTAAGAGCGGACGAAATGTCAACTAAGTTTAAACCGAAATTCAAGCCAACGGCCGCGGCCGCTCCGGCCGCTAAAACATGCTGCTTTCCCAAAGTTTTTCTGAGTCTTATCGGCACCAAACTGCCTTCGTATTCTGTTTTAAAGTTAACCCCAAAATCATTTTTTTCTAAATCCCTAATTTGCAGTTCATAATTAGAAATTTTTAAATTAGCCCCCTCGCCAAAGCCGTAAGTGATTAATTTGGTGTTTTTTGAGACCTTTTCCCGCATATCGCGGACGGATAAATCATCATAATTTAAAACAGCCAAGCCGTTTTTGGGGAGAGTTTCAATTAAAGCCGCTTTTTCTTCAATCAGTTTGTCTTTTTCCGGGAAAAATTCCAGATGAACCGGAAATTGTCCGATAGCGGTGACTACGGCTATTTTTATCGGCACAAAGCTGACTAAATATCTGATATCGCCCGGTTTGTCCGCTCCCATTTCTAAAACTAAAATTTCCGGGTAATCGGTTTTAAAAAGAATCATTGCCAAAGCCTTTAAAAAATTTTTAAGCCATTTTTTTATAGAACGTTCTCCTGTTTCAAGGTCAAGAATAGTTAAGGGAACGCCTATTTCGTTATTGTAATTTCTAAGATTGCGCCGCGCGTTAAAATGCGGCTTAAGAACCCTATAAATCGCTTCTTTGGCGCTGGTTTTTCCCACACTGCCGGTCACAGCCACAATAGTCGGTTTGTATTTC
>Ga0209542_10004013_pt1 | contig 30728 bp, 37 predicted proteins | sample RifCSPhighO2_01_FD_184028 | JGI IMG/M metagenome (GOLD analysis project Ga0209542, IMG submission 184028) | Soil microbial communities from Rifle, Colorado - Rifle CSP2_plank highO2_0.1 (SPAdes) (version 2) | ecosystem: Environmental > Terrestrial > Deep subsurface > Rock core/Sediment ... | reverse complement strand
TTTTTCAATTCCATCTCGGTTTTTTTAAGGTGGGTTAGATATTGGTCGAAGGGGAGGCCCATTTTGCTGACTTCGTGTTTCATTTCGGCTAACATCGTTTCCAGTTCCGAATTAATAAGAATCGTCGGCAGATCAATTGGCGTGGCCGAAATAATTTTTTCAATTATCTGGAGCCGGCGTTTGTCGCGCGCCTTACTTTCTTCGTCGGTGACGATTTCTGGTGCCAAGGGTTCCCCTTCAGGAGAAGGGGAACCCTTTTTGCCATCAACTAACGCTTCTCGTGCCAACTTACGATAATCAGGCAAAATAATTTCTGGATAGATGGCGGTCGTGATGATAAAACCAAGCGGATTCCCGGCCGCGATTTTGGTAATACTAATACTTGGCCGACCAAGCGCGTCGATCTTATTTTCCGCCAGTAATTTCGGGTAGTGTTGATTCAAGGCGAGCTCGGCCATGCGACGCAAAACAGTTTCCTCACCGAGCTCTCGTGTCAGCACTTCATTAGGAATATGTCCGGGGCGGAAGCCCGGAAGTTTAACTTCTTGCGCGAGCTTGGCGAGCGCCGGTGCACGGTAAGATTCAAAGAGCTCCGTGGCGATCTCGCCACGGAGCTCAACGGTTGACTGGGGCAGTTTCTTGATCGCGGTCAAATCTATTGTAGTTCTTTATCGAGATTGTTCAAATCAGTCTCGCTGGAATTAATATCACCTTCTATCGCGTTAAGACCATTGAGGGCGTCGGTTTCATTACCGATTACTGTTCCCGTTGGAACGGTATTGTCGCCATTATTGACGGTGCCAGATACTGGATTAGGCTGATCGGTCGGCAGACCGTCGGTCGGAGCCGGGGCTTCGCCCCGACGCGAACTCACGATATAGATCCCGCCGATTACAATGAGTAAAACAATTATAATTGTCCCAAGCAATGGCCCCTTCGAGGGTTTCTCTCCGATGGGGAAATTGTTCATTGATGTGTCTCCGTTCATAGGTGCTTTGGATTTAAATTGCTAATAAATTACTAATTTGTTGGTGGTGTGGTGGTGCTCACTGGGGTGGTGGGGTAGGCGGCTTTAATCAAGCGGATAGCCTCGACAATCTTCTGATGAGCCACGCGAATATTGGCCATGGCCTCGCGGACTCGGGCGCGAACCTCGGTGAAGGAGCTATTAGTCTCAATGCCTCCGGCGGCGATAGCGTTGTCCATTGCCGTTTGAATCTCGCTAACGGAAGCTCGACCGGTGATGATCGCGGCCGCTGCTTCAGTGAGTTTCTGATCGACGACGGTTTTGTCGAAGCGAGGATTTGGGAATTGACTGGCGTGAAGTGTGACGCGCTCACGAAAGCCATCGGCGCGGTTAAGAGCCGCTGTCAGTCGGAGAACCGCTTTCTCGCCCAACATCCCGATGCGGGCTTTATTCATTGTCTCTCGAGCATCACGAATGTCTTGACGAACGCCTGTCCCGGGTACTTGAGCCATGGTCACGAGCGGCAGAAGACCGAAGGCGACCATGAGTCCAAGGGCCACAATTTGTTTCTTGGTGTTTAACATATTACGAATTTTACATTAATTAATTTAATAATCCCACTTCTCCTCCCAGCTTATTATAATCAGATTATTTTGGCAACCCCAGTTTGGGAGAAGCGGGGTATTTAGCTCGATAAAGTTCGCTACCGCGGTGGAAAACCTTAATCGCTTCCGCGCGGGATTGGAAACCAGTAATTCGCACTTCCTTTTTCTGAAGCTGTTTGTAGGTTAAGAAGAAGTGCTCGATTTCTTTAAGAGTGTGCGGATTAATGTCGGCCAAGTCCTTAACGATCTCCCAGCGCGGGTCATCAGTCGGCACGGCGATAACTTTGTCATCCGGTTCACCGCTATCAATCATATTCATTAGAGCCACGGGTCGGACGTGAACCAGAGATCCCGGGAAAAGTGGATAAGTGGTGAGGATAATCACATCTACCGGATCTTTGTCTTCCCAGAGAGTTTGAGGGATGAAACCGTAATCGAAGGGGAATCCCTGGGCGCTGTAGAGAACGCGGTCGAGAGCGAGGAGGCCCGTCTCTTTGTCGGCTTCGTATTTATTCTTCGAACCCTTGCTGATCTCGATGATAACATTCATCTTGTTCTCGGTACCCGGGTTAATGTCGTGCCAAAAGTTCATGCCGTTATCGTATCATTTGGACGCCGGGCTTCCAAGGGGAAGCGCGGTGTCTTCGATTTTTAATTCCTCCGCTTCAGCCTCCATTCCCGGTGCCCGAATGTCAATCCGCCAGCTAGTCAATTTAGCCGCCAGTCGCACATTCTGACCGCGTTTGCCCACAGCGAGTGAGAATTGATCGGGGATCACCTCAACCACCGCTTCGCGGTTCTCTTCATTCAAAATAATATTTTTCACGGTGGCTGGCGAGAGGGCGTTCTCGATCATCGTGGTGGGGTTATCCGACCACTCAATAATATCAATTTTTTCTCCCCCCAACTCGCTAATGACCGTGTTGACGCGGACACCGCGCTGACCGACGCAGGAGCCGACAGGATCAATGTTGCGCTCGCGCGAGCTGACCGCGATCTTGGTGCGCGAGCCGGCCTCGCGAGCGATGGCCTTAATCTCAACCGCGCCGCTCGCGAGCTCTGGCGCTTCCAGCGCGAAGAGTTTCTCGACAAATTTCGGTTGGGCGCGCGACAATCTCAAGTTGACGCCACGGGGGGTATCCTCGACGGCCACCAGATAACACTTAATTCTTTCACCTTGCGCGTAGTGTTCATTGGGGATTTGTTCTTCATATGGCAGAAGACCCGTGACTCGTCCGAGATCAACGAAGATGTGGCCGCGTTCAATCTTCTGCACTTTGCCATTCACGATGTCGCCCGCACGACCCGAGAATTCCTGGAGCACCGATTGTCGCTCAGCCTCGCGGATGCGTTGGATAATCACTTGCTTGGCGGTTTGCGCCGCGATCCGACCGTAATCATCTTTGGTCTCGAGGGGGAAAGTCATTTCTTCTCCAGCCCTGGCGTCGCGTTTAATTTTTTGGGCATCCTCAAGCAAGAGATGTTGGTCTTCGTTGAAGTGAATCAATGCCAAGGGTTCCCCCCTTTCGGATGTCAAGGGTAACCCTTCCCCTGATTTGGACGCCAGGCTTCCAAGGGGAAGCGCGGCGTCCTCTTTGGCGTTTTCCAACATGGACTCATCCACCACCAATTTCACCTGATAGAATTCTGTCGTGCCGGTGTTGAGGTCGAAATGCGCCCGAATAATCTGACTTTTCTTGCCATAATCTTTTTTATAAGCCGCCACAAGTGCATCTTCAATCGCCCCCAAGATTTTATCCTGGGGGATGCCGCGCTCTTCCTCGAGTTGCTCGAGCGCCGACCGAAGTGTTTTCAGATCCATCATATTTTTCTACTCCTTTTTAGTCTGGGAGTCAAGAAAGTCAAGAATATATTGGCAGTACCGGTGATAATCGCGTAAACAATCGCCGATAGAATTGTAAACTTTTTGATAATCCACCTGATCGTATTCGTGGACGAGAATATTTCTGGTGCCGACACTTTTACTAATTTCTTGACCAAATTCTGGTGGATAAACTTTTAGATTTGCTAAACGCAAAAATGTTTCCCGATAATCTTTTGGCGGGGCGATATCTTTAGAAGTTAAGGCGACAAGGAGATGATTGTTGATATCAAGTGCCCGCATGATAGTCCGTTCTAAAATTCTTTCCAAAGCCGCTTGTTTTACATAATCCTTGGCGATTTCGTCCAAAGTAAACTTTTTGAATTGCTCAAGGTGGGCCAATTCATTTTGAATCAAGCTAATTTTCCTCTGGACTAATTCTTGGCGGAGCATGACTTTTAAGTTAAAGATTCGGTCAGAAGGTTCTGTCGCCGTTTAACGATGATTGTTTCGAGTTCTCGTAATCTCGCCGCCCCCTGATATTCTCGAATGACGAAAGAGCGAAAGTCCTCATAATCATCTATATCGCCCACGAGGAGTTTCCCCGTCAAAACAATTTGGTAGCGAAGAAGAATGTCCTCATTGTGTAGATCGGTGAGATCCAATTTTTCTTCCGATATTTGCAGAAGAGTGCTTAGTTGATTTAGAATTTTACCAAAACGGCTGAAATTATCATAAAGTGGTTCCGGCCGCTCGGCCATAATGGCTAAGTCGTAATCGCTATTCTCATTGGCGGTATCGTCTGCTTGGGAACCAAAGAGCACAATGAACCTAAGACCGTTATCGGCCGCCAGTTTTTCTAACTTTAATTTTTGTTCAACATTCAAATTCACTTAGTCATTTTAACAGCATTCTTCTAAGTTATCAACACGCTCGCCCGCTATTATTCCTTTGGTACGTGGTATGATATTGAGTGTCAAGATTATGGATGGAGAATTTACTCAATCACCGCAATTAGAATCGCAGCCGGAAGTTTCGATGTCTGCCTCGAGTGAAGTTGAAAGACATCATTGGCCGATTGTTTGGGTGGTGATCATCGCGCTGGTCATCGTGGCCGCTCTGGCTTGGCTTGGTGATTGGGCGATGAAACGAGACGGAGGTGAGCTTACCGCGGCGCAAAAGGAAGAGATTTTGCGTTCGCTCGTCCTCCCGCTCGGCACACCACCATTAACTGAAGTCGAGAAGCAAGAAATTCTCAACTCCCTCGCCCTCCCGTCCGATACCCCACCGTTAACTGAAGTCCAGAAGGCCGAAATTTTAAAGTCGTTGGGGAGGTAGTCTGGCGTCATGGAGATTATCATTAATTTTCTCACCGATGCGGCCAAGATTGTTTTTGGTTCAGCGGTGGTTGGCTTCTTTATTCCCGGTTTGTCTGGTAAAATTACCTGGGTTGTACTTTTGGGAGGGGTCGGGGTAACAGCTGGTTTCCTAACTTTAGCAGTGTCTTTATCAAAACGGCCGAAGCAACCAAAAATATTATGAATCCAATTATTTTCTATATTTTTGCGATTATTCTAGGTCTGGTGCTGTTTTTTGTTGGTCTAAAATTAGGAAATAAAAAACCATGATTAGTGACAATATCTTATATGTAATTTTTGCCATCCTGGTTCTCATTTCTTTTGCCGTGGCTTATCATTACGGCAAAGATTAATTGCTCTCGGTTATGATATAATAATTTATTAAAAATAATTTTATAAAATAATCATGATTAAAAAAATATTTTTCGTTGGGATTTTCGGGATAATTTTGTTTGGGTTAGCTGGATTAACATCGGCCCAAAGCACTAAATTTACCAACGGCGATCAGGTGGTCACTAATGTTGCCGACATTAGTATCTCTGGGACAGCTCAAGGCGTATTTAATGGCCTATTTATTGGCCCTCAGCCATTAGGTGCCACCGGCATAGTGAAGGCAGGTCCAGTTTGGGATGAAGACCGCTGGATGTGGCGGATTGATTTTGAGAATGATCCTGACGGTTGGGCCAGTGAGGCGAGATTAGATAAGGTTACTCCAGATGACGGCGATCCTGATCCCGACGGGGGCTCCGGTTTTATCGGCTGGCAAGATCCGCCACCAGGCACTCCGCCGCGTAACTGCGATACTCACCCCGAGATTGTTGGATGCAATCCGCCGATCAATGTGAGTGCTGAACCTCAAATCAAAGCTGGTGGTTTAGGGGTGAGAGATCTTAGTATTTCTTCTGTTGGTTTTCTCAAACTGCTTGGATTAAGAGCTACGGCGGGTAAATTCTTGACGACAGATTCTACGGGCAAAGTAATTTTTGGAACGCCGAGTGCTGATCTGGGCGGCGGCGACAATTTAGGTAATCACATCGCGACCCAAAATTTAATTCTGGGCGATAATAATCGCATAAGGAATTCCGCTTCAGGTTATCCAGCAAATGGATGGACAATAGGACCTTATAATGCCCTATATGTTAACGCGGGAGGCGCAGACCTTGGTCAAGAAGCGATGGCCGTAATTACTACTGATACGGATGGATCGAATGTAAGGCGACCGTTTGCAGTAGTAAAAGATAGTGTGTGCATCAACGGCGATTGTCGTAACGCCTGGCCGGTCAGTGGTCTGGGCGGGGGCGTGTCAAAAATTAAAGCAGGGACAAATATCACTATTGATCCCACAAGTGGTATCGGCGATGTCACAATTAATTCAATTGGTGGTGGCTCTCTCGATACATCTGGTCTTTTAAGTAATTGTGGTAATTCTGTAACCGGAAAAGTCTATTGGAATGGTACCAAATTTGTTTGTGCTAAAGATGTTACCGGTGAAGGGGATGGCGGTACCGGCACCGTGACCGAGGTTGCCTCTAAGGCCGATAGTGGTTTGTTTCTTACTACTGATAGTGATTCAGCCCTTACCAACGGTGGCTCGTTTAGTTCAAGTGGTAGTCTTAGTTTGAGAACGAATTGCGAAGATAGGCAGATTCTTAAATATATAAATGATACCACTGGATGGCAGTGTCGTGATGATGACGATACCCCCCCGAGCTCTAAGGTTACTATCTATATCGCGCAAGCCGCCGGAGGGTTGGGGAGAGAGGATTCGGAACCAATATCGGAAAAGAAATACTGCTCCCTTAGCCGAGTAAAGACCGATGGTGGTGAGTGCTTTATTAAATATACTGCAGGAACTAGCCCCGTCCCCTATGAGTTGTATGCTAACACTGGGGTAACTGGTTCTATCATTTGTGAAGCCGTCTGCTTCTAGGTTTTTGGCCGCCGGCCAGGGTTACCCTTTCGGACTAAATTATTGGGTCTGTGCGACACCGAGTGTCGCACAAAGCACTAAATTATTCTCGATTCACATTAGTCGTGTTAAGATGAGACGATGACGATTGAGAAGCAAGATGAGTTACTCGAGATTCTCAAGAAATACCCGACAGTTAAGCTCGGTTACCTTTTTGGTTCCCGGGCGCGTAATGATGTTGGTCCATTGAGTGATTACGATTTTGCCTTTTATCTGGACGAATCAGATGTTCAAGCTAGATTTGAGACGAAATTGAAGTTGCAGAATGATCTAAGTACCCTTTATCAAACCGATCTGGTGGATGTGGTGATTTTGAATTCGACCCAATCGCCAGAACTTAAATACCAGATCATTAGAGATGGTATTTTGTTTTTTGAACGTGAGCCGTTCGTGGCCTTAATTGAACCGAAGATTCTTAATGAATATTTTGATTTCTATTCTTTACTCCGTCGTTATGGTTTAACCAAAGCTTAATTTATCCATGACCAACTTATCCGTCATTGAGAATAAGCAGAGTGCTAGGTTATCAACAGTTTGATTGATTCGTGGCGAGCGAGAGTGGTCCCTTTTTGCTATAATCAGGCGTGAGTGTGATGTTGAACATGTCGAACTCTCCAACCAACATTTATTGGACACCGATGATTATCTTGACCCTCGGGGTGATGGTTGTCGCCTTGGCGGTGAAGTATGTGGATTATCGCTTCAATGAGTTTAAGTCGTCGGTGGTCTCCACCGCTACCTCCGCCACCCCCCAATATCGCGTCCTCTCGCCCGAAGAGTTGGACGAGATCAATCGAGCCATGGAAGAACAGCGGGTCGTTAAGCCACCCGCCACCCCCGAGGAGCTCGCTCACATTCAGGCGGTGATGGAGGAGAATTCTAAAGACATCGCGCCGCTCACTGCCGCCCGCCGCGCCGAGATTGAGCGCGCCTATCAAAATAATTTTAATTCGCTATGAATTTCATCAAGAATTTTGTCAGAATTGCCATCCCCTCGCTTATTATCGGCCTGAGTGTTGGTTATGTCTTGGCGGGATGGACGGAAGCGCCGGCCGGTGGACCAAGCCAGAGGTCCACCAACAACGCCGATGCGCCGATCAATGTGGGGAACATCGGGCAGGTCAAACAAGGTCCCTTGACCATTGCCAATAATCTCTGGGTCAATGGCGCGAACCTGTTTGTGGATGGGCAGGTTGGTTTGGGTGAGGGCTTCACTAATGGATCATTGACCCTCGATTCCACCGCCCGTCTTGATATCGATGGCCAAATCCGGATCCGCGGGGGTTGGGTTGGGGCGGCGGCGGCGGGCAAGGTGCTGACAACTAATGCTGATGGGCTGGCTTCTTGGGGTGACCCACCGGGTCCGGGAATCACGTCACTTACTCCTGGGACCGGTATTACCATTTATCAACCACCGGGAACTCCTGTTAATCCTCTCACGGGTGGTTCTGGTCAAATAGCTGTTAATACAGGGGTAATTCAGAAACGAGTAACCGGGACTTGCTCCACAGGCATTATCAGTATTAATTCAGATGGCATTCCCGCTTGCGCGACAAATAACACGATCACTTTGGTCGAAGGTTCTGGTATAAATTTAACCCCGGATGTTATTGGCGGTGGCAGTAGTGGGGGTATCACCGGCACGGTGGGAATCGATCCGACCGTAGTCCAGAAACGAGTAACCGGGACTTGTCCTGATCCCCAGGCTATCGCAATAATTAATGAAGATGGATCGGTGGTCTGCCGGAGTTTCATCACGACGGTCCAGGCCCCGTCACCCTCGGGGATTGCTGTTACTTCTAGTTCTGGTGTAGCTTCTTTGTCAGTTAACGTTGGTGGTGGTTTGGCGGTTGATGGTTCGAATAATCTGAAACTTATTAATTGTGGTGTCGATCAAACTTTAAAATACAATGGAGGTTGGACTTGCGTCACTCTTCCGTCATGTCTTTAAGAAAAGTCCTATGGGATCGTGCTAACTTCTTGAGGTCGTAATCACATTTTTGCACAAATGTTTTTGAGAAAGTTTTTATACATAATTCTTCTAGCTTTAAGCGTCCAGCTTTTGGGTTCTGGTTTGGCACAAGCCGCCTGGCAGGAATCTAAGAATCAGCCACCATGGTGTGTGACTGGAGATGGTGTTGGATGTACCCCGTCGCTTACTACTTTGCCTGTGCTCCAGATCAGAGCCGGGCCGCTCACGATTAACAACGGTAATCTCTGGGTGACGACAGGCGGGGGGAGCGGTAATTTGTATGTTGATAAGAAAATCGGTATTGGTTTTGGGCCTGGTGCCAATGTGTCCGCATTAGATTCCACAGCCGCGCTTGATGTTGATGGGCAAATTAAAATTCGATATGGGGCTGGTTCTAATAAAGTTATGGTGTCTGATGATTCTGGTCTTGGGCGGTGGCAAAACTTAGGAATTACCTCTCTCACGGAAGGAACAGGGATTGACCTAAACCCTAATACTATCGTTGACAGTGGGCAAATAGCTGTTGATACAGGGGTAATTCAGAGGTTAGTCACACAATCTTGTTCCTCCCCTGAAGTAATTTCTGGCATTGATGCCGTTGGTGGAGTGAGTTGTGTCCCCGGTGGTAGTGGTATTTCTTCGCTTAGTCAAAGCAATGGTATTATTCTAACCCTTGATTCTACGACCAATACTCTGACCATCGGCACGGATCATTCTACCAGTATTCCTTACACGCAAGGGCGGGTTACAAACACTTGTGGTATTGCCAATGCCATGTGGAAAGTCAATGCCAACCAATTTATTGGTGGTGTTTGTCGTAGTTTTATTACCAGTGGCCAAACTAGTGGTTCTTCTTCTGGTTTAGCAGTTACTACTTCTGGTAGTGCGATAACTGTGGCACTCAAAATTGCGTCGATAGGCGGTTTGAGTTTTGGTGCTGGTAATTCCGTGAAAGTGATGTCTTGCGGGAATGATCAATATTTGAAGGCGATAACTAGTGGTTGGTCCTGTGCTTCACCGTCACTACCAGATACGATATTGCCGACAGTTTCAATTACGCAACCGTTGGCTGGCCAGACTCTTTCAGGCACTGGAGTGATTGTGAGGGCTGATGCCTCTGATAATGTGGGTGTGGTTGGTGTTCAGTTCAAGCTTGATGGCGCTAATCTTGGTACGGAAGATATCACTTCCGGTGATGGTTGGTCCACTATTTGGAACACCCAGACAACCATCCCTGGTTCTCATACCCTAACTGCGGTTGCGCGAGATGCTCGCGGGAACATTGCCACTTCAATCGGTGTCGTTGTTAATGTTGTTGATCAAACAGTGCCGACAGTTATCTTGGTTACTCCATCGAACGGCTCCACCGTCTCTGGCACGATCTCGGTGACCGCCACCGCTTCTGATAATATTGGTATTAATCGTGTCATTTTTTATCTTGATACTTTCACTGTTATTGGTGTCGATACCGTTTCCCCTTATGGTGTGAATTGGAACACATCGACAGTTACTAATGGTCCCCATACTCTTCGAGCAATGGTTGAAGATACCTCTGGTAATTTAGGCTACTCCCCTTTGATTAACATTACCGTTTCCAACCAATATTCTCTCAATACTTTGACCGCTGGTACCGGATCGGGGACTATCGACAAGTCTCCCAATCAAGCCACTTACTCCCCCGGTAGCGCGGTAACGCTCACTGCCATTGCGAGTGTTGGCTCCGTCTTCACTGGTTGGAGTGGAGGATTAACGGGGTCCACCAATCCTGTAAGCATAACGATTAATGGTAATACCACAGTCACCGCCAATTTCACCATTCAGACGTGGACTAGTAACGCCTCAGTCAGTCCTGTTGCTCCTCCTGGTAGTGGGACAATTAGTCCCAGCGGAACTATTTCAACCAACTATGGGGTAAGTCGGGGCTTTACTGTTGATGCCTCCCCCGGGCACCGAATTAGTAGTGTGCGAATAAATGGAACATTCCAAACTCCTATTCCTAGTGGGTGTAACAATCAACTTTTTTACAATGTTGACGATAATCCGTCTTATACTCCAGATACTATTGTCGTTAATTTTCAAGTCTTTAGTGGTTGCCCATGATCCATTCATTGGTAACCCTCCGGCAAGGGTAACCCTCCGGCAAGGGTAACCCTCCGGCAAGGGTAACCCTCCGGCAAGGGTAACCCTCCGGCAAGGGTAATAACGCTCCGGCAAGGGTTACCCTTCCTATCAAGAAAGCCCAGTAAACACTGGGTTTTTTCTTGTACACCCCATGTCAAGGGTTACCCTTGACATGAAAATATGAGAGGGATAAGATTAGGGGATGGAAAGGAAATTTAATTTTGCCCCCGGCGAATATTACCACATCTACAATCGTGGTACTGACAAGCGGAAAATTTTCCTTGATTGGCGTGATCACTGGCGCTTCATGGTTTTACTTTATGTGGCCAACAGCCGGTCGGTGATCCACTTAAGCGATCACGAGGGGAAGGATCCCCTGACTCTTTTTGATTTACTGAGAGAGGGAACTCTTGTGGACATCGGCGCCTACTGTTTAATGCCGAACCATTTCCACATCTTGATTAGGGAACCGAGCAATGGTGACGGCAATACCAGTCGTTTCATGCTCAAACTTCAAACGGGGTTCTCGATGTACTTCAATAAAAAATATCAGCGCACCGGATCTCTATTTGAGGGAACATTTCGAGCTAAACATGTCGCCGAGGATAATTACTTGAAATATCTTTTTGCTTACATTCATCTCAATCCGATCAAAATAACTGATCCGCAAAGTTGGGAGAGAAAGATAATTTCTGACATCAACCAAGCAAAGAATTATTTAAGCCAATACCGTTTTTCAAGTCTACCTCATTATCTCGGCGAGGAATTACCCGAGAGCAAGATTCTCAACCCAAAATCATTTCCGGATTACTTCGCTCCCGACACCGAGAAGTTCACGACCTTTATCGACGATTGGTTAAATTATTACACTGATCAAGATCAATAATAGCAATGTCAAGGGTAACCCTTGACATGACTTGACATGATCCCAGCATTACTTATGCCCAGATTTAGGCGCTGATCATGGCAGATTTTGCTATAATTCACACTAATGTGGATTGATCCCGATAGATTACGAAAATTTATTCTTGAGACCGATTTAATTTCGCCGGCGGAGTTCGACTCTCTGGCGGCAACGGCGAAAGAGAAAGGGAATTCGATCGAGGATGTTATCCTCGGCAGTGGCAAAATGACCGAAGACGACTTTCGTCGCGTCAAGGCCTATCTCTTGGGTATTCCCTTTGTTAGTTTGCGGAAGGAGAAGATTGAGCGCGATACGCTCTTCATGATCCCCGAACCGATTGCTCGGAAACACAATATCGTGGCGTTTAAGAAGAAGGATCACGAGCTGGAAGTGGCGATGCTTGACCCGGAGGATCTCGAGGCCATCGAGTTTATTAAGAAGGGCGTGGGATTGAAAATTTTACCGCGGCTCACGGACAGCGAATCAATCAGGAGCATCCTTTTGCAATACCAGAAAAGTTTGAAAGCCGAATTTGGCGACATCATCGAGAAGGAATCGCGGCTTCTTAAGTTGGTCAGTGACTCGGCTGGCGCCGAGGCGGACAGTGAGGGGGAGTTGAAGAAGTTGGCCGAAGATATTCCCGTGGTGAAGATTGTGGATACTTTGCTTCTCCATGCCATTCTTCAGCAGGCCTCGGATATTCACATTGAACCATTTGAGACCGAGTTAGTGATCCGTTACCGGATTGACGGAGTGCTTCATGACGCGATGATTCTTCCCAAGAACGCGGCTTCCGGCATTACCGCTCGCATTAAGATCTTGTCGAATCTTCGTTTGGATGAAAAGCGTTTACCCCAAGATGGTCGTTTCAAGATTGATTCTGGCGGGGAACGGATGTCTTTTCGCGTTTCTATTCTCCCCACTTTCTATGGCGAGAAAATCGTCATGCGCTTGCTCCCCGATGCGATTGCTGGCTTCACGCTCGAGCAACTCGGCTTCCATGGCGCTGGCCTCGAACGTATCCATGAGGGGATTCGTGGTAAGACGGGCATTATCTTAGTCACCGGTCCGACCGGTTCCGGCAAGTCCACCACGCTTTACACGATCCTCGATATTCTCAACAAGCCAGATGTTAACATCTCCACAATTGAGGATCCAATCGAGTATCAGGTGCCGAGGATTAATCAAACGCAGGTGAAACCGGAGATCGGCCTCACCTTCGCCGCCGGTCTCCGTTCACTCATGCGGCAAGACCCCGACATTATTATGGTCGGCGAGATTCGTGATCAAGAGACGGCCAATTTGGCGATCAACGCGGCTCTGACGGGGCACCTGGTGCTTTCGACGCTCCACACCAATTCGGCGGCGGCGACCATGCCGCGCTTGCTCGATATGGGCGTGGAGCCGTTTCTGCTCGTTTCGACTATCCGTCTGATTATTAGTCAGCGTTTAGTACGCCAACTTTGCTCGGTGCGAGAGAAATATGTTCCCAACGAAGCCGAGTTGAAGGAGCTTGGGAATCGAGCTGATCTTGATCGAGTGATGACGGCGCTTGAAGAAGAGAATATTATCAAACCCGGAGCAGGCTGGTCGAAAACATCCTTTGCCCATCCGGCGGTTTCGCCCGAGTGTGCCGATGGTTATGCTCATCGGATCGGGATTCACGAGATCATGACTCTCTCGCTGACGCTTAAAGAATTGGTAATGAATGGGGAGACGGCGGCGAAGATCGAGGTCGAAGCAAAGAAAGAGGGAATGAGCACGATGCTCGAAGATGGGATTTATAAAGCGGCGACAGGGATTACTAGTATTGAAGAAGTTTTTCGAGTAGTGTCGGAGTAGAAAGTTAAAAGCGTAAAGCGAAAAACTTAAAACAACAGCATGAAATTTCATTTCAAAGCGAGAGATAAAGAGGGGCAAGAGATGGAGGGTGAGCGCGAGGCCACCGATCGCTTCGCTCTCGCTCGCGAAATGCGAATTGAAGGGCGAGCGCTTCTCTTGGCTCGGCCGGTGGTAGACAGCGCTACCACGGTAGCCTTTCGCCGCTTCTTCTCCGGCTCGGTCAAGATGCATGACAAAATAATTTTCGCGAGCAACTTAAGTGCCATGATCAGCGCTGGTCTCTCCCTCTCGCGTTCTCTCACCGTGATCGAGCGACAGACTAAAAGTAAGCGTTTCAAAACCGTAATTTCTGATCTCAGCACACGGATCAGTGGTGGCGACAGCTTGGCCGCCGCGCTCAATAATTACGCCGATGTCTTCCCACCGGTGTTTATCGCCATGGTCTCGGCCGGGGAAGAATCGGGGAAGCTCCCGCAATCTCTCCAGGTGGTGGCTGATCAATTGATGAAGAGTTACGATTTGCGTCGCAAGGTGCGCGGCGCGATGATCTATCCGGCCATTATCATCGTGGTGATTATCGCGATCGGTATTCTGATGATGATTTTCCTCGTGCCTAACCTCACGGCGATTTTTACTGAACTCAATGCCGAGTTGCCACTCTCAACGCGAGTGGTGATTGCCGTCAGTAATCTCTTATCCCAACACACCTTCCTCGCTCTCGGTAGTCTCTTGGTCTTAGTGCTTGGTTCAATTCTCTTTTTCCGTTCCACGCGTGGCAAGTTGGCGACCGATTATCTCGCGATTCAATTGCCACTTATTCACCCGATTGTTCACAAGGTCAATAGCGCGGTGACCATGCGGACGATCTCCTCACTCATTTCGTCCGGAGTCGGGATGGTCGAGGCCCTCAATATTACCGGTCGCGTGATTCAAAATCATTACTATCAGGCGATTCTAGTCGAAGCGGCGGGGGCGGTGGAGAAGGGGCAACCGTTATCAGCGGTCTTTAAGGCGCACGAGAAACTTTACCCGGTGTTAGTTGGTGAAATGACCGAAGTTGGTGAAGAGACGGGTAAACTCTCCGAGCTACTTCTGAAGGGCGCTCTCTTTTTTGAGGAAGAAGTGTCGCAGGCCACCAAGAATCTCTCGACGGTGATTGAGCCGGCACTAATGGTCTTAATCGGTATCGCGGTCGGCTTTTTCGCGGTCTCGATGATCGGGCCGATCTATTCACTTAGCGACAAGATATGAGAAAGCTAAAAGCTAAAAGTTTATCCGACGATGAGGCGGGCTATAAGCTAAAAGCTGACCAAGGGTTCACCATCCTCGAGTTTTTAGTGGTCATCAGTATTATCGTTCTGGTTGCTACTATCATTATCATTCCCTTCAAACAATTTAGAGACAACCAAGTGCTTGATAACACAGTGAATGACGTCCTCGCTGTCCTCGCCGACGCGCGAGGGAAGACCCTGTCTTCAGAAGGTGATTCTCAGTACGGAGTTAATTTTGTCTCCGATTTGGCCACTCTTTTTAAGGGTGACACTTTTTTAGGCGCCGGGACGCTTGGGAATGAAGAAATTGAGATCAATTATCCCGCGACGCTCTCAACCATTTCTTTGACCGGCGGTGGCTCGAGTATTGTGTTTGAGCGGTTAACTGGCACGACAGCAAATAGTGGTACAATAGTAATTAGTTTGTCGAATAGTGAGCCGCAAACTAGAACGATTATTATTTCGTCTGCCGGTGTTGTCAGTCTTGAATTATGATTAAGCCCTACAAGCTACAAGCTACAAGCTACAAGCTAAGTATTTCTCACGGCTTCACTCTTCTTGAGGTTCTGATTGGCGCGGCGATTATCACGGCATCTCTAGTCGCCACCCTTTCTATTTTTCAACAGTTACTCAAGATAAATCGCGAGAATATGATGAATACCAAAGCCGAATTTTTGCTCGAAGAAGGTTTGGAGGTGGCGAGAATTTGGCGTGATCAAAGTTGGCTCAATCTATCTAATCTAATGGTGGGCACTAATTATCGGTATGCTTGGGCCAGCGATAAGTGGGCCACGACAACCACAGTTACTCTTCTCGATGGAGTTTTTGATCGAACGATCCAGACGGCGGCGGTCGCTCGAGATTCTAGCTCTCATGATATCGTGAGCAGTGGTGGCGCCAATGATTCAGATACTCGTTTGGTGACGGTCACCGTGGCTTGGCGGGCAACGGTTGGAGCGGGGACGACGACGCGAAGTGTTTCGGTTTATCTCACGAATCTTTTTGGTGATTAAAATTGGAATATGAAAAATCGTGGTTACACATTAGTTGAAGCGCTCATCTATCTGGTTATTTTAGCCTTCTTGTCTTATGCGGTGGTGAGTTCGCTCTTGGTGATGCGGCAATCTTTTTTCGCCGTGCGGCGGACGCAGTCTCTGCAAGAAGCAGGGACAGTGGTGATGGAACGTTTAGTGCGAGAGATTCGTCTGGCGACAAGTACGAATGTGGTGGCGAGCACTTTCAATTCGAGTCCCGGGAAACTTGGTCTTAATTCCGCTGACTCGAGCGACAATCCGGCACTGGTGCAATTTGTTTTGTCGAACCCCGCGGTGGTTCTTGGCGTGAGTAGTCAGATTGTTACTCTCCAGATTGGCGACGCGCTGGCCGAGAATCTTCACCCCGATTACATCAATGCCACGAACCTTGTCTTTCGTCTGATCAACACCTCCCACTCGCAGGCGGTTAAAATTGAATTGACCCTCGCGGATTTGCGGGCGGGCCCGGTGCTCTCGGGGAAATTCTATGGCACGGCGGTTCTCCGCAGCTCATATTAATATGCCCTCTCCTACAAGCTACAAGCTACAAGCTACAAGCTACCAAGGCGGTCAAGCAATTATCGCCGCGGTCATTTTCCTCGTGCTTCTCTCGACGGTGATACTCGGTGGTTTAGTGATGCCGATTGTTCGCTCAACCAAGGCTGCCCGCGGCCTCCAGTATTCTAAAACCAGTTTCTATGGTGCCGAGTCGGGGATAGAAGATGCGGTTTATCGTTTGCGCAACAATCTAATTACCTCGCCGACAACCTACATCCTCGATGTTGGTGGTGACGCCGTGATTGTTGACGTGGCCTCGGCCGGCAATAGCCGGACGGTGACCACGACTGGCAATCATCAGAATCGTTATCGCAAGATCGAAGCTCAACTCGATACCTCAGACAACGGTGCCAGTCTTTTCTATGGTATCCAAGTTGGCGACGGTGGTTTGCAGATGAATCAGAATTCTCATGTGATCGGCAATGTCTATTCCGACGGTAGTATTGCGGCGGAGAACGGCTCGACTATTTCGGGCGATGTCATTGTCGCTGGTGGTATCAATGCTGACCCAAGTCTTGAATATGCCGCCGATAATGCGGATTACAATTTCCCCGCGAGTGTGAGTACGCGCGATGCGGCGCAGTCATTCACGGCACCAGCTACTGGCAAACTCAATCGAGTCGCTATTAAAATTGGCAAATTCGGGACACCAGCCAATCTAACGCTCCGGCTCACAGTTGATAACGGCGATAAGCCGGACCGAAGTGATTTAGCGAGTGCCTTGATCCCGGCGAGTTCAGTTGGATTGTCGGTTGGTTGGGTGAATGTTTCTTTCGCTTCACCCCCGACTCTGACCAATGGGACAAAATATTGGATTGTCCTTGATGGGGCCGCGCCGGCGGGGAATAATTATGCCAGCAATTACTGGATTTGGCGTAAAGATACCACTGATGCTTATGCTAATAATACCGGCAAAAGTACGAGTGATTGGCCACTGGTCAGCGCCACTTGGGCGGCTCTTTCGTCCGACCTCTCTTTCCGGGTGTGGGTTGGCGGTACGACCAATAGTATTGATCGGGCGACAATTGGCGATGCGAGCTCGGGCACAGCTTGGGCGAATGTGTTTACGAATACTACGGTTCACGGTTCAAGTTGTCCGAATCCTTATTGTATTGTTGATACGCCGGCTCATATCGAACTCCCAATCTCTGATGGTTTAATCCAAGATTGGCGTGACCAAGGTTCGGCCGGCGGCACTTATGCTGGAACCTATAATATCAACGGCAGCGCCAATCTCGGTCCGAAGAAAATCGTGGGGGATCTATCTGTTAATTTAGGCACCGATGATATTTTGACTATTAAAGGTACCATTTGGGTAACTGGAAACATCAGCTTCAGTTGTGTCCCAAGTTCATTGATTAAACTCGATTCGGCTTACGGTGCCAGTTCGGGAGTAATTGTGGCCGACGGGACAATTACCGTGCTTAATAATTGCTCTTTTTCTAATTCGGGCACGGCGGGGAGTTATATCCTTCTCTTGTCGGCCAAAAATGATCCCGCCGGCACAGCCATCTCGGTGTTGAACAACTCTAATGGGGTAATTTATTATGCTGGAACTAGCCGAATTTCTTTTGCCAATAACGCCACAGCCCGTGAGGCAACAGCTTATGGGATCACCTTGAATCAGAATGTGATTATTACTTACGAAAGTGGTTTAGCCGATGTTAATTTCTCTTCTGGCCCAGCCGGAACTTTTGTCATTACCAGTTGGCGCGAGATACAGTGAAGTTTAAACATGAATCGTTTACTTGTGGCTAATTGGAAAATGAATCCGGATACGCCGCGCGAAGCGCGAACGTTTATCGCGGCGACCAAGAAGGCAGCCCAGTCGCTCCGGCGAACGGAGATCGTGCTTTGCCCACCAGCCATTTTCTTGCCGCTTGTCGCGCCGTCGCGCCGCGTTACCTTGGGTGGTCAAGATATCTCGACCGAGCTTCGGGGCGCTTTCACTGGTTCGATTTCAGCGCCAATGGTCAAGTATTCCGGCGCCACTTATACGATCATTGGTCATTCGGAACGGCGATATCCATCATCCGCTTTCAGTAACGGAATTGGTGAGACAAACGAAATGATTAATAAGAAAATTAAAGTGGCTCTCGGTCAGGGTTTGCGCGTGATTCTCTGTGTCGGCGAGCGCGAGCGAGACGAACAGGGTAAATATCTGGGGTTGATTCGCATTTCACTGGAGCAGGCCGTCCAGCGTCTACCTAAGGTGGCGGCCAACCGTTTGATTATTGCTTATGAGCCGATTTGGGCGATTGGGGGGAGTGCCGAGAAGGCCGACACGCCAGCCGATTTTCTCGAGCAGGCCATCTTTATCCGCAAGGTTTTGAGTCATTGGTGTGGGCAAGCTCTCGCCCTCAAACTGCCAGTTCTTTATGGCGGTTCCGTTAATCCGAAGAATATCACAGCCTTCATCATTCAAGGCGCCGCGGACGGTTTCTTGGTTGGTCACGAATCGCTACAGCTTGATCATTGGCGGGAAATTATTCAACTGGTCGACCAATGTTGATATGAGTTCAACTTTACGCACCTTGACCGATATTCCCGTCGCTTCACTTCGCGGTAAGCGCGTGCTTATCCGACTCGATCTTAATGTCCCAATCGAAAATGATTTGGTGACTGATGATTTTCGAATCATGAGTAGCCTCCCAACGATTGAATATCTGCGCGCCGCGGGGGCGCGGGTGGTGATTGTAAGTCACCTTGGGCGGAAATCAGAAGAGACTTTATCGCCAGTGGTGCACTTTCTCGAGCAATCTTTCCCCGTTCGTTTCTGCCCGGCAGTGATCGAGTTATCAGCAATGGTGGCCGGCCTGTCGGAAGCAGGAGTGATTCTACTTGAGAATATCCGCCGTGAGGCGGGAGAGGAGACGAACGATGATGCGCTGGCGCGCGCTTTAAGCGCCGGCCTGGATCTTTATGTTAACGATGCTTTCGCTTCTTCGCATCGAGCGCACGCGTCTATCGTTGGTGTGACGCGCTATCTCCCGGGAGTGATCGGCTTGCGCTTCGCGCAAGAAGTGGATAATTTGGCGCGGGCGTTCTCGCCCGCGCACCCATTTGTGATCATTCTCGGTGGGGCAAAATTTGAAACCAAGTTACCTCTTCTCGAGCGTTTCATTCCTCTCGCCGATCAGATTGTGATTTATGGCGCTCTCGCCCACGCCTTTTTCACCGAGCTCGGTTACGAGCTCGGGAAATCATTAGTAGATAAAGATACTTCACTAGCCCGACCCTTCCTTCATCACCCAAAGATTGTTTTACCAACCGATGTGCGAGTAAGAAATGGTGATCGGGTGTTTGTAAAAATTCCAGACGCTCTCATCTCGACCGATAATATTCTCGATGTCGGTCTTCTCTCGATCGAGCGACTCTGGCCGATGATCGGCGCGGCCCATTTTATCCTTTGGAATGGCCCGCTTGGCAATTTCGAACAGGGATTCCGGGGTAGCACCGAAGCAGTGGCCAAATTTATCGCCGCGAGTAATGCTGAATCCATTATCGGCGGCGGCGACACCGTCGCCGCGATCCGCAGTCTGAATATTCTTAATCAATTTGATTTTGTCTCGACCGGCGGTGGCGCGATGCTGGACTTTCTCGCCCAAGGCACGCTCCCGGGAATTGAAGCGTTGAAAACGGGTCCAATTTGGACGCCGGGCTTCCAAGAGGAAGCTTGGCGTCCGTCCCCGGAGAGGAAGTAACCTCGGGCAAGGCTTAACCTCGGGCAAGGCTAAGCCTTGACGAAAGAGAACTCGCTAGAAATAGCGGTTTTCCTTTGACCTGTGGTTGTCAAGGCTTAGCCTTGACATGAACTTAGCCTTGACATGAAGATGGCTCGGATGTATTTATAGGTGATCTTCCGGACTCGATACTTGCGAACCAGTCCCGCTTTCTTTAAACCACAATTGTTCTCTCATCGATTTCCAGACATTCTTTTTGTATTCGAACTGGCGTCTCTTTCGGTTGGGTCTTGGGTTCAGTTGATTTAGGTTCAAGTGAATCTTCCCCGCCATTCTTGTCGGTGGCGATCCACCTTTCTAAACTTCTTTTACCGTGGGGACAAATTTTGGCGACATCGACTAGTTTCATTTCCTTTCTCGCGACGGGGAGAATCCACTGCAACCGCTCTTCTTTAATTGTTTTTGCCATACAAATGCTCATTTCCCCATTCTAGGGGAAAACCGCCAAATGTGTGTGCACATTACCGGTTGGTTGACAAAAATTGGTGGAAGTGCATAAATAGAGATAGGTTTTGGGTCTTTGACAGTTGTGTTGCGAAAAATAGATCGCCGGGAGAGGAGGTCAAGAAAAGCGACTGCCTAGGACCGTTTGGTTGTCTTACCTTCGGCGCGTGGCCGAAGGTGTTTGGTTTCAGAAAAGTTCAGAAAAGAAAGAGAGAAAAAACATGAAAACTTCGAGTGGAATTATTGCTCAACAATGGTCTCTCGCGTGTATGTTGGTGGCGGCGTTGCTTGGTCCGATCCCGTTTATCACTAATGCTTATGGACAAGAGGCGGTTGAGGGATCCGATGTGGCGGTGCCGGCAGTTAGGTTGAGATCGATGAATCGGTTTCCGGCCAAAAGGCCAATTGTGCCAACGGAACTGAACCCCGTTCTCCAATTGGTCCAAAAAGAGATTGATAAAATCGGCTTTGTCCCCGGTCAAGATTGGTCGGTCGGCAATGTGCAATTCGGCCGGCCAGGAATTTTGGCTCGCACGGCAACCTACGGTTACAAAATGTCGGTGCCGATGTGGTTGTGGGATGATATTGAGTCCTCAACCCCCGTTCTATTCTCGAGTGGTCAGGCCATGATTGATTTCGACCGCACCTCGCCGACTCCTCTTCTGGAAATAACTATGACAGAAACAAGCGGTGTTACCAGAATTTGGGAACAGGAGATATCGGCCGGAACGTTTGGCCTAGAAAGTATCGGTACCGTCACGGTGATCAATAATACCGCCGCGGCTGGAACTTACAACAGCGGCGACGATGGCTACAACGAAGAACTCAACAACATGTTCGGCGACAATTGCCCGACGGTGGCGAGTTGTGCCACAACCGTGGCGATTGTGGTCACCGTCGTTCTAGTCGCGGTCGTTTTTTGGTACATCTTTGGACCGATCTTCAAGTGGTTAGCGGATAAGGGGAGCATCTCCAATCTCAAAGAGTGTTTGACTCGTGATTGGAAAATGATCACTGGAAAGGTGGTGCGACATGTCTAATGATAATAAGCCGAAGTTCCCCTGGTGGAGTCGGTTCTCATTAATGGTTTTGATGTCCGCTTATGTTTCGATCATGGTTTCGTTGTGGTATGAAGCAAACCATGGATTGAATTGGCAGATTCTCTCTGGCGCTATGGTGATTCTCGTCGGGGCCTGGATCCCCGTGCGAGCCTTAATGATAGAAGCCATTAAGTCATGCGAGCACGGGCGGCTAATCTCATCAATTATAAATTGCACATGCGTAGCAGTTTGGTTGATTGTTGCTTGGCCCGGGATTTTATTTTACCTCGGTTGGGAAACATTTTTTTGGGGACCAGATCATCCGGCGAATTTTTGGGAACCAGCTCTTACCATTGGAGTACTCGCGGGGCTGTCGCTCCAGCCACTAGTCGTATCTGTCTGGCGACCACTGCGAGAGTTTGTTGCCGAGTATTACGCTCGGCTGGCTTTGAGGTTTCTTTCTCGGGGACTTGAGGAACTCGTCAATCGCCCCTGATTTTCTTTGCCACTCGTTACTTTCCGACCCCGTTGTCTTCGCCAGTTGGCGAATGGCGACGGGGTCTTTTTTATTTTTGGTTCAAAACATCGCGAATCTTTTTTGCATTTCCAGCGAGATCCATTTTGTCTCCCACGGTGTCAGCGTGAGGGAAAATCCAAATATGGGCATGGTGAATCTCGTCCCCCATAATTCGCGACCAGATCGCCGGTTGGGAGAAAGCTTTTTGTTGGGCTAGAGCAATTTTCTTGACCACTTCGAAATAGTCACTGACGTTCGGCACTTGCCAGACCCAACGGTAGTGTTTCTTGGGGACCACCTGCGCGTGCCCGGGCGAGCGAGGATTGATATCCAGGAAGGCGAGAAAGTCATCGTCTTTGTAAACAATTTCACTCGGAATTTCGCGTTTAATAATTCGACAAAAAAGGCAATCGTCCATAGCCAGTAATTGTATGCTAAAATTGCCGGACAATGAAGCTTAAGAAACGGTGGCGTTTACGAGAGGAGATCTCCCCGAGCGCCGACGAGGCGCTCAAGGCTTTCCCTAAACTTATCCGCCCACTACTTCACGCCCGTGGATTTGTGAATGAAACCATGGCGCGACTTTTTTTGGAACCCGATTACGATCGTGATCTCCACAACCCTTTTTTAATGCAGGATATGGCTCGGGCGGTAGCGCGGATTCAGCGGGCTTTGGAAGCGGGAGAGAAGATCATAATTTTTGGCGACTATGACGCTGATGGAATTCCCGCCGCAGTTATCCTAGCTTCTTTCTTTAACCATGTTGGTTATTCGAATTATGAAGTTTATATTCCTGATCGTCATGAGGAAGCCTATGGTCTGAATGCCGAAGCGATTACCGGTTTCGCTCGCGGGGGGGCGACGTTGATTATTACCGTTGATTGCGGTGTGAGTAACCAGCCAGAAATTGTGCTGGCTAATTCACTCGGCCTAGAGGTGATTGTTACCGACCATCATGCGGTGCCCGAAGTTCTACCGCTGGCTTACGCGATTGTTAATCCGAAGCGGTTAGATGATCAATACCCGTACAAAATGTTGTGTGGTGCCGGTGTCGCTTTCAAGCTTGTGCAAGCCCTCGCCCAATCGCAAAATTCTCGCGTCTTTACCCGCCTGCTGGCGGGCTCCGACGCCGACGAGAATTTTGCGATTGGGCCCGTTAAAGATGGCTGGGAGAAGTGGTTGCTTGATTTAGTGGCCATTGCCACTGTTGCCGATATGGTCCCGCTCACTGGCGAGAATCGCGCTCTTACCCACTTTGGTTTAATTGTTCTCCGCCAGTCGCCGCGGCCCGGGATTGTGGCTCTTTGCCGCGCGTTCAAACTCAATCAGGCGCAACTGACGATTGATGACATCGCCTTCTCGATCGGGCCGCGGCTCAACTCGGCGAGTCGCATGGCACATGGTTTGCAGGCTTACCGTTTACTCGCCACCGCCGATCCAGTGGAGGCGGCGAGCGTCGCCGCGACTCTCGAAGACAACAATCGGGCGCGGCGAGGGTTGGTGGCGACGGTGTTGGCCCAAGCCGAGGCGATGATTGATCATTCTCCTGATCAAATAGTCATTGTTTGCGGTGACCCTAGCTGGTCACTTGGTGTTTTGGGGTTGGCCGCGAGCCGTCTCGTTGAGCGTTACCAGCGCCCTGTTTTCCTTTGGAGCAAGAATGGCCGCGGTGAGATTAAGGGCTCATGTCGGGCGAGTGGGACAGTGAATGTGGTTGGGCTTATGCGCTCGGCCGGTCACAATGATTTCTTCAACAATTTTGGTGGGCATACGAGTGCTGGCGGTTTCTCTCTAACTGCTAGTCGGGTTGGCGATTTGGCCGAGCGACTAGCCATTGCCTATCGACAACTTAATATTGCAAAAGTTGAAGAAGAATTATTATTAGACGCTGAACTTTCTTTAGTTCTAGCCAACGCCAAGACAGCTTCGTTACTCGATCAACTTGGTCCTTTCGGTCTCGAAAACCCCAAACCAATTTTTCTCTTCCGGAACATTCCATTGGTCGTTGCGCGATCTTTCGGTACCGACCGCGCCCATCTGGAGATCACCCTTGGCGATGGTCAGGTCTCGCGGCGAGCGATCGGTTTCTTCATGTCGCCTGATCGTTTCGGTCAAACTTTACAGTCAGGGCAACCGATTGATTTGGCCGCGACGCTCGAACAATCCTACTTCCGCGGTTGCCCCGAACTTCGTCTTCGGATTGTCGACTTGCGAATGGCAGAGTAATATTTAGTGATGGAAAATTTCATTATTTACACCGATGGCGGGTCACGGGGGAATCCTGGCCCGGCTGGCGCTGGGGCCGTGGTGACCGATGACACCGGTGTGGTGCTCAAGGAGGCCAAACGTGCTCTTCCGGCGATGACCAACAACGAAGCCGAATACCACGCGGTTATTTTGGGTCTTGAGACAATCAAACGAACAATTGGCAAAGCGCGGGCGAGCGCGGCGCAGATCGAGGTTCGTCTCGACAGCGAGTTGGTGGCGCGGCAGTTGGCCGGCGAATATCAAATTAAAGAAACAACTTTACAACCGCTTTTTATGAAAATTTGGAATACTCGCGTCACTTTTTTTCCACATATTATTTTTACGCACATTCCTCGAGAGAAAAATCGTCGCGCCGATTGGTTGGCGAACAAGGCGATGGATGAAAAGGCGAAGAAGCCCGTGGCAAAACTATTTTAAGTCGGGAGGCTATTGTTGGTCGAGGGCATAGTGTAGTCACAGAATATCGCCGCCGCGAAAACAGTAGTCCAGAGACCATCTTTGTTGCCGATTGCCGATTGAGTAATATTTGTCGCTCTAACAATTTTGCCACTCATTTTATAAAGTTGCTCTCGTTCATCCCAGGCTTGATTAGGATCAAATTCAATACCTAGCGTGGTGGCGAGCATTGATGCCGCTAGATCTTCAGCATAGTCGCCAGCTTTTTGGTCACTTTCACCGAAAGAATTGTGTTCCGAGAGATAACCATGTTGAGTCGAATCAGCGGGGATGGCCACGCCAACTGAGGCGGCAATCAAACGATTTGGTTCGTTCGTCGTGTTACGATCATAAGCAGAAAAAACAATTTGACCAGGTTTCAATAATTTTACCCCCTCTTCTTTGCTGACTTTTTTACAGCCAGGTGGGAAAATACTGGAGATAAGAACTAAGTTGCAGTGTTCTACCCCCGCGTCACGCAAGGCTAATTCGAAAGAGGCCAGCTTGTCTTTGTGTACGCCGACCCCTTTGGTCAGAAACATTTTTGAGGCCACTAATTGCATTTGATTTATTATAGATAAGATCGTTATAAAGACAATACTGTGCATAACTTTTTTGTTGGCTATCACCCCTGGCTTTTCTTTGGTTTCCTTTCTGGTGTCATTCTTGCCTCGCCCGGCGGAAGTTTCTTAGGGTCGATTTGGTCGCTGTTTTTTCTTCTGGCACTCGTGTTTGGGTATTGGGGAATTGTTTCGTCAACGAGACGAATTATGGTTCTACCACTTGGGTTTTTCTTCCTCTGGTTGGCAGTTGGTTTTCTCTTAACGGTGGTGGCCCGAAGGTCTGTGGAAGTGATGTTGCCCTCGCCGGATGAGCGAGGATTCAGCTCGGTTCCCGGAGTGGTTGTTGACGAACCAGATGAACGCGATCTCGATACCCGTCTAACCTTCAGACCGGATGGTAGTGTTGGCCGGCTTCTTCTCGTCGTTCCTATCTTCCCTAATTATCACTACGGTGATCGCTTGCGAGTGATAGGTAAGCCAGAGGCGCCACCGACCTTCAAGACCGGAGAAGTTGGACGTACCTTCGATTACCCGAATTATCTCGCGGTCCGGCAGATCGGAATTATTATTTACCGTCCCAAGATTGAGCGGCTTGAAGGTCGGGGTGGCTCACTTCTCATTGCCAAGCTCTTCGAATTGAAAAAGGCTTTCATCTATCGATTGGACCAAGTTCTTCCAGAACCAGCCGCTTCACTCTTGAGTGGTTTGGTGGTTGGCGGTAAACGATCACTCGGCGAGGTTTGGCAGGAGCGGTTGCGTTATGCTGGACTCATTCATCTTGTTGTTCTCTCCGGTTACAATCTCACGATTGTCGGTGCGGCTTTCGCTTCGTTCTTTACCACCTTACGCTTCCGTCGTTCGTTCGCGCTTAGTGGGGCTGTTATCGCGATCACTCTTTTTTCAATTATGGTTGGTGGCGGCGCGTCGGTTTTTCGCGCCGCGATCATGGCGCTCATCGCTATTCTCGCTCGGCTCACGGGGCGTCTGTATGAAGCCGGCCGGGCTTTAGCTGTTGCGATAATGGTGATGGTGGCAATCAATCCCCTGATTCTAGTTTACGATGTCGGTTTCCAACTTTCGTGCCTCGCGACGCTTGGGCTTATCTACGGTTCGCCACTCGTGGAGAAGTGGCTCAAGTTTATTCCGCTTCGTTTTGGTTTGAGAAGCACGATTACTACCACTGTCGCCGCTCAACTTGCTGTCCTCCCGTGGCTTCTGTGGGCAATGGGACAAGTGTCGCCCTTTGCTCTTCTCGCCAATACCCTCGTCGTTCCTATTGTTCCTTTCGCTATGCTTGTCGCGGCGCTGATCGGTTTCCTTGGTTTATTTGTCTTTCCTCTCGCTTATCTTCTTGCCCCCGCCGGTTTCCTTGTTGCCACTTACATTTTAACAATTACTCGAATTTTCGCCGGCTTGCCCGGCGCCTCGCTCACGATTAAATTTTTCCCGTTCACCCTAGTGATCATCATTTACGCCAGTTACTTTTTCCTCTGGCGCCATTTCCAATCTCGACCCCCGTTTCCATCTGGCAAACTAGAAATTAAATCAGTATCATAACCCGTAATGTCTCGCGCTCGCCAGTCGCTCATTTTTGCCCTCCCGATTTGTCTCCTCATCACCAATATTTTCGTCTGGTATATTGTTTGGCGTGAGACACCGCAGGGGATTTTGACGGTCGCCTTTCTCGATGTCGGTCAAGGTGACGCGATTTATATCGAAGCGCCGAGCGGCAATCAAGTTTTAATTGATGGTGGTTCCGGACGGCAAGTGCTTCGCGGTCTCGGCGAGGTGATGCCTTTCTACGATCATTCAATCGATGTGCTGATTGCAACTCATCCGGATGCTGATCATATTGGTGGACTACCATTTGTCCTCGATCGTTTTGCGGTTGGGGCGATACTCGAGCCCGGCGTTACTTCAGAGACGGTCACTTATCGTGAATTTGAAAAGCGGGCAAGCGACGGGACTCACCAACACTTCCTTGCGCGTCGAGGGATGCGCCTTGAGCTTGATGAGAATCTTCGACTTGAGATTCTTTTCCCCGATCAGGATACCACTGGTTGGGAAACCAACACGGCTTCGATTGTGGCCCGATTGATTTATGGCGAGACGTCTTTTCTCCTCACTGGTGACTCGCCGCTTAAAATTGAAAAGTATTTGTTGTCTCTCGACGTGCAAAGTTTGCAGTCAGATGTATTGAAGGCCGGTCATCACGGCTCACGGACTTCAACTGCACTCGAATACGCCGCGGCGGTCGACCCCGATTACGTCATCATTTCGGCCGGACTCAAGAATCGTTATGGTCACCCGCATCAGGAAGTGCTCGATATTTTTAATCGTCTCGGAACGGTGATTCTGCGCACTGATCAGTGGGGCACCATTATTTTCCGAAGTGATGGCAGGACGCTTACACACAATTGATGATCTATGCTAAATTGAGGGAAGCGTTTAGTTCTTTGGTAAGTTGGGTGGATTGAGAACGATAATCAAACAAGGAGGAGCAGAGAATGTCTCTTAAATTGGTGATGACTGATCATGACGGAGTAATCATGGATAGTAGTGAAAGAATCTATTGCGCGGTGTGGAATCTTTTGTCAGAGCATGTCTCTTTTGGGCAAAAACGAATTCCGAGTTTCTCTAAATTTTTGCAAAGTTTCCGTTTGCCTGGGAATGAATGGTTTGCTGAACAGGGGTTTGATTTCCCGTCAGAGCGGATTGCCGAGACACTTCGCCGGGCGCCAGAGAGGGCCAACATGTTTCCGTCTGCGCCATCCTTCCTCGCTCGAGTCCATGGCGATCTTAAGTTACCGATCATTATGGTGAGCGCCGGCGATCAAGAGAGAGTTGAGAAACAGTTGATCATTGGTCGAGTTCGCCATCGTTTTGAATTAGTTGTGGCTGAGAGTAGGGACAAGACTATGGCTCTAGCTCTTTTCTGCTCAGCTTTTGATGTTCAGCCGACGAAGGCCGTTTACATTGGTGACATGCCTTCAGACATGGAGAGTGGTCGGGCGGCGGGTGTGACGACTATCGGTTTTACCGCTGATCGTCCGATCATGGCCGAGGCCTTAGCAAGAGCCGGGGCTGATCATTGTGTTCGAGATCACGAGGAACTAAGCCAACTTCTCACGCAACTCTCGGTAGCTTAAAAAACGGAAAAGATTAAACCTAAACCCCACATTTTCGCCAATCAGCGAATGGTGTGGGGTTTCTTCTACTTTTACCCAACCAGATGACGATTCTTTTTGAGACAGCGGGTGCAGATTAACAACCCGTCAATTTTCTGGAGATTGGGATATTTGCGGATCATGCCTGTGGGATTAAATTTAGTCGCGCGGACGCGATTGGAGTAACCCCCGCCCATCAAACTTCCTTTAGCGCAGATATGGCATCGTTTCATAATTTATATTAGGCCATGCTAACATAGAGCAACCTTCAGAGCAAATTATGACTATTGCTTTTAGCATTTTAATTCTCATCTTGTCTGTCGTGGTCCATGAAGTGGCGCACGGCTGGAGTGCCTACTTTTTAGGTGACCCCACGGCTAAGCTTGCTGGTCGTCTGACGCTTAATCCGCTTTATCATCTCGATCCGATTGGCTCAGTGGTCGTGCCGCTCCTCATGTACTCGATGGGCGGTTTTATCTTCGGTTGGGCGAAGCCGGTGCCGTATAATCCCTACAATCTTCAAGCCGGCCGCGCTGGGCCAGCTATCGTCGCTTTGGCTGGACCCGTGGCCAATCTTTTCCTCGTCGCTTGTTTCTCAATCATTATTCGTTTAACGATTGGTGTCGTGCCGGTGGCCTTCATTACCCTCTCGATGACGGTGGTAATAGTTAATCTTAGTTTAGCTCTCTTCAATCTCATTCCGGTGCCGCCCCTTGATGGGTCGAAAATTCTTTTTGCTCTTATCCCCTATCGTTACCGCCATATCGAAGAAATTCTCACTCGTTACCAACTTTTCTTTGCCATTTTTGCGATCACGGTGATCGCACCTTTCCTCATGCCGATCGTGTCCTTTTTGTTCCAATTAAGTACGGGGTTGACAATTTAGTCAGTAATTGTGGGAGGCAACGCCTCCCACAGACTCCCAGGCAACGCCTCCCACAGACTCCCACAGATTATCCGTGGTAAGATTTAGATATATGTCGGTAAGAAAAGTTATTTTTGGGGTCAATGAATTTTATCATTTGTACAGTCGGGGAAACGATAGGCGTAAAATTTTCCTCACCGATAATGACTACCAGAGATTTACCTGCTCACTCTACGCGGCCAATGCGTCCGAACCAATCCATTTGAGCGATTTGCATCAATGGTCTAGTGAAGTTTGGGAACAAAAGCGTTTGGAAACCTTAGTCGACATCGGTGCCTATTGTTTGATGTCCAATCACTTCCATTTGTTAGTGAGAGAAAAGAAAGAAGGAGGAATCACGACTTTTATGCAGAAACTTTTAACCAGTTATTCTTCGTATTTTAATTTGAAACATAGACGAACAGGGAAATTATTCGAGGGACCTTTCCAGGCAACACATGTCGACAATGATCTACATTTACAATATCTCTACGCTTATATTCATCTCAATCCGGTTAAAATTTCTAACCCTGAAGGTTGGCCCGATAAAATAGTGCAGAATGTTGCAGCCGCCAAAGTTTTTTTAGATAGTTACGCTTACTCAAGCTACCACGATTATCTCGGTCGTCCGCGTCAAGAAAAAGCGATTTTAAATCCAAAGGCCTTTCCTGATTATTTCACTAATGATATTGATTTCAAAGAATTTGTGGCTGATTGGATGAAATATAATGAGTAATTGCGGGAAGCGTAATTGCGGGAAGCGTTGCTTCCCGCAACCAACGGGCGATCTAAACTCACATTTCCCCCTCCCAGAGATTCTTTGTGATAAGATGTAGGTATGTGTTGGTAATTGGCAATATGAAGAAAAACAGTATAATACTTTTGGTAGTTGTTATTCTCGCAGTTATTGTACTGACCATTCAAAATAATAATTTTGAGGCGGAGGGTTATTTTAAGCAAATGAAAGGTGTTTATTTTTGTGAGAATGAAAGTAAATGTTTTGAAGCTAGGTATGAAGATTACAACTACCTCACATCCCTGGTAAAGAATAAGGTTCAAGACTAGGACAGAGACCTATTCGAGGACCTGTCGTTGTTTGAATAATGTCAATAGTTTAGCATAAAGATCGTCCCGCCGGTAGTTAAAACGAAACTCACATTCTTTGAGATGAAGATAAAAAGTTTGTTTGTGGATGCCTCGAAACTTAGCTAGACGAACTTTGGC
>Ga0209542_10004012_pt1 | contig 30737 bp, 27 predicted proteins | sample RifCSPhighO2_01_FD_184028 | JGI IMG/M metagenome (GOLD analysis project Ga0209542, IMG submission 184028) | Soil microbial communities from Rifle, Colorado - Rifle CSP2_plank highO2_0.1 (SPAdes) (version 2) | ecosystem: Environmental > Terrestrial > Deep subsurface > Rock core/Sediment ... | reverse complement strand
TCGTTTGCGGGAAGAGGGGAACTGTATTCCAAAATACACAGCGTACCTGGCGTAGAGCGATACCTGGAATTTTTTGCTCAAAAGGACGAACGCATCGCGCTTTTTCTCAAATCCGAACTCAACAATCCGCAGTCAGCCCGCGCTTTCTTTGAACGCCGTTATTTTAGCGATATGGATGAAAAAGATTTCACCCGTCAATTCATGCGCACCGATGTTTGTTCGTGGCTTCCCGACGAATCGCTTGCGCGGTCCGACAAGATGTCTATGGCGGCGGGTATCGAACAACGAGTTCCGTTCCTTGATATTCGTCTCGTCGAGCTCGCCGACCGGATCCCCGTTGCTTATAAGCTCGGACGCAGGTTCAGCGGGGCACGATTATGGCGGAAAGATGATTCTTAAATCCGCGATGCGCGAATATATCCCTGATTTTGTCACGGGGCAACCGAAATGGGGCTGGTTCTCGCCGGCAGCCAAATGGCTTCGTGGACCCATGAAATCTTTTGCCCAAGAAGTTTTATCAGCGTCATATAATCAGGGAACAAAAGATATGCTCGACTTTCCGGCAGTTCAGAAGATTTTCGACGATCATATATCAAAGAAGCAGTACGCACTGAATACCCTTTGGTCGCTTATCACATTCCAAATTTGGTATAGAAGTTTTCAGAGCGATAAGGTAAAGTAAGGGGTCTATGGCAAAAATGTTTCAGGATAAAACAAATCCGGAACTCACCAGAAAAGTGCAGGATTGGTGGGACAAAAATCCTTTTACCTACTTGATGGATAATCAGAGCATCACTCCGGATTGGGCTTTTTTCAGGAATATCGACCGCAAAATCATAAAGTGGATGCCCTGGGCGCAGAGGGGGTACCCCCTGCTTTCTTCCGTCATCGACTATCCGACGCTTAAAGGGAAGAAAGTCTTGGATATCGCGGTTGGAACTGGGTGGACTACGGAACAATTTGTGCGTACGGGGGCGCAAGTTACCGCGATTGATTTGAGTCCGCAGGCAGTAGAACTCACGAAGAAACGCCTAGCCCTGTATGGTCTTACTGCAGAGGAGGTGAGAATTGTCGACGCACAGCAGCTACCATTTGCGGATGAGAGCTTCGATTTTGTTCTGGCGTTCGGCTGTCTTATGCATATGCCCAATACACAAAGCGCCATTGATGAAATACATCGCGTACTAAAGCCAGGCGGAAAAACGAGCGCCATGATGTATAATAAACACTCGCTCCACTGGTGGTACTACATCGTTTTCGGAAAGGGGATATTGAGAGGCAGGCTTCTTACGATGAGCATGCAAGAGCTTTCAAGCCGCTACACGGATGGAGCGTACGAGCAGGGGAATCAATTGACGAAATTCTTCAGCACAAAAGAGACACGAAAGATGTTCTCGAAGTTTTCAAGGGTGTCCGTCAAGATTTGTGACGATACGACGTGTATAGACCATTTCCCTCACCGCTTTCTCCCGCTTGGTAGCTTTTTACCACGCAAAGTCAAACAGTGGCTTACGACGAAGGTCGGACAGACACTTTGGATCGACGCAGTGAAATAGCGTCATGTTTTCCGACACAGCACGTAGTGCATTTCGCGCATGCCCGGGAAAGGGGACGAGAGCAGCGAAACCAAAGCGCGGAGATTCCTCTTGATGTGGCGGAGCGCTTTGAATTTGGTCAACACATTCTTTGTATACGTCTCCAGAACTTCAAAACCGGCCGTCTCGCACATAGAGACGAGCTCTTTCCTGGTGTATTCGCGCCAGTGGCCCGTGAACAACTCGCCGTCTTCAAAAAAACTTTCGATCGGCCAGTACGGGCTTTTGCCGAACAGAAAGCGCAGCCGTTTCAGGAGCGTAGCGCAGTTCGGTGTGCTTATCAGGAGATATCCTCCATCCTTTAAAAGCGTGCGACAAGCAAGTAGAAATCGTTTGGGGTCTTTGACATGCTCGATAGTCGCTTCGTTTAAAAGTATGTCGGCACCACGAACTTTTTCTGGGATGTTTGAATCGTAAATGTCGGCGTTTAGAATTTCTATCCCACTTTTCTTCCAGATTTTTTTAAGTGTTTCGATCTCGGGTATTCCAAACATCTTGCTGTTTGAATCAGGGAAAATGTAACGGTCAAGTCCGACCGCCTGAACGCTCGGGTCCATTTTTTTGAGCGTAGCTGGCACAATCCCTATTCCAGTTCCAACATCGACAATCTTTTTGTTTGTTAATCCCACCGAAGAGAGCAGTTTGAGTGAGTAGTTGTATCGGTCAAAATCCACCCGATATTTCCACGAGAATGGCTCAAACTCATTGTAGGTCTGTTTGAGCGCGCGTTCTAAGGCATCTTTTTCCATATAGGTGGAAGTATATTATTTTTCAGGGTATTCTGCTAGACTACACAAAATGGTTTCTATTGGAAAAATTCCCTGTACCGTCGAGGTTTTAACTCTCAACTCGGGGAAGACGTTGAGGGCCTGCCTGGAGAGCGTCAAAGATTTTAATGACACAATCATTCTCGACGGAAATAGCACCGACGATACGCTTGCGATTGCCAAAGAATATGGAGCGAGAATCTATCCCCAGAAAGAATCAACAGAAAAGAATATTAGAATTGAAGATTTTTCCGAAATCCGAAACAAGGGGGTCGCACTGGCAAAAAACAAGTGGTTTACTTTTGTTGACAGCGACGAGTACCTTTCAAAAGAAGCCGTATCGGAGATAAGAGATATTGTCGCGAAGGGCGAAAACAAAAAACAACTCGCGTTCCGACGGCCGCGCAAATTCGTTTTAAATGGCAACGTAATCGAGCGAGCGGCAACCTATCCGAATTATCAGATTCGTTTTTTTTATTTGCCGGCGACTCTTGGATTTATAAAAAAGGTTCATGAAAAAATCAAATTAAAACCAGGAATTCTGGTGGGTAATTTGGTATACCCGGAATATGTTCCGCTAGTACCCCTTTCCGTTGCCCGAAATAAATGGAATAGGTATCTAGATATTGAGCAGGAAATCTTCAGGGAGATTTCTCTCCACAGACTCGCGAAAGGTGTTTGGTCCAACACACTCAAAACTCTTAAATATACAGTAAAGTATTTCTGGGTTATGATTACCCAAAAAGGGAAAGCAATGCCTTTCGCCTATGAATATTATGGAGCGGTTTATCATATGCAGCTCATATATCGAATGATGAAAGCTTACATTTTAAAGATAACGAGATAGAATCGCACCATGTATCCTTGGGAACAATTCTTCAAAGAAAGCATAATCAAGATATTCAGCGAGAAAAAGTCGGTGCTCGATATCGGCGGGGGATTGCGCGTTCTGAAAGAAAAAAACAACCGCTATGATCAGCGGCGCGAATGGATACGCCCCTATATTTCGCAGGTTGACTATAAGATCATGGACCCCGTTCCTGATTATCATCCTGATGTGGTCGGCGATATTCATCGTATGCCATTTGCGGATAACTCACTTGATGCGATTCTTTGTTTAGCCGTGCTCGAGCATGTAGAAAATCCGATTCTCGCCGTCGCCGAAATGCATCGGACCCTTAAGCCGGGCGGGTACTGCCTCATCTACGTTCCGTTTCTTTTTTACTACCATGCCGAGAAGGGTTATTACGGTGACTTTTGGAGGTTTACGCCAGATTCAATTAAGTACATTTGCAAAGATTTCTCTTCGCTTGAAATTCAAAGCGTGAGAGGTGCTTTTGCGACGTGGATTCACTTGAGTCCTTTAGGAAGGTTGCCATTGATACCACGACTAGCATATTTCATCGATCGCATCTTCGGGAAAATCAACAGCAAACAAGTGAGCGGTTACAATGTCTTTTTAATAAAATGAAAATTTTATATATCGCTAATTCCAGGATTCCCACGGAGAAGGCGCATGGCCTTCAAATTATGAAAACTATAGAGGCTATGCTCGGAGGTGGTACAGAGGTCACGTTAATTATTCCAAGAAGAAGAAATTTTATTACTGATTCCGTAAAAGACTATTATGGTTTGGAGCGGATGCCGGAGATAGAATATATTGGAAATTATTTTTGGTTTCTTGAGCGTTTTTCCCCCCACTTATATTTTATCGCACAAAGAATTTCGTTTGGGATCATCGTTTTTTTAAAAGTTTTGCGAAGTGGAAAAAATATTATATATTCAAGAGAGATAACCATAAGTTATTTTCTCACTCTTTTTGGGAAAAAAGCGGTTTTTGAGGACCATGAGCCAAAAAAACGCTTTGTTTTTTTATATCGGATGTTTGTAAGAAAAATATGGAGAAAGGTGATTGTAGCAGAACATTTGAAAGATATTTATTCATTGTACAAAGTAAAAGAAGATTCTTTTATTGTAGTTCCCAATGGGGTGGACCTCAATGAGTTTGAAAACGCGCGTTTAGACCGGATAGTATGGAAAAAATTTAATTTAAATCCTGAAGAAAAAATTGTTTTGTATGTCGGTCATCTTTATCGGTGGAAGGGAGTATATACTTTGATAGACTCGGCTCAATTTATCAAAGAAGCCAAGGTTGTTCTTATAGGCGGCACAGAGGAGGACAGAAAAAGAGCAGAAAAATATGTTTTTGAAAAAGAAATTAAAAATGTTCTCATTCATCCTTTTGTTCCCCACAAAGAAGCGATTGTTTTCATGAAGTCTGCCGATGTTTTAGTTTTACCTAATACCGCCCTAGAAGAACGTTCGCAAAAATATACTACCCCAATAAAGCTTTTTGAATACCTCGCTTCCGGCGTTCCCATTGTTGCGAGCGATATTCCAAGCTTCCACATCTTTCTAAACAACAATGTGAACACTTTGTTTTTTAAACCGGATGATCCAAAAGATTTGACGAAGAAGATAGATATTATTCTTCAAAATCCACAAATAGCAAAAGAAATAAGTAATAAAGCCAAGGTGGATGCCGCCAAATACACTTGGGGAAAACGCGCTGCTTCTGTACTAGAATTTCTGAAAAACTAAAGATTGTCAACACAAAAGAACATTGAAGAACCGATATTCAATAATACAGAATATCTTTAGAGAGCTACTCTTTCTAGATGAGACGACTCATATCGATAACACTTTTTAAGACTTTTTTCTCCTCTCCTGCCCGAAGAGCGTCGATTATCTTTGTAAGCGGGTAGATATAATCTTTCGAAATGTAATCCCACGCATTTAATTTATTTTTTTGAATAAAGTCAATAATCGAGTCATGCGCCGAAGCTTCATCGTATTTCTCACCATTCAAGAAAGAGAGATCTCTCGGAACGACTTTATATTCCAGAAAATTATCTAAACCGTAGACTCCGATTTTACCCCTTGGTTTTAAGGTGGGAAGAGCCTTTTGCAAAGTTTCGGGTTCTCCAATCGTATCGAGTATAATGTCGAAAGTTTTCTTTGTTTGGAGAAGAATATCGGAGAGTTTCCCCTCTTTGTATGATATGAAAAAATCAGCACCTTTTCTCAAGAACTTTTCTTTCAAAAGAGGGTTGCCGATAATTCCGCTACTCATATTCAGGTTTTTAACATGATCAAGAAAAGCCATCGCGTTTCCTCCAGAGCCTATAATGAGTACGTTTTGTCCGGCTTCTGGTTTCAGCTTGGATAAATATGCGAATGTTTCTCTCCACGTTATGATAAGTGTTGATTCAATCGGGTCAAAACCCCTCGGAAGCACACGGTGGACGCGATATTTATTATATTCAGATTCTAGCAGCCCGTCTTCTTTCATTGCTTGCCAATCAGTTGCGACCGCTCTCTCGGCAAAGGCCCCATAGAGGATTTGATATCCGCTTCCTTCGGGAAGCTTTTGAAAGATACGGGTTATCATATCTCCGATTTTTAGGAATCGTACCTTTTTTCCCAAAGCAATCACTTTTCCGATTCCTTCATGACCCAATACTGCCGGAAATTTTACTTTGTGGTACGGGTCATTCATTACTATATTGTTATCGGTTCCGTTACATATTCCAGACGCAAGAACACTACAGAGCGCGTCGTAATCCTCCACTACAGGCTCTGGGATAACTTCTACAGCTACAATTCCGGGCGCTTTTACGATCACAGCTTTCATAAGCAGATGTTATCACGAAAATGATGAATAATCCTCGAGATTGAAAATAACACCCAGTCACTAAAAATCTCTAAAAATAGAGGGATCTATTGGTGGCGATTTCTGACTCGAATTTCTTTAATTCTTCTGGATAATCAACCTCAAACCAGCCAACTCCGCTTAAATCCCCGATGCATACCTCTTGATTGTTCTTATCGATTAGATATTGCACGATTTCTTCAGAGGAAGCTTTTCCATCGGAGGTTTTTATGACCTCGTCGAGTGCTTGTGCGTAGCTCGGGACCGTTTTGGCATCACAGTAGGTGATACCGACATAACCATGCGAATATTGCGTGAGTTTTTTACTAAGCTTGCGTACAAAATTCCTTTCGTCAACTACAATCTTCATATCATCTCCAGAAAGAAGCCGATCCGTATCGGTAAACATAACCAAAGATTTATTCATATGGGTTGAAACTCTTTTGGCTATAGCGGCCTTGAAGAAATGGTCCCCGTGATATAAAAGGAATCCACCGTTTTTGATATTGGTAAGTCCGGTTTGGACGCTAAGAATATTTCCTTTAACATATTCGCTGTTTTCGTACACATCTATATTCCGGTCGAAATCTTTGACTGCTTGTTTAACCCTTTGAAATTCGAACCCTCCTACTACCACAATTCTTTCTACGCCAGTCTCTTTTACAAAGCGTATAGCATAATAAATAAGTGGTTCGCCTCCTACGTTGACGAGGCTTTTAGGTGTATTCAATCCAAGTCGTGTGCCTTGTCCTGCCACCAGGATAATAGCTGTTGTGGGTTCTTTCATACAGTAAATCCCTTGAGCGATTTCCATGCGTGATAATTTTTGAGAAATCGTTCAAGGTTTTCAACTGCTTCATAACTATCAAATCTCATCGGCCATGTGTATGCTTCCCGAAGAAGCCTGAATCTGATCGCATCGAAGAAGTGTTTCCTTTCGTTACTAGTGAACATTCTTTTCGATTGGTATCCGCTCAAGTACGCCCGTAGAAGCTTTTTATCGATCCTACCATTATTGAAACATTCCCAGATTATTGGCGTAGCCACATCGTACAGCAGTACTCCTTTATACATGTTGTCAAAATCGATCAAATGAATCTTCCCGGAACCGTCTATTAGTATATTGTCTCGTCTTACATCTTGGTGGGTGATACCTTTAGGCAGAGTCTTTGTGAAAGATATACCATTCATTTCATTTGTGATATAGGGAACCGCCCTACCAACCCGTCTGATTTTGCTTCCAGCCATTCTGGGGTAAGTAGCTGTGATATATTTTTCCATATCAACAGGTTCCCATGAGTCTTTAGCGTATTTAAGAGATAGATTACTTGTTATGTTATGAAATGTAGCCAGAAGTTCTCCCGCTCGGTACATCAAAGAAGCGTCCATATGTTTCGGGTGGTTTCCTTCAATGTATACAAAGAGCACAGCCGGCTTATCGCCGAAGGTGTGTTGGTATTTGCCCTGATTTGAAATAATCGGATGGGGTGCGGGGAAGTCGTGTTTCTTTATTTTTCTTAATACGGAGATTTCGAAATCAACCAACTCGGGTTTACGCAGTTTATACACTTTAAAAACATACTTTAAACCATTTGCGTCCCGCACTATGTAGTTCTCATTTAGAATCCCTCTTTTTGTAGGATTGATCGATATGGCCGATATGCCATAGTTTTTTTCCAGGTGCGATTTTAACGCAGTGTTATTTTTCTTTCGCATAACAGTTAGTCAACGCTTTCTTTAGAATATGACTATCACAAGAAACGTAATACACACCTCGCGAATTCCACAGACTTCCTATCTCCTTGACCAGAACAAGCCTAGCCGAATCCCCGTGGAATTTCTTGTTGTAGCGCAAAGTGTTCACAATATCTTCGGGACTGATATACGAAGGCACATGAACAGGTAGTTTATATTTTGAAAGCAGGCGTATATGATTGTCTACAGTCTTTTGGGAAGCTACTCCGAGGATGCGGGAAACTTCTGCAGATACCCGCATACCGATGGATACAGCTTCACCGTGGCCGATCTTGTACCCGGACAAGAACTCGACAGCGTGTCCCACCTCATGACCATATTGATATACCAAAGCGACGTTGTCCTCATAGAAATCTTTTTCAAATGCCGGAATTTTGAGTTGTATACTTTTAGTGATTGCTTTTTCCAGAAAATCAATATTTCTGATCGAACCTTTATATTCGTCGAAGAATTTGAAATAATTCTTATCTTGCGCAAATGCCTGCTTTAGGCATTCGGCCAAACCATCACTCACATAGCGGTCACCCAAAGTCACAAGTACTGCCGGATCGACGAGTATTCGGATGGGTGGATAGTAACTTCCGAGAAGATTTTTTCCTCCCTCGCCATTTACACCCTGTTTAAGGGTGATTGCGGCATCACATTGTGAAAGTACCGTTGTTGGTATGCTGATGAAACCGATACCTCGATACAGCGTTGATGCCAGAAAACCGGAGAGATCCTTTATGACACCACCGCCAATAGAAATAATCACAGATTTCTTATCAATACCGGAGGCTAAGATTTTTTCCGCAAGCGACAGGTAGTTTTTTGTGCTTTTTGACCATTCTCCCGGATTCACAACAATCAAATTGACTCGATATCCGAGTGCACGTAGTTGGTCCAAAACGGGTCTGCCATACAACTTGAGGATATTTTTATCAACAATAATATAATGAGGAGAATAGTATCGTTCGTGTGGAATAACCTCAAATTCTCCGATCCGGTCGAGTATTCCGTGTTTGATAGTTATTTCGAACCCCAGAGGTTTGTTATATCGAAACTTGAAAGTTTTCGGTAGTTTCTTGTACCGAGCTGTCGGTTTGGTGTCTTGCTTTGAGTCATTATGTAAGACATCATGCACAAATAATTCCGCACGTATAAGAGTGGCTGGATCATTAACGTCGAACCATATGTCATTGGGCATTAAGACCGGGGAGACTTCTCCGCCTTTCGATATGTATTGTTCCAAAAGAACATCACTTTTCTTTTTCGATGCACGCAAAAACGGCGCGAGCGTTTTTTCACCAAAATGATAAATACCCGCTTCGTATGAAGATGTTCTCGGAAGATTTCTGCCGACAGTACTTATTTTACCGGCTTCTACCCGTGCTTTTACTTGAGCACCTGAGAATTTATTATGCGCGGAATTATTGCTAATCAAAACCGATATGGTATTTTGTTTGAGATTTTTCTTGAGGAAGTACTTGTAAGGATTTCGTTCGAAGATAATATCGCACACTGTCAGGAAGAAAGGTTCCTTGACCGCGGCAGACACTGTCCGAAAGGTGTCTAGTATGGACGTATCCTCCTTTTTTCGTCTGATAAATACAATACTTGTCTTGATATGCTTGCTTCCAAGCAGTTCTTGTTCTGTAAGCGTGTCATTTGTATCTACCACGATGTAGATTTTTTTTACCCCGAATTCTTGCAGGTACTCAATATTCCAGAGTACAAGAGGTTTGCCACCGACTTTGACAAGCGGTTTAATAGTCTCGAATTTATGAAGTCGGCTGCCTTTGCCACCGGCTAAGATAACAGCTGTTTTTGTTCCCATGTCAGATGGTTTTGCTAACCCAGAGGGCGTGAATATGTTTTGTGAGAAGTGCGCATGTAACGACTGTAAATCCAAGGCAATATATCCACAGGTACACATCCAAACGCCTGAGCGGATAACATATCAAAATAAGAAGAAATACGCCAGTTGAGCTGAAAAATTCTTTATTAATCCAATGAGCCACGCGTATGTACAACACTTGATTATTGAAAGCGCTTTTCAGTTTTTCTACACCCTCCTCGGAAAGTGTGCCGTTTGCGTATGACCAGTAACGCGTTTTTAGTATTCTAAATAGGAGCTTGGAAATACTTGCCAAAGATGCGATAGCTAGGATGTATGCCGGATAGCCATTCACATAGAGACCGATACCGAGTAGGGGAAACATCAGTCCGTATTGTAAATCATGGCTGACAGGTTCGACGTACATAGTTCCGGCGACACTACCGTTTTTTTTGAAGCGGGCGACTTCTCCATCCGAGCCGTCTATGACGATTGAGAGAAACAACAAAAAGATCCCAAACCACCCCAATGTGTAACCCCCGAAGCCTATCAGAGTGACCCCGGTAAAGAATACAATTACGCTCAAGAAAGTTATCTGGTTGGGTGTAAACGGTGTCAGTATAAAAAAGCGCGTAGAATATATGGAGAATATTCTGGCAAATTTTCCGACATAGCTCTCACGTGCGGGGTTTGGCGCCGTGCTTTGACATAACCTTCTCAATTCTCTGATCGAGGGTATCTTTTCCATGATTTTTTGGTTAGTCAAATATAGCACAAATATAGCGCAATGATATACTATGGCCAATACATATGTTAAAAAATGTCATCAATTATCTTATCGGTACACTTGCTAATCTGGGCCTGGGTAAGATAAGAATGTTCTCAGTCCTCTACAGAAGAACCCACCAACTGATTTTTAGGGACAAAAAAGATGAAGTTCAATGCGAGGGGTTTACCTTTTTTACCCCCAAAGGTCGAGCTGGTTTCAACATCAGAGTTGGCGGTTCGTTCGAACCGATGATGACAAGGATTTTTAAAGGATTGGCGAGGAGTGGAATGCGGATAATTGATGTCGGGGCTCACGTTGGTTACTATTCATTCCTCGCTTCGAGAATTGTCGGTCCGGAAGGTAAAGTGTATGCCTTCGAACCGGAACACGAGAACTATAGATGCTTAGAGTGTGGCATTGCGGAAAATAAATTAACCAATGTTACGCCCGTCAATTATGCCGTATCGAATATTAACGGTTTTGCCGATTTACATATTAATTTCGGCAGTTCGGTTACGCACTCTCTTTCAGAGAGAAATATTACCAAGAAAGGAGTAAGAGAAAATGTTGGCATTACAACCTTAGATGATTATGCCGACAAAAACGGCATCCGAAAAGTGGATATCATCAAGATTGATACCCAAGGGTTTGATGCCAAAGTTATAAACGGAGCCAAAAACATATTAGTGGAGAACAAAAATATAAAGATATTCATGGAGTTTTGGCCGGACGGCATGAAAAATGCCGGCGACGAACCCAGATTATTCTGGAACTTTATGACCGGTATGAGTTTTATCCCGTACCATATAGGAAAAGAAGATCACTCTCCCAGTTCGATAACGTTTGAGTACGCCCTTGAAAGGTGTAAGACTGACAGGAGCAACGCTCGTGATACCATAGTCTTATGGTCGCGCGATGCGTTAAATATGCAAGAATTTGATTAGATTACGGCGTTAATTTCCGTAAAAAAGCGTTTATGTGCTATAGTCTCGAAAATGGAAGAAATAATATGCAATTTGTGTGGGGAGGGGGACGAACAAGAGTTGTATCGTTCTCCAAGATATAGGGCCGTAATATGCAGGAATTGTAGTCTTGCCTACCTTAATCCTCGCTTGACTAGAGAGGAATATACTAAATATTACACGGAGGAATATCAAAAGAATCGACATAATGTGGCTACTTATAATGGGGCGGTCATTCGTCTAAAACAGAAAGGCAGTTATGAAAAGAAGAAAGTATTTTTTCCTTTTATTGGAGAGTACCTTACATCAAAATCAAGGGTGTTGGAAATAGGTTCCGGGTGGGGAACACTACTTAAAGTAATCAAAGATACCTACGGGTCAGATGTATACGGCGCAGAGATCTCTTCTCAAGCGGTAGAGATTTCAAGACGACTCTACGGGATTAATACAGAAAACAAAACGTTGGAAGTTTTTTGTGCCGAAAACAACGCGAAGCGCTTTGATTTCATCATTATGTATCATGTCTTGGAGCATATCCTTGACCCCCTTTCCGCTCTTGCAAGTATCCGACCGATGCTTGGAGAAAAAGGCGCTCTGTACTTGGGAGTACCAAATTTGTCAGCTCCATACGGCGATCTTTCGGAGTTTTTTCGAATTGAACACTGTTATTATTTTACTTTGGAAACGCTTGGAAAAATTCTCAATAAGAGCGGATTTAAATTAATTAAAGTTAAAAAAACTCCTACAGATTTACAGGTTATAGCCGTGCCGGATAATGATTTTCGGCGAAATAGTGTAGAGATACATACCCGGCACTATTCCCTAAGCCATTTGTTGCGCGTTATTTGGTTTTGCCGACTAAGGGATCACGTAAAAAATATACTTCGTCCGTTAAAATGGAAGTTAGAAAAATGGTTTCTATAATCGCTAAAATTAGTGGAGGGGTGTTCTATAGTGGGGTTGGCAATTTTGTCATAAAAATTTTCGGGGCTGTGGGTTACATTTTGGTTTTAAGTAGGATGTCTTTGCATGATTACGGCACATTTGTTCTCTTGACGTCTCTTCTTGGTCCGGCGTACGCCATTATATTTTTTAGTTTTGATCGTATTTTTGTAAGTAAGTATTCCCGGCTGAGAGCGGAAGGTAGCATAGGTCGTGCCAAGGGATTGGCTCGGGAATATTATATTACGAGTCTTTTTATCCTTCTGCTCAGCTGCGTTTCCGGGTATTTTTTGAGAGGTTATCTTTCCGAGGTGTATAACCTTTATATCATTAAGTTCTTTTGGGTAGCGATGTTTCTCATGGTCTCTCAGACCTTAATGAACTACGTGTCTTTAATGCTTGAATCGCACGAGAAATTTAAGGAAATCTCGATTATTCAGACAATCGAAGCAATGGTAAGAATGATTTTAGTGCTTCTGGTCTTTTTTTACTCCACATTTACGGTGACTCTGGTTTTATTTATGTATTCAGTCTCAAAAATGGTTGCAGTGGGTGTGGGTAGTTTCCATCTGCTCCCCATTTTAAGACAGTTGCGAGAGGTTGGAGTGAAAGCAGAGAGAGGTGTGCTGAAGTCGATTATGTTTACTATCGGAAAGTGGGAGATAGCCACCAGTCTTTTGGGTAAGATTTTAGAGCCGTGGGGCCTATTCCTCATTAAGTTTTTCGTGAATATAGAAAGCGTCGCGGTGTATGATTTTGCGCGGAATATTTACGCATTTGCCAGCAGTCTTTTTCCCGTATCACAAGTTACGTTTCCGATCATTTCTCGGACATCGTCCGATAAAGAAAAGACCCATCTTATTATTTCCAAAGCCCAAAAATACGCGTTTATTTTTCAGTCTGTTATCTTTATTATGGCGCTGGTTTTTACCCCAGTCGTATTGGCATACTTTTTCAAGCAATATATTGGAAGTGAGATGATAATTTATTTGACTCTTCTTCACTTTATTTCTGACGTGTATAAAATAGGACAAACCGCGCTTCTGTACGCCTTCAATCGACAGAAGTTTGTCTTTTTGTTGACACCTTTCTTCCTTTTGGTCCGTTTGGCGCTTGATGTTGTTTTGGTCAAACTTATTGGGGTGGCGGGGATTATTATATCCTGGCATCTTTACGGGCTATTGGCCGGTTTTGTATATAACGTTTACATTACAAAGACGATGGGAATAAGAAAGATCTTGTGGAAAGAGTTTTTCAGTTTTGATAGCTACGATAGATTGATTCTCTCGGCTCTGGTGAAGAAAATCAGATTCCTTAATTTTTTTCAGAGATAATGTTATGAAAAAAATATTTATCACCATTTCAAGAGGCGCAATCGCCCGCAATCTTCTGAAAAACGATTTCTTTTTGGTTTTGCGGGATAAGGTCAAAATTGTTATTCTTGCAACTGCCGCGGATGATATGCGATTTCGAAATGAGTTTAAACATCCTAACGTTTCTTTTGTTCGATTCGCGGAAAAAGAGCACACGCTCGGAGACCGTTTTCTTTTCTTTTTTCACAAAAATCTCATCTACAACGGGACCGTTGAAGAAAAAAATAGATGGGGAGTTATCGGAGATTCGAGGAGTTACCAACCTAACTACGTTAGTTTTCTGGTAAAAAAGATAATTTTTGTCCCGCTTTCCCGCGTCCGTTTTCTTCGCGGATTCGCGCGACTTTTGGATTTTCTTTTTTTGCAGAAATCGGAAGTTGCGGAATTCCAAGAACTTATCCGACGAGAAAAGCCGGATCTTGTTATTTCCACCAATATCGCCGCAGACACCGAGTCTGCGTTGCTTAAAGCGACAAGGAAGGAACATATTCGCTCAATCGGTATCGCAAAGAGTTGGGACAATCTTTCGAAGCATAGCTTTCGTGCTCAAGCAGATACGATCGTAGTCTGGAGTAAATTTATGGCTTCTGAGGCAGTACATTTTCAAAATTACGCCATAAAAGATATTCGGATTATCGGTATTCCTCAATTTGACCGTTATGTTTTGAAAGACAAACTGTTGAGCCGTCAGGAATTTTGTAAGATGATGGGGCTTGATGCCAATCGGCGCATAATTCTTTTTGGTTCCGAGGGGAGTCTTTTCCAAAGTGACGCCGAAATAGCATCCATTATTTCTGAAAATATTTTACGCAATGACATTATCCCTCCATCGCAACTTTTGATTCGTCCTCATTATGGGTATAAAGCCGACGATTTGAAATTTAAAGATCTGCAAAATAAACCTAACGTTGTTATAGACCGCTTTAACAATCCCTCTCCGGAATTTCGTGATCGTTGGGATTACTCGGAAGAATTTTCCGATCGTTTTATGAACTGTCTTTACCATAGCGATGTTGTCGTTAGTTCCTTTTCAACGCTTACATTAGACGCTGTGGCATTCAATAAGCCCATTATCAACGTTTCTTTTGACGGGAAAGAATCAAAACCTTACCGAGAATCTATTGCTCGATGGGGCGCCAGTACGTATTTTGGAGCGATATTAAAAACAAACGCGATTTGTGACGTGAAAAATTCTCAGGATCTTATACGGGCAATCAACGAGTATTTAAAAGACCCATCGAACAGGGAAGTGGAAAGGGAAAAGCTGCTCAAAGATTTCTGTTTGGTTATTGATGGACGAAGTGGGAAACGATTTGCGCGTGTTGTACTTGAAGAGACGGGTTTGTTGTGATAAATTTTACAAATTGCATGATAGAGGATATTAATCGTGCTGGTTGAAGTAAAGGTGTGGTTTGATATTTCATCAAAACAAAGATGCATATAATACCCTCAAAAGAAGCCATAGCGATTTACAGTCATTTTAAATCCTTACCGGGCTCGGAGTATATTGGAAAGCCGGTAAGTATTGAAGCCCTTATTGGTATATGTAGAGAGTTAAAACCTAAGAGGATTCTCGAAATGGGGGGAGGAATAGGAACAATAAGTTACACCCTCCTCAAACACTCTGGGGCGATTGTGCATATATATGAAGATAATCAGTATTGCATTGGTGAACTTAGGAATAATTTGAAGAAATTTGAGGGGCGTTTTCAGATCATCAATACGTACCGCATTCTCCCACCGGCTCTAGAATACGATATGGTTGTGATTGATGGTGGTAACGGGGTAGGGAAAAATGGTGGATACCATCTTGCCACGCAGATGTTCTTACTGTTTCTCGATTCGGTTAAGGTGGTATATATTGAGGGGTATCGCGCTATGCAACGTGATATGGCAAGGAAAGCGTTGAGGGATAAATATATTTGTACGTTTACGATCTACAAAGATGTTGTCCGTTCGGGAAAAAAATGGTCTGGCGGATTAAAGATTTTATGCAGTAAAAATAAATCGGCCGCATTGCGATGGTCCAGCTATTTATTCTGGGAAATAATTGTTCGGATGAGAAGAATATTTTTTTCTTTACGGGCTCTTATTTGAAGGGGTTTTATTGTGAAGTTATTTGTTTATTGTTGGTAGTTTAGCTACGGGGTTGCTATGCGGAAAATCAAAACAATCAAAACAGTATTTCTTGTTATTACGAGGGGTTTTATCATTAGAAACATTTTACGAAGCGGTGTTCTTTCTCACCTTACGAGAAAAGGTGTGCGGGTAGTGATTTTTTTTGAAAATGTTCGCGGGAAGCCTTTGTCGCAAGCACTAAAAAAAGAATTTGAGTCCGGAATGGTTGTTGTCGAATCTCCAGATGAATTTAAGAGAAAACCCTCTTTACGAACCATGTTGTATAGTGTGTTCAGGTTGACGGCTTCTTTTTTTGTGTATAGCGAGACGACGTGGTTTTATAGCCGATTCGGCAACAAGAAGAATCTTAACCGCTGGATTGGGTTCGCATATATAGAGCGTTTTTTCTTCAGTTTGTTGAGCAAGTTTCCTTTTATCAAAGGGGCTGCTCGTTTTTGTGAACAGACAGTATTTTATGAAGAACGATTTAGTGCGTATTTTAACATCTACGAACCTAATATGGTTTTCTCCACCTCTATTATTTCTCGCGCCGATATTCAGTTTTTGAAAGAAGCAAAAAAACGCGGAATAAAAACCGTTTCTATGCCTAAAGGGTGGGATAACGTCACCAGGATGCTTTACCGGGTGATTCCGGATGTGTTCATTGTTCAAAACGAGGTAATGCGTGCAGACGCGCAAAGGGTTCAACAAATACCTCCAACCAGCATCGTTACCTGCGGTTTCCCTCAGTTTGATTGGTATCGAAGGCCGGAGATAATCATGCCTCGCGAAGAATTTTTCAAAAAGATCGGACTTGACCCAAACAGGCGTCTCATCTTTTTCGGTTCTGAAGGTACGTGGGCACAGCGGGATCATGAGGTGGCCAGGTTTATTGCAGAAAGCATTAAAAAAGGTGTTTTCTCAGAACCATGCAGTCTTCTTGTCAGGCCTCATTTTTCGGATGTCACCAATCGTCGTTTCGATTTTCTTTCGAGCTATCCCCATGTAAAGATTGATGAAAATTTTACCCCGTCTGATTTTTTCATAGATAATTGGAATCCGGGAATTGAAGAGACGAAGTTATTTACCAATCTTGTATACTATAGTGACATGCTTATCGCCACTGCTTCGACGCTCTTTCTCGATGCGGCGTGTTGTAATAAGCCATCCATCGGAATCGCGTATGACGCCTTTTTTGATCCAAGAACAGGTAAAGATGTTACAGCCGATTTATATACCATGAATCATTTGCGTGACGTTATAGATACGGGTGCTGTTCTGATGGTGAGAAACGACAAAGAACTCATACAGGCTATAGAGCATGTATTGGAAGAAGGTTCTCGCTTTAAAGAACAAGAGCGGCAAGTGCTTCTCCGGAAAATTTGTTTTAATGTTGACGGGAAATCTGCAGAGAGAGTGGCGGGGGCAATCCTATCTTTAATAGAGGATTAAATACTCATGAAAAAAAAGATTTTTTTTGTGCCCAATTATATAGGAACATTGCGCTATTATGAGAAGCTGTTTCCCCGTTTAAGTGGCGAGTATGAGTGTGCGTTTCTCTTTATCTCCCCTAATCCTTCCTGGCGTCGGGTAATGGTCGCTTATTGTGAAGAAAGGCATTATCGTCACGAAACAATCGATGATTCAATAGGGAGGTGGAGAGTGCCTTTTTTCACTGCTCTGAGGAAGCATAAGATCTTATTTAAGCGGTGTGGGCAGTTTCTAGAAAGAGAGCGTCCCGCAAAAATTGTGTCTATAGAGAATGATAAGTTGTATTTAACCCAAGCGCTCTTTACTGAGGCCAACGCGAGAGGTGTTGAGACCATTGTTCTTCAGTGGGCACTCAATGCTTACCACGATATCCGAATAATAAAGGCAGCGCAAAAATTGAAACCTGAAGATATTTCGTTGTTGAGACGCATATATTTTTTTCTTTTGAAAGTGGTTGGTCGAATACTTGGCATTTATAATGATTCTTTTGAGGCATTAAAACGTTCCAGCCCCGTCAAGGTGGGTATTATCAACGAACAGGCTCGAAAAGCTTATGTGGCTCAAGGATACCCCGCAGAAAGCATACAAGTCGTTGGTCACATAGATAGTCAACTTGTCATGGAAGAGATGAATCGAATTCGTTCGGATGAATTATATCGAAAGAAAATTTATGAGAAATATCGATTACCACTTGATAAAGAAAATATTATAGTAATATCCTCAATGTTTAATCGGAAGGATGTTAGAGTCTTTACTAATGAGCAACAGATTAAATATTTCAAAGCGATATTCAAGACTATAAGATCGATTTTTCCGGAGACCACTCATACTATTATGTTCAAACTGCATCCTTCCGAACACGATTTGTATAATCAAGGTGTCGGATTTGGGGTAATAGTGCTTCCAGATTCAGCCAACATCGTTGAGGTCGTGGCTCTTTCTAATCTTTATGTTGCTCATCCGCACACAGCAGTCAATTTTATGGCTATCACCGCTCGGAAACCCTCTCTTTTTGTCAATTTTCAAGGATTTGAGTATTTTAATATGGTCAAAGATTATTACGGAATAACTTATGTTATTTCGTCGCACGCCGAGTTTGCTCACTTGCTCGCGGATGCCAAAGAGGGGAAATTACATTCCCAATACAAAATTACGACAGATTCCCATAACTCTCTTGATCGCATTGTGGATTTTATACAAGCATAATACGTTAATCATAAAACAATGACTATTATCGCAATCATTCCGGCTCGAAGTGGCTCACGGGGTGTGAGTAATAAAAATATCAGAAAAGTGATGGGAAAGGAACTCTTCGGTTATAGTATTGAATTTGCCAAGAAATTGGATGTGACAAGAATTATTTGTTCTACCGATTCTTCTGACTATGCAAAAATAGCGAGACGGTATGGAGCAGAGGTGCCATTTCTCAGGTCCGGTTACGCATCAAGTGACACAGCCATGGAAGAAGATATACTTAAGGATCTTTATGATAAGTTTGATCAGTATAAGATTTCTTATCCTGACTTGTTCGTGTGGCTTCGTCCGACATTTCTCTTCAGGGACCGAGAAGCCGTGAAGAAGTGCATTAGAAAGATGGTAAACGACCCGTCTCTTTCTGCCTGCAGAGTCGTTACTGCCGCGGAATCAAGGTTGTATCGTGGGAAAGAAGGGATATTGGAACCTGATTTTGATGACCATGGAAGGTCGATGGTAAGACGCCAGGATGTTGAAAAAAAGTACCGGGTGTATAACACGGACGTGTTCAGGGGAAACCCGAAGAATTGTGGCCCAGCTTTTCTTGGCGATAAGGTCGGTTTTGTGGAGGCGGATGGATTGAGTGGGTTTGATATTGATAATGAGGCCGATTTAGCTATCGCCGAAGGTATTATGAATATGCTTGGCGAAAAATACAGGACACTTTACAGTTAACTCTCGTGGCCGGATGTGGCTAACAAGATATGGCTCAATGGTAAGCAAAATATATGAAAATATGTGAAGATGCGCAAAAAAGAATACAGAAACATTTGAAAGAGATATTGAATCTTCGGAGCGAACGGAGACAAAAAGAAGATGGAAGTTATATTACTTCAGCCGATTTGCTGTGCCAAAGTATTATTTTTGATTACCTGTCTTCGCTGAAAGAGAAATTCGAGATTATTTCTGAGGAAGTGGAGATAGATGAATTCACCTATGATACAAGCAAAAATTATGTGGTGTTGGATCCTTTAGATGGGACAGAAAATTTTACCTCTGGCCTTAAGGAGTGGGGCGTCTCTCTTTCTATCTATATAAAAAACAGACATTACGAGTCAATGATTATGATACCCGAAATGGGACTTTCCCTGAAGACGGGCGAAAAAGCTCCGCATTACCAATCAAGAATTCACGGTTTGTCCTCCTCGCTTAAAAAGGAGCATTTTTCTAGCCTTGAAGATGGAAAGGAGTACCGGATCATGGGATGTGCTGTGTATAATCTCTATAACGTGATTACTGGATCGTTTTGCACTTTTGAGAACCCAAAAGGAACTCGTGCGTGGGATATCCTAGCTGGCTTGAATTTGGCTTTAGAACGAGGACTTGAGGTTTCCGTGAACGAAGAAAGGTATTTGGGAGAATTTCTCGACCCTAGTCAAAAATATCGATTTACCATACAATGGCCAGCATGAACACACCACCCCGTAAAGTGATAATTGTCGCTGAATTTACCTGCAATCATTTAGGCGACCGCGAGCGTCTAAAAGCAATGGTTTGGCTTTCAAAAAAGGCAGGAGCTGATTTGATTAAAATCCAAAAAAGGAACGTAGACACATTTTATCCTCCCGAGCAGTTGAATGCCCCCTATGCTTCGACTTTCGGCACCACCTTGGGAGATTATAGAAAAGGGGTAGAGCTTTCTCTCGAAGATATTTCGGTTCTTGAGGAGGAGTGCAAGAAAGCCGATATAGGTTGGTTTGTGTCGGTGCTTGATTATGAATCGTTTCTTTCCCTCGAACGACTCAAGAGCCCCCTCCTCAAAATTCCATCCACGATTTCCGAACACCGATTATTTCATAAAAAAGTTGCCGATAGATACAAAGGCCCGATTGTAGTATCTACGGGGTTCACCTCTCATGAGTATGAGGATTACGTTCAAGAAGTCTTTAAAGATAATGAGCGAATATATTTATTGCAGACTACATCTACTTATCCCACTCCTCCGGAAGAGTCCTCTATAGCAGTGGTCAGGCATTATCGGGATTTAAGTAAAAAGAACCCTAAAATCATACCAGGTTACTCGAGTCATGATCATGGGTCGTTGGGATCTATGCTTGCAGTGGCGGCGGGAGCTTTAATGATTGAAAAGCATGTTAAGCTCGGAAAGAGCCCATGGGTGCACTTCGATCAGGTAGCCTTAGACCTTAGCGGAGATGATTTTTCTAAATTTGTTCAGGATATTCGGATTGCGGAGAAAATGTTGGGGGACGAAAAAAAGACAATCAAACCAAGCGAGCATCACAAATATACTCACATTCCGAAAATCGACTGAAAAAGAAACGCATATTTGTGGTGTGCAAGAACGAGAGTTCGAGATTTTCGTTTTTTCTCTTATAGGATAAAGACAGAGGCCTCATAATATCCTTTGTTGCGCAGAGCCCCTTTTTGTGGATAATGTGGGACATGAAGACGGTTGCTATTATTCCAGCCCGGGGAAACAGTAAAGGAATACAAAAGAAGAATGTCGCCAACCTAGCTGGCAAGCCGCTTTTGGTGTACTCAATAGAACAGGCGTTACAGTCGTCGTTTATCGATAAGGTTGTTGTTTCAAGTGACGATGATGCGATTCTTAATGTGGCAAAGAAATTTGCCGTAGAAACAATCAGGCGTCCACCGGAGTTTTCTCATGACACAGCCCCAATGGACGGAGTGATAAAACACGCGCTGGATATTTTGATAAAACAAAATTATGAAGCTGACCTCGTTGTATTGTTGCAGCCGACGAGTCCTCTGCGTAGATTAAACACTGTCAATTCTGCGATTTCTGCCTTTATAAAAAACAGAAACAAGTTTGATTCGTTAATGCCTCTTTCCGAGACATCAAGTAAAGTGGGAACATTGGAGAACAAAAGATTTGTTCCGTCATATTTCCCAGGAGCTCAGAGGCAAGAACTGGAAAAAACGTATTTTGACTGCGGTACGATTCATATTTTTAAACCAGAGATAATTCGCGCCGGGAAATTTTTTGGCGAGCGTATATATGGATTTTTCATTGATTGGCCGGAGAGTCTTGATATTGATGAAACAGACGACATGAAATTGGCGGAATATTTTCTCATGAATTTAAAACAATGAAGATTAATATTGGAAAAGTGACCGTGGGAGACAATATGCCGTTTGTGGTGATACCGGAGGCCTGCGACAACCATCATGGTAATTTGTCGGAGGCAAAGGAACTTGCATATGCCGCCAAAAAAGCTGGCGCGAAGATAATCAAGTTTCAACTTCATTTACCTGATGAAGAAATGGACAGGGAATGCATACGAAAGACCTCGGCAAGCATGTTCAGAAAGTGGGGGGACTTGTACGGTTTTATCAAGAAGAATCTATTGTCCGTTGAAGATCACGCCGAATTAATCCGTTATTGCAATAAAATCGGTATTCAGTATTTCTGCACCCCTTTTTCTCTGAAGGCGGCTCATATTCTTAGAGAAATCGGCGGAGATGCGGCATATAAAATCGGTTCGGGAGAGACGGAAGATCTCCCTTTTATTGACGGAACTGCCCGTTTGGGTCGACCAATGGTTATTTCGACGGGAATGAGCACGGTGAAAGAAATTGACATGACCGTGAGTGTTCTTAAAAAATTCGGTGTCCCGTTTTCTCTTATGCATTGTATTTCGACTTACCCTCCGAAATCAGAAGGTGAATTGCATTTGGGTGTTATTGGAGAACTAAAGAGGCGTTATAAAGTGACCGTTGGGTTTTCTGACCATACTCCACCGGAAGGAATTGTCTCTTCTCATGGGGTACATTTGCCCGAAAGCGCGATTGTAGCAGAAGCCATTGGGCAAGGGGCTCGATTTATTGAGAAACATTTTACTCTGGATCGTGGTGCCAGAGATGCAGACAGCAGTTTTTCTCATGACCCAAAAACGCTAAAAGATTTGATTAAGACCTGTGCCGCCCTTGACGGGGCGGCAGACTCGCGAAGAGATGTCTATAAAAATGAGCGTGGTGTGTGGATATGGGCTAAACGCAGTTTGTTTTCCACGAAAGACATTAAGAAAGGAGAGAAAATAAGGAGAGAAATGCTTGTAAGTAAACGGCCGGGAACAGGTATTCGTTCGAAGGAATATAGGTCGCTGCTTATGAAGCGGGCAAAAAAGGATATCCCTCAAGGAAAAATGATTTCTTGGAGTGATCTAAAGTAAAATATATGCGAAAAATTTGTGCTATAACAGCGAATAGGGCCGACTGGAGCAGGATTGAAAGTATTTTGAAAGCGCTTAAAACATATCCAACATGCAAACTTCAGCTTGTTGTTATTGGGGGCCATCTATCGGAAAGAACAGGGTGGACTATCAAAGAGATTGAACGGAAAGGTTTTTCAGTAAGCGCTGTCATCCATACGCACATAGAAGGCAATACACCTGGAATAATGACAAAATCAGTTGGTGTTACTATTCAAAAACTGGTTGACGTTATAGAAAAATTAAAACCTGATGTGATTATTGCGTCAACTGATAGGTTTGAAACCCTTGCCGTAGGGGTTACCGCTGCTCTTATGAATGTGCATATCGCTCATATTCAAGGTGGAGAGGTCACGGGGACTATTGATGAGAGTATTCGTCATACTCTTACCAAGCTTTCTCATTTGCATTTTGTTTCGACAGAAAAAAGTCGTGAACGAGTGATTAAGATGGGTGAGCCGGCGGAGTTTGTTTTTAACGTCGGTTGTCCTGCAACTGATTTGTTATTGAAAATGCCTGTGTGGAGCGGAAAGAAGACTTTGGAAAAACTGAACGAGTCTCTTGTCGGTACACATTTGCTAAGAACCGACGCGCCGTATATTATTATGGTACAGCATCCAGTTACCACCGAATTTGGTAGCTCGGGAAGCCAAATAAAAGAGACTCTTATCGCACTTGCAGAGTTTGATTCTCAGGTTGTTGTTCTTTCCCCCAATATCGATGCTGGAGGAGACGATATCTCCTCGACCATTTCTCAATTTGTTTCCCATTCAGAGGATTTTTATCTTTTCTCGCACATTCCTACGGAGATTTTTGTGAATGTGCTTCGAAATGCTTCCTTGATGGTTGGTAACTCATCAAGTGGGATACGAGAAGCATGTTATTTTGGGACGCCCGTGGTGAATGTTGGGACCCGGCAAAGCGGGCGAGAACGAAGTATGAATGTGATTGATGTCGGCAATGATAGAACAGAAATCAGCCGAGCAATAAAGAACCGGCTTGCTCATGGGAAATATCCGGTCGAGCAGATATACGGCGATGGGACTGCGGGAGAGAAAATTGCTGAAATACTCCTTTCCGTTTCCATGCCTCCGGTTCAAAAAAGAATTACTTATTAATTTAGGTTCTAAAATAACCTTATGTCTAAAGTCCTCATAACGGGTGGCGCAGGATTTATAGGAAAGGCGGTTGCCAGGAAACTGAAGAAGGAAGGTCTTAATGTTGTTACGTTCGATATCTTGGAGCCAAAAGAAAAAATCGGACGACATTATCTCGGTACGATTATGTACGTCGATGAACTTGAAAAAGCTATGGAGGGGTGCACTTACGTGATTCATTTGGCCGCTATGCTCGGCGTTAAGAGAACAGAGACAAACAGAACGGGATGTCTTGATGTTAATATCCATGGCACAAAAAACGTATTTGATGCATGCCGTAACGCAAAAATTAAGAAAATAATTTTTGCTTCATCTTCTGAGGTGTATGGAGAGCCTATTAAAAACCCCATCAGCGAAAATGATTTTGTTATGCCGAAATCGGTGTACGCAGTCACTAAGTTAGTAGGCGAAGAGTATGCACGAGCCTACAAGCAGGAATACGGACTTGATTATTCAATAGTGAGATTCTTTAACGCCTATGGTCCGGACCAGACTCCTGAGTTTGTCGTACCGCGTTTTGTCCGTTCGGTCATGAATAACGAATCTCCTACGGTATATGGCAGGGGGAACCAGGAAAGATGTTTTTGCCACGTTAACGATACGGCACGTGGCGTTTATCTTGCTTTGAAAAACCCCAAAGCATCGGGAGAAATCTTCAATATAGGCAATAGCACAACAAAAATCACCACGGCTGATTTGGCTCGTAAGATAATAGCAATATCCGGGAAGAAATTAAAACCAGAATTCATTGATATGAAAGATTCAGACCGGACGAAGGAGAGAGAAATTATCCAAAGAATAGCCGATACCAGAAAAGCGCAGAAAATATTGGGATTCAAGGCGGAAATAAATTTGGAAGAAGGAATACGGGATATCTTCGAAAAGAATTTCTAGTCTCCTTTGGGTTCCCGAAATATTCTCTAATCTTAATCTTGTAGAGAGCACAAAACCTCTTTCAGTGATGGTGTGCGCCGGTTTGGTGCAAGAAAATTTGTGTCTATAAAAGGTTATTAAGTGCCAGCAGGGTTTTGTTGTTTGACAACATTGATGTTCAAGCACAGATTTCTTGGAGAATTACTCAAATGTATGATATAGTCCCCGCCATGAATACGCTTTTACGAAACACGATCATTGCCCTTGTGTTTGCTATCCTACTTGTCCCGTTTGTGGTCTCCACGGGCTTTTTTTTCCCGTTCATAACGGGTAAGGCGTTTGCATTCCGTATTCTCGTTGAATTGGCGTTTGGACTTTGGGTTATTCTCGCTTTGCGGAATCCGGAGTATCAGCCGAAGTTCTCGTGGCTTGGCGCCGCGTTTGTCGTGTTTGTGGCTCTGATAGGCATTGCCGACCTCATGAGCCCGAATCCTCTGAAGAGCTTCTGGTCAAATTTTGAGCGGATGGAGGGACTGGTGACTCTCATACATCTTTTTGCCTATTTTCTGGTTGCCTCGTCAATTTTCAACAGTGAGAAATGGTGGACTCGCTTTTTTCAGGCGAGTGTCGGTGCAAGCGTGATTATGGGAATGTACGGGATATTGCAGCTTGCTGGAAAAATTGTAATCAACCAAGGCGGCGTGCGTCTTGACGGCACGCTCGGGAACGCGACGTACCTTGCCGCGTTCATGCTTCTTAATTTTTTTATCACACTCTTTTTACTCATCCGCAACGTAAAGCATAATTCGCATTCAACAATCCAGGCGCTAGGTGCTTTTGGTGTTTCGACAGGTTTGTTCCTACTCGCACTCTATATTTTTAAGTTTTCTGGATTTTCAGGCGCGTCGGTAGATTCAGCGTTAGCATGGAGTTTTTTGACTTGGCTCGTGCCGATTTGTGCTTTTGTACTGTGGCAGAGACGCCTGACCTATTCAACACTATTTTCCTCAGCAATAATTCTCCAATTGTATATCATCTACGCCACGGAAACGCGCGGCGCAGTCATCGGGCTTTTTGTCGGGATTTTTCTTTCGTCGCTACTGGTAGCGCTTGGCGCTCACCGAGAGAACGAAAAAGTGCTACGGCGCGTGGCAGTGGGCGTTTTGATACTGTGCGCCGTTGTCCCCGTGGCATTCTTTGCGCTGCGCGGCCAGCCATTTATGCAAAATAATCCCAAGCTGGCGCGCTTTGTCGCGCTCGCGAATACCATAAGCAAACCGTCGGAGATTTGCGAAGGTGAATTTAAATCTCGGTGCTTGGTGTGGCCTATGGCGTGGAAAGGATTTCAAGACAGACCGATTTTGGGGTGGGGTCAGGAGAGCTTTAATTATGTGTTTAACAAATATTACGACCCGCGCATGTACGCCCAGGAGCAGTGGTTTGACCGCACGCACAACGTTATTCTTGACTGGCTGATTGCGGGCGGCGCTCTCGGGCTGCTTGCGTATTTCTCGCTCTTTGTCCTCGCGCTCTACTACATCTGGCGGCAAGGAGATTTTGGTTTTAAATTGGGCGTATTGCTCAAACGATTACTGACGCTGTGGAAGGGGCACGAAATCGCGCACCTTCCCGAAAAATCCATTCTCACCGGGCTTTTGGTCGCCTATTTCATTTACAACCTTTCAGTTTTTGACAATATCACCAGCTACATTCTCTTTTTCTCCGTACTCGCCTATGTGCATTCAATATCAGCGTGGCCAATTAAGCGAATTCACGAGAGAGCGCTTGATGCAAACATCGCCAATCTAATAATGATACCCCTTACCGTCGCGGTGATCGGGTTTGTTATGTATACGGTAAATATAATCCCGATGCGCTCCTCCGCTACGCTCATTGACGCTCTTAGGCCGCAAAAAGACGGCCCCAGTGTAAATCTGGCACTTTTTGAAAAGGCGCTTGCGTTTGACTCCCTTGCCGATTCGGAGATTCGCGAGCAGCTCGCGCAGAAATCCATAGAAGCCATGTATACGCAGTCCGTTTCTCTTGATCTTAGGCAGCGGTTTTACGAGGTGACGTACCGCGAACTCAAAAAACAAACGGAGGAAACTCCCGAAGATGCCCGCTATTATTTATTTCTCGGCTCATTCCTCAATCGGGCGCGCAATTACGACGAAGCCGTTTCCGCGCTTGAAAAAGCCCTTGCGCTGTCCCCCAAGAAACAGACCATTATGTTTGAAACAGCGATGACGTATATCAATAAACAAGATTATGCAAACGCGCTTGCAGTGGTGAAGCGGGCGTTTGACCTTGAGCCGGACTTTAAAGAAGCGCGAATTATTTATGCGGCGACCGCCATTTATGCGGGGGACTACAAGCTTGCCTCGGAGCTCATCGCTCCTTTTGCGGGAACTTCGCTTGAGTATGACGACCGTCTGCTTCAGGCGTACGGAAAGGCAGGGAAGATTGATATGGTCATTGGGCTCCTTGAAAAACGGGTCGCGGCTGAACCGCTTGATTCTCAAGCGCGGCTTTCACTCGCCGGCTCGTATCTCAACAACGGCCAGCGTACCAAAGCGGTGGAAACCTTGCGCGCTATGGCGAAAGATTTCCCGGACCAAGCGAGTCAAATTGACTATTTTATCCGCGAGATACAGGCCGGGCGCAACCCGTAAAACGCGAATCGTGTAACTTGTAGCGTGCGAAAAAAGTCAGCCAAAAGTTGACTTTTTTTGTTGACTGTGGTAGCATATCCCACAGTTAATTTCCCAGTTCTGTAATAGCAAAATAACCAAAAACCAGCCCTGCTAGAGGGCAACAAGAAAGGAGGCCTATGTGCCTAAGAAAGTACTGATAGTTACCAAAGACGTGATGGAATTCAAGCTTTACCACTCCGTCGCAGAAATGCTCAAGAAACAGAGCGTTGATATCATCGTCGTAGCGGAGGGATTGTCCATGGATATGTGGATCAAAGCTGGTTGGGAAATCTATCAAGGTTTGCCCAAGGAAGGGAATTTTGACCTCAACACCAAGATACGGTCCGACATAGACGTATCTGACACCATCATTCGGTGTCGGCCGGATGTGGTGCTGACCGGACTCGGTGCCCCGATTCATCTCGGGGAAGAGTTTGGTTTTGGAGCCAATCGGCTCTCAACAACACTTGGGTTTGTGGAAGACTTGTGGTTCTCCCACCGGCGCTCCAGCGCATTTCCAAACTTCATTTGTACGCCCGATGGCTATGGCAGGCAGGCAATTGAAGCTTGGCCAAGGTATACAGGGCAAATGCCGAGAGTATTCGTCACCGGTTCGTCGGCGATGGATACACTTCAAGATGTGAAGCCGTTTGTACCGCTTGCGAATATCATTGAAAAAGAGCGCGCTTGCGGGCGCGAGTTTACCCGCGTTATCCTCGTCGGCGGACAGAGCGAGCCGACCACGCCAATGCTCCAAGGTCTCAAGGAAGCGTCGCTCATCGCGGCATCGCATGGTGAGCGGTGGCTTATCATCCCCCGATTCCATCCTAAGTGGATGGCAGACGCGACGAAAGCCGCGTTCAAGAGTGAATGGGAGCGCATCGTCTTTGAAATGGAGGAATACCATCGAGTCTTGTGGGTTCCGTTATCGGTGGATACGCGGACGCTTGTGCCGCTCGCGACCGAAGTTGTGTCCATATTCTCAAACCTCTTGATTGAGGCAGTAGGACTTGGCACGCTTGCGGTCAGTTGGACGTCCGAAGTCGGCCGGCAGAAGATGGCCGAGAGTTTCGGGGGCGCTAGCAAGTTTCCCTTGGCGGAACTTGGCGCGTGTCTTGAAGTATCGAGCGCCCAAGAGTTTCTCAACCTCCCGCATCCTCGCTACTATGGGTCAGAGGAAGAAACAACACCCTTCTTTACAGAGAAGGCAAAACGTATCCTCGGTCTCGACGGCAAGGCAACCCAGCGGGTCGTGGATGCGGTCCTTGAGTATCTTGATTGAGTGGGTTGGACCCACAACACGGCGGCGTTTTCCTCGGAAGGAAAACGCCGCTTTTATAATTCATAACCTTTCGATATATCGAAGGGTTACGTATGGTTTAACTTCCAACCGTTTTCCTTCCTTACATTGCAAGTTGCACGCTACACGCTACACGTTTTTGAGTTATCCACCGTTTTGTTGACTTTTGAGGGGCGCTATGGTAGGATGCCCGCTGTGAGTGCTAGCCGACGCTAGCCCTAACGAATGTCTGCGAAAAATCCCCGAAAGGGGGTTTTTCGTTTATCCGCCAGAATTTTAGTCCGTTTAGACAAGTCCACTGATGTCTTCAAAGAAGCAAAAACAGTGCTTTAGTTACAGAACCCACTATTCTCTAAAATTCAGGTGGATGAACTTGCTCGCCAAAATTTTCTTGAATGTAGTATTATTAGTTGCGCTTAAACTATCTACTCTCTCGGGTTTGGGTAGAAAATTTAGGCGGGTAAATTGTGCTAAGGTATGGCCGGCGGTTGCACTCACATAAGACATTAGTTTTTGGAGCTGGCCCCGCCGGCCATATATTGGCGCAATCATGAAAATAGAGAAAAACACACCTCTGGCTCCTTTCACCACTTTTGGCATAGGCGGTAAGGCCCGCTTTTTTTGTCGCGCGAGAACCATTGAAGAACTTCAAGAAGCCCTGTTGTTTGCTCATAAATCAAAAGTACCGTTTTTGATACTTGGCGGCGGTTCAAATGTTCTTATTTCAGACAAAGGATTTCCCGGCCTCGTCATTAAGATAGAGATTCTGGAAATGGAGTTTGTTGAACGAGGGAAAAAAGTTGAGGTGGTCGCCGGAGCGGGAGAGTCGTGGGATGAACTCGTGCGCATGTGCGTTGAGCGGGGAATTGGCGGCCTTGAAAATCTCTCGGGCATCCCGGGTACGGTGGGCGCCGCTCCGATACAAAATATAGGGGCGTATGGAGTTGAGTTTGCTGACTCGGCAAAATGGGTGGAAGTATTTGACACGAAAAAACAAAGTATAAGAACTTTATCACGTCGGGAGTGCCGCTTCGGTTATCGAGACAGCGTTTTCAAACAAGACGGTCCGTCCCTCGTGGTTACTCGGGTCGCCTTGGAGTTTCCCGAGAATGCGAGTCCAAACCTCTCCTATACAGACGTGAAGGAGTATTTCCAGAAGCAAAAAAATAAACACCCCGATATAAAGGCCGTTCGCGACGCGATACTTGAGATTAGAAGCAGGAAGTTTCCCGACCTTGAAGTGGTGGGAACGGCAGGGTCGTTTTTTAAGAATCCTGTAGTCAGTAACGCGAAATACAAATCACTTTGGAGAAAATATCCCGGCTTAGTCGGTTTTCCCGTCGGACGCGGTAAAATAAAACTCTCTCTTGCGTGGATTATAGACCGCGTGTGCAAATTAAAAGACTTGCGGGCGGGCGAGACGGGCGTCGCCCCCCATCAGACGCTGGTATTGTGCAACTTTGGCAGTGCGACGGCGGTCGAAGTCCAGGTTCTTGCGCGGAAAATCGCCAACGCGGTATACGACACCACTGGGATTGAAATAGAACCAGAGGTGCGCATCATTCCTGACAAAAAACTTTAAATTTCGCGGAGGCGACACAATACGTTTCTGTTCTTGGGGACTCTGTCCTTTTATGATACAATTTCGTCATTATGTCGCTTTTTGGCCGTATTTTCGGTGATGAGAACGAAAAAACAGTAAAGAAACTCGAGCCGCTCTTGGCTCGAATCAATGTTCTTGAAGAAGAGTTCGCAAAGCTTTCTGACGAAGCATTAAAGACAAAGACCGCCGTTTTCAGGAAAAATCTTGCCGACGGCAAGACGCTAGATGATATCTTGCCGGAAACCTTTGCCGCCGTGCGAGAAGCCGCGAAGCGCACGCTCAAACAGCGTCATTTTGATGTGCAGATTGTCGGCGGCATCATTTTGCACCAGGGAAAAATCGCCGAGATGAAAACCGGAGAAGG
>Ga0209542_10004010_pt1 | contig 30748 bp, 33 predicted proteins | sample RifCSPhighO2_01_FD_184028 | JGI IMG/M metagenome (GOLD analysis project Ga0209542, IMG submission 184028) | Soil microbial communities from Rifle, Colorado - Rifle CSP2_plank highO2_0.1 (SPAdes) (version 2) | ecosystem: Environmental > Terrestrial > Deep subsurface > Rock core/Sediment ... | reverse complement strand
TGATTACCGACTGCGCCTGAGCGCTTCCGCGCGCCTCTACTTGCGCTGTGGCGTTTGAAAGTCCAGATGCTTGGCTGGCTATAGCAGCCTGTAAACGTACCGCCACATCGGCCGCCGCGGAATAGTCGCCTTTTGCCTGAAGCTTTTCTATCTGCTTCATCGCGTTTTTGGCGTGAGACTCGAAGTTGGCTTCGATGTCGGCTTGCGTGCCGGCGTCAAGCTTTGCATTGGCATTGAGCTCTGCGGCTTCCTTCAGGCGGGACTCAATGGCGCTGATATCAAAGTCTGCCTGAGCCTTGCCCTCGGCCGCGAAGGCAGCCCGGATATTTTCGTTGACTCCGACCTTAAAGTCCCATAGCGCGTCGCCCGGAAGGGCGCTCTGCGCGGCGAGGGAAGTCCCACCGCCGAGTACCGCTGCGATAAGAAGAGAAATTGCGATAAATGGCATAAAGATATTTTATATTAATTACTAAGCGCACACCGGTATAAGACGCTATTATACAGCTTTTCTTACCTGTGCTAAAGTGACATTTATCAATGGAGTCGGGTCTGCACATAAAGCTCGCGGCAGAGCAGTTGGGGAGCGTGTGGGGCATACCCATTACCAACACTTTGCTGACCTCATGGGTGGTTATCGCTCTGCTTATAGCGGCCGGCTATGTTATCGGCCGGCGCTTGCATGTTATCCCGAACAAAGTGCAGAACGCGTTTGAGATGCTGTTCGAGTTCGTGCTCAACTACATGGAAGAAACGCTCGGGAGCCGCACATTGGCGATTCGATTCTTTCCGCTCATTGTGACGCTTTTTCTTTTTATTTTTACCGCGAACCTATTTGAGTTTTTGCCGTTTATGGAAGCGCTGCGCGTTACCGTACATGGCGAATCGGTCCCGCTTCTGCGCAGTGTCAACACCGACCTCAACATGACGCTGGCGCTGGCGCTCATTGTCTTTTTGACTATCGAGATAACGGGGGTTGTGGTACTCGGTTTCTTGAAGTACTGGCGAAAGTTTGTTAATCTAAGAGGCGGCGTATTGGGATTTGCCATCGGACTCATCGAGTTCGTGAGCAATCTCGCGCGCCTTATTTCGTTCAGCTTCAGGCTCTTCGGCAATATATTCGCGGGAGGCATACTGATAGCGGTGGCGCTGGCGTTCGTGCCGCTCTTGCTGCCGGTTCCTATCATACTGTTTGAGACGTTTGTCGGGCTCATACAGGCGGCTATCTTTGCCCTATTGACTCTCGCGTTTATTAAGATAGCTATAACGCCGGAGCATCAGGACAAAAAGTATCAAGTACCAAATATCAAATAACAAACAAGTAATAAAGTATATAAGTAGTAAGTTTGATACTTGGAACTTGTGATTTGATACTTATTAATTAAAAATTAATCTATGGACATTGAATCGGCAAAAATTATAGGCATGGCGCTCGCGGTGGGGCTCGGCGTCATCGGACCGGGCATCGGCATCGGGCTGGTGGTCGGCAAGGCGCTGGAGGCTATCGGGCGCAATCCGGAGGCTTCCGGGCAGATACAAACAGTGATGTTTATCGGCGTGGCGTTTACCGAAGCGCTGGCCATCTTCGCGCTGGTCATCGGCTTTATCCTTAAGTATTCCTAAATGTCCCAGGTTCTCTCGGTATTCGGCATTGATTGGCGGCTTCTGCTTATCAACGCGGTCAACTTCGGACTGGTGCTCTTGGCGCTGTGGTACTTCCTCTACGCGCCGGTACTGAAGATGCTCGAGGAGCGCCGCAAAAAAGTATCGGACGGAGTCCGGGATGCCGAGTCGGCAAAGCGCGAGCTCGACAAAATCGAAAACTCGCGCGCCGCGGTGTTGGCCGCGGCGGGCAGGGATGCCGACGCGCTGTCCGCCGCGGCGCGCGCCGCCGGAGCGCAAAAAGAGCGCGAACTCGTGCAAAAAGGGGAGGCCGCCGCCGCGACGCTGGTGCGCGACGCGGCGGCGCAGGCCGCCGAGATGAAGGCGCGCTCGATAGAGGAGAGCAAGCAGGAAGTTGCCAAGCTCATCGTGCTCGGCATGGAGAAAGCCTTTAAAACAAAATCATGATAGAAACCGATTATGCCAAGGCCCTATACGCGCTGAATCCGGACAAATCGCACTTAGTGTCTCTCCGGAATCTTTTGAAGCGCCGCGGTCATGAAAAATTATTGCCTCGAATTTATTCTGAATACAAAAAACTGGTGTTAGCCGAACACCGCCGTACGCAAGTGGCAACAGTAACGCCAGAGGCGGAAAGAACGCGAGTTCTGCTTGAGCTTTATAAAAAACTAGTGGCTAGTGGCTAAACCCTCATGACTAATTTCATCGAACAATTTAAAAAAGAAATAGAGGGCTTTAAGCCCTCTGATAGGCCCGCAAACACCGGCACGGTATTACGCGTGGGCGACGGCGTCGCCGAGATAGAGGGGCTGCCCGATGCCGTGATGTCGGAAATGGTGCGGTTTGATACTGCGCACGGAAAACCGCTCGAGACGGCAATGCATGCCGAAGATGTATTCGGCGTCGTATTGAACTTGGAGGAAGAGTCGGTGCGCACTATCGTGCTGGGCGATGCAGGAGCGGTGTCAGAAGGCATGTCTGTCGTGCCGACCGGCGAGGTACTTTCCATTCCGGTAGGCGAGGCTCTGCTCGGCCGTGTTGTATCTGCGCTCGGGGCCCCGCTCGACGGCCAGGGCGCTATTAAAACAGAAAAGAAAAACCCGATTGAGCGGGAGGCATACGGCGTGATGGACCGCCAGGGCGTCAACCAGCCTATCCACACCGGCATCAAAGCGATAGACTCGATGATCCCGATAGGCCGCGGCCAGCGTGAGCTTATCATCGGCGACCGCTACACCGGCAAAACGACCGTTGCCATCGACACCATCCTCAACCAAAAAAACGAGCCTAAAGAAACTAGGCCGATTTGTATTTATGTTTCGATAGGGCAGAAAGAGAGCAAAACCGCGCGCTTGGTAGCACAGCTTAAAGAAGCGGGGGCGATGGAGTACACGATAGTGGTGGATGCGGGCGCCAGCTCGCCGGCGGCTTTGCAGTACCTCGCGCCTTTTGCCGGTGCCGCCATCGGCGAGTATTTTATGGATTCCGGCCGCGACGCGCTCATTATTTATGACGACCTTTCTAAGCACGCGGTGGCATACCGCCAGCTTTCGCTCCTCCTGCGCCGTCCGCCGGGCCGCGAGGCGTACCCGGGCGACGTCTTTTATTTGCACAGCCGCTTGCTCGAGCGCGCGGCGAAATTAAATAAAGAAAAGGGCGGCGGGTCGCTCACGGCGCTCCCGATTATCGAGACGCAGGAGGGCGACGTCTCCGGCTACATCCCGACCAACGTCATCTCCATTACCGACGGGCAAATCTTCCTCGAGACGGACCTCTTTAACAAAGGCGTGCGTCCTGCTATCAACGCGGGGCTCTCGGTGTCGCGCGTGGGTTCCAGCGCGCAGACCAAAGCGATGAAGAAGGTCTCCGGCCGCATCAAACTGGAGCTCGCGCAGTTCCGCGAGCTTGAGGCCTTTATGCAGTTTGCCCAAGACCTCGACGCCGACACCAAAAAGCGCATCGATGCAGGCTCGCGCCTGATGGCGGTCCTGCGGCAAAAAAACGGCCATCCATTGCCGTTCGAGCAACAGGCGATAATAATTTACTCGGCGGTCAACGGCTACTTGGCGGGAGTTCCGGTGGAGCGCGTGCCGGAGTACGAGGAGAAGCTCCTCGACTTTTTAAGCGCGCAGGCGCCGGCGGTTGCTCAAAGCATCACCCGCTCGCGCGACATCGCGCCGCAGACCGAAGCGGAGCTTAAACTGCAGCTGGATAAATTCACACAAACCCATGGCTGGTCTTAAACAAATCAAAACCAAAATCGTCGCGATGAAGAAATCGCAGACGGTCACTAAGGCCATGGAGGCCGTGTCGGCCGCAAAAATGCGCAAAGCGCAGCAGACGGCCCTGCGCGGCCGCGCGTATGCCCGCGCGGCCGCCTCGGTGCTTAGCCGCATATCAGGTTCGCAAGAAATTACACAGCACCCGCTATCTGCGGTACGGCCTATTGAACACGCGCTGTATATTGTAATCACCAGCGACAAAGGGCTCGCCGGCGCGCTCAACTCCGGCGTACTCAAAGCGGCCGTGCGCGATATCGCTCTCTCCGGGCTCGACAAAAAAGATATTTCAATCATCGCGGTAGGGCGCAAGGCGAACGATTATTTTGCCGCGCGCGGATACCAAATAGAAGTATTTCATCCGAACACCTCCGCTGTAGACTCGACGCTGGTACGCGCCATTGTCGATGAGGCAGTTGCGCGATTTTCCGCGGGTGCATTCGATAGGGTAAACATCGTATACCAAAATTTTGTCTCGACTTTTGAACAACGCCCGACGCTGCGCACTGTGTTTCCGCTTTCGGCAGAAGACCTGCGGTCGGTAGTTGGAGATATTCTTCCAACCAAAGGCGCTTTTTCAGGCAACTCTGAATTATCGGATGCTCCGCAGACGTACACGCTTGAGCCGTCGGATGCCGAGGTGCTCAACGCTATTTTGCCGATGCTCGCTTCGGTTATCGTCTACCACGCGCTACTGGAGTCGGGCGCCTCCGAGCACAGTGCGCGCATGGTCGCGATGAAGTCGGCGTCGGATAAAGCGGCGGAGATGCAGGAGGAGCTGACACTGCAGTTTAACAAAGCGCGCCAGGCGGCTATAACCCGCGAAGTGAGCGAGATTACCGGCGGTATGGAAGCGATGGCAAGTTAATGTATGCAAAATAAAGAAAACAATATCGCGTACATAGATGCCGCAAATCTATATCATGGCGCTAGGTCTATTAGGGTTGCGCTCGATTATATACGCTTACGCGTGTGGCTCAAGGAAAAACTTGGAATCCAAACCGCTTATCTTTTTATAGGTTTGGTTTCGAAAAACAGTAATTTATATGTGATGTTACAAAAGGCTGGATATGTGCTCGTATTTAAGGAAACTACTGTTGACGGTGAGGGGACTCCCAAAGGAAACTGTGACGCGGATCTCGTGTTGCGCTCGGTGCGGGATGTATTTGAAACATCATATGACAAGGCGGTCATAGTATCGAGCGATGGAGACTATGCCTCTCTTGTTCAATTTCTTATAGATAAGGATAAAATGAGAATGGTAGTATCTCCGAGTAATAAATGTTCTCTACTGTTACGCAAAACTGGAGTTTCAATTGTCTTTTTGCGAGACATTAAGACACTGGTTGAATCAAGAGATGAAAAAGCCCCCGATGCGGACGGAACCGCATAAGGGGACTCTTTCCTGGTTATGAGCGTATTGTAGCAAATTAGCAAACGAAGTCAAGACGGGTTATAAACAAACAAATATATGAAAAATAACAAAGGAAAAATAGTACAAATCATCGGACCGGTCGTCGACGTCTACTTTGAGGGCGCGGTGCCCGCTATACGCAATGCGCTCATCACCACCATCAGCGGCCGCGAGGTAACGCTTGAGGTTGCACAGCATGTGGGCTTGGGCCGCGCGCGCGCCATTGCCTTGCAAGATACCTCGGGCCTCGCTCGCGGCGCGGAGGTCACCGACACCGGCGGGCCGGTTACCGTACCGGTAGGGGAGCAATCGCTCGGTCGGCTTTTTAATGTCGTGGGCCAACCCATCGACGGTAAATCCGCGCCCGCAAACGCACCGCGCGCATCCATCCACCGCGACGCGCCGCCTTTTTCGCAGCAGGCCACCAAGGCCGAAGTGTTTGAAACGGGGATTAAATCAATCGACCTGCTCGCGCCGTTTATCCGCGGCGGCAAAGTGGGCCTCTTTGGCGGAGCAGGCGTGGGCAAAACGGTGCTCATGCAGGAGCTCATCCACAACGTCGCCAAGGCGCACGGCGGTTACTCGGTCTTTGCCGGCGTCGGCGAGCGCGTGCGCGAGGGCAACGACCTGTACCACGAAATGACGGAGTCGGGCGTTATCGACAAAATGGCGCTGGTCTTCGGCCAGATGAACGAGGTGCCCGGCGCCCGCGCCCGCGTCGGGCTCTCGGGCCTCACCATGGCGGAGTACTTCCGCGACGAGATGGGCAAGGACGTGCTCTTTTTTATGGACAACGTCTTCCGCTTTGTGCAGGCGGGCGCCGAGGTGTCCTCCTTGCTCGGCCGAGTGCCATCGGCGGTGGGCTACCAGCCGACGCTTGCGGAGGAAATGGGCCAACTGCAGGAACGCATTACCTCGACCAAAAAAGGCTCAATCACTTCGGTGCAGGCTATCTATGTGCCGGCCGACGACCTGACCGACCCGGCGCCGGCAACCACCTTTGCACACCTCGACTCCACCATCGTGCTGACTCGCAACCTTGCGTCACTCGGCATTTTCCCCGCGGTCGACCCGTTGGAGTCCAACTCCACCGCTCTTGACCCTGACATCGTATCGGAAGAGCACTACCGCACCGCGCTTGATACTAAAAAGGTACTCCAGCGCTACAAAGACCTGCAGGACATTATTGCCATCCTCGGCATAGAGGAGCTTTCCGACGAGGACAAAACATTGGTGTACCGCGCGCGCAAAATACAGCGCTTCCTCTCCCAGCCGGTGCATGTGGCGGAAGTTTTCTCCGGAATCCCGGGCGTATATGTACCGGTTGAGGAAACCGTGCGCAGTTTCAGGGAAATACTCGACGGCAAGCACGACGACAAACCAGAGTCTGCTTTTTACATGAAGGGCGGGATTGATACGGTGAAAGCGGAATGAAAATTGTAATTGCAAAAGTTGATGAGGTTTTGTTTGAGGGCGAAGCCTACTCGCTGACGGTCCCCGGCGCGGACGGCGAGATGACGGTGCTTGGGCACCACATGCCGCTCATCACGACGCTTAAAGCGGGTATTGCGCGCGTGCGTCTCTCGCCAAACGCCGAGCCGCGAACTTTTTCTATTTCTGGGGGCATGCTCGAAGTCCGCTCGGATGGAGCCACGGTGATTTTGTAGTGGACCGTACCGGGATCGAACCGGTTACCTCTTCCATGCCATGGAAGCGCTCTACCAAGTGAGCTAACGGCCCCTAGAGAACTTTTATAGCATTTTTTAGCAGTGTAGAATAGTGGAATGGGGGAGTTCTTCTATTTTGTAATCTACGTGGCTCAACAACTGGGCGTCATGCTCGGCGTGGGCGCGCAGACCGTGCTTTTGTGCGCGCACCTCATAGCGGTGCATCACGGAGACAAAGAAAATCCGCATGTCGCCTACGCCGAAGCGGCCCGCAAAGCGCTCGGCGCAGGATTTGTTCTGGTAGTTGTTTCAGGGCTCTTTGCTGTTGCAACGCATTTGTTCAGCGGGCAGGCGGACATCGTGCTGTCACCGGCGTTTTTGTTTAAATGGGCGCTCATTGTTGTACTGCTCGCGGCCTTTTTTTTGCAGAGCCGACTGCGCGAGTGGGTCAACTTTTATTACGCGTTTACGGGCACCACGTGGTACGCGCTCTTTTTGGTGCACTCGCTCGGGCCGATTACCTCGTGGGGCAGCTTGTGGGTACTGTACATACTGTGGGGAATTCTTTTTGCGTTAGTGTGGTGGGGTTTTGTCGCGTTGATGCAGAGGGAATCAAAAAAGCCGGCTTCAACACCGGCTCCGGCCGTTGCGGTTGTAGTTAAAAAAGAAGTGCCAAAGCCTCTTCCGCCACCGCCTAAACCAATTCCTCCTCCACCACCTCCGGTTGTTGTTCCTGTTCCGCCTCCTCCACCACCTATTATTGTTTATGCTCCGCCTCCGCCTCCACCACCTCCGCCTCCGCCCAAACCGATTCCGCCTCCTCCACCACCTCCGCCGGTTACCATTCCCGTTCCGCCTCCGCCAGTCCGCAAACCGGGCATTATACAAGAGGTCATCGACCACTTGCTTGTGCCTGCCTTGCGCATCATGCCGCAAAAACCGGAGGATATCAGCAAGCACAACCGTCCGCCGGTGGTAAGGCCCGACCAAAGCGTCGTGATAAAGTTAAACAACTAAATGGGATTTTTCAGCGACCACAAGCCGAAAAAAATTGTAGTGCTGCTCGGCCACCCAAATACGGGAGCGACGCTCTCCGGCGAACTCGCTCTCATCTATGAGACAACAGCCAAAAAAGCGGGGCACGAGGTCCGGCGTTTTAATGTGGGCGAGATGAAATTCGATCCGATACTCCACCAAGGGTACAAAGTGATACAACCGCTCGAGCCCGACCTCATTGCCCTGCAAGAAGCGATTAAGTGGTGTGAGCATCTCGTTATCATCTATCCGCTCTGGTGGGCGACAATGCCGGCCCTGCTTAAAGGCATGTTCGACCGCATGTGGCTGCCCGGGTTTGCATTTAATATGCGCAAGCATAAAAACGGCACGCTGGCACTTGGTTGGCATAAGCGGTTAAAAGGCAGGACGGCGCGCATTGTGGTTCTGTCCGGAAACTCGCCGTTGTTTGGACACTTGCTGTTTGGTGACTTTACCAATGAGTTGAGGTTGGTGATATTGTGGTTTGCGGGGTTTAAGACACGAGCCACCCACTTTGGCCCCACCGATCAGGCGCCCGAGTGGCTCAAAAACAATTGGCGCCGTAAAGTCGCCTGGTTGGCTAAAAGAGGGGAATAAAAAACCCCGCAAATGCGGGGTTTTGATCAATCGGTGCTGGACTAGTACAGCCCAAGCTCGTGGGCCAAGTTGAGCTCAGAGATCTCCTCGTACTTGTCCCGAACTGGCTTCCAGTAGTAGATGTTGGGTCGCCGCTCGAGGAATCGCATGAGGATTTTCCCCCGAACATCGCGAAACAAGGGATCCGGCACGTGTTGGTACTCCTGCCGGATGGCGGCACGTTGCCGCGCATACTCACTCTTGTCGATACCAAACGCAGTGACAAGATCGATGTCGGCGATGAGCTGCTCGTCGGGATCCTTCAGAGTCTTGTCATGTTTGGTCGCCAAGACGAGCTTCTTGGTCCGGTCGAGTTCGCTGTCGCCGAGAATCACGCAGCCTCCCTTGGTGTACATCGGGTCGCTTTCCGAGTAGGACAGCAGCTGTTCATAGGCGAAGTCAGCACTTGCGGCCTCGTTGTCAATACCCTTACTCTGATCCACTTCGTAGATGATGTCGTGGAAGAAGAGCGCAAATTCGATGAGGTGGGGTCGCAGGGCGTACGGCTTGAATTCGTCAAAGAGCTTGAGGCACGCCTCGATGTGCTCCCACGTATGGTACTTCCGGTGCGATTCTGCGTACCGGTCAGCCATCTGGAAGGAAAAGAGAGCTCCTCCAGTGCCTTTGTCGCCGGTGATGCTCTGCCAGAGCTCAACAAAGCGCTGATGGCAGTAGGTTTCGGCGGCACCGTGTTCTCTTACGGCTCGTGGCATCGCACAGTCCTCCATTACAGAGATTCGGTTCTGGGCTGATATTGGGATTTTTCTATTAGTTTGTCAACTGTTTATTACTGAACTATTCGCTCGAATAAGCCAACAGAAGAAACTAGGAATTCAAGGCTCGGCGGGCGATATCCGGCATGGCGGGGGAGATAGAGAAAAACATTTGGGCCGAGCGCTGCTCTTTTTCAAGCAAGTCGGCAGCTACCAAGAGCGCAAGATGTTTAGAGGTTGCTTTGAAAGACAATTTCATATGCCCGGCAATTTCTCCCACGGAAGCTTCCTTATGCTCTTTAATATAACGAAGCATCGCCAACCTGCGACGATTGGCAAGAGCCTTGAATATCTTTTCAAGTTCTTTTTCTCTGACAGTAACCGCCATATCCTCTTATTGTACCATTCGAACGAATAAGTCCATATACTATGTGGATAAAAAAACCGCCGCGGGAGCAGCGGTTAGGTTTTAATGAAAGAAGCACGCTCGCGCTTCTTCTTGCTTTCCAGAAGAACCACGCTATCTCCGAACAAAGTAACGGTGTACTCGATGTCGTGGAGAATATCACTATACCCGCTGGGCGTTTTTTTGAATACCTCGATAAATTGCTGTATGTAGGACTCAAGCTCTACTCCGGCAGGAAGGTCGAAGGTGATGTTGTAACCGCGCTTGAGTTTAATGTCGGTTATGGCTTCAAATCCTTGTGCCTTACACGCTTTCAAAATGGCGTTGTTCTCGGGGCTATTGGTCCCCGCCGCAACACCAAAATAAACCCACAGTTCATAGTTGGACATTGCCTATCTCCGTTGCGGAAAGGTCTCTAAATTGATACTGTAATTTTTACATGGCTTTGTCAATCGGTATTGTCGGGCTGCCGAACGTCGGCAAGTCCACCCTTTTTAACGCTCTTACAAAAAAGAGCGTTTTGGTTGCTAACTACCCCTTTGCCACCATCGACCCGTCGGTCGGGGTTGTGGCGGTGCCCGACGAGCGGCGCGAAAAGCTGGCTGCGCTAAGCCAGTCGGAAAAAGATATTCCCGCCGCGGTGGAGTTTGTCGACATCGCTGGATTGGTAAAAGGGGCGTCGGAGGGGGAGGGGCTGGGCAATCAGTTCCTATCGCATATCCGCCAAGTGGATGCCATTGCGCACGTGGTGCGGATTTTTGAAAATCCGAATGTTGTTAACACCCAGGAACACATAGACCCTGTTTCTGACATCGAGCTTATCAACACCGAACTGTCACTCTCCGACATAGAGACAAAAGACAAGACGCGCCTGCTCGCGCAGAAGCCGGTACTCTATGTTTTAAATAAAGAAGCGGGAGGCCACAATCTTGATGAAACGCCGAGCGACCCGCGGTGGACGCACTTGATGGATTATTTTGAAAAGACGGGGGGCCGCTACGTGATAGTCGACGCGCATGTCGAAAGCGAACTGCGCGATTTGCATGCCGACGACAAGCAGGAGTTCCGGCAGGAGTACGGCGTGTTTGAAGACGGGGTCAACGGGCTTATCCGCGCGGGGTATGAACTGTTAGGGCTTATTTCTTTCTTTACCACCGGCAAAGACGAGACTCGCGCGTGGACAGTGCCTAGAGGAGCGACCGCGCCTAGGGCGGGAGCGGCTATCCACTCCGACTTTGAAACAAAATTTATCCGCGCGGAGGTCATCAACTGGCAAAAACTGCTTGAGGCGGGCTCATTTGCCAAAGCCCGCGAGCTGGGCCAAATCCGCACGGAAGGAAAGGAGTATGTTGTGCAAGACGGAGATGTGATAGAGTTTCTGCATGGATAAACCCAAAGCAACGCCGAAGGACTTCTTTTTGTGGGCGGGGGCGATGATTGCTCTGTACGCGGGCATCGTCTCTTTTATCACGCTCCTGTTCGAATATATCAACCAGGTGTTTCCCGACAGGGTGCTCGGCTACTACGACCCGTACCAAGGCGGCGTTGCCTACGCAATGGCGAGCTTGATAGTACTCGCGCCGGTGTTTCTTATCCTGATGCGCGTCATCCGCCGCAACATCCAAATTGACAGTTCGCGCAGCGAGATTTGGGTCCGCCGCTGGGCGCTCTTTTTGACCGTCTTTCTTGCGGGTGCCACTATCGTCATCGACCTTATTATTCTTCTCAACACCTTCCTCTCCGGAGGAGAGCTGACCGTAGCCTTCCTGCTTAAAATCCTCGTGGTCCTGCTGGTTGCTGGAGCCGGCTTTATGCACTTCCTCGCCGACTTGTGGGGATATTGGGAAAAAAATCCGGCTTACGCCCGCTACATCAACTGGGCTACCGGAGTGCTCGTGGTGCTGACCATCGGCGCGGGCTTTCTTATCATCGGTTCGCCGCAGAGCCAGCGGCAATACCGCATCGACGAACAGCGCGTCAATGACCTCGCGCAGATACAGAGTCAGCTCGTGTACGGCTACTACCAGCCTAAGCGTGCTCTGCCGGCATCACTCGACGCGCTCAGCGACCCGATTTCCGGCTGGGTAGCGCCCAAAGACCCGGAGAGCGGCGCCGCGTATGAGTACAAAACTACCGGAGCATTGTCCTTTGAACTTTGCGCGACCTTTACTAAAGAGAGCCGCTCCGCGCAGAATAGCGGACTCACGCGTCCCGCTCCGGTGTATATGGGAGGCAAAGAGATAAGTAACAACTGGCAACACGCGGCGGGCCGCGTCTGCTTCTCTCGCACTATCGACTCGCAACTCTACCCCGCGCTCAAACAGTAAATGTGGTATCGTTTCTGCGATGGCCGAGAAGTATGATCACAAAAAAATAGAAGCCAAATGGCAAAAAATCTGGGAGGAAACCCAAGCGTTTAAAGCCGAAGAAGACTCCTCTAAACCGAAAGCATACATACTCGACATGTTCCCGTACCCCTCCGGCGACGGGTTGCATGTAGGGCATGTCGAGGGATATACCGCAACCGACATCTACAGCCGCTACAAGCGCATGCGCGGATTCAATGTGCTCCACCCGATGGGGTGGGATGCCTTTGGCCTCCCGGCGGAAAACTATGCTATTAAAACCGGCGTGCCGCCGCAGGAGACAACCGACAAATCCATAGAAAATTTTAGAAAGCAGATTAAAGCGCTTGGCCTCTCCTACGACTGGTCGCGCGAGGTCGGCACGCACAACCCCGACTACTACCGCTGGACGCAGTGGCTCTTTGCCAAATTTTTTGAGAAAGGGCTGGTGTACAAAAAGAAGGCATTGGTCAATTGGGACCCAATTGACCAGACGGTGCTCGCCAACGAGCAGGTCTTGCCCGACGGCACTGCCGAGCGCTCCGGCGCCAAGGTGGAAAAGCGCGACCTGGAGCAATGGTTCTTCAAAATAACCGACTACGCCGACGAGCTTGCCGACTCGCTCGACCAAGTAGACTGGCCGGAATCGACCAAAATAAACCAGCGCAATTGGATAGGCCAGAGCGAAGGGGCAGAAATTAGCTTCGAGCTTCGAGCTTCGAGCGAAAAAACTGAAAGCTCCCAGCTCAAACCTCTAAGCTTGGTCAAAGTATTTACGACGCGGCCGGACACTCTTTTTGGGGCAACCTACCTCGTGCTCGCGCCCGAGCACGAGGAAATCGCAAATCTCAAATCTCAAATAACAAACAAATCTGAAGTAGAAAAATACGTAAACGATTCAAAAAATAAAAGCGATATCGAGCGCTCGGCGGAGGGGAAGGAAAAGACGGGTGTGGAGTTGAAGGGGATTAAAGCCATCAATCCCGCCAACAAAGAAGAAATCCCTGTGTGGATTGCCGACTATGTACTCGGACACTACGGCACCGGCGCTATCATGGCCGTGCCAGCGCACGACGAGCGCGACCATGAGTTTGCCAAGAAGTTCGGGTTGCCGATACGCGAAATAGAGCTGGAGGACCCAAAAGACATTACCAAAAGAGTCGGCGGAACATGGACAAAAAAATACCGCCTGCGCGACTGGCTTATCAGCCGCCAGCGGTATTGGGGCGCGCCTATACCTATTGTTTATGACCCTTCGGGCAAGCCGCATGCCATCCCCGCAGAGCACTTGCCTTGGATGCTGCCGACCGATGTTGCATTTAAGCCGACCGGCACCTCGCCGTTGGGTCAGTCAAAGGAACTGTTGGAACGGACTGAAAAGATTTTCGGCAAAGGCTGGACGCCCGAGATAGACACCATGGACACCTTTGCCTGCTCCTCGTGGTACTTCTTCCGCTTTGTTGACCCGAAGAATGATAAAGAATTTGCAAGTAAAAAAGAGATGCAAAAATGGCTTCCGGTTAACCTCTATGTCGGCGGCGCCGAGCACACGGTGTTGCACCTCTTGTATGCGCGCTTTTTTACAAAAGCCCTGCGCGATATGGGTTACATAGCCTTCGGCGAGCCGTTCCTCAAACTGCGCCACCAGGGGACTATATTGGCCGAGGACGGGCGCAAGATGAGCAAGCGCTGGGGCAACGTTATAAACCCCGACGACATGACCGAGCGGTTCGGCGCCGATGCGCTGCGGCTGTACGAGATGTTTATGGGGCCGCTCGAAGCCATGAAGCCGTGGAGTACTAAAAATATTGCCGGTACCGAGCGCTTTTTGGAAAGGGTGTGGAAACTAGGTATGAGCTTAGAGCTTGGAGCTTCAAGCAACTCAAAGCTCTCCCCTCAAAGCTCGAAGCTAGATGTGCTTCTGCATCAGACTATAAAAAAAGTAGGGGAGGATATTGAAAGCCTAAAGATGAACACCGCCGTTTCTGCGCTGATGATATTGCTTAATGAGTTGGAAAAGAGCCCGTCGCGCGACGCTTATAAAATATTTTTACAATTGCTTTCGCCGTTTGCCCCGCACATGGCAGCCGAGTTGGCAGAAAAACATTCGATAGATCTCTCTGTGTGGCCTGCGTATGACACATCAAAACTCATTGCCGAGACGGTAAAAATCGCGGTTCAGGTCAACGGCAAAGTACGCGGCACTATCGAGCTTCCGGTTGACGCTCCGGAGGAGGAAGCTGTCAGGCTGGCGCGGGCGGCGGCGGGGAAGTGGCTTACCGGTCCGGAAAAAAAGGCCATATATGTTCCCGGCAAGATTATAAATTTTGCAGGTTGACTCCTAAAATTAGGCGTGATATACAATAACACACATGACAACCCAACCGGCGGACAAAACAGGTTTTAAGCCCAAGGCTATTGTTAAAAAGCTTATGGCAGCGCTCCCGGAGCGCTCTCGCATCGTGCTTGAGTCCCGTTTTGGCCTCGGTGCCTCGCCCGAGCGCGTAACGCTAGAGAGCATAGGCAAGCGCTACGGCATTACCCGCGAGCGCGTCCGCCAGATTGAAAATCACGCTCTTGCCGCGCTCAAAAAATCGCCGGCGTTTACAGGCGCGGAGGCGGCCTTCCACGAGCTTGAGCGCATCATCGACAGCCTCGGCGGCATCGTCTGCGAGGATGACCTGCTCGACTTTATGACCAAGGACAAGTCGATGCAGAATCATATCTACTTTTTGCTCGTGCTCGGCGACCCGTTTAAATTCCGCAAAGAGGACGATGAGGTTAACCGCTGCTGGTATGTTGACACCGAGCTGGCGGCAAAGGTGGAGAGCGCGCTCAAAACACTGTACGGCGGGCTTTCCGACGAAGACCTTATACCGGAGGGCGAGATGATAGACCGCTTCCTTAAAGAGCTCCAAACTATCAACGACAAGCACCGCAACAGCGAGGTCATGCGCCGCTGGCTCACTATCTCCAAGTCAATCGGCAAGAACCCGCTCGGCGAGTGGGGTCAGGCAACATCGCAAAATGTCAGGACTAAGGGCGTGCGCGACTTTGCTTACCTGGCGGTCAAAAAGCACGGCTCGCCTCTGCATTTCCGCGAGGTGGCGGCCTTGATTGAAAAGATGTTCGCCCGCAAGGCGCATGTTGCCACCACTCACAACGAGCTTATTAAAGACCCGCGCTTTGTGCTGGTCGGCCGCGGCATGTACGCGCTCGGCGAATGGGGCTACACGCAGGGTGTGGTGCGCGACGTCGTCCGCGAGGTTTTGCGTAAAAACGGTCCGCTCACTCGCGACCAAATAATCGAAAAGGTGCTCAAAGAGCGCCACGTCAAGCCGGGCACGATTGTCGTCAACCTCCAAAACCAAAAGTATTTCAAACGCGGCAAAGACGGCAAGTTCTCGCTTGTAAAGTAACTACTCTTTAGGAGGAAACAGTAGTTTTTTAATCAGCGGGATCCAGGCGGGGGAGAGGAGTATGACCACTAATATCAATGTGGATGAGGCCGGCACTTCGCCCAAAATCACTCGGATAAACTCCCACACGCCGAGCGCCGCCATGCACAGGTAGAGCCCCCACAGCGAGCGCGTGCGCGCGTGTTCCATGTGGTTGGCGTCTTCACTGTAGGAAAACAAGTGCCCGATACCGCCAAAGAAGCCAGCAAAAAACAACAGCATTCCCACTGCGCCCACCGCGCTTAAAAAGTATCCGATATACAGAACAGGATTTTGAACAATGGCAGTGACAAAGTTTTCCATAGGCATCTATAGTGCGTAGCGTAAGTATATCGTACAATACGGTATATGCTCCTACACGACACCGCTCATGGCGCAAACGATTGGCTGGATGGCTGGCACATTGAGACGCTGTTGGTCGCGGCTTTGGGGATGCTTATTTTTGCGTGGGTTGCATTGGAGGCCGACGCGGATGCGGTACTGGCGGCGGGGACTGCCTTTATCGCGCTTTCGCCGCTGTGGCTGCCAGTGATACTCTTTGTCGTATTTTGGAAGCGATGGATACACTACATCCGCTACGCGTTTTGGTTCGGTACGCCAATGACTCTTTTGCATATAGAGTTGCCCGCCGAGGTGACCAAGTCGCCCATGGCGATGGAAGTATTTTTGACGGGCCTGTGGAACTACGGCGGCGAGACGACCTTCATCCAACGCATGTGGAAGGGGCAGTACCGCGCCGTTACAACGCTGGAGCTCGTGAGCAACGAGGGCAGGATAGGCTTTTATATACACCTGCGCAAAAATTGGAAAGAGGTTATCGAGGCGCGGCTATACGGCCAATTTCCCGAGGCTAAGATTACCGAGGTGAGCGACTATGTCGACGATGTCCCGTACGATCCGGAAAACTACGACCTATGGGGGACCGAGTACAAAAAAAACGATGCCGAGGCACTCCCCGTCAAAACGTATATCGATTATCAGTTGGACAAAGACACCGATACTCCGGAGGTCACCGTTGAGCCTCTCGCTAACATTTTTGAGTTTCTTTCAACTATCAAACCAGATGAGTATGTTTGGATCCAAATAGTGATGCGGGCGCGCAAAAAAGACGAGTGGTACGGCTTTTATACCGGCGACCACTGGAAGGACGATGCTAAAAATAAAATTAAGGAAATTACCGAAGGCGCGATAAAGCGCTCGCAGGAGTTTATTCAGAACCCGGAGTCTCAAGAGCGCGCGGCCGAGCGCGCCGGTATGCTGATGAACAAGGGCGAGCGCGAAAAGGTCGAGCTTATCGAGCACTCTTTGAGCAAACTGGTCTTTGACTGCGGATTCCGCTCGATGTATATCGTTAAGAAAGGCAAGTTTGACCTCACTCGCATCGGCAACCTGGTCGTGCTGTGGAGCCCCTTTCGCAGCGAGACCAACAATAGTTTAAGTATCACGAGAGGCAGGGCTATATTCGATTATCCGTGGCAGGACTGGAATGGCATCCGTGTTGGGATGATAAGCAAAAAGTTGTTTTTCTGGTACAAGCACCGCGCGTACTTTTACGTTCCGTACGACCAGAATCCGGTATGCATGACCACCGAGGAGCTCGCGAGCATCTGGCACTTCCCCGACTCGTCCGTCAAAACGCCTGCTCTGCAGCGCGTCCCGAGCCGCCGCGCGCCTGCGCCAAGCAATCTGCCGGTATAAAAACATGGAGTGGCTCAGGCATTTCCCGACATTCCACAGGCAGTATCACGCTGTTGCTCTGTGGTATAGCGAACGCGATATATTTGAAAAGGTAATCATCAATGCCGTGGCCTGGGTCGGCTTGATATATCTGCTCTTTGTTATTTTGTTTTCTGCCCCAATCGGATATCCCACTGGAGCGTATATACGGGTGGAAGACGGCGCGCCGCTCCGGAGTGTCGCCGCTACTTTTGAAAGCCGCGGAATAGTCAACAATGCCCTGCTGTTCGAAGCGGTGACAAGGATACTAGGCAACGACCGGCGTATCCAGTCCGGATATTACTTTTTTTCGCGGGAGGAAAACATGATATGGGTGGCGATGCGGCTCCTTGCCGGCGACTTCGAGACAAGCGCCATCCGCATCACCATACCGGAGGGTACGAGTGTAAACGGCATTTCAAGAATACTGCTGGAGAAGGTGCCTGAGTTTAATAACCGCGAGTTTATCAGCCGCGCGCGGGAGGGCTATATGTTCCCAGACACCTACTTCTTCCGGCCGGGGGAGTCGACCGAGGCGGTTTTGAGTGTGTTTGAAAATACCTTCCGCAGCAAGATCAGTAAAATCCAAAAACAAATTACCGCTTCCGGCCATACGCTCGACGAATTGCTGACGATGGCGTCGATACTCGAAAAGGAGGCGTCTAAGACAAAAGACCGCCAAATAATAGCCGGTGTGCTGTGGCAGCGCATCAAAATAGGCATGCCGCTGCAGGTAGATGCCGTATTTCCGTACATTATGGGTAAAAATACGTTTGAGCTTACCCGCGAGGACCTGCAATTTGACTCGCCGTATAACACCTACAAATACAAAGGCCTTCCGCCGGGGCCCATCAACAACCCGGGGATTGACGCTATTCTTGCCGCCGCCACGCCCGTCAAAACAAAATACGTATACTTCCTTTCTGACAAATCGGGCAACTTCCATTATGCTGTCACCTATGCGCAGCATTTGGCCAACAAAAAGAAATACCTCGATTAAAGGTCGGGTATTCGTCGGGCTGTCAGGCGGGGTGGACTCGGCTGTTTCGGCCGCTCTTTTGCAGCGGCAAGGATATGAAGTGACCGGTGTTTTTATACGCATTGCTATCGACGGCTACCCGTGCACTGCTGGTGTGGATAAACTCGACGCCATGCGCGTGGCGGCGCATCTGAAAATTCCTTTTTTGTCGGTGGATTTATCGGATGAATACAAAAAGCGGGTATTCGAAATTTCTATCGCGGAGTTTGCCAAGGGGCGGACGCCCAACCCCGACACGCTGTGTAACAAAGAAATAAAATTCGGTTTATTTTTTGATTGGTGTGTTTCTCAAGGCGCCGAGATGGTTGCTACAGGACATTATGCCCAAACAAAAGACGGACAATTGTTTATGGGCGCAGACAGCGACAAAGATCAATCCTATTTCCTGTGGGCCGTGCCTGAAACAAAACTGCGTAAAACGCTGTTTCCCGTCGGAAGTCTTACCAAGCCGGAGGTGCGCCGGCTCGCAAAAAAGTTCGGTTTGCCGAACTCGGACAGAAAGGACAGCCAAGGGCTCTGCTTCCTCGGACCGGTGTCTATGGATGATATGTTGCGCAAAGAATTGCAGCTTGTTCCCGGCAATGTGCTCGACGAAAGCGGCGCGGTTGTAGGCAAACATGAAGGTGTACAGGCCTATACGCTGGGCAAGCGACATGGTTTTAATTTGTCGTCACAAAAGCCCGACACACGGCCGCATTTTGTGATTACAAAAGACGTCGAACGCAATACTATTACCGTCTCTACAAATAAATTTCCGGCGTCTGCGAGCACGACCGAGATAATGCTCAGCGACTGCAATTGGATAGGCGAGCATCGCGAGGGGAGTTATATGGCGCGCTACAGATATAGGCAAAAATTAATTCCCGCCGAGCTCAAAAGAACTGTTCTTAAAAATTGTCTTGAAGAACAGTTCTTAGTTATTCTTAAAGAGCCGCACTTTGTGCCGGAAGGGCAGTCACTTGTTTTGTATGACCTGCCTCGATGCAAGGCGGGCGGAGCCAGATGCATCGGCGGCGGTGTTATACTAAACGCTAGATATGGCGATACTGATCGCAAAAGCCGACGGCGAGCAGGAACCGTTTAATCCGGAAAAGCTCACCTCCTCTCTTATGCGCGCAGGCGCGGAGCACCCGCTTGCGCTCGACATCAGCCGCGATATAGAAGCTGATCTCTACAACGGGATAACTACTCAGGAAATCTATAGGCGCGCGTTTTCTAAACTGCGCGACACGCGACGCGGCGCGGCGGCGCGCTACAGCCTCAAGCGCGCGATACTCGAGTTCGGCCCGTCCGGATTTCCGTTTGAGGCGTATATCTCCGAACTCTTCCGCGCCGAAGGCGCGCAGACGCAGATTGACCAGATAATTAAAGGCGCGTGCGTCGAACACGAGGTGGACGTCGTCGTTAAAAAAGACGGAGTCGTCACGTTTGTCGAAGCAAAGTTCCACAACGCCGCCGGCTTTAAAACCGATTTAAAAACAGTGCTCTATGTCAAGGCGCGCCTCGACGACATCGCCGCCGAGCGCAAAAATAAAGGCGCCACCGAGCCGATGCGCGGGCTGGTGGTCACCAATACCAAATTTACCAGCGTGGCCGCGCAGTACGCCGCCTGCGCAGGAGTGGAGGTTTTGAGCTGGGAGGAACCGGCCGGACACAACCTGCACGACCGCATAGACGCGGCGGGCATCTACCCCGTAACCGCGCTGACCACCATCAATAGGCGCGAAAAAATGGCTCTGCTTAGCCAAAAAATAGTGCTTTGCCGCGCGCTTGGCGCGGATACCCGCGCGCTTGCATCAGCGGGTGTGACGGGACAAAAAGCCGATCATGTGCTGGAGGAGGTCGGAGCCTTGTGCGTACCGGGCAAGCATATAGAATAAGACTGTAGCCCCCGCCCGAACGTACGTTCGGTACGGGCGGGTATTTTATAAAAAGCATTTAAATACTGTAGAACCGTATGCCAGAAAATAACAGCGATAATCAGAAGCAAGGAGGGCTTTCGTGGTCGACTCCGGCGCAGAACCCTCTGCCGGCGCAAAAACCTGCCGCCGCTCCCAAGGCGCAGGAGCCGTCTAAACCGGCTTCAAATTCGACAAAATATATCATCATGATAGTACTCGGCGTTATTGCCGGCGTTGTCATCGCTTGGGGATGGTCAGCATTGCGTTCTCCACAAGAAGCAACTTCAACAGCCGATACAAATACCGGCGCCGACACATCAACCGCTCTTATATCCGCCTCCGGCCTTGGCCTTACTATCGCGAGCCCGCAAATAGCCGGCAACTCCGTCGCCGTCGCAAAAGCGGTAGTGTTCGCTCCGACTTGGATAGTCGTTTATGAAAACAACGGGGGGCAGCCTGGCAACGCGCTTGGGGCGGCTCTCTTCTTCCCCGAAAATCAGGGAGGCACGGTTGAACTGCTCCGGGGAACTTCTGCCGGCAAGTCGTACTTGGCAACCGAACAGGTGGATAACGGCGACCGCAAGTTCTCCCTTAAAGACGACCAATTCTTGAGCGTAGACGGGTCGCCGCAGTGGGTAACTTTCGAGGTCAAATAAAAAGTACAGTAGTATTACGCTATGGGATTGGAAAGCGAGTTTATCCTGCCTCTAGCCGTTGCCGCGGTCTTGGGCTCTCTGCTCGGTCTTGAGCGCTCTTTGGCGGGCAAGCATGCCGGCATGCGCACGTATGCAATGGTCAGTTTGGGTTCCTGCTTGTTTGTCGTTGTCGGCACACTCTCGGCCCTTCAGTTGTCGATGTTCCCCGGCCTTAACCCTATCCAAATAGCAGCTTCAATAGTCATAGGGATAGGATTTATCGGCGCCGGGCTTTCTGCACTGCACGGCGAGCATCCGGAGCTCACGACTGCGTCCGGCATTTGGGTTGCCGCCGGTGTCGGCATGGCCGCCGGTTTCGGCTTTTATTCCGTGGCAACCGCTTCGGTCGTGCTTGGTCTGATTATTTTTTGGTTTTTTGCCAAGGTGGAACACCGCATAAGCGAGCGCTACGGGATGAAACATGAATGAGTCAGTACTACAAGCCCAACCGCAAGCCTGATTATAACTACAGCGGGTCTAAATGGACCCTGTCGCGCTCTAAAATAGAGCTGTTTATGGACTGTGCGCGCTGTTTTTATATCGACAACAAGCTGGGCGTGGCGCGTCCGCCCGGTTTTCCGTTTAATCTCAACTCTGCGGTTGACGTACTTCTAAAAAAAGAGCTGGACACGCACCGCGCGCAGGGTACGCAGCACCCTCTTGCTAAGGCGTACGGGCTCGACGCCATACCTTTGGCGCATGCGCAAATGGACGAGTGGCGCGATGCACTCCGCAACGGCGTAAAGTGCGTGCACAAAGAAACCGGCCTTACGGTGCGCGGAGGCGTGGATGATATTTGGATTAATAAAAAAGGCGAACTTATTGTTATCGATTACAAAGCCACCAGCAAAGACGGGCGCATAGAAAGTTTAGACGAAGAGTGGCACAAAAGTTACAAGCGCCAGCTCGAAATCTACCAGTGGTTACTGCGCCAGAACGGCTTTAAAGTCTCTGATACTGGATACTGGTTTTATGCAAACGCGACTAAAGACCGCGAGGCGTTCGACGGCAGGCTTGATTTTGAGCTGACGCTCGTGCCGTATACCGGTTCGACAGGCTGGGTGGACGGCACGCTGGTGTCATTGAAAAAATGCCTCGACAGCGAAGCACTTCCGCCGGCCGGCGAGGAGTGCGACTATTGCCGCTACCGGCAGGCGGTCGGAGCCGTATTGCAAAAATATGAAAAAGGTAAAACGAAACCGCTTTTCTGAAAGAGTATATAAAATAGTGGCGCGTATTCCGCGCGGCAAAACGATGACCTATAAGCAGGTTGCCGCGCGCGCCGGCAACAAGCTGGCGGCGCGCGCGGTAGGGACGCTGATGGCGCATAATTACGACGAAACAATCCCGTGTCACCGCGTCATCCGCAGTGACGGCAAAATAGGCGACTACAACCGCGGCGGCCCAAGCCGCAAAGTAGAACTTTTGCTCGAAGAAGCTTATCGACGTTAGGTTATGGACCCCGTTAGAGACAAGAAATCTAAGATTTATGCCGACAGTAGTCGGGTCTCTAACGGGGTGGAAGTAAAGATTGAGTCCAGTTGGAAAAAAGTTTTGGAGAGCGAGTTTAGCAAAGAGTATTTTGCCGCTCTGGCCGCTTTTGTTAAAGACGAGTACAAAAAGGGGGCGGTGTATCCGCCACCGAAGAATATTTTTCGAGCTTTTGACTTAACGCCGTTCGATAAAGTTAAAGTCGTGATACTCGGCCAAGACCCGTACCACGGAGCAGGCCAAGCCAACGGCCTATGTTTTGCAGTGGGGGAAGATGTTGCCCTTCCGCCGTCGCTGCAGAACATTTATAAAGAATTGGAGAGTGACTTGGGCCAGCCGGTTAAAAATAAAACGGGAGATTTGGAGCGGTGGGCAAAGCAGGGCGTACTGCTTTTAAACGCGACACTTACGGTGCGCGCCAACACCGCCGGCTCGCACCAGAACAAAGGCTGGGAGCAATTTACCGACACAGCTATCAAAGCGCTCTCCGATAAGCGCGAACATCTAGTCTTTATACTGTGGGGAAATTACGCCAAGCAAAAAGGCGCGCACATAGACCGTTCCAAACACTGTATCGTAGAGTCGCCACACCCATCGCCCTTTTCCGCCCACTCGGGTTTCTTCGGCAGTAAACCATTCAGCAAAACAAACGAGTATTTAAAAAAAACCACCCAAACCCCGATTGATTGGATATAATCCGTGGTATTCTTTAATTCTGCCGAATAAAGGAACAAGAATATGAAAAATATACGAGAAACAGAAGCACAACTAAAAGCTTTAGCAAACAGGCGGCGGCTTGCAATCCTTGTCTATCTCGAAAATAAGGGGCAGGCCTCGGTCGGCTCTATAGCTGCGGAAATAAAACTTTCGTTTAAATCAACCTCAGCACATCTTCTTATTTTGTCCGCCTGCGGCCTACTCGATAGGGAACAAACAAGTACAACTGTTCTGTACCGGATTGCACGGCCAAGCTCCGCCTTATTAAAAACAGTCCTTACTATTCTCTAATTCGGGCGAATTAAGGAATAAAGAGAGATGATAGTAAAGAAAAAACCCCGCTGTTACGCGGGGCTGAAGGAAACTAAGAGTTCAAGCGTTGCTGGCAGCGGTTTTAGGTTGCCGCTCTGAATTCGACAGGAAACGGCATGATTTTGGCAAACAGACCCTTTGCACTTTCCGACAGCGAAATCGAGGTGACGATCGCTGTCTCGGGAGAACACATTTCTCCGTGTACGACAACTTGGGCTATTACCTCCCCAAATGGGACGTGCAGCTCGACGCAGTTTAGCTTCGTATTAAAGCGGGTGCGAACTGGTCGATCTGCTTGAGAAAGCCCGCCGGCTATTTCATCCAGCTGCTTTCTGAAGAGGCTAACGTAGGAACAGCCGCTACCACTCCACGGGTCAGAAACTTTGTCGACAGCCCTGAACGTTGTCGCGGATGTTCGTCTGAGTGCATATCTTAACCGTTTAAATAACATCGGCGTACTCCTGTTATCTTGTTTCAGTTTTGTCTTCTGCCAACCACTATGCCATAAAGTTATAGCAAATGGCAAGGAATAAAAATTTTACCAAATTTGGGCGCGGGAGGTTGGGGGGCGGTAGAGTTTGTCGCCTTTTTTGATTTTAAAAGCAGCGTAGAACGGTTCAAAGTTGGAGAGCGGGCCGTTGATGCGCCACGAGGCCTCGGCGTGCGGGTCGGTCAGCGCGGCGAGCTTCCGTACTTCCGGCCGGGCGACCTCGCGCTCCATTTGCGCAAAACCCAAAAAGAAACGTTCTTCGGGCGAAAAGCCGGCGATATTTTTGCGTTCGGTTTTTTTGAGATGCTTTTGATATGCCTCGTAGGCTATCACCAGTCCGCCCATGTCGGCCATATTTTCCCCGAGCGTCAGTTGGCCGTTGATATGCACGCCGGGCTCCACCTCAACCTCGTTAGCCTGTGTTACAAAAGCTTTACTCTTTTGCATAAACCGTTTGCGGTCTGCGGATGTCCACCAGCTTTTCATATTGCCCTTGGCGTCAAACTTTGAACCTTGGTCGTCAAAGCCGTGCGTCATCTCGTGTCCGATGACCGAGCCGATGCCCGCGTAATTGACTGCCGCATCGGCGCGCGGGTCAAAAAACGGCCACTGCAGAATTGCGGCGGGAAAAACGATTTCGTTTAGATTAAAGTTGCAGTACGCGTTGACTGTTTGCGGCGTCATGTGCCACTCGGCGCGGTCGACCGGCTTACGCAGTTTGCGCATCTGTTTGCGGTGATGCCACTGCGCGGCGCGCAGTATATTGCCGAAGTAATCATCGGCCTCTATTGCTAGTCCGTTATACTTCTCCCATTTTTTCGGGTAGCCGATTTTGCGGCTCATGGCGCGCAGTTTAGATACCGCTTTGCGTTTGGTAGAGGCGCTCATCCAGTCGAGCTTTTTAATCCGGCTTTCGTACACATCAAACAGGTCGCTTACCAGTGCATCCATAGTGCGTTTGGAAGCGGCGGGGAAGTATTGTTTGACGTACAGCGCGCCGAGCGCCTCGCCAACCACACCGGTGCTCCCTAGCGCGCGGCGCCACAGTGCACGCATCTTTTTTTGCCCGGTCAGTACCGCAGCGTACTTAAAATTTTCTTTAATAAAGCGGTCGGAAAGCAAAGATGAAACGTCGCTTATGGTATGCCACTCCAGATATGCCTTCCACTCCTCGAGCGGAATAGTTTCAAGCATCTTACTTATTGTTTTAAAAAACTCCGGCTGACCAATAATTAGTTGATAGGGTTTAGCCACTTGAGTGTAGTGAAAGTACAAACGCCAATCAACTGCGGGACAGAGTTTTTGCAGCTGCGCGAGCGTCAGCTTGTGATACACCTTTTCAGAATCGCGCGCGTCCTCCTTTTTCATCGATGCCCGTGCAAGCGCTGTCTCTATGCGCATGATAGTATTTACTATTTTTTGGATAGTTTGTGATTTATGATTTGTAAGTTTCAACATATTTTTAATATGTTGTTTATATGCCGCGCGGACGCGCTTTTGCTCGGGCTTATTGAGCAAGTAGTAGTCGCGCTCGGGCAGCCCCAAACCCCCTTGCCACAGGTGGAGCAGATATTTTGACGAGTCTTTGGAGTCCTGATCGACCATTGCGCCCCAGCCCGCTGAAACTCCGAGCACATGCAGGCGTGCGATAACCTTGAGCAAGTCGTTTTTGTTTTTGATGTCGCGCACCAGCAAGCGAAGGGGCGCCATCGGCCCCGCATCAAGTTTGTTGCGCATCTTCATGTCGATAGCGGAGCGGTAAATACCCCTTACTAGTGGATGTCTCGTAGTCGTGACTATTTTTTTGAGCTGTTGCTCTGTCCGGTAGCGCAGGATGGTAAAGGAGCCCCACCGCGACTCCTCGGGCGGAATTTTGGTCTTCTTCAGCCACCCGCCGTTGGCGTAATGATAAAAGTCGTCCTGCGGCCGCACTTTTTTGTCTATATTTTTTGTATCAAATCCCCAGTACATATGTGCGTGCATGGTACCAAAATTCCTCGAACTTGGGTATGATAAGACGCAATGACCCCTAACGAGGTGCGGGCTAAATACTTGGAGTTTTTTAAGGCGAAGGGACATACGATACTCCCGTCGGCTCCTCTGGTGCCGGAGAACGACCCTACGACTTTGTTTACCGGAAGCGGGATGCAGCCGCTGGTTCCGTATCTGCTCGGCGCGCCGCATCCGGAAGGCAACCGTCTTGCCAACTCCCAAAAATGTTTTAGGTCGATGGATATCGAGGAGGTGGGGGACAACCGGCACACAACTTTTTTTGAAATGCTCGGCAACTGGTCTTTGGGCGACTATTTTAAAAAAGAGCAGTTAGAATATTTTTTTGGGTTTCTTACAAAAGAAATAGGTATACCGAAAGAAAAACTTTGGATTACTTGTTTTGACGGCGACACCTCCCTCGATCTGCCTCGGGATAAAGAGTCGGCGCAGATATGGAAAGAGCTCGGCATATCGGAAGAGCGCATCAAGTTTTACGGAAAGAAAAACTGGTGGAGCCGCGCAGGCGCGCCGGAGAACATGCCTGCCGGAGAGCCCGGCGGCCCGGACTCGGAGGTGTTCTACGATTTTGGTACTGAGTTGAAGTCACACGAACAATCTCCGTTTAAAAAGGAAGAATGCCACCCCAACTGCGACTGCGGGCGCTTTTTGGAAATCGGCAACTCGGTGTTTATGCAGTATATAAAGAATGCTGACGGCACCTTCGGCCTCCTGCCCAAGCAGAACGTGGACTTTGGCGGAGGGCTGGAGCGCATCGCGGCGGCATCAATAAATAATCCTGATGTATTTGCTACCGAGGCTTTTACTCCGCTTATTAAAAAACTTGAGGACGCGAGCGGAAAAACATACGAAAAAGACAAACGTTCGTTCCGTATCGTAGCCGACCACTTGCGCGCGGCCGGGTTTTTGATAGCCGACGGCGTATTGCCCGGTAATGTGGAGCGCGGGTACGTGGTGCGCAGGCTCATCCGCCGGGCGGTGCGCTATGCCGACACATTGGGTGTTCCGCACGGAAAACTCGGCGACTTGACAGGCGTTGCGGAAATCGGGTTGGAAGAAACGCGCTTCCGCAAGACACTCGAGCGCGGGATGAAGGAACTTACGCGCTTTACCGCCGGCGGGGCGCTCTCGGCGGCGGACGCATTCCAGCTCTTTACCACCTACGGATTTCCGATTGAGCTTATTGCCGAGGAGGCAGGATTGAAAGGCATTAAGCAGATAGATTTTGAGGGCTTTAAAGAGCTGCTCAAAGAGCACCAAAACTTGAGCCGCGCGGGGAGCGAACAGAAGTTCAAAGGCGGATTGGCCGACACGAGCGAAAAGACTACGCGCCTGCATACCGCGCACCATCTCCTGCTGAAAGCGCTCCAGCAAGTGTTGGGCGCTGGGGTACACCAGCGGGGGAGCAACATTACCCAAGAACGATTGCGCATTGATTTTTCTTACGGAGAAAAAGTATCTAAAGAACAGTTGGCAGAAGTAGAAAGAATAGTGAACGAAAAAATTAAAGAAGACCTGCCTGTCGTCCGCACCGAAATGCCGCTTGAGGAGGCCGAAAAGCTCGGCGCCGAGCACGAGTTCGGCGCCAAATATCCTGAACGCGTATCCGTCTATTCCGTCGGCCCCCTCGACTCCGCATATTCCATAGAATTTTGCGGCGGTCCGCATGTCGGGCACACCGGCGAGCTAGCGCTGACAGACGACCCTTCGACTTCGCTCAGGGCAAAATTCAGAATTTTGAAAGAAGAGGCGGTTGCACAGGGAATACGCAGAATAAAAGCGGTGCTAGAATAACTTAATGAAGACCGTCCTTATACTCGACGTGGAGAACGGCTCCGCCGGCTCCGCTCTTGCGCAGATAGAGCAATACAAACAACCGAAACTTTTCGGCGAGATGCGCTCGCACGCGCCGCTTGGTTCGAGAGTTACCGGCGCGCTTTTGTCATCGAACATAAAAAAAGCCGCCGCAAACGCTATACAGCACGCAAGCGAGGTGGCGGCGCGCATGAGATTGCATCCCAAAGCTGCCCCGCTTGGCACGGTCGGCTCGGTGGCGGTTTTTTTGGCTCCGCCGTGGGGCAGGCCGGATTTAGAGGGAGGCAGGCCCGACTTTATGCCGGAGATGTCGCAGTATCTGCGCGGCGAGCTTGAAGCGGCGTTCGGAGATACGCCGGTGTCGTTTTATACATCCGCCGGCGCAACGGCGTTTGGCGTGCGCTCGCTGTTTGCTCCTGAGCCGTGCTTGGTGTGCAACATTACAGGCGAAGTTTCCGAGCTTATGCGCATGGACAACGACGGCGTGCGCGCGCACGCGACATTTCCAACTGGGCAGAACGCGCTCCTGCGCACCTTGCGTGCGCATGGCGGGCTCTCCGAAGCTGAAGCCAGATCCGCTGCGCGCCTCCCGTTTGACACACGGCACATCCGCGAGCCGTTTCGCGCGGCGGCGGGGGAGTTTGCCGGGCATTTTAAAAACGCGGTCAAAGAGCTTTTGAGCCCGGGCGACATACTGCGGGTGCGGGTTATCGGCGCAGAGCCCACAGGAGAGTGGTTTGCACGCGCGCTTGCCAGCGACGGGTCGCTTGCAGAGCTGTTTCCCGACGGGGGAGAGGTGCGCGCGCTCCGGTCGCATCATTTAACACAGCACATCGAGGCGCACGCGGAAGTCCCGGACCTGTTGTTGATGCTTGACGCGCTTTTTGTGGACAGTGGGGTATACCCCATGAGATAAAAATTAAAGAGTGGGTAAGTAGTGTTGATATACCTATCTCACGGGGTATAATAAAAACGTATGCGTGATATCCGAAATTCGCACGAAGACGCCGGAGAGCGCTCTATCCGCAATATCCCTTTGCACCGCCGCGCCAAGCACGCCGCCGACCACGGACATCAAGACGACATTATCGACCTGCCGCGGCGCCGCCGCCGCATGCCGAAAAACTTTTGGCTTATAGCGCTCGGCGTGGTTGCGGCTTGCGCGTTCTTCGGCCTCTTGATGTCGACCGTCTTCGCGGGCGCGACCATTACCGTCTACCCGCGCACCGATACGGTAACCCTTCCGGAGACTCTTTTAGCGCAACCCAACGCGCCGGTCGGAGTACTGCCTTACCAAACGGTCTCGGTTACCCGCTTGGCAACAGTGTCGGTGCCTGCATCCGGAACAAAAATGGTTTCGCGCCCGGCAAGCGGCGTGCTTACTATCAGCAACAGCTTTAGTTCGGCAAGCCAGCGCCTTATCGCCAACACGCGCTTTGAGGCGCAAGACGGCAAGATTTACCGCATCCGCGAATCTGTGACGGTGCCGGGAGCGACCGGAACCGGCGCGTCGCTCAAGCCCGGCACCGTAAGCGCCACCGTGTATGCCGACTCGCCTGGCCCAAGCTACAACAAGTCCGCAGGAGAGACCTTTACCATCCCCGGTTTTAAAGGAAGCCCGCGTTACAGCAAGTTTTCCGCCGCATCCGGCGGAGCTATTTCAGGAGGATTTACCGGCGACGAGCCCGCGATAGCCGACAGCGACCTTGCCGCCGCCAAAGCGTCTCTCCAGCAAAAACTCGATGCCGACGTGCGCGCCGCCGCGACGGCCGAGATACCGAGCGGTTTTGTGGCAATCCCCGGCACGCTCGAAGTTTCGTTTATGGGGCTCACGCAGACGCCCGCCTCCGACAAGACCGCAACCATAAGCCAAAGCGCGACTGCTACCGGCGTCATCATCCGCCAAAGCAACTTGGCAAGCGCGATTGCCCGCAGCCAAGTAGACCAATACCAAGGCGAGGCGGTGCTTTTTGGCGACGCGTCAACCATGGACATATCAATCGAGCCGGGCAGCAAACGCCAAGACGGCGCCATCACGCTTGTGCTTAAAGGCAAAACGGTTTTGGTGTGGCAGTTCGACAAAGAGGCGCTCCTCTCCGCGCTTGTAGGCAAGGGTAGGGCGGAGTTTCAAGACACTATGCAAGCGTTTAGGCCGGCGGTAGACAAGGCCGACGTGAGCATCCGTCCATTTTGGCAGGGCAAATTCCCCTCCGACCCGTCCAAAATCACCATAAAGGTGTCAAGCGGAAAATAAAGGAAAAGCCCCTTGTTGACACCTATTTGAGCTTAGGTTAGGATGAGTAACGTCGTTAATGGATAGCAAAGCACCAGAAATACAGGGCGTCGTTGAGGATGCTCTGCCTAATACGTTGTTCAAAGTCTCTTTGGAGAGCGGCGAGGTGGTGTTGTGTTATCTTGCGGGCAAAATGCGGCTGCACCGGATTAAAGTACTGGTCGGGGACAAGGTCCTCCTCAAGCTTGACCCGTACGGCGGCAAGGCGAGAATAACAAGACGACTTTAACGACAGGTACAATAAATACAAGATGAAGGTAAAAGCTTCGATAAAATCGCGTTGCGCGACATGTAAAATGGTCCGCCGCAAGGGGCGGATGTATGTCGTGTGCGCCAATCCGCGCCACAAGCAGCGCCAAGGATAATAAACATTCATGCGTATTTCAGGCATCACCATTCCTAATAAACGAGTCGTATTTGCCTTGACGGCTCTGTACGGCATCGGCCCTTCGCGCTCCTCGGCGATACTAAAGAAAGCCAAGATTGATTCTCAAAAGAAAGCGGACGAGCTGACCGCGGAGGAGGAGAACGCAATCCGCAAACAGCTCGAAGGGTTGAAGCTCGAGGGCGACCTCAAGCGCGAGGTATCCGGCAACATAAAGCGCCTCAAAGACATCGGCGCGTACCGCGGAGTGCGCCACGCCAAGCGGCTCCCGACGCGCGGCCAGCGCACCAAGAACAACTCCCGCACCGTGC